>ERZ941748.139-NODE-139-length-31447-cov-10.495254_pt1 | contig 31447 bp, 28 predicted proteins | sample MGYA00521092_ERZ941748 | MGnify/ENA primary metagenome ERZ941748 (study PRJEB32759, sample SAMN07749897) | skin metagenome | biome: transportation; feature: city; material: polyester macromolecule | host: Homo sapiens | place: Hong Kong:ISLAND line | collected... | reverse complement strand
CCATGTGAGAGTAGGTCATCGTCAGGCACTTATCCCGTAGAAAGCCCCGAGCACACTGTGTTCGGGGCTTTTTGCTGTGCGTTAAATTTGTCTACACTTGGTGCTTTTATGTCAGAATGAAGGCTCCAAGGAGGAGTGCCGATGACACAAATGCAATGGGATCAGTTACTTTCCCCTCAGCGCTTACATGACAAGCGCCCCGGCAGTAACCGCGAAATAGGGCGCACTCCTTTCCACAAGGACCATGACCGCATCGTTTTCTCAGGCTCCTTTCGTCGCTTGGGGCGCAAGACGCAGGTGCATCCCCTTACCGAAAATGACCATATCCATACGCGGTTGACCCACTCCTTGGAAGTCGGCTGTGTGGGCCGCTCGTTGGGCATGATCGTCGGCGAGTTGCTGCGTGATCGGCTGCCGGAGTGGATCACCCCAGCTGACCTGGGCGTCATCGTGCAAACGGCCTGTCTCGGGCACGACATCGGTAACCCCCCCTTTGGCCATGCCGGTGAATATGCCATTCGTGACTGGTTTCGCCGTGCCGAGGGGAGTGGCTTGCTGGAGGGGCTCGCCGAACAGGAGCGCCAGGATCTGCTGACCTATGAGGGGAATGCTCAGGGATTTCGTGTCATTACGCAGATCGAGTACAACCAGTTCAACGGCGGCATGCGGTTGTCTGCAGCAACCCTGGGGACTCTGTTGAAATATCCCTGGACCGTTCGCTATGGTGGCCGCGCTGGCAAGTTTGGCTGTTATCAGTCCGAGCAGGCGTTGCTCAAGGAAGTCGCTGACGCCGTGGGTCTGATTCCTCAGGGCGAGCAGCGCTGGTGCCGTCATCCACTGGCGTGGCTGGTCGAAGCGGCGGATGACATCTGTTATGCGCTGCTGGATCTGGAAGATGGCCTCGAAATGGGGATTCTGCGTTACGAAGAAGTCGTCGAAATACTGCGTCAGATTGCTGGCGAATTTCCCCCTGAGTATGAAGAGATGCAGCGCAAGAGTGTCTCGCAGCGCCGCCGTATCGCGCTACTGCGGGGGGCAGCCATGGAGCGTGCGGTCAATGATGTGGCGGCCGTGTTTGTACAGCATGAGCAGGCGCTGCTGAGCGGTACCTTGAGCGATGACCTGCTGGAGCTTTGCCATCCGGATCTGGGCTGGGGCGTGCAGTCTGCCAAGCAGTTGGCTCGAGAACGCATTTTCCAGAACGAGCGCAAGGCCAAGCTGGAAATCGGTGCCTACACCACGCTGGGGATTCTGCTGGAGGCGTTCATTGGTGCTGCCCATGAGCTACATCATACCGGGCAAAGCTCTTTCAAGCATCAGCGCGTGCTGGCACTGATCGGTGAAAACACGCCGCTGCCCTCCTGGACGCTTTACGACAGCTACCGTCGTATGCTGGATTTCATTGGTGGCATGACCGACCACTACGCCGTGGACCTTGCCCAGGAAATGGGCGGGCGGCTGCGCGGGGATTAAACCGACGGGTGGCGCAAATGTTTTAGCTCCATCAGCCGTACCCGTTCCAGCAAGGTATGGATGACCTTGTCATGGATGACGTCGCTCATATGGCCCGGTTTAAGCTCGCTCAACTGGCGTGACAGCCGCTCTCCGCTGACCACCAGAATGTCCGAAGCTGCCTCACTGGTATCGATTTGCCAGCCAGGCAGCACCAGCACGCCTCGAACGGGAACAGGCACCCCACAGCGTCGCTCCAGCCACTGGGTGAGCCAATTGACCCCCTGACGCGTCTTGTGCAGTGGGCGACGCTCCTGCCAATGGGGAAAGCGCAGCCGTTCGCGTTCGACGGCCACGCTATTGAGCTCGCGGCCATCCGAACCTATCGCCAGCGCTCTGGCGCGGGTTTCGACGACAAAGACGCCATGGGGCGTCACGACCACGTGGTCGATGGTGAAGCTGTCGGTAGGTACGTCGTGAAACACATAGTAAGGGTGTGCCTCCGGACGGATGAGTCGCTCCAGCTCCTGGCCAACGGCCAGCTCGCAGGCCAAGCCCAGCTTCAGGCGACGGATACGCTGGTAATCGCGTACCAGCAGCAGTGAAAACGCCAGTACCAGCAGCGTGCTGAGCAGCCCGTACAGTGCCCACTCCACCCAGTCCTGCTGCTCCACGAACAGCATGCGGCCCATGCCGTAGACCAAGGGCGCCAGACTCACCAAAGGCCCTAGCGTACCGTTTAGAAATAGGCTCGAGAATGCTTGATCCAGCCGGTAACGCAGTGCCTGCCCAGGCTCGTGAAGCGGGGCATCGAAAGGAGACTGCACGCGAGCATCATGCAGACTGCGCAGCGCCAGCACGATACCGCCCATTGCCGCCATCGGAAACAGGAAAATGAGAGGTAGCAGGTATTCCAACCAAACCATTGCGATGCCTTGCCCTTGAGCCGTTTACCAGAAGTAGAGCGATTGGTGCTACATCAATACTTCAACCGCCTGCCAATTTTACCTGATACCCCATGGAGGTTAGCGCGTCACGCAGGGTTTCGCGATGATCTCCCTGGATTTCGATCACGCCCTGCTTGACGGCGCCACCGGTGCCACAGCGCTGCTTCAGGGTCTTGGCCAGTGCTTTCAGCTCCGCGTGGGCCAGCGGTATACCGCTGATGGTGGTCACACCCTTGCCTTTGCGGCCACTGGTCTCTCGTCGAATTCGCACGATGCCATCCAACGTAGCCAATCGTGCCTGTTCGCTGGCGTCTTCGCAGTGGCAGTCGTCAATCGCGGCACGGCACTGGGGGCATGTCTTGCCATGCTCGGTGGAATACACCAGACCACCCAGTTGGTCACGTAATGAAGCCATGTCTTGTCTCTGCTGAGGGTTATTTCGCTGTCGAGTGATGCGGCATTGCCGTGTGCCATCGCTCGCGGGTCAAACGCTCCACAACGGCAGGCAACTGATACATGTTACTGATCATGATAGCGCCTTCCGGGGTATTTTCGGCATCTGGAAAGCGGTTTAAATGAATCACCGTCATGCCCGCTTGAAGTGCTGCCCTGACGCCGACCAGCGCATCGTCGATGGCAATGCACTGTGCGGCAGCAAACCCCATGATGCTGGCCGCATGTAAGTGCAGGCACGGCTCGGGTTTCCAACAGTTGGCGGTATAGCCGCTGAACAGGCGGTTATCGAAGTAATGGGTCAGGCCCGTGGCTTTCAGCGCCGCGCGTATCTTCGTTTCCGGGCCGTTGGAAACCACCGCGCTGGGGTAGTGCGACAAGGCTTCCAGTGCTTCCAGTGCGCCTGGAATGGTGGTGAGTTCGCTGGTGAGCCGCGTGGCTAATTTGGCGCGCATGTCGCGTTCCATGCGCTCGAGTTGTTCGACGTCTACATGGCCGTGGCGGTCCTGCAGTTCGGCGACGATCCTGCGAAAGCGAGCACCGCGAAATTCGCCCATATAGTCGGAAGCAGCGAAGGGAAGCCCCACCGTATTGAGGCCGCGTGCCATTTCTTCGGCAAGCAGGGGTTCGCTATCGACGAGCGTGCCATCACAGTCAAACAACAAAAGTGGAAGCGGCATGTCAGTTCCTTGCAGTACCTGAAGCACTACGCATGTTGGGGTAAGCCGACCATCTTGCTATTGAACGGGATTTTAGCTCCTTTGTGAACACTGTTTGATAATTTTTTACGTTTTCGTCGATGGCGGAGTCGCTGCACGTCGGGAAAGCCCCTGGCAGGTGCTTATCCCGCGGAGCGGCTATAGTGAACAGGTGCAACGACATGCATCATGAAAAAGGAGATTGATATGCGAGTATCCCCTTGGCTATTACCTTGGGTTTTGAGTGCATCCTTGTGTGTAGTCGCGGCCAGCGCGTGGGCAGACACCGCGGCTGAGAATGGACAGCACGAAGCGTTGGATGATGCGGCGCTGGAAGAGACGTACGGTATCAAGGCGGGGGCCGTCCGACGCGACGAACAGCCCGCCTCACAAGCGCAGGAAGATGCTGGCGACGATGATGAAGAGCATGCCGAAGGCGGCACTGGGGGCACCGGCAGTGCCGATGACGCCATGTTGCAAGGTGAAGACGAACAGAGCAGTGAAGAGCAAAGCAGCGATCAGTAATGCGATGCCGCTTAACGCGACAAGCGTCGTGAGTTGGCACTGCTGCGCCGATGGTAAGGCTTCATGGCTTGTTGACTGGTTGTCCACCATGGCGCGTACTGACCGCGCATGGCGCTGAACAAGACTTTTTGCATGATGAGGCCAGCTTCCACGCTGGCCTCGATCTTTTCAGTCACCATGCGCTGGTTTTCACGCATCATGGCAGGACTGAAAAAGGGCTGCGTTTGCCATAGTTGCTGACGCATGGAAATCGTGGAGAGCGAAGAGCTCCATAGCTCCATGCCCATGATGCCTGCTTTCCACAGGTCAAGGAACATCAGGGGCGGTGTCAGCATTGGCAGAGGGGTGTGCTTCATGGAGAAGGCTACCTGGTGAAGAAATGGGCGGAGTTGTTTAGTAATAGCTCATTATTGCTGCATTGCAATAAAAAAGGCGACCCGAAGGCCGCCTTGATGTCGTCGCGAGGCGCTGCTTATTTGATCTTGGGCGCCAGCTCACCACGCTCGTAGCGCTGGAACATGGCTTCCAGGCTGATCGGCTTGATCTTGCTCGCGTTGCCTGCGGTGCCAAAGGCTTCATAGCGGGCAATACACAGATCGCGCATGGCTGTGACGGTTTCTTTCAGGAACTTGCGCGGATCGAACTCTGATGGGTTCTCGGCCATGAAACGACGCACGGCGCCGGTCGAGGCCAGACGCAGGTCGGTATCGATGTTGACCTTGCGCACTCCGTGCTTGATGCCCTCGATGATCTCTTCCACCGGTACACCGTAGGTTTCCGGGATCTGACCACCGTAGCGGTTGATCACTTCCAGCCACTCCTGGGGCACCGAGGAGGAGCCGTGCATGACCAGGTGGGTATCCGGAATACGAGCGTGGATCTCTTTGATACGCTGGATCGAGAGCGTATCGCCCGTGGGCGGCTTGGTGAACTTGTAAGCGCCGTGGCTGGTGCCGATGGCAATGGCCAGGGCGTCCACATGGGTCGCCTTGACGAACTCGGCAGCCTCTTCCGGGTCGGTGAGCATCTGCTCCATATCCAGCTTGCCTTCGGCGCCAATGCCGTCTTCTTCACCGGCCATGCCGGTTTCCAGGCTGCCCAGACAGCCCAGTTCGCCTTCTACAGAGACGCCACAGGCATGGGCCATTTCAACGGCACGACGGGTCACGTCGACGTTGTAGTCGTAATCCATCGGCGTTTTACCGTCTTCGCCCAGGGAGCCATCCATCATCACGGAGGAGAAGCCGAGCTGAATGGAGCGCTGGCAGACAGCCGGGCTGGTGCCGTGATCCTGGTGCATGACGACCGGAATGTGCGGGAACTCTTCCACCGCCGCCAGAATCAGGTGGCGCAGGAAGGGGGCGCCAGCGTATTTGCGTGCGCCAGCAGATGCCTGCACGATCACCGGGGAGTCAGTCGCGTCAGCGGCTTCCATGATGGCCCGCATCTGTTCCAGGTTGTTCACGTTGAACGCGGGAATGCCGTAGCCGTATTCGGCGGCGTGGTCGAGCATCTGGCGCATGCTAATCAAAGCCATGGGGTCACCTTATTGGGTTGTATGTTCAGAGTTCTAAGTATTAGCGCTGAGCAGCGGCTTCCAGCGCGGCAACGGCCGGCAGCTGCTTGCCTTCCACGTATTCGAGAAATGCTCCGCCGCCGGTCGAGATATAGGAGACTCGGTCAGCGATCGCGTACTTGTCGATGGCCGCCAGGGTGTCTCCACCTCCAGCAATAGAGAACGCGGCACTGTCGGCAATGGCGCGGGAAATGACCTCGGTCCCCTTGCCGAACTGGTCGATTTCAAACACGCCCACGGGTCCGTTCCACAGGATCGTGCCAGCATCCTTGAGCAGGCTGGCCAAGTGGGCGGCCGTGTCGGGGCCAATGTCCAGAATCATTTCGTTGTCTGCCACCTGATCGACGGGCTTGACCACCGCCTCTGCTGCTTCGGAAAACTCGGTGGCCACCACTACGTCGGTAGGCAGCGGAATCTTCACCTTGGCCATCAGCGCCTTGGCCTGGTCGAGCAGGTCTGCTTCGTAGAGCGATTTGCCCACATTATAGCCTGCTGCCGCAATAAAGGTGTTGGCGATACCACCACCGACGATCAATTGATCGCATTTTTCCGACAGTGCGTTCAGCACGTCCAGCTTGGTGGAGACCTTCGAACCGCCGACGATGGCCGCCATGGGGCGTGCGGTATTGGCCAGCGCTTTCTCCAGGGCATCGAGCTCCTGGGCAAGCAGGGGGCCAGCACATGCCTGGGGAGCAAAGCGCGCGACGCCATGGGTAGAGGCCTGGGCACGGTGAGCGGTTCCAAAGGCGTCCATCACGAAGATGTCGCACAGTGCGGCATACTGCCTGGCAAGCTGTTCGTCGTCTTTCTTCTCGCCACGATTGAAGCGCACGTTCTCCAGCAACACCACGTCACCGTTCTGCAGCGTCGGGGCGGTGTCGAGGTAGTCGTTGACCAGTTTGACGGGGCTGCCGAGCAGTTCGCCCAGGTGCTCGGCGACAGGGGCCAGCGAGAACTCGTCAGCGGGTTCACCTTCCGTGGGGCGGCCCAGGTGGCTCATGAGCAGTACTTTGGCGCCCGCCTTGGCGGCAGCTTGTATGGTCGGCAGCGCAGCACGCAGGCGAGCATCGCTGGAAACACGGCCGTTCTTGATCGGCACATTCAGGTCTTCACGAATCAGTACGCGCTGCCCTTCCAGTGGCAGGTCGGTCATCTTTTGCACGTTCATGTGAGCGGTTTCCTCGTGTTCAAGCGAATGAAAGGTCGTGGCGGTCATGCCCGCTGGCGTAGCGTTGCCAGCCGCTGGCTGATATCCAGCATACGGTTGGCAAACCCCCACTCGTTGTCAAACCAGCACAGCAGCTTGAGCAGGCGCTTGCCTGCCACTCTGGTTTGCGTGGCGTCCAGAATGCCAGAGCGAGGGTCGTGATTGAAATCGATGGAGGCCATGGGGGCCTCGGTATAGCCCAGCACGCCCGCCAGCCGCTGTTGGCTGGCCTCGCGCAGCAGTGCATTGACCTGCTGGGCATCGGTGTCGCGGCGTACGGTAAGCGAGACATCCATGGCCGAGACGTTGATCGTGGGAACGCGCACGTGCAGACACTCGAAGCGGCCTGCCAGCGCTGGCATCAAACGGCTGATGCCCACCGCCAACCCGGTATCGACCGGGACGATGGACTGCATCGCCGAGCGGGTAAGGCGCAGGTCGGTCTGGTGGTAGGCGTCGATGACCGGCTGGTCGTTCATGGCCGAGTGAATCGTGGTGGTGACACCGTGCTCCAGCCCCAGCGCTTCACCCAGTACCGTCAGCAAGGGCACCAGGCAGTTCGTGGTGCAGGACGCCGCCGAGAGGATGCGCTGTTCACCGCTGAGCTCATGCTCGTTGATCCCCCACACGATGGTGGCATCCACGTCGTTTTCTGCCGGTTGGGAAAACAGCAGCTGCCGTGCACCGGCCTTCAGGTGCCGCTCCGCCGTGGCGCGATCCTTGAAGCTTCCTGAGCACTCCAGTACCAGATCGATATCCAGGGCTTTCCAGGGAAGCGCATCGGGGTCACGCTCACATAGCACCTGAATGCGCTGGCCGTTGATCACCAAGGCATCACCCTCGTTCTCGACCTCGCCAGGAAAACGCCCGTGGGTGGTGTCGTAGCGGGTGAGATAGGTGATGGTGGCCAGGTCGGAAAGTTCGTTGATGGCGACCACTTCCAGATCGGGATGGCCACGCTCCACCAGTGCACGCAGTACGCACTGGCCGATACGCCCATACCCATTGATTGCAATGCGAAACTTAGCGGTTGCGTTAGCCATGTCGCGAAGCGGCCCCAAAAAAAGTGGCTAGATGATAACGTACTTCAGCGCTCGTTGCTCAGCTGCCAGCTCCCACCAGGCCCCAGGCGAATGGCAGCAGCAACGCGGTGAAAATGCCCGTCAAACTCATCCCGAGGGAGGCAAAGGCACCGGCAGTGGGGCTCATCTCAAAGGCCCTGACAGTGCCAATGGCATGGCCGTTGAGCCCCAGGGCGAAGCCGAGCAGGCGTTCGTCAGTAATGCCCAGCCACTTGGCGGCGAGGCTCACCATCGGGATGGTGGCGACGCCGGTGACCAGCAGCGCGCCCATCAACAGGGCAACGCTGCCACCCAACTGTTCGGTGATCCCGATGGCAATCGGGGCCGTGACGGACTTGGCCGCGATGGAGGCGAGTACTTCTGGGCTGGCGCCGAGCAGCCAGGCAATCCCCAGGGAATAGCAGGCGGCCAGAGACGCTGCCACGGGCAGGCAGGCGGCCAGGGGGCGCCATAGTTCACGAATACGCGGTAGCTGTTGATAGAGGGGCATGCCGAGGGCCACGGTGGCAGGCCCCAGCAGTACGGTCAGCCAGGTCGCCCCCTGTTGGTAAGTGGGGTAAGGCAAACCCAGCACGGCAAGCGTGGCCGCCAGCAGCAGAGCGGCAATCAGAATGGCGGGTAGCCAGGCCGGGTTGCCCAGCCGCCGGAACAGTGCGGTGCCCAAGAGGTAGGCCGCCAGCGTCAGGCCCACGGCAAACAAGGGCGTCGTGGTCAGTATGGTGAGTGTGTCACTGGCCATGTGCACGACCCATCAGACGCTTGAGCAACCATAGCGTGGTCAAGACGCTGAGCAGCGTGCCCAGGAGCAGCGCCGCCAGGATGGCCAGCCACTGTCCGGCCAGTTGATCGAGAATGAAAAAGACCCCGACCACGCCGGGCATGATCAGCATGGCCAGTAGTGCAATCAGGGGCTGGGCGGCGGCGGCAAGGCTGGTGGGCACACGGCCGATAAGGGCCAGAGTGACGCACAGCAGCAACATGCCGACCACGCCAGAAGAAATGGGCAGGCCGGAGAAGTGAACCACGGCTTCTCCAACCTGCCAGTAGCCGATCAGCCAAAGCAGGCCATTCAGCGCGGGCATCTATAGGCCCGCGCTGCCTGTGCCGGCGTGATCAGGCAAACTGAGATAAGCTCAGCCGAGCAGCTCATTGGCCTGCTTGACGATATTCTCGACGGTAAAGCCAAAGTGCTTGAACAGCTCGCCTGCCGGGGCCGACTCACCGTAGGTGGTCATGCCAATGACGCGCCCTTCCAGACCAACGTACTTGTACCAGTAGTCGGCGTGGCCCGCTTCGATGGCAATGCGCTTGGTCACGGCTTTGGGCAGCACGCTCTCGCGGTAGTCGGCGTCCTGACCGTTGAAGCGGTAAGTAGATGGCATGGACACCACGCGCACGGCCTGGCCCTGCTGCTCGAGCGTGGCCGCGGCTTCCATGGCCAGCGCCACTTCGGAGCCGGTGGCAATCAGGATCAGCGCGGGCGTGCCGTCGCAATCCTTCAGCACATAACCGCCGCGCTGGATGGCGGCTAACTGGGCCTTGGTGCGCGGCTGGTGCGGCAGGTTTTGCCGCGACAGTACCAGCGCAGTGGGGCCGGAGTGGCGTTTGATGGCCGCATCCCAGGACGCCGCCGTCTCCACCGCATCGCAGGGGCGCCAGGTGTTCAGGTTAGGCGTGGTGCGCAGGCTGGTGAGCTGCTCGATGGGCTGGTGGGTAGGGCCATCTTCACCCAGACCGATGGAGTCGTGGGTGAACACGTAAATGGCCTGCTGGCCCATCAGCGCGGCCATCCGCACGGCGTTACGCATGTACTCCATGAAGATCAGGAAGGTCGCGCCATAAGGAACGAAACCACCGTGCAGGGCGATACCGTTCATCACTGCGCCCATGCCGAATTCACGCACACCGTAGTGCAGGTAGTTGCCGCTGGCATCTTCAGGAGTGATCGCTTTGGCGCCTTTCCAGAACGTCAGGTTGGAGGGCGCGAGGTCAGCGCTGCCGCCCAGCAGTTCCGGCATTTGCGGGCCAATTACGTTCAGCGCTTCAAAAGAGGCTTTACGTGAAGCGATGCTTTCGCCTTTGTCCTGGGCCTGCTCGATCAGCGCTTCGGTGGCCAGCTCCGTGGGCAGCTGCGCTTTCATGCGGCGTTTGAACTCACGGGCCTGCTCGGGGAATGCTTCGGTGTAGCGAGCGAAGCGGCCTTCCCACTCCTGCTGGCGAGCTTTACCTGCCTCGCGGGCATCCCAAGCGGAGTAAACGGGCTCGGGGATATGGAAGGGGGCATGCTCCCAGCCTAGCTGCTTGCGCGCCAGCGCTACTTCATCGTCACCCAACGGTGCGCCGTGGGCCTCTTCTTTGCCCTGCTTGTTGGGGGCGCCAAAGCCGATGATGGTCTTGCAGATGATCAGGCTCGGCTTGTCGTCTTGGCTCTTCGCCAGCTCGATGGCGGCCTTGATCTCTTCAGGCTTGTGGCCATCGACGTTGGGCACCACGTGCCAGCCGTAGGACTCGAAGCGCTTGGCGGTATCGTCGGTGAACCAGCCTTCGACTTCGCCATCGATGGAGATGCCGTTGTCGTCGTACAGAGCAATCAGCTTACCCAGCTGCTGGGTGCCGGCCAGCGAGGCCGCCTCATGGGAAATGCCTTCCATCAAGCAGCCATCGCCCAGGAAACACCAGGTGTGGTGGTCAACGATGGTGTGGCCGGGGCGGTTGAACTGTGCGGCGAGGGTTTTCTCGGCAATGGCAAAGCCGACGGCGTTGGCAAAGCCCTGGCCCAAGGGGCCGGTGGTGGTTTCGATGCCGGGAGCATAGCCGTACTCAGGATGGCCTGCCGTGGGCGAGTGCAGCTGGCGGAAGTTTTGCAGCTGTTCCAGGCTGAGTTCGTAACCGCTCAGGTGCAGCAGCGAGTAGAGCAGCATGGAGCCATGGCCGTTCGACAGCACGAACCGGTCGCGATCGGCCCACTTGGGGTCTTCGGGGTTGTGCTTGAGGTAGTCATTCCACAGCACCTCGGCAATATCAGCCATGCCCATGGGTGCACCGGGATGGCCAGATTTGGCCTTCTGAACGGCATCCATGGAAAGGGCGCGAATGGCATTGGCCAGCTCAAAACGGGACGGCATGGGGTGCTCCTCGCCTGAAAACGGAAAGAATAAAGGCGCTATTGTCGCTGACTTCCTCGGCGGCGGCAAATTCTCGGGGTGCGTTCTGGGAAGAACCCCCAACAGCGTGTAGACTCTGCCTCCCGAAGTAGTAGTGAAAAGGCTCTGCTGCTTCTATATACGGGCAGGGAACCTCCTGCCATGATTTCCTGCTGATGCTGCGGTCATAACGAAGCAGCCGTCATACAGAGGGTCGAGTGCGCGATGAGCGAATATTCCCTGTTTACCTCCGAGTCCGTTTCCGAAGGTCATCCTGACAAGATTGCTGACCAGATTTCTGATGCGGTGCTGGATGCCATTATCGCCCGTGACAAGCAGGCGCGTGTTGCCTGTGAAACGATGGTGAAGACGGGTGTTGCCATTATTGCGGGTGAAATTACCACCTCGGCATGGGTTGATCTCGAAGCGCTGGTGCGTGATGTGATCACCGATATCGGCTATACCTCCTCACAGGTAGGCTTTGATGGCGCCACCTGTGGCGTGATCAACCTGATCGGCAAACAGAGTGTGGATATTGCTCAGGGCGTTGATCGCACCAAACCCGAAGATCAAGGGGCGGGTGACCAGGGCTTGATGTTCGGTTATGCCACCAACGAAACCGACTCCTTCATGCCGGCCCCTATTCACTACTCCCATCGCCTGGTCGAGCGTCAGGCCGAGCTGCGCAAGCATGGCCTGCTGCCCTGGCTGCGTCCGGATGCGAAGAGTCAGGTCACCTTCCGCTACAATGCCGAAGGCCAACCCTGTGGCGTGGATGCCGTGGTGCTGTCGACCCAGCATGACCCGGAAATCGACCAGGAAGACCTGCGCAAGATGGTCAAGCGCGAAATCATCGAGCAGGTGATTCCCGCAGAGTGGCTGGATGCGAATACCCAATACCATATCAACCCGACCGGCAAGTTCGTGATCGGTGGCCCAGTGGGCGACTGTGGTTTGACGGGGCGTAAAATCATCGTCGATACCTACGGCGGCATGGCCCGTCACGGCGGCGGTGCGTTCTCGGGCAAGGATCCGTCCAAGGTAGACCGCAGTGCGGCCTACGCGGGCCGTTACGTGGCGAAGAACGTGGTTGCTGCAGGCTTGGCCGACAAGTGCGAGATTCAGGTGTCTTACGCCATCGGTGTGGCAGAGCCCACCTCCGTGTCGATCGACACCTTCGGCACAGGCAAGATCGACGATGCGAAAATCGTCGAACTGGTGCGCGAGCATTTTGACCTGCGCCCCTATGCGATCACCACCATGCTCGACCTGCTGCACCCGATGTATCGTCTGACCTCTGCCTACGGCCACTTTGGTCGCGAGCCGTTCGAGCATAGCTACCGTTGGACGGACGACAAAGGGGAAGAGCATACCGAGACGTTTACGGCGTTCCCTTGGGAGAAAACCGACAAGGCCGACGCGCTGCGCAAGGCGGCTGGTTTGTAAACACCTGGTCATACCGCTGCCCTGATAGCGCCCCCTGATGAAAATCAGGGGGCGTTTTTATTCTTTCCTATTGACTGAACAACGTAACATTGCATCACGCCCCGTTTGAGTTAAGTTAACGTTAGTACGGTGGTTCAGGCGCGGTGGTGCAGGCACCGATGGCTTTGCTGATCATCAGGGGGGCGGCGATGGTGTGGCGGTGGATATTCAGAGCAGGGTGGCTGAGTGGCCTGTGCGCTCTAGCGCTGACGGCGCAGGCCGAGGAGTGCCCGGCATGGCCACAGGAGCGCCTTGTTCAAGAGCGCCAGACGCTGGCCGAGCATATCGCGCTGTGGGACCGTGCCTACCATGACGAGGGTGAGTCGCTGATTGCCGATGAGCTTTACGATCAGGCGCTGGCGAGGCTGACGCATTGGCAAACCTGCCTGGACGATCCCTCGCCCCACCGTCCTCTGACCCGATCCACCCGTAGCGATGGCACGGTGACTCACCCGGCTGCGCAAACCGGGCTCCACAAGGCCGACGAGGCCGGAGTGCGGCGTTTTACCAGCCGTCGCCAGGGGCTATGGATCCAGCCCAAGGTGGACGGTGTGGCGGTGACTTTGCGCTATCGGCAAGGGATATTGGTCGAAGCGGTCAGCCGCGGCGACGGGGAGCGCGGTCAGGACTGGACCGAGCGCGTTCGGCAACTGCCCGATGTGCCTGCTTTGCTGCCCGAGCCGCTATCGGCGGTGTTCCAGGGTGAGCTCTATTGGCAGCTTGATCGGCATATCCAGTCGCAAGCTCCCGAGATTGGCGCGCGCGGTGCGGTGGCCGGGGCCATGGCGCAGCAGGCACCCAGTGAGGCGACGCTTTCCCGCGTTGGCTTGTTCGTGTGGGATTGGCCCGATGGGCCTACCGAGATGACGGAGCGGCTGGCGCGGCTGACGGCGCTGGGGTTCGATACGGCCGAGTACACGCACCCGGTTGCGGGCCATCAGCAAGCGGCCGAATGGCGCGAGCGCTGGTTCAACGAGCCGCTGCCCTTCGCTACCGATGGCGTGGTGCTCAAGCAGGCCGAACGCCCTGGCATTCGTCACTGGTCGGCGTCGCCTCCGGAGTGGGCCATCGCTTGGAAATACCCCGCGCAGCAAGCGCTGGCCCATGTGCGTGGTATCGAGTTTCGGGTGGGGCGCACTGGGCGAGTGACGCCCGTGCTATGGCTGTATCCCGTGAGCCTGGAAGGGCGCAGCATTCGTCGTGTATCGCTAGGGTCGCTGGAGCAGTGGCAGGCCTGGGATGTTCGCCCAGGAGACCATGTGGCCGTGACGCTGGCAGGGTTGACGATTCCTCAAGTCACCAGCGTAGTCTGGCAGAGTGCTGAGCGGGCGCCGATCAGCGTGCCATCGCCAGCGCGTTATGACCTGCTGAGTTGCCTGACGCTGACCCCAGACTGTGACGCCCAGCTATTGGCACGCCTGACCTATCTGGGGAATCAGCTAGGTATGCGTGGCATCGGCGAAGGCACCTGGCAGGCCTTGATGCGTGCCGGGGTCGTGACGGATTTGCTGGGCTGGCTGGCGCTGTCGGAGGCGCAGCTTCAACAGGCCCATGGTATTGGCCCCGCCACGGCCGCCTCGCTGGCGGCGCAGTTTGCAGCAGCACGGCAGGCACCCTATGCCGCCTGGTTACGTGCGCTGGGCGTACCGCCGGGCGGCAGCGCCGAGCTGGGGGAGTGGGCAACGCTGGAAGGACTCTCCCGCGCCGAGTGGCAGGACCAGCCTGGGGTGGGCCCCGTCCGAGCCGAAGCGCTGGTGGCGTTCTTTGGCCATCCCGAGATCCAGCGGATGGCACGTCAGCTTCAGCAGGCGGGCGTGGAGGGCTTCTAGGCCAGCCCGGCCAGGTAGAGCATCATCCCCAGGTAGAACGGGATCAGCAGTGGCGCCAATAGCGTCGTGGTCAACACGGCCAGGGCGCCTTTTTGGGGCTGAATGCCCAGCTCCATGGCCACGACCACCACATTGGAGGCCATCGGTACCACCCCCAGCAACAGCAGCGCCATGGCCAGCTCCGGTGCCAGCGGCGTCAGCTGTTGCAGCACCAGCACGGCACCGACCATGACCAGTGGCCACAGCACGTAGCGCAGCCCCACGCAGGCTGCCACGAAGCGCGTATCCCAGGCGGCCAGCGTCACCTGGCTGAGCGTCATGCCAATGATCATCATGCCCAGCAGGGTGTACGTGGCGGGAAAGACGGCCAGCGAGTTCATCATGGGCTCGGGGAGCACTACACCCAGCGAGCTGAGCAGCAGGGCCAGCAGGAAGGCATAGACCAGCGGCAGGCGGGCAATCTTGATCAGACTCTGGCGCACCGAGAAGTGCCCTCGCGCGCTCAGGTAAAAGCCCACGGTAAATTCATACAGGTTGATCCCCAGCATGCAGAACAGGTACAGCGTGACGCCCTCCGGCGGCAGCAAGATCAGCGCCACGGGCAGGCCGAAATAGCCGGTGTTACCGGTGCCGGAGGAAAAGGCCAGCAGAGCACCCTCTTGGGGGCCGAAGCGATGGCGGGTCAAGCGATGTACCAGCAGCGCCATGGCGCTGACCAGCAGAAACATGGCCAGCGACAGGGTCAGATAGGCTGCTGTGGGGCCGCCGTTCATCAGCGCGCGGAAAATCGTCAGGGGAGCAATGAGATAGACCAGCAGCGTGGCAATCGGGCGGGGGTCGATCTTGAGCCGCTGGGCCGCAAGGAACCCTAACCCGACATAGCCCAGCAGCATCAACAGTGGCCCCATCAACGTCGCGGGTGCTAAATCCATTTCTCCTCCTTGAATTTTGTCTGCCGAACAACATGAGCCGAATTGAAGATCGTGCGTGAAATCTTTCATTAGCCGCCACGCGGGTAAGCAGCGAGAATACCTCACATAATGATCACTTTGTTGTACTGCGAGGATACACCATGAGCAGCCAGGAACATCCGTTAGGTATCAGCTTCGAGTTTTTTCCGCCCAATACCGATGCCGGCCGGGAGAAGCTGATTCACGTGCGCGATGAGCTGGCCGCATGTAACCCTCGTTTCTTCTCGGTGACCTACGGGGCTGGCGGGTCCACGCAGGCGCGTACCCGCGATATCGTGCGTACCGTGAGTGAGAGCGGTATTACCACCGCCCCGCACCTTTCCTGTATCGGCAGCGAGAAAGCCCAGCTACGTGACCTGCTGGCCCAGTATCAGTCGGAAGGCGTGGATAGCCTGGTGGCGCTACGTGGCGATATGCCGTCCGGCATGGGCAGTATCGGCGAGCTGCGCTACGCCAACGAGCTGGTCGAGTTCATCCGTGCCGAAACCGGTGATCACTTCGATATCGCCGTGGCGGCCTATCCAGAATCTCATCCACAGGCTCCCAGCCTCGACAAGGATGTGGAAAACTTTGCCCGCAAGATGAACGCGGGCGCCAATATGGCGATTACCCAGTACTTCTTCACCGCCGACGCCTACTTCCACTTCGTGGACAAAGCGCGGGCGCTGGGTGTCGAGCAGCCGATCATTCCCGGCATCATGCCCATCACCAACTACACCAAGCTGGCGCGCTTTTCCGATGCCTGCGGTGCCGAAATCCCCCGCTGGATTCGCAAGCAGCTGGAAGCCTATGGCGATGACAGCGAGGCTATCGCGGCCTTTGGCACCGAGGTGGTGACGCGCCTGTGCGAGCGCCTGCTGGATGGTGGCGCGCCGGGGCTGCACTTCTATACGCTCAATCAGGCTGCGCCGGTCATGAAGATCGTCGATAATCTCACCTGACCTGTTGCCGATGTGATCCATGAGAACCGACCTGCGCCCTCTGGCGCAGGTCGGTTTTTTTGATGGGGGTGCGACAGGCGCCGTGCGTGGCCCAGGAAAGTCTGCGCTATAAGGCGCTGTTGGCAGCCATGGCGCTGCTGATCCTGTTCTCGACCCCGCTGCCTCGCGAATGGTCGGCGCTCGCGGTAGCGCTGGTATTGATGATGTCGCGCCACGTCGCCAGCCACCGATATGTACAGGCGGTAGACTGGAACCTGTTGCTGCTGTTCATGGGGCTCTTCATTGTCACCGGCAGTGTCGCTGCCTTGCCGGAGGCGGGGGTGTTGGTCAACCAGTGGCTGGGGGCGGAAGGTGTGCCGGATGACCCGTGGCGCATGGCCGGGATCTCGCTGGTGGCCAGCAACGTGATCGGTAACGTGCCTTTTGTGATCTTGCTACTGGGGCTGTTCCCGCAACTGCCGGAGGCCACGCTGGTCATGCTGGCGGTCATGTCGACGTTGGCGGGTAATTTGCTGCTGATTGGCAGTGTGGTGAATCTGATCGTGGCAGAGGGGGCCAGGCGGCAGGGCGTTCACCTTGGCTTTCTCACCTTTGCCAAGGCCGGTATTCCAGTGACGCTGTTATCGATGCTGGTGGCGGGTGGGTGGTTTGCACTAGGCGTGCGCTGACAAAAAAGCCGACTCCTGGGAGTCGGCCTGCGTTGATAGCCTGTCAGGCTGCGGTGGGGGCCGGTTTCGGCCCGTGCAGCTTGCGCTGCATCAGGAACATGGCGGCACCGATACCCAGTCCAGCAATGTCGGTGAAGATACCGCCGTAGATCAGGAACAGCGCGCCGATCATCAGCACCAAACGCTGCCATGCCTGGATCGAGCCAAAGAACCATGCTTGTACCGTGGCTGACAGCATGAAGATACCGATCGACGCCGTAATGGCGACGCGAACGATCTGCATCGGTGTGCCTTCCATCAGCATGGCCGGGCTATAGAAGAACATGAACGGTACGATAAAGGCCGCCAACCCTACCTTGAACGAGGTAATGGAGGTTTGCATGGCGTTATCGCCGGAAATACCGGCAGCGGCATAAGAGGCCAGTGCCACGGGCGGGGTGATCGCCGACATGACGGCAAAGTAGAAGACGAAGAAGTGCGCAATCAGCGGCTGAATGCCGATGTTGATCAGGCCAGGCGCCACGACGGAAGCCGCCACGGCATAGGCCGCCGTGGTGGGCATGCCCATCCCCAGCAGAATCGAGATACACATGGCGAAGAACAGGGCCAACAGTTGGCTCACGCCCGCCATGCCCAGCAGCAGCGACGAGAAACGTGCGCCCACGCCGGTCAGGGAAATGACGCCCACGATCAGGCCTGCACAGGCACACACGGCGATGATCTGGATCGACATGGTGCCTGCCAGCTGCAGGGCCTTGAGAATTTCACGAATGCCCATCTTGTTGGGTGAAATCCAGCTCACCACGGCCGCCGCAGCCGTGGCCAGGGTGCCCGCACGGATGACCGAGTACCCCATGAACAGGGCATAGATCAGGATGATGATCGGCGCAAACAGGTACGCGTGACGGGCCAGTTTGCGGAACTGCGGGATTTCATCCTTGCGCATACCGCGCATGCCTTTCTTCGCAGCTTCCAGGTCGACCATGAAATAGACCGACAGGAAGTACAGCGCGGCCGGAATCAGCGCGGCAACGGCAATCTCGCGATAGGGGATGCCGGTGATTTCCGCCATGATGAAGGCACCCGCACCCATGATCGGGGGCATGATCTGGCCGCCGGTGGAAGCAGCGGCTTCGATCGCCCCTGCGCTACGGCCCGGATAACCTACCTTTTTCATCAACGGGATGGTCAGAGAACCGGTGGAGACCACGTTGCCTGCGGAGGTGCCGTTGATCATGCCCATCAGGCCAGAAGCGAAAATCGACACCTTGGCCGGACCGCCCCGCGAGCGCCCTGCAGCGGCAAAGGCGAAGTTGACGAAGTAGTCGCCCACTTTCGAGGCTTGCAGGAACGCTGCAAAAATAATGAACAGAATGATGTAAGTGGAGGAGACCGCCGTCGTTTGCCCGAGCACCCCGATATCGGTGTAGAGCTGGCTGAAGAAGCGGTTGACCGACAGGCCCGGGTAACTCAGGAAGCCTGGCAGGTAAGGGCCGCCAAACACATAGGCCAGAAAAATGGCAGAAATGACGACCAGCGCGTTACCTGCTACGCGGCGGGTCAGCTCCAGAATCAGCAGCGAACCGGCCATGGCGGCGTAGGTAATGCCAACCGGGGCAAAAGAGGTGCCCGTGGACATACGCAGTGGCGTATTGTAAACCGTGATCAGATAACCCGCGCTGGCCAGTGCGACGATCATCAGCACCAGGTCAGGCATGGAGAATTTGGAGCGCTCCAGGCGATAGAACCAGGACAGCAAGATCGCCCCTACGGTGGCGAGCAGCATCGGGTAGCCGAAGTGCCAGGTTTCCACCTGTGGGTCGATACGCATGGCGCCCCCGGAAAGGGCTTGCCACATCAGGAAGGCTTGCACCAGTGCGTAGCCTGCGGGCAGTAGCAGCGCGGCTCCCAGCAGTGTCAGCCACTTGGGCGACTCATCGCTGGCGTCACTGGCAAAGCGCGCACCAGTGAACAGGCCGAAGCCAAGAATCAGGGCGCCTGCCACGTGAATGATCCGGTAGGTCCATGTTTCCATGGGCAGGACGTTCAGCGTGATCAGGTGAAACAGCGAGTAGGCGATGGCAACGCCGGCGAAAAGCATCCACTGCCAGCCGGTAAACAGACGACGGTTTGACTCGACGACCTCTTCGTCGACACCTTCGGCGAGTATGGCCTTGGCGTCCTGTTGCTCAACGGGGTCGCTAGCGGGTGCAGCCGGGTTGGGGCTGCCGGTGTTGTTGCTCATGGAGGTTACCCTTGGGATGGATCGTCAGCGAAGATGCTTGGGTAATTCAGGAATTGCTTATTCATGGCCAGAGCGACAAGAGCCGACCCTGTAAAGAGTCGGCTCTTGTGCTGGCACATCCGCGCTTATTGGCGAATCATGTCGTCGGCTATCTCATAGCCGTTTTCATTGAACCAGCGGGCAGCACCGGGGTGGAAAGGCATGACCGTGTTGTACTTGACGTTCTCGGGAATGCTCTCTTCAGCACTGCGGTGGATGGATACCATGCGGTCGTTGTTTTCCATGGTGATGCGCGTGACTTCATACACCAGGCTGTCGGGCAGATCACAGCCGGCAATGGCGAAGTTCCACATGGAAACGGCGCGAGCATCTTCTTCCAGCGTTTCGTAGGTGCTGGCCGGAATCATGAATTCAGAAACCGGGAAGGCGTCGACAATGGTGGCCTGCTCTTCTTCGGTGAACTCGATGATGTTGACGTTGGTTTGAACTTCCAACTGGCTAACGGCCGGGATCGGTACGCCCGCTGCAAAGGCAACGACGTCCAGCAGTCCATCCTGCAACTGACCGCCCAGGTCAGACCAGCCGCCGTTACGGCGCTCGAAATTGACGCCCAGCTCTTCGAGGATGGCAGGGAAGTAAACGTCAGAGGTAGAGCCTGCGGGGCCAAAACCAATGCGCGAGCCGTCCGGAATCTCGGAAATGGAGGTAATGCCGGTGCTGGCCAGTGCGGTGATGGAGAATGGCGTCTCGTACATCGGGAACAGGGCACAGGCGTTATCCATGACGACACCCGGTGCCAGCGGGCTACGACCGTTCATGGCGTCATCTGCAGGGCCCAGTGTGGTCAGGCCGAAGGCCAGCTCACCCGCGTGAACCAGTGCCAGGTTCTGCGTCGGACCACCGGTGACTTCACCACCGCCGGTAATGCCGCCCAACTGGTCGGCCAGCAGGTTCGCCCAGCCAGAACCGTAGATGTAGAAGGTGCCGCCCTGGCTGGCAGTACCTACGGTAAAGCTGGAGGGCCAGCCGTCACGATCAACTTCCGCATGGGCGGTGGTCGCAGCAACCAGCGCGCCGCCAGCCAGCAGGGCAAGAGACTTGGGCATCATATTACGCATGGCGAGATTTCCTAAGCTGTTATTGGGATTATCGTCTGGCATATCGAGAGTATGGCCAGTGCTCGTTCTAATAAGCAGCTTATGTAGAGCGATTGTCGTGCCAATGGCTTTGTTTTTATTTGAATACAATCGCTTATGGATATCTTATTCAACTTTGGTTGAAAGGCGCTCGACGCTTTATGGATGGCTTTACGCACGGATTCATGGAAATAGCGTGCGGTTTTCCGCACATTTTGGAGAGAAAGATGACTCCTGGGCGTCGCTACTTCGGTTTGCCGGGATCCAGGATACGCACTGGCTGTACATCCTGTACTTTTTGCTCATCGCGTACCTGATTGACTCGAGTCACCAGCTCTGGCGATGTTTCATCCTCGATCGGCAGCTGCTCGAAGAAATCACAGTTGACGCATTCACGGTAGCGAATGCCATGCTGCTCCCAGGCGCGAATACGGTCCATGGCGGCGCAGCGGGGGCATGTAACCCCGGCAATAAAGCGTTTGATACTCGACATGACAGGACTCCCGAGACGCGGCAGCAGAGCTACCGCGTAGAGATTAAGAGTGGATTAGGCAGCGCGGATACCGCTGTGGCGCAGCAGCGGAGCCACACTGGGCTCGCGACCACGAAACGCGACGAATAGCTCGGCAGCATCGCGGGCGCCGCCCTGTTCAAGGATCTCTTCCTTGAAGCGCTGGCCGGTGGCAGGGTCAAAAATACCCGCTTCTTCGAAGGCGCTCCAGGCGTCGGCGGAGAGCACTTCGGCCCACTTGTAGCTGTAATATCCCGCCGCATAGCCCCCTGCAAAGATGTGGCTAAAGCTGTTCTGGAAGCGATTGAAGGGCACCACGGGAACCACTGAGGTGTGGCGGCGTACGTCGTCCAGCAGGCCTTGTACGTCGTCGGCGCTGGGAGCTTCCAATTCATGGTGCAGGCGCATGTCGAAGAGCGAAAACTCTATCTGGCGCAACATGCCCATGGCGGACTGGAAGTTCTTGGCCGCCTGGAGACGCTCGAACAGTGCATCGGGGAGCGGTTCGCCGGTATCCACGTGTCTGGACAGTAGCGCTAGCCCCTCTTTTTCCCAGCAGTAGTTCTCCATGAACTGGCTAGGCAGTTCGACCGCGTCCCAGGCCACGCCGTTGATGCCGGAAACATCGGCGATGTCCTGCTTGGTCAGCATGTGGTGCAAGCCGTGGCCGAACTCGTGGAACAGCGTTGTGACTTCGTCGTGGGTCAGCAAGGCAGGTTTGCCGCCCACCGGGGCGGTGAAATTACAGGTCAGGAAGGCGACCGGCAGTTGCAGGCCGTGTTCTGTCTGGCGGCGTACTCGGCAGTCCGCCATCCAGGCGCCTCCGCGTTTTCCCTCCCGGGCGTAAAGGTCGAGGTAGAACCCCGCAATCGGCTTGCCTTGCTCGGTAATTCTGAAAAACCGCATATCGTCATGATAGCTGGCCACGCTGGTATCTTCCGCTACCTGCACGTTGTAGAGGCGCTCGATGACTTGAAACAACCCGTTGACCACGTGGGGGGCGGGAAAGTAGGGGCGTAGCTGCTCCTGGGAGAGGTCATGGCGAGCCACGCGCAGCTTTTCACTGGCATAGGCGACATCCCATGGCTGCAGCGTGTCGAGCCCGAGCTCATCACGGGCGTAGGCGCTGAGCTCGGCAAACTCCTGCTGAGCTTGCGGCTTGGCACGCTGGGCCAGGTCTTCGAGAAAGTCGAGTACCTGGGCGGGGGAGTCGGCCATCTTGGTAACCAGCGAGTAGTCGGCGTAAGTATCGAAGCCGAGCAGGCGGGCCAGCTCCTGGCGCAGGGCCAGCGTCTCTTCCAGAATGGGGGCGTTATCAAACTGGCCTGCTTTAGGGCCCTGGTTTGAGGCGCGCGTCACAAAGGCGGTATACACTTCCTCGCGCAGTTCACGGTTGTCGGCATAGCTGACGATCGGAAAGAAGCTGGGGAAGTCGAGCGTGATGCGGTAACCCTCTGCGCCTTTGGCCTCTGCCAGTGCTTTCAGCGTTTCCAGAGCGCTTTCCGGCACGCCTGCCAACAGTGCCGGGTCGGTGATGTCCTTGTGCCATGCCTGCGTGGCATCCAGCACATGGTTGGAGAACTGATTGGACAGTGTGGAGAGGCGCGCCTGTATGTCGCCGTAACGCGCCTTTTGTTCGGCAGCAAGGTCTACGCCAGCCAGGCGGAAGTCACGCAGCGCGTTATCAACGGTGCGCCGTTGGGCAGTGCTCAGGTCGTGCCAGGCAGGACCTTCCTTGAGGGCCTGCCAGCCCTTGAAGAGCCCTTCATGTTGGCCTACCCAGGTGCCGTAGGCCGACAGTTTTTCCAGGCAGCCTTGGTAGGCGTCACGCAGCTCTTGGCTGTTCATGGTGCTGTTGAGGTGCAACACCGGCGACCAGGCTTGAGAAAGGCGGTCGTTCACGGCTTCCATGGGTGCAGCAAAGTTGTCCCACGTAGGGGGCTGCTGAGCGGCTTGCTGAGCGAGGTGTTCGATGGCGTCGCGACCCTCATCGAGCAGTTGTTCTACGGCGGGTAGCACGTGTTCGGCACGAATGTCGGCGAAAGGGGGGAGCTCATGGCTCTCTAGCAGCGGGTTGCGGGACATAGGCACCTCTGGTGGCGGCAGGTTGGTTCGGGCGCATGAAGCGTCCGTGGATAATGACACAGTGCGGGCAGCCGAGGTCAGTTTCAATGGCGGCATTGGCCTGGGGGCATGCGCCTGCTAGTCTTGCCGCCTTTTGATACGTCGAATCGAGAGCCGCCAAGGCAGGAGCAGATGATGAGTGAAACGCTGGAGCGTTGGGGGTCGAAGCGTGCCTTTATTCTCGCGGTGACCGGTGCCGCGGTGGGGCTTGGCAATATTTGGCGTTTTCCCTATGTGGCGGGGGAAAATGGCGGGGCGGCCTTCTTGCTGATTTACGTGGCGTTTGTCCTGTTGCTGGGACTGCCCGTGATGATGGCGGAAATACTCATTGGCCGCGCTGGCCGTCGAGGCCCCATGCAGTCACTGGGCGTACTGGCCACACAGGCGGGTGCCTCGCCCCACTGGCGCTGGCTGGGGCTGTTCGGCGCGCTGACGGTGTTTTGCATTCTGTCGTTTTATTCCGTGGTGTCTGGCTGGTCGATCGAGTTTCTGGTGGCCTCCATCAATGGCAACTTTGACGGGGCCAGTGCCACCGAGATTGGCGCTGGCTTTGACGCCTTTCTGGCCAATCCAGGCCTGCTGATTTTCAACCATTCACTGTTCCTGTTCATGACCATGACGGTGGTGGCGGCTGGCGTCGCGAAAGGCCTGGAGCGGCTCAATAATCTCTTGATGCCGGTGCTCTATGGCCTGTTGGTGCTATTAGCCCTCTACGCCATGACCACCAGCGGCTTTGGGGCGGCGCTGCACTGGCTGTTCATGCCGTCTTTCGAAAACGTCACCGCGTCGGTGGTGCTGCATGCCATGGGACACGCTTTTTTCACCCTGGCCGTAGGGGCGTGTGCGTTGATGGCCTACGGGGCCTATATGCCGGATGAACAGAGCCTGCCGAAAGCCGCTTGTGCGGTGGCCGTGCTGGATATCAGCGTGGCGCTGCTGGCGGGTATTGCGATCTTTTCGGTAGTGTTTGCCCAGGGGATGGACCCGGCGGACGGGCCGGGACTGATGTTCGTGACCCTGCCCATTGCCTTCTCCGAGTTGCCCTGGGGTTCCTTGTGGCTGAGCGTGTTCTTTTTGCTGCTGCTGCTCGCGACGTGGACGTCAGCCATCAATCTGGCGGAGCCCATGGTGGCCACGTTGCAGGGCCTTGGCTGGCGGCGCAGCGTTTCTACGGCTGTCGTGGCGATCAGTGTCTGGCTGCTGGGGCTGCTGTCGGCCTTCTCCTTTTCTCACCTGGCGGAGTTTAGACCGCTGTTTGGGCGCAACGTGTTCGAGCTGGTCAGCAGTATCCCCCCGGACATCTTCCTGCCCATGGGAGGATTGCTGATTGCTATCTTCGCGGCCTGGGTAATGCCACAGCCCTTGGTGATGCACACCCTGGGCGTGGGTGAGCGAGGCTTCCTGCTTTGGCAACGTCTGGTCCGTTGGGTCTCCATTCCGCTGACCTTCATCGTCCTGCTGGGTGGATTGCTATAGTGGTTCTTGTGTCACTAACAGGAGAGTCTTCATGAGCAATGCCTTACGCGCGTTTCACGCACACTCCCCTACGCTGGGCGAGCGTGTCTATATCGACCCGGCCAGTGTCGTGATCGGCAACGTCACTCTGGGCGACGACTGCTCGGTATGGCCCATGAGCGTGATCCGTGGCGATATGCACAGGATCACTATCGGGGCGCGCACCAGCGTGCAGGATGGCAGCGTGCTGCATATCACCCACGCCAGCGATTTCAACCCGGAGGGCTTTCCTTTGACGATCGGTGACGATGTCACCATCGGTCACAAGGCCATTCTTCACGGCTGCACGTTGGGTAACCGCATTCTGGTGGGCATGGGCGCCATCGTCATGGATGGCGCGGTGGTGGAGGACGAGGTGATCATTGCGGCGGGAGCGGTGGTGACACCGGGCAAACGGCTGGAAAGTGGCCATGTATATGCGGGCAATCCTGCCAAGCCGTTGCGGCCTTTGAAAGAGCAGGAGCGGGCCTTTTTCCCCTATACGGCAGGCAACTACGTCAAATTGAAGGACGAGTTTCTAGCGCAGCAAGGTGGTTAGTCTAAACCTTTGGTAAACGGCAGCTTTTTTTATATCAGGCCGTGTTGTAGTCTTCGATAATCTGGTAATTTATCCAGTTTTTCAGAGTGCCACGACATGGCCAACTTTCGCACGCACATTACCGTGGCCGCCGCAGGCGGTACGCTCATGGCCTATATGGGCTGGCAAGCGCAGTGGTGGCCCGCGTCGCAATCCTTGCTGATCATTGCGCTGGTGGCCTTCGGTGGCATCCTGCCCGACATAGACGCAGACCGTTCCCGCTCTATCCGTCTGATTTTCAATCTGTTGTCGGTGCCTACCCTGGTATTGGGGGTGTTGATGCTGCAGCCCTGGTTGACGCCTGGACTGCTGCTGGTGGCCTGCGGCGGTATCTATTTCTCAGTGCGCTACCTGGCCGCGATTCTCTTTTCCAGATTGACCGTACACCGAGGGATTTGGCACTCGTTGATGGCGGCGGGGCTGTGCGCCCTGGCGACGGCGGCGCTCAGCTACCATCTGCTAGCGCAGCCCGCCTGGTTGGCCTGGTCGCACGGTGCCGCGATACTGGTGGGGTTTATCATCCACCTGGGACTGGATGAGCTGTTCAGTGTCGATCTGGAGGGGGCGCGGCTGAAGCGCTCGTTTGGTACGGCGCTCAAGCTGGGCGACAGCCGACGTCCTCTCTCTAATCTTTTGATGCTCATTGCCATGCTGGTGCTGGTGCCCTGGGTGCCGCCCTGGGGAGTGCTGCTGGAACTGATGCGTCAAGGGTCACTGCTGTGGCGGTAATCGTCAGCGCTCAGGCCATGCTTTTTGAGCTTGTCGTAGAACGTCTTGCGCGGGATGCCCAGGTGGCGACACACTTCCGTTACGCGGCCGTGGTGACGCGCCAGTGACTGGCTGATCAGGCTCTTTTCGAACAGCTCTACCTGGCGCGGTAGCGTGGGTTCATGGGTGTCTGCGGCGACACCTTCCAGCAAGGCGTCCAGCCGATAGTCGAACGCGGCACCCAGCAAAACGTAACGTTCGGCAAGGTTGCGCAGCTCGCGCACGTTGCCTGGCCAGTCGTGGGCCAGCAGGGCGGCAATGGCCGGGCTGTCCAGCGTTGGCGCTTCCAGCCCGCTACGGTTGGCGGCGACCACGGCAAAGTGCTGAAAAAGGAGCGGGATGTCCTCCCGCCGCTCGCGCAGGGCGGGCAGGGGCAGGGTGACCACATTGAGACGGTAGTAGAGGTCTTCGCGAAACAGCCCGTCGTCGGCCGCCACTTTGAGATCTACCTTGGTGGCGGCAATCACGCGAATATCGAGCGGTACGGCTTCATTGGCTCCCAGGCGTTCGACGCTGCGCTCCTGCAGGACGCGCAGCAGCTTGACCTGCAGTGCCATGGGCATGGACTCGATCTCATCCAGAAACACCGTGCCGCCGTTGGCATGCTCGAACTTGCCGATACGCCGCTCCACGGCCCCTGTGAAAGCGCCTTTTTCGTGCCCAAACAGCTCTGATTCGATGGTGTTTTCCGGCACGGCGCCGCAGTTGATCGCCATGAAGGGGCTATTGCGACGAGCGCTGCGTTCATGGATCGCGCGGGCCACCAGATCTTTCCCTGTGCCGGTTTCGCCAAACAGCAAGACATCGGCCTCTACCTGGCTGATGCGCTGGATCATGGCCGCCAGGCGCGAAATGACCGGCGTGCGGCCTACCAGGCGAGGCCCGAGCGCTGCGTGCTGGACTTCGAGCTCGGCTTTCAGGCGCAGGTTTTCCAGGCTTAGCTGGCGCTTTTCGATGCCGCGTCTCACGACGTCCAGCAGCTGGTCGCCCGCAAAAGGCTTTTCCAGAAAATCCCAGGCACCGGCGCGCATTGCTTCCACCGCCGTCGAGATGTCGCCATGGCCAGTGATCAGTATGATCGGCAGGGTGGCATCGCGATGGTGAAGCTCATGCAGCAGGGCCATGCCATCCATGCCAGGCATGCGGATGTCGCTGACGATGACGCCTGGGAAGTCGTCGGGCAGCGCCGCCAAGGCTTGCTCTGCGGATTCGAAGCAGTAGGGGGTGTAGCCGGCCAGCTCCAGGGTCTGGCTCGCGGTGATACGCAGATGTGGCTCGTCGTCGATCACCATGACCGGCAGTGTCGACGGTTCATGCATGGTTATTGTTCTCCGTTATTCTATGCTGCTCGCTTGGGGGCGACACGATGGTGCGCGGTAGGGAAATCGTGAAACACGCGCCTCCCTCGGCCCGGTTGGTGGCCTGTAGCTTGCCGCCCAGATCCTCCATGATACGCGATGAGATGGAAAGTCCTAGCCCCAGGCCGCTGCCCGGCGCCTTGGTAGTGAAAAAGGGCTCGAAGATCCGCGACACATGGTGCTCGGCGATACCGGGGCCGTTGTCGATGACATGAATTCGCACTTGGTCAGACGTGGCCTCGGCCCGTAGCGTAAGGGTGGGCTGGGCGACGTCTTTCATCGCCTGGATGGCATTGCCAATCAGGTTGACGATGACCTGTTCCAGGCGTACCAGGTCTCCCTCTACCCACAGGGTTTCGGCGGGCCATTGAGGCGTCACCTGGATACTGCCATCGCGCAGTCGGCTGTGAAACAGGCGCAGGGCGTACTCGATGCAGGCCTGAACAGAAATGGTTTCATGGCGCTCGCTGCTTTTGCGAGAAAACTGGCGTAGCTGGGCACTGATATCTGCCATGCGCTGGGTCAGCTCGACGATTTGCGCCAGATTGGCATCGGCTTGCTCGATGCGCGTCAATTCGATGAAACGGCGCGCGTTTTCAGCATAGGCGCGAATAGCGGCCAGCGGCTGATTGAGCTCATGATTGATGCCTGCGGCCAGTTGGCCCAACACGGCCAGTTTGGCGGCCTGGATCAGCTCGTTTTGGGTCTGCTGTAGGTTGGCTTCTGCCCGGCGGCGCTCTTCGATTTCATCGGAGAGGCGTTGATTGGTGGCCAACAGGTCGCGTGTTCGACGCTCAACGCTGGCTTCCAGCTCATCGCGCGCGCGCGCCAGAGTCTGTCGTTCACGTTCGGCAAAGGCTTCCCGCTCTCGGCGTAGCCGTAACCGTTGCCAGCCGATGCCAGCGCCCAGTGCAACGACCCCATAGAGCCCTCCTGCCATCAAAGCGGCCACCCACTGGGCGCTGACCACCGAGTTCAGCGGTTTAAGAATATGCATTTGCCAGCCAAATTCGGGTAGCGGCCGGGTCAAGCTGAGGTAGCGTTCTCCCTGCAGTGGCCCATGAGCAAAGCTGACGAGGTGGCTGCCGGGGCCATGGGAGGCTTCTACCTCGATGCCGGAGGGGTCGAGTGGCTCGATAGCATAGCGACGCGTTGCGCGTAGGCTTTCGCGCTGGGCTTCGTTGAGGGGGTAGAGCGCATTCATGCGCAGCTCGGGTTGGCTGGCCATGAAAATGATCGAGTCGCTGTCCGTGACAAACAGCTCCGCATCTTGCTGTGCCCAGCTCTCTTCGACCTCGTCGAGCAGCACCTTGATGACCAGCACGCCATCCGGTGTGGCGTCGGGTGAGGTATCGTCCAGCCATACGGGGGCAGAAAAGAAGTATCCCCGTTCCAGCGACTGCGTGCCCAAGCCGTAAAAACGCCCTTGCCCACCGGCGATGGCATCGGTGTAATAACTGCGGAAGGCGTAGTTATGGCCAATAAACGTGTTGGGTCGGTGCCAGTTGCTTGCAGCAATGGTGTAAGCATCGCGATCCAGCAGATAAACGTCCGACACGCCCGCCGTAAACCGAAAACGGTCCAGTAGCAGGTTCAGCGACATGGGGTCCTGACCTTCAGGCGCGGCCAGGAAACGCTGGATGCCTTCTCGGGTAGAGAGCATTTGAGGCAGGTAATCATAACGGGATAGGTAGCCCGTCAAGTTGGCTGCTGATAGGCGCAGCTCGTTTTCAGCGTCGTCGCGCAGATTGGCAAGCGCCTGCTCGCGGGCTAGCTGGGCGGCCTGCCACATGCACAGCGCAAGCCCCACCGGCAGGATCAGCAGCCAGGCAAGCCGCCAACCTGGGCCGGGAGAGCGACTCATGCGGAGGTGCGCGTGCCCTGGGCACGGCGTAATGCGCGCTGAGCGCGGGTCTCCGCACGGGCCATTTCGAGTAGCCCCTCTTCCACATACACCAGGTGTTCGTGAGCGCGGGCTCGGGCGTCTTCTGCGCGGCCCTCCAGGATGGCATCGAGCAGCGCTCGGTGCTGCTTCATCAGCTGTGAGCGGGAGTCTGGCTTGGCAAACAGGTGCGCCAGATTATCCACGATACTCTGCTCCAGAAGATGAAAGATACCGCGGATGGTGTGCAAGAGCAGAACATTGTGCGCTGCTTCGGCAATCGCCAAATGAAACGCGGCATCCAGCTTGGCTTCCTGTGCAGGGTTGGCGCCAACGAAGCCGCCATCCAGCTCTTCGAAGCGCTGTATCAACACGGCTTTGTCGGCAGGTGTCGAGCGCAGTGCGGCATAGTAGGCCGAGATGCCCTCCATGGCATCGCGAAACTCCAGCAGATCCAAGTGGAACTCCTTGTGGCGAGAGAGCATTTCCAGCAAGGGGTCGGTATAGCCGCTGTTGAGCGTCTCGTTGACAAAGGTGCCACCGCCTTGGCGACTGCTCAGCAATCCGCGGGCAGCCAGCTTCTGAATGGCTTCTCGCAAGGAGGGGCGAGAAACACCAAAACGCTCAGCCAGCTCTCTTTCAGGGGGCAAGCGCTGCCCGGGTTTCAGGCTTCCTTCCAGAATCATGCCTTCAAGGCGTTCGGTAATCACATCGGCAAGGCGCTGTTGGCGGAGCGGCGGGTAAGACATGAACAGTAGCTCCAATAATTGGTAAGACCAAGAGTAATCAATTTAAATGTCCCGCTCAAGCGTCCGTAGCATGCCATTCCAACAAGAAAGCAGCGCTTTGAACTAAAGTATGGTGGATGCCATGGGCTAATTTCACGTTTTGTGTTTGACACACAGGATCGGCCTCTCTAATGTTGTTTCTGTTTTTTTGTAAATTGGTAAAACCAATTAATACGCTAGAGCGCTGGCATACCCCCGCTTCGTAGGTAAGCAAGAGCATGTAGGCATGGCTTTTTGCTGACGTGACAACAACAGTGCAATCTCTCCATAGGGTGCTCCATGATCATTTCTGCCTCCACGGACTATCGCCGGGCTGCCAAGCGTCGCCTTCCCCCTTTCCTCTTTCACTATGCGGATGGAGGGTCGTACGCAGAGCACACCCTGCGTCGCAACGTGGATGACCTGCGTGATGTTGCGCTACGTCAGCGGGTGCTGAAGGACATGTCCTCGCTTTCTCTGGAGACCGAGCTGTTTGGTGAAAAGCTTGCGATGCCGCTGGCGCTGGCGCCGGTAGGGCTGGCAGGTATGTATGCTCGGCGGGGCGAGGTGCAGGCTGCCCGCGCGGCCAGTAAAAAAGGGGTGCCCTTTACCCTGTCGACCGTATCGGTTTGCCCGATTGCCGAAGTGGCGGCAGCGGTCGACCGGCCCATCTGGTTTCAGCTCTACGTGCTGAAAGACCGTGGGTTCATGAAGCATGTGCTGGATCGTGCCAAGGAAGCGGGCGTAAAAACGCTCGTTTTTACCGTGGATATGCCGGTACCTGGGGCGCGTTATCGTGATGCCCACTCCGGCATGAGCGGCAAGCACGGCCCAACACGGCGTATTCTGCAAGCGGCACTGCATCCCCTGTGGGCCTGGGACGTTGGGGTTAATGGCCGCCCCCATGACCTGGGAAATGTGTCCGACTATCGCGGCAAGCCAACCGAGCTCGAGGATTACATTGCCTGGCTGGGCGATAACTTCGATCCTTCTATCTCCTGGAAAGATCTGGAGTGGATTCGAGAGCAGTGGGATGGGCCCATGATCATCAAGGGCATTCTTGATGCGGAAGATGCGCGGGATGCGGTGCGATTTGGCGCAGATGGTATCGTGGTATCCAACCATGGCGGCCGTCAGCTGGACGGCGTGCCGTCCACGGCTCGGGCGCTACCCGCCATTGCAGATGCGGTCAAAGGAGATCTAGCGATTCTGGCGGACTCTGGCGTGCGCAGTGGCCTGGATGTCGTCAGAATGATTGCCATGGGAGCGGATACGGTGCTGATTGGCCGAGCATTCATCTATGCGCTGGCGACAGCGGGAGAGGCTGGCGTGACCCATCTTCTCGAGTTATTTGAAAAAGAAATGCGCGTTGCCATGACGTTGACCGGGGCGCGCACCATTGCTGAACTCGGCTCCCAGTCACTGGTGTCTAATGCTCAGCAGGTACTGTTGCAAGAGTAAAAGCAGGCGGTGCTGCCTGATAGTAGAGACGGTATATAGGTGTGCGACTGCAAGGCGTGAAATTATTTTACAAAAGCCCTTGCCAACCCGGCAGCGAATCCGTAAAGTACGCATCCGCTGCCGGGG
>ERZ941748.137-NODE-137-length-31834-cov-3.425249_pt1 | contig 31834 bp, 27 predicted proteins | sample MGYA00521092_ERZ941748 | MGnify/ENA primary metagenome ERZ941748 (study PRJEB32759, sample SAMN07749897) | skin metagenome | biome: transportation; feature: city; material: polyester macromolecule | host: Homo sapiens | place: Hong Kong:ISLAND line | collected... | reverse complement strand
CATCATTCGGGTGACAGATGCAAAGCAGCGCTATGACATCCGCCGTATTTGCGCCGATGCCCAGCAAGCCAAAGACGGGGAAAAATACGGTCATCCCTATGTGGAGCAGTGTGCCGAGCTACTAATTTTTTGTATGGACAACCACCGCCACCAAACCCTTGTACCCAATGCGCAAATTGATTGGACTGAAGTCACCATTGTTGGGGCGGTTGATGCAGCCATTATGGCGCAAAATCTGCTACTAGCGGCTGAGAGCATGGGATTGGGTGGTGTGTATTTGGGCAGTATCCGCAATGACATCAGACGGATGGGCGACATACTCAAACTGCCACAAGGCGTGGTGCCGCTATTTGGCATGGCATTGGGTTATCCTGACCAAAACCCTGCCATGCGTCCACGTTTGCCAAAGGCATTGGTAGTTTCCACCAACCAATATGAACCCGCTGACAAATCCGCATTAGACCAGTATAACCAAACCGTTGCAGATTATTATGCGGCGCGTGGTCAAGCAGGGTCAGATTGGGTGCAAACCATTGAAAGTTATTTGGATAAACCCGTCCGTCCCGACGTGCTGCCTTATCTTAACCAACAAGGCTATGCCAAAAAATAACCCAAAGCTCAATCAACAAATTTATCTAAAAAAATTTATGTAAAAAAAATTCTGTAAAAAAATTCTGATAAAAAAGGACGCCTAAGCGTCCTTTTTGATTTTTGATGAGCGAAAAAGTCTTATTTTAATAAATTTTTCAAGTTTTTGGCTTGCTGTGCTGCATTACCTGTATAAGTGGCAGGGGTCAAATCAGCCAAGCGTTGACGCTCATCTTCTGGCACCGCTGTCAGTTCATCGCCATTGACAAAGTTGACCATCATCTCACGGGTCATGGCTTGACCGCGGGTCAAGGCTTTTAGTTTCTCATAAGGTTTTTCAACATTGTAGCGACGCATCACGGTTTGGATTGGCTCCGCCAACACTTCTTGTGCAAGCGCTAGGTCTTCATTGAGACGATTGGCGTTAAGCTCTAATTTGCCAATACCTTTTAAGCAGGCGTCAAAGGCAATCAGACTTTGGGCAAAACCTACCCCCATATTGCGAAGGACTGTCGAGTCAGTCAAGTCGCGCTGCATACGCGAAATCGGCTATTTTTCACCCAAATGCGCCAACACGGCATTGGCAATACCCAGATTACCTTCTGAGTTTTCAAAGTCGATTGGGTTGACTTTGTGTGGCATGGTGGATGAGCCCACTTCGCCATCTTTGAGTTTTTGTTTGAAATAACCCAAGGAGATATACGTCCATACATCGCGGTTAAAATCAATCAAAATGGTATTGTAACGGCGCAGCGCGTCAAACAATTCGGCGATATAGTCATGTGGCTCAATTTGGGTGGTATAGGGATTAAAGGTCAACCCAAGACTGGTGACAAAGTGCTCGGCATTTTTTGCCCAGTCAATTTGTGGGTAGGCTGACAGGTGCGCGTTGTAGTTGCCGACCGCACCATTGATTTTACCTAGCAATTCTACGTTATTAAATTGCTTGAGTTGGCGATGCAGGCGGTACGCCACGTTTGCCATTTCTTTACCCAAAGTCGTTGGGCTCGCGGTTTGCCCATGCGTGCGCGACAGCATGGGTTGGTCGGCATGGGTTTCGGCGAGTGCGGCAATCTCATCAATGATTTTTTGCATCGATTGCGCCAGTACGTCACGACCAGATTTTAACATCAATGCGTGTGATAAGTTATTGATATCTTCAGAGGTACAGGCAAAATGGATAAATTCACCCGCGTCTTTTAGCGCATCGATGTCGGCAATTTTTTCTTTTAAAAAGTATTCAACGGCTTTGACATCATGGTTGGTGGTGCGTTCGATGTCTTTGATACGCATCGCGTCTGCTTCGCTAAAATTGGCTACAATCGCGTCTAAGCGCTCATTGGTCGCTGCCGAAAAAGGCTGAATTTCATGAATATCTGCATGATTGGCAAGGGTCTGCAACCAGCGCACTTCCACCGTCACACGGGCATGAATCAAGCCAAATTCTGACAGGTAAGGACGTAAACTATCCACTTTACTGGCATAGCGACCATCAATAGGTGAAAGAGCGGTCAAAGTATTCATCAAATAATCCTAATCGGTTAAATAAAGGGTTAACGTAAAAGTGCCTGCATTATAGCAAACTATGACAACGTGGACTACCGCTAGCGTTGCTTGGCAAACAGCACAAGCCCAATAATCACCAACGCAATCCCCACAAAACTTAAGCCTGATGGCATGGGCGTGTGCAGCAGCAACATACCGCCTAACAACGCAAAAATAATTTCACTGCCTTGTGTGGCATCGACGGCGGCCAGTTGTTGTGGCTGTTTGGCAAGACTACGGGCATGTAAAAAAGTGGTCGTACCTAGCACACCTGCCATCAAGGCAACCAAAAAACTAATGGTCATTTGTGAGACACTGGGCGCGGGCGGTTGTACTATGACGCCTAATACCAACCACATCGGCAATGACCCTAGCGACATCAGCCAGACTTTATGCAAGGGATTTGATAGCAGTGGGGAAGTCACTTGCGGCACTTTGTGTAGCAATTTGCTCGTTGCCAATTCGCTCGTTACTTTGCGCGTTTCATTGTTCGCTGCCTTGCTTATTTCATGGGTATGATAGGTAGAGTCCCCTTTGGGTTGTGCTGCTTGCCAAATTAATTGATTACCTAAGGGAAAACAAAAACTGGCAATAAAGGCAGGCAGCGCACCAAATAGCAACAAAGCATGCCAATCAGTGCCTTGGCTCGTGCTATGCCTTAACCCTTCACCCACATTGGCAAGTACCACACCGATAAATACAATCACCGAATAGACAATGACTTTTTTTTGAAATGATTGCCCAAAAAAACTCAGCACCACCAAGCTTGCCACCACAGTGAATAAATAGGTCGCGGCAATCACCCATCCTTGCGCATAATCTGCCGCAAACGCCAGCAGTCCATACGTACCCAGTCCAATGCCGCCCGTCACACACCAAAACTGCCAATGACTGGCAAATAGTTTACATAGCGCTAGTAGCTTGGACGGATTCAATTTGTTTTGCAGCAAAATAAAAACCGATAACAACAGCCACATAAAAAAACAGCGAAAACTTGCTGACCAAAACCAATGTCCGCCTTGTACACTCATCAATTGATACAGTACAAACGACGTGCTAAAAAAAGCCGACGCAATCAGCCCCCAAACAATCATTTTTCCCATCGGCTTGATATTTCCCTAAGTTGTGTTCTAACGATTTGGCAGCGGCTATTTGGCAGTGGTTATTTGGCAGCGGCTATTTGCCTTTGGCATCTGCCCAAATGATTTTATGCAGTTGCAGTTGAAAACGCACTGGCAGCGCATCGGCAAGTATCCATTCTGCCAAGTCAGTGGCAAGGGTAGGTACATTGGCTTGACGTTCTTCCACATTAAACATCGGAGAAAACCATACCGTTGCGACTTTTTTATCCAGTTGGTAGTCTGCTAGGATTTGTTTTGACCAGTCATAGTCGTCGCGATTCATAATGACAAATTTGATTTGGTCATGGGCAGTTAAGTAGGGGATGTTTTGCCACAGATTTTTATCAGCTTCTTGAGAGCTTGGGGTTTTGATATCCATGACCTTAGAGACTGCCGTTGGCACCTCTGCCACGGACAGCGCGCCCGAAGTTTCAAGCGAAATCTCGTAGCCATGCGCCAGTAGCAAATTCATCAAAGCGATTGCATTGGGCTGGGCTAAAGGTTCGCCACCTGTCAAACAAATACGCTGGCACGGAAAACTCTGACACACTGCCAAAATCCCTGCCAAACTCATGCGCTCGCCGCCGACAAAGGCATATTCGGTATCACAATACACGCAGCGCAGCGGGCAGCCTGTCAAGCGAATAAAAATCGTCGGCAATCCTGCGGTCAAGGCTTCACCTTGCAGCGAGTAAAAAATCTCAGTGACTTTAAGTCCTGCTTCGGGGTCAGTGGTGGGAATGGCGGTATTGCGGATGGGTAGCGTTGAATTTGGCATAAATGTGATTAACTAATAAAAATTAGCGTTTATTTTATCAAATTTATGCCAATAAATCTTTGTGTTCAGCGGTTAAAGCAATTTCATTTCGGTTAACACGTCCACTGCAGCACGATAGGCTTCTTGCGCCGCTGGCGCACCGCAGTAAGGTAGACTATGCAGTAGCACTTCTTGAATTTCTGCCACGCTTGCACCGTTATTAATCGCCCCGCGAATATGCCCTTTTAGTTCTGTTGGGGATTTTTGCGCGATTAAAAAGGCAATGGTCACCAGTGAGCGGGTTTTGCGGTCTATTCCTTTGCCATCAGTGCCGTCGCGTTGCCACGTCGAGCCCCACGCGTGTTCATTAATCCAGTCTTGCAGTGGGGCAGTAAATTCGGTGACTTGTGACATGGCACGCTCCACATGCGCTTCGCCCATGACTTGTTTGCGTACCGCAATGCCGTTGTCATACGGGGTGTTTTGTTGTGACGACATACTGTTTCCTTTAATAAAGGCTATAAAATTTGCTGAAGGCTATAAAAAAAGCAAACCATGGCTGATTTGCTTTAAATAATTTACTGTTATCTTGACTAAAAATCTAGTCCATTCTGAGCAAATCGTTGATGGAGGTTTTAGAGCGGGTTTGCGCGTCTACTTTTTTCACGATTACCGCACAGTAAAGCGAGTGTGAACCGTCTTTGCTTGGCAAACTGCCCGACACGACCACCGACCCTGCAGGAATACGGCCGTAACTGATTTCGCCTGTTTCGCGGTCTAGGATTTTGGTTGATTGACCGATATACACGCCCATCGAAATCACCGAGCCTTCCTCAACAATCACACCTTCAACGATTTCTGAGCGCGCACCGATAAAGCAGTTGTCTTCAATGATGGTTGGGTTGGCTTGTAGCGGCTCAAGGACGCCGCCAATGCCGACACCGCCTGATAGATGCACGTTTTTACCGATTTGGGCGCATGACCCCACCGTCGCCCACGTATCGACCATGGTGCCTTCATCGACATAGGCGCCGATATTGACATAAGATGGCATTAAGATAGCGCCTTTGGCAATGTATGAGCCTTTACGCGCGACGGCAGGTGGCACCACGCGCACGCCCGCTTTGGCAAATTGTTCATCGCCCCAATCTGAAAATTTGGTTTCGACTTTATCAAAGAACTGCAGGTCACGACCGCCATTCATGATGCGGTTGTCGTTCAGACGAAAGGATAATAATACCGCTTTTTTCACCCATTGGTTGACGATCCATTCACCGTCTTTTTTTTCTGCCACGCGCAGCGTACCTGCATCGAGCTGGGCGAGCACATCATTGACGGCAGCACGCACATCGTCGGTGGCGTCATTGGGGTTGAAGTTGGCACGGTTTTCAAACGCATCTTCAATAATCTGTTGTAATGACATAATTTTTTCCTACAATCCAAAAAAAGGTAGGTCATTGTCGCTAATTTTATTTTGTTTGGCAAATATTAATACGTCATTTTGGCAAGTTTTCATGACTAGACAGCTTTGAGGTGTTGTAAAATCACAGCAGGTATTAAAAGGCATGTGTTAAATAGCTTAAAAAGCATGGGTTAAATAGCCGTCATTAAATGAATCAGCGCAGGACCAAAAAATACCATAAATAACCCTGCCAATACCATCGTCAGACTGGCAATCACGCCTTCGCTTTCATGGCGCTGACTGGCTCTTGCAGTACCAAAACCATGTGATGCATTACCAAATGCCACGCCGTGGGCAAGATGAAAACGAATTTTTGACCATGCCAGTACCATATCGCCAATCACCATGCCGACCACCCCAGTAATTAAGGTAAATAGCGAGACGAGCGCCGCTGAACCATGAATCTGCTGCGCCAAATCAATCGCAAATGGGGTAGAAATTGACCGTGCCATCAAACTGTAGGTGAGGGTGGCATCAAATTTAAACACGCTAGCAAACACCATGATGCTAGCAATACCCACCAACATGCCCACCACAATCGACACCGCAAGCACGGCAGCATAGCGGTAAATCAATTGACGATACTGATAAATCGGTATGGCAAATGCCACGGTGGCAGGGCCCAACAACTCAACAATCCAAGCGGTATCGGCAAAATAGGTTTGGTAAGAAATCCCAAGCACAATCATCAATACAATCGTTACCGTCGCCACCGTGATGGCAGGATTGAGCCAAAATTTTGGGAAACGGGCATATACCCGCTTTGCTAAAACATACGCCAAGATAGTCCAGATTAAACAGCCGATAGAGATAATATTCATAGTAAATTACGATTGGTATGATTAATGGTATGTGATTATTGATGGGCATGGTGCGTGCGGCGATACAACGCGCGCTTAACACGATTGCCTAGCATAAAAGTGATGGCAGAGCTCAGCATCACCAATGCCGTACTCACGACAATGGTAATCATCAGCTGCCAACCTTTAGCAAAAAATAACTGCTGATATTGGGTAATCGACATCATCAGCGGAATAAATAACAGCACCAACTCGCCCAAGATAAACTTCGCGCCGACATTGACCCAGTCGAGTTTAATGACCCCAGTCAATAGTAATCCCAGCATCAAAAACAGCCCCACAATGCCAGATGACATAGGGAGGTTGAATAATTTTTTGAGGATGTCAGCTAAGCCCCATACCACACCAATGAGGGTGATTTGCAGTAAAATTTTGACCAGTGGCTGTTGTAACATACGGTCTATTTTTTTGGGTAACAGTTTATGGGGCACCAGTTTATGGGGTAATAGCTGCTGAAAGGTTGGAAGATTCATAGCGCGTTTCATGGTAAACAAGTCATCAACAATTGAGATATCTAGTATAAAAAAACCATTAACAAAAAATATGAATAATATTTTTAAAATTATGCGTAAAATCTATAAAGCTACAAAACTATAAAATTATAAAGCTAAAAAACAAAGCTATAACACTATAAAGCTATTTTGGGCAGTGCAAAAACATGATGACCTTAAAACAACTTCAATGCTTTATCACTGTGGTGAAGACCGGCGGATTTTCTCATGCTGCCGATACATTGAGTTTGACGCAGCCGACAGTCACCAAAGCCATTTCTAATTTGGAAGATACGCTGGGCGTGGCGCTTTTTGATAAGCAACTGATGAGCCGCAAGCGGGATATTGCGCTGACCGAAATTGGTGCATTGGTGTATGAGCAGGCGCAGACGGTGCTGCAACATGTCGGCTACCTTGAGCAGACGGTGACACAATATCAGCACATGGATCGCGGGCAGCTGCGGCTAGGGTTGTCACCGCTCGGGGGTGAGTTGTTGAGCGATGCGATTTTTGAGTTTTATCAAACCCATCGCCATATTGAGCTGTCGTTGCTAGAAGATGGCGCAGAGTCGTTAAAACAAGCCTTGCTCGATGATACGCTTGATGTGTGTACCTTGATGCAACCGATTGAAGAGGACTTTGATTGTATCCCAGTATGCGATTATCCCATTATGATGGTGGCACACCGGCAGCATATGGGCAATACCATCAAACAAGTGACTTTAAAATCCTTAAAAAATGCGTCGTTAATGTTGTTTGCGTCCCATTCGTCATTTACCTCAATGATTGTCGAAGAGTGCCAAAAACTCGGCTTTGAACCCGATATCGTTTGCCACACCAACCAATGGCAACTACTGACGACATTGTTGAAAAAAAACATGGGGGTGACGCTACTGCCCAAATATTATACCGATAAACTCGATGACAAACAGCTGGTTTGCCTGCCGCTTGTCCAGCCCAATTTGACTTGGCAAATGGTGATGGCATGGCGAAAACACCGACCACTGACCCCAGCCATGCAAGCTTGGCTAAACATAGTACAGCGCCAAGCTAATAATAAAGTTTAAAAGGAAAGTTTAATAGGAAAGTTTAATCAACAGGCTATAAATATTTGATAAACTTTCTTATAGCACCGTATTACGGCTTTGTGTTATAGCCTTGTATTATAGACCCGGGTATTAATGCTTTTTGATATATGGAATTTACCAAATGGCGTTAGACACCGCAAAATCACTGCCGTAAAATCATTTAAAAATACCTCAAAAAAAAGGGAATACCTATGCTACAACAACCTGATGATCACTACACCGCACCCGCCAACCTTGGCACAGCGGTATATGCCAACAATGCCGATGCGATTGGTAACACGCCGCTGGTGCGTCTTAATCATATCATGCCACAGGGAGTGACTGTGCTTGCCAAGATTGAGTCACGTAACCCGGCGTTTTCGGTCAAATGCCGAATCGGTGCGGGCATGGTGCAAGCCGCCGAGCAAGCAGGGTTATTAAAGCCAGGTATGCAAATCATCGAGCCGACCAGCGGTAACACGGGGATTGCGCTGGCGTTTGTGGCAGCAGCCAAAGGCTATAAAATCACGCTGACCATGCCAGCTTCGATGAGTATGGAGCGCCGTAAAGTGCTGGCTGCGTTGGGCGCACATTTGGTACTCACTGAGCCTTCGCTAGGTATGAAAGGCGCGGTGGAAGCTGCGCAAGAAATCCATGACAACCATCCTGGCGAATACTTTTTGCCGCAACAGTTTGATAACCCTGCCAACCCAGACACCCATGTCAAAACCACCGCACCTGAGATTTTTAATGCCACCGCGGGTAAGGTCGATGCGCTAGTGGCAGGCGTGGGTACAGGCGGGACGATTTCAGGTATCGCCCGTTATTTTAAACAAATCAAACATCAGCCGCTTTATACCGTCGCGGTTGAGCCTGCGGAATCACCGATTATTACCCAGACGCGTGAAGGCAAACCCATTACCCCAGGTCCGCATAAAATCCAAGGGATTGGCGCCAACTTTATCCCAAAAAATCTTGCGCTTGATTTGCTTGATGAAGTTATCACGGTAACTGGCGATGATGCGATTGCATGGGCAAGACGGGCGATGACCCAAGAAGGTATTTTATGTGGTATCTCTTGCGGTGCAGCGCTGCAGGCGACGTATCAACTAGCAAGCCGCCCTGAGATGCAAGGCAAAACCATTGTGGTTATTTTGCCAGACAGTGGTGAGCGTTATTTAACCAGTGTGCTATTTGATGGTATCTTCACTGGCGAAAACTTTAATTAACAAGCTTTCATGAACGATAAAAAGGGCTTTAGTTAGCCCTTTTTTAATTTATTTTTACTTTATTTTTTAATTTAAAATATCTATAAAATCATCGGTTTAATACCTTGCACATAGTCATCAACCCATGACCCATAACGAATAACCCACAATAAATAGCCTAAGCGAACTTTTCAATCATTGCCAATCATTTTTCTTTTTAAGTGGTTTTTATTACCGACTTATTTTTATTGCCAAGCCATTTTTAAGCGTTTTTGCTGACGTAATAAACGCGTCCCTAACAGCAGTGACGCCAATCCCAGCGCTGCAACCAGCGCGATCCAAAATCCTTTAGCCCCCATATCGGTATGGCGCACCAAATAGGTACCCAGCGGAATCGCCACCACCCAATAGCAAAACAAGGTAATAAACATCGGCACTGTGGTATCTTGCATACCGCGCAAAATCCCCGCAAAATTGACCTGCCAAGCATCAAACAACTGATACACGGTGGCAAACCATAACAACAGCGCGGCTTGCTGAATCACTTGGGGATTTTCACTAAAGAAAGTTGGCAGCGTTTGCCGAAAAATGGCAGTTAACAACATGCTAATCACCGCAAATGACGTGGCTACGGCAATGCCGATGAGCTTGATACGTTTAAGCTCTCGGTAATCTTTGGCGCCATAGCGATTTGACACCATGATGGTGAGCGCCATCGCGACTGAAAACGGGAACATAAATAACTGCGATGAAATCGTCAACGCTACCTGATGGCTTGCCACCGCGATTTCACCCAGTGGGCTGATGATAATGGAAGCTAGACTAAACGCGCTCACTTCAAAAAAAATCGACATACCAATGGGAATACCAATCGATAATTGCTGACGCAACTGAGCAAAATCCATACCGGCAAAATTGGCAAAAAAGCGCTGGTTGGCAAAATCTGACTGGGGGCTCAAAGTCAAATAGCTTACCAACATCAATAAATTTATCCATAACGCAATCCCAGAGGCAAAACCACAGCCTGCGCCGCCCATAGCAGGAATCAGCACAGTTTCACCGAGGGTGACGCCATGAATAAACGCATAGCTAAGCGGCACATTTAAAATCAAACCAATCAGGCTAATCACCATGACCACGGTGGGATGTTTTAAGCTTTCGGTGTAGCAGCGCAGCGAGGTATATAGACAGACTGCAGGAAACCCAAAAGAAATACCAAACAAGAATTTTTGCGCGATGTGCTGAATATCCTTTGGTACCTTCATCCAATCAAACAAATAATGCAGCTGATTGACCGCCACAAACCCTATAATACCGATGATAAGCGCCAGCCACAGCGATTGTTGGGTGATAAACGGCACTTTTTGTAGTTGCTGCTGACCAATCGCTTCCCCAATCAATGGCGTGGTGGCAAGCAAAATACCAACCGCCAGCAAAAACGTGGGCATCCAAATACCCGCGCCGATTGCCACGCCCGATAAATCTAGCGCGGAGACTTGACCTGCGAGTAAGGTATCGACCAAGGCGAGCCCTGACTGGCAAATCTGGGTGATTAAAATAGGTAAGGTCAAGACAAATAATTGTTTTAAGTCTTGACGAGCAATAGCTGACAGCATGTAATGACCAAATATTCGTTGAAAATTCAATAAAGGCGGCAGTTTAACAGATTTTGTGGCATGATTTTTTATTGTTTAATTTATTGTTTAACAGGTCAGCAAATTAACAGGTCAAAAAAGTTAGCGTTTGATTGTGATAGCATCAACATAAAAAAGCCTTTATCAAATTGTGGCAATATTTGATAAAGGCTTTTTTACAATAATAGCTTTTAAAGCGCTTTAATCATGGCTTGATAGCCTGTCAGTTTATTAGTCGCATCAAAGGTTTGTACCACAAACGCGTAATTGGCTTTGGTGGCATCCACAAAGGGTGTAAAAGTAGTGCCGTAGGTTAATTGGTTAGTGCGTACAAAACCCATACCGCGGTCAGTGGCTTTATCCAAATTGATTTGGGTGACAAGCGTGCGAGCGGTGTTGGCAGGCGCAGTCCAATTGAGGTTTAGGGTACTACCTGTCCCCGTGAGATTAACGCCTAAATTGCCAACCCTAGCGGTGAGTGGCAATACTTTAAAATCGCCATCGCCGCCTAAGGTATAGTTGACATCACAGCCGTCTTTATTGTCAGATAATTGTTTGCCAAAATCGACACCGACCTGATAACTATATTGACCATCCCAATAATCGCGATTGCTATCATAATCGCCATTAAATGGCATGCCCGCCACAGAGGTTTTTAATTCGTCAAACTGTAAAAATTTAAGAACCGTATTATCAAATTTTGCTGCTGGGTCGAGTGTGCCAGACAGTACACCACCCATCTTTTGGTCAGTTTTAATAGAAATTTTTTCTGTGGTTAAGGTGTTTGGGTCTTGGCAAGTTTTTTGTTGATAGCTCATTTGACCATACACCGAGGCGGCATAATCATTGCCAATATCAAAATACACCACACCTAGGTCGCTATCATTGGGCTCGTTGTCGTTGTCTTCTACAAAATAGCCAACATACAACCCCCCTTTACCGCCTTCTGGGGTGATTTTATCCAAAAAATTATCTAAGCTGTCTTCGGGCAAAAAAATACTTTGTAAAATCTCTGCCATGCTTTTTTCTTTATTGGTTAATTTATCCTCGACTTTTTTGTAGGCAGCGCGGACATCCGTTGCAATGTTTTTATAACTATCATTGGCATCGTTTAGGGCATTGTCGACAGTCTCACTACCTGAGCCGCCACACGCAGATAGGGCGATGGTGAGCGCAGTTAGCATGCCTATTTTATAAGACGCTTTTTTATAAGGCACTTGGCTATATGACATGATGACAATCCTTCCTTGATAATAGATGAAATAGCAATAACAAATAGCGATAAATTATTAAATAAAATCAAAATAAAAGTTTGGGCTATGCTACCATTGTTATTTTTTAAAGTATAGCCAAATAGTAACGATTATCATCAAAAAATTATTGGCTATAGCGTGTTAAATTATCAATCAAATGAATTAGTTACTGATTAATGCCAAATCCAAACCTTATCCCTTTATCGCTTTATATCCATATTCCTTGGTGTGTTAAAAAATGCCCGTATTGTGATTTTAATTCACATGAAAGCCGTACACCGATTGATTTTGTAGGCTATGTCGATGCCTTATTAGACGATTTAAAAACCCAGCTAAGCTTTGTACAAGGGCGCAAGATTTCCACCATTTTTATTGGGGGCGGCACGCCATCGCTACTGCCGATTGCGCAATATCAGCAGCTTTTTGCGGGTATCAATGCCCAGTTAACACTGACTGACGACTGTGAAATCACCATGGAAGCCAATCCTGCCACCGTGGAGCATGCGCCATTTCATGAGTATCTAGCGGTCGGTATCAATCGGTTGTCGCTCGGTGTGCAAAGTTTTCAAACCCAAAAACTTGCCGCCTTGGGACGGATTCATAACCCGCAGCAAGCGCTTTTAGCCATTGCCAATGCCCAGCAAGCAGGGTTTAAAAAGTTAAATGTCGACTTAATGCATGGCTTGCCCAACCAAACACTGACAGACGCCCTGAGCGATTTGCAGCAAGCGATTGATTTGGGCGTTTCACATATTTCGTGGTATCAGCTCACCATTGAGCCCAATACCGTGTTTTATCGCAATACGCCGATTTTGCCCGATGACGAGATATTGGTGGATATTTTTGAGCAAGGCGCTCAGCTTTTGCAAGCCAATGGATTTGTACAATACGAAGTGTCGGCATGGTCAAGACAGGCGGATTTTCAGCCCAGTCAGCATAATCTCAACTATTGGCAGTTTGGCGATTATTTGGCGATTGGGGCAGGCGCGCATGGTAAAGTCACGCGGCCTGACGGCATTTACCGGTTTAGCAAATCTCGCTTACCAAAAGATTATAGGGTTAATCAGTCGGCGATAGGTTGGCAAGCCATCGAGCCGTCTGATTTACCGTTTGAATTTATGATGAATGGGCTGAGGCTAAAAAATGGCGTGCCCAAACAGTTTTGGACACAGAGAACAGGCTTGGCATGGTCAGTCATTGAGCCGCAATTGATAAAACTACACAATCGTGGTTTGGTTGAGTTAAGCGGTGACCATATCCACTGCACAGCGCAAGGGTTTTTATTTTTAAACCAAGTGCTGCAAGAATTTTTACCCGATGATTAACGCTTTGACGGTGCATTTGATTGAATTTATGCGCCGCAGCCTTATTTAAGCGTCAATCAATTAAAAAAAGAGAGTGATATGTTTACCGATACCCATGCGCATCTAAACCGTTTGGATTTAGAAAAATATCAAGGTGATATCCGTCAAGCCTTACAAGCCGCCAAGGATGCCAATGTGCAGCGGATTATGGCGATTATGTGTGAGCTGGATGAATACGATGCTATTTATGAGATTATCAATACGAAAATTGACGGGCTGACGTTGGGGATGAGTGTGGGCGTGCATCCCTGCGAAGACATTGCCATGCTAAAAAGTGCAACGGTTGAGACACTCGTTGAAATGGCAAATCAGCCGCATGTTTGGGCGATTGGCGAGACAGGGCTAGATTATTATTGGTCAACAGAAAACAGCATAGAACAAAAAGCGAGCTTTGCCCGCCATATCCATGCCAGTCAGCACCTAAAAAAACCCATTATCGTCCATACCCGTGAGGCGAAACACGATACATTGGATTTATTAAAAGCAGAAAAAGCCGAGCATGGCATTATTCATTGCTTTACGGAAGATTATGAGACCGCCAAAAAAGCCTTGGATTTGGGTTTTTATATTTCTTTATCAGGGATTGTGACCTTTAAAAACGCCACTGAATTACAAGCAGTGGCGAAAAAACTGCCTAAAGATCGCATTTTGATTGAAACCGACAGCCCATATCTAGCGCCGGTGCCCAAACGCGGTAAATCTAACGAGCCTGCTTTTGTGCCCTATGTGGCGGATTTTCTCGCCAAGCATTATGACATGCCAGTGGATGAGTTCGCCCACTTAACCCATCAAAATTTTGACGCATTATTACATCAATACGCTTAAAAATAGTTAACGAAATCTTTATACTTTGTTAAGTAGGTAATAAAATTTATGTGATAAAACATTTGGCAATGACTCATCAGTCATGTATCATACGTAGCAACCTTGCTCTTATGTTACTAAGCGAGGTTAGTAAGCTAAGTTACTATGCGAGGTTATTAAGCAAAGTTACTATGCAAGGTTATTAAGCGAGCATTTTTTTATCATTTAACAGTTGTGCGTAGATGGGTTGATGTAACGGGTCTCGTCAACAATAGGGGCTACTAGAACAGACTGATGGAGTAATCAATGAGTCGTCAACAACAATTCAAAAATCGTGAAGAAGTCATATTGGCAGTTGCCGAGCAGTTGCTATTAGAGTCTGGGGAAGGCGATATCACGCTAGATAGTTTAGCCGAGCAGCTAGACTTAGCCAAAGGTACGCTCTACAAGCATTTTACCAGCAAAGATGAATTGTTTTTACGCATCATTATCCGTCATGAGCAACAACTACTTGCGCTAAGCGAAGTCGGCGATTGTCCTGCCGCAGGTGTGGCACGTCTTACGCTGTTTCAACTGATCAATCCGCAAAAAGCCATATTACTCAACCAAATCGAAGAACGCTTAGCCAATTCTGCCGTAGGGCTTAATAAGCTTTTTTCGCAGTTGTATGAAATTCGCCGTGAACGCATGAAGCGATTAATCAATACCACGGCTGAATACCTGCAATCGCTACACAGTACCATGAGTACCCGAGACTATCTGTCAACCATTTGGGCGATGGGTCAAGGGGGTGCAGGACTGCTAAATTCTAGTTTTTACCAACGCTATCTCGGTCGCCGCGATACTTTACGTTTTGCCTTGGTTCAGCATATTTTAGACATTCCCAAGCAATACCCTGCTGCGGTACAATCAGTGAATGAGCCTACTGGGGCAAACCCACCTAGCAATGCTACTGATACGGGAAATTCACAGACTGAATCAAACCTGACGCCGCGCAATGTCAAATAATAAATGTCAAAGAATACTAGTTAACTATCATCACCTACGGTTAAGCTTTATAAACTATCCCTGTTTTGTCTGAGTGCATGACGATGCGATTGCTGTTTGGTCGGTCTTGTAAAACTTTCACTCCCGCACCCAGTGCGATGGGTGGGCAACAAGGTTTTACCTTAATCGAAATCATGGTGGTCATCGTCATTTTATCTATTTTTGCTGGGATGATGAGTTTATCGGTAGGGGGTAGTGAAAATCGTAGAAACACGGCATTTTATGAGCGTCTGACCAGTAATCTTGATTATGTACGCTTGTTATCAACAGAACGCATGCAGCCCTATGGGTTGGCAATCAAACTGCCGCAAAATGACGCGCCCAATCAGCTGGTGGTGGTTAAATTAGAAAACGCCTTTACCCATTCTCAAAGTGCTGTTCGCAATGCCAATGCCCCCATAACCTCGCAACCTGCGCCACCACAATGGGTGATAGAAAAACAAATCCCACCGCTGGATGTGCCAGACAACCTTGACGTCAAAATCCGCCCACTCGATAACCCATTTAACACCACCACCGCCCAAAGTACCCAACCCACCGCCAGCTGGTTAAGCGGCAGCGAAGCACCGCCTGTGGTGTGGTTTGGGACAGGCGAGGCGACACCGGTGCAAATCAGCATCCAAAAAACCAATGCCGACAAACAAACTTTTGTGGTTGGCAATCCCATCATCGTCAACCAAGCTGGGGCAATTGAGGTGGCAAAATGACTATTGCCACCTTAAATAGACTGGCTACCTTAAATAGACTGGCTGTCAGACAGCATCAGCAAGGATTTACGTTGCTTGAAGTCATGGTGGCGTTAGCGATTTTGGCGGTGGTTGCGATATCAGCCAGCCAAGCCAGTCGCAGTTATGTGCAATCCGTGGATAACATGAAAACACGAACCTTTGGCTATTATGTGGCGCAAAACACGCTGGCAGAATTACGAGTACAAAAAACTTGGCTCACCGCATCCGATACTCGGCAAATCACCTCGCAGGGTCGTCAATGGCAAGTGGTTATCTCACCGCAAACCATACAAACCAGTCAAGGCTTTGTCCAACCCATTCATATTCGCGTGGCACCTATTGTCGATGGCAGCGCAAAAAAAGACGTGGTGGATATTGATGCAGTACTGGTAAAGGATATGGGGACAACGCCGTGAGCCCTTTTTATCTTTATTGCTCTGCTGCAATAGCACCGCATAAAACATCCCAGCAAGGCTTTACCTTAATCGAACTGATGATTGCATTGGTGATTTTTGCGATGCTGGCATTGGCGGGATGGCAGATTATGGATAGTCTGACCAAAAGTCGCGAGCGCGGCTACCAACATCAAAAATCATTATCACAGCTTGATTATGCTTATTTACAGCTGTCGCAAGATTTGGCACAAACCAGCAATTATGTGGCGGTGCCAATCCTATCAGCGACTGACAATAATACGGCATCGACCAATAGTGCCGCTATGACACCAACCTTTGTATTAAATGCGTCACAAATGAGTTTTATCCGTTTTGCCGCGCCCGATCCGCGTTATCAGCCGTCACCTATGCTAGCAAAAATACAATATTCGGTCGCAGGGGGGACACTGACTAAACAGCGTTTTTACCAGTTAGACAACAACAACGAAACCCCTGCAACCAGTGTATTATTGACAGGTATCAAGGATGCCAGTTGGCGAGCATTGACGCCTGACGCGGTGAGTGTGTTTCCAGATGAAGCCACGCTGCAAAAGCTACAGCAAATACAAGCGCAAAAAAAGACCAATCAAACGGCAAATGCTTCAACCAATCCGACTCCTAACCCACCTGATAACGCAACAGATCAAAATGGCAATTTGCAAAACAGTATAGATTTAACGCCTTATCAGCAGTTACCACGCGGCATCGAGCTTAATTTTAGTTACCAAGGCGAGCCGATTACTTGGCGATTTGCATTACCCAGTACTCCGCCAAACGCGCCCAACCCATAATTCAATCAAATTTTAGCAAATACACCATGCCAACAAACCGCACTCCGTCTAAAATTTTTGCAAATGTTGCCATAGCAAACCCGCCATATCGGCATGGGCAACAAGGGATGGCACTCCTGACTATTTTGTTGTTGGTGGTGGCGATTACCATCGTGGCAGGCAGTATGCTTGCCAATCAAAAAGTGATGATTCGAGAATTTGAGCTGACCAAAGGTCAAGGGCAGCTTAAAGAATATGCCTTGGCAGGGGAAGCTATGGCGACCAATTTGATCGCGCAAGACAGCCAAGTCAACCAAGTCGATAGTTTAGCAGACGCTTGGGCAAAACCCATAGCTGAGCAAACCCTGAATCAAGCCAAAGTCAGTATTAAAATCGACGATGATGCCAGCCGTTTTAATATTAACAACCTGTATCACGATGGCAAAGTGGATGATACGGCACTGGCTTTTTTTCAAGCGCTGTTACAAGCCAATGGCTTATCGCCCAATATTGCGATGGCGGTGCTTGATTGGCAAGACCCAGACAGTGACACCCGTGCTGAGGGCGGTGCAGAAGCAGCCTATTATCAAAGTACGGGCAAAAAAATGGCGATGGGTATTGCCAACCAGCCTTTTATCTCAATCAATGAATTGCAACATGTGCGCGGGATGGATAGCGAGGGATTGCAAAAATTAGCGCCTTATCTGACCGCAGTGCCATACTATCTGCCCATGAATATCAACACGGTGAAGCCCGAACTATCAAGCGTACTGGTGAATTCACCTACCGAAGCCAATGGCAACCATCCGCAAGGCTCAAACCGTTCGGACAGTGATGACGCCCCAGAATCTGGGCAAGACACTAGCGCAGCTTCAAATGTGGCGGCTACCCACCAAATCGACGATACAGCAATCATCAATTGGGCGAATGCCCGAGAAAACAACCTAGCGGTGCAAAACTTGAGTCAATTGTGGGCAGTACCAAGTTTTGCCCAGATTGACGAGCGTAACAAAGCACGCATCGCCAAGCTGTTAGCCACCCAAAGTCAAAGTTTTCACGTCGTTGTCAGTGTCAAAAGTGACGACAAGCAGCTTTTTTTGCATAGCCAAATCGCTAAGATTTTACCTAAAGCTGACAATGACCCAGCGCCTGCCTCCGGTTTGCCAGCGACACCCATGCCAGCACCAGTCAATACGAAAAATGGCACGCAAAATAATACGCCGCCACAAATCATCACTTACAACCGCCAATTTTTACCCTTTGCCCAATAACGCAGCAGCGCAATAAATTGGCTTCAAAATTCCCAGTTATTTTGTATTTATTTTAATCAGTTATTTGTTGCTGGCGTATTCTAGGGTAAAATAAGGGGTTTTTCTTGGGCGTTGTTGAATGACAATGGGGCAGAAAACGGGCACAAAAGCGTTGTCAACACAACGGATACAGATGCAACCTAGATGTAACCTAGACGCATAAATTGGGTGAATATAGATGAATGTAATCGAGCGCTATTTTGGCATAGATGGCCGCAATACAACGATAAAAACTGAAATTCTGGCAGGTCTGACAACCTTTTTGACCATGGCTTATATTATCTTTGTCAATCCCGACATGCTGGCAAAAGCCGGGATGGATAAAGGGGCCGTATTTGTGGCGACGTGTCTAGCCTCAGCGCTGGGCTGTTTTTTGATGGGATTGATTGCGCGTTTGCCCGTGGCATTGGCACCTGGCATGGGTTTGAATGCGTTTTTTACCTTTACCGTCGTCTTGGGAATGGGTAAAAGCTGGCAAGTGGCGTTGGGGGCGGTGTTTATTTCAGGCTTGCTGTTTGTGCTGATTAGTGCCTTTAAACTGCGTGAATGGATTATCAACGCGATTCCCTATACCCTTAAACAAGGTATCGTGGCAGGGATTGGGGCGTTTTTAGCGTTTATTGCGCTTAAAAGCTCGGGCATCATTGTGGCGAGTCCCGCCACGTTTGTGACGATGGGCAAACTCACTGATTTTGGTCCTGCGATGGCGATTTTAAGTTTTTTTCTGATTGTCGTATTTGTGCAGCGTAAAGTCCCTGCGGCAGTGATGTTGTCAATTTTAATTGTGACGGTGATTAGCTTGTTGGCAGGGGAAGCCCATTACTCAGGGATTGTGTCAATGCCGCCATCGATTGCACCGACCTTTATGCAGTTAGATATTGCAGGCGCGCTTGATGTGAGTATGGTTAGCGTGATTTTTGCCTTTTTATTTGTGGTGTTATTTGATACATCAGGCACATTAATTGGCGTGACCAAAAAAGCCGGGTTAATGTCTACCGATGGTCAAATCCCGAATCTAGGTAAAGCCTTGTTTGCTGACTCAACGGCGGCTGTGGCAGGGTCAGTGCTAGGTACTTCATCGGTAACGAGTTATGTAGAAAGCACAGCTGGGGTGGCAGCGGGTGGACGCACCGGTTTGACCGCGATTGTGGTGGGTGTGTTATTTTTATTGGCGTTATTTTTTGCGCCATTGGCTGGGATGATTCCTGCGTATGCGACGGCAGGGGCGATTTTTTATGTCGCGGTATTGATGTTATTTACGCTGCGTGAGATTGATTGGGATGACTTGACCGAAGCATCACCTGTCGCGGTAGTGCTGCTGTTGACGCCGCTTACCTTCTCAATTGCGGATGGGATTGCGTTAGGTTTTATCACCTATACCATTGCCAAATTGGTGAGTGGACGTTATAAAGAAGTTAGCCCTGCGGTTTGGGTGTTAACGGTGATTTTATTGGCAAAATTGATTTTTTTGAGTTAATCAATGGCTGAGCAAAAAAAACCATCTAGCCGAATTGGGTTAGATGGTTTTTTTATTAAATTTTGGTCCAGAGTACCGCTGTCTATGTGAACCCATGAACTGTAACGTTCAGGGTGGGTATGGCAACCACTCTTAAGGCTTCCTGAATCATCGCAGCGTAGCTGGATGCAGGCTTGCACAACAAGTGAAAAGAACGCATACCCTTATATAAATTATCAGCTCAGGTAAAACCATAAACTGGCGAATACCCCAGATGCATGTATTGTAGCAGATTACCTAGGATGATGCAAAAGCTCGCTCATTAATTCAATGATTGATTAAATTAATCACACTTGACAGTCAAAATACCATTCAAATCGTCAACACACATCACAAGGTTCTTTGTTCTCATCATATTGCTTAGCAGTTAACAGTTAACAGGCTTAGCAGTTAACAGGCTTTGCAGTTAACAGAATCACGCAAAATCTGGGTTAAAGAGATGGAGCGAGCTATGCTATAATTTTCAAAATTTTTTTAATACTAGTTTTGTATTTTCCTTATTTTAGCTTTTCTAGAGGCAACAATGAATCAAGCGTCTAACTCGGTTACCCATCAATCGACGGTTAAAAAAATCCCCCATGTGTTGATGATTTTAGATGGTTTTGGGCATCGCGAAGATCAGCGTGATAATGCGATTGCCGCAGCGCATACCCCAAACCTTGATTATTTGTATCAGCATTATCCCCATGGCTTGATTTCAGGGTCAGGTGAAGACGTGGGTTTACCCGCAGGGCAGTTTGGTAACTCTGAAGTCGGGCATATGAATTTGGGTGCAGGTCGTATTTTGTATCAAGACTCTACCCGTATTCACAAAGAAATCCGCGAACAGCAATTTTTTAGCAACCCTGCATTAACCGAAGCAGTGCAGCTTGCCAATGACCGACAAGCCAATGTGCATATCATGGGATTGTTATCCGACGGCGGGGTTCATTCGCATCAAGATCATATTGTCGCGATGGTGGAGCTGGCATTGCAGCAGGGTGCAAAGCAGGTCTTTATCCATACATTTTTGGACGGTCGTGACACGCCGCCTAAAAGTGCGGACAATTATGTCGCACAATTAGAACAAGCGCTTGCCACTCTTAATCAGCGATATGAGGGCACGGCTTATTTGGTCAGTCTTATTGGTCGCTACTTTGCGATGGATCGGGATAAACGTTGGGATCGGGTACAGCAAGCGTATGATTTGCTGACCCAAGCCAAAGCAGAACGGGTGGTGCAATCAGGTGCTGAAGCGATTAGCGCAGCGTATGGCGCAGGTGAAAGTGACGAGTTCGTCAAACCGACTTGGGTGCGTTATGCTAACCAAAACGCTGACTTTGGTACTATCCAAGACAATGACAGTGTGATTTTTATGAATTTTCGTGCCGACCGCGCTCGTGAAATCAGCCAAGCACTGGTGTCCGCTGATTTTGATGGCTTTACGCGTGAAAAACTGCCAACGCTGTCAAAATTTGTGATGCTGACCAAATACTCCGATGAATTACAAAACAATGGCGTGACCAGTATCGCTTTTGAACCGACATCGCTAACCAACACATTGGGCGAATATTTGCAAGCGCAAGGCAAAACCCAACTGCGCATTGCTGAAACCGAAAAATACGCGCACGTGACTTTCTTTTTTAGTGGTGGGCGCGAAGCAGAGTTTGAAGGGGAGCAGCGGATTTTGGTCAACTCGCCTTCGGTTGCTACTTATGATTTACAACCTGAAATGAGTGCGCCAGAAGTCACTGAAAAATTGACCCATGCCATCAATTCCGGTGCGTATGATGTACTGATTGTGAATTATGCCAATGGCGATATGGTAGGGCACACAGGTGTGTTCGATGCCGCTGTCAAAGCCGTCGAAACGTTAGATAACTGTGTGAAAACCATTGCCGATTGTGTGATTGCCAATCATGGGCATTTACTGATTACCGCTGACCATGGCAATGTTGAACAAATGCAAGATTATGATAGCGGACAGGTACACACCCAGCACACCACAGAGCTAGTGCCATTTATTTATGTCAATGAGCAAGCGCCTAATACCGTGCACATTCGCACGGGTGGTAAGCTATCGGATGTGGCACCAACACTATTAGACTTAATGCACCTTGCCAAACCTGCCGAAATGACAGGTGAAAGCTTAATCGTAGCAAACTAACAGTTAATGGGTACAACTATCCTATGGTAACGCAGCGTCTCAAACCCCTATTTAACCCTACTTTTAAAAGACACGTTATCGTTCTGGCATTGTGGGGGATAGGTTCATTGATTCATGCTGCTAGCCGACCGACTGTCAGTTCGCCTGTCAAACCACCCGTCAAATCTGCTACCTCAGTTGCGGCAAAAACCAATAAAACGGCATTAACACCTGCAATCACTCAGGCGATTGCGGGTGCCAATCCTACTGCCGTGCCCGTTAGTGGGGTGAATACACCTGATGGTATACCCGATGGCGCTGATGACGACAATTTGACGGATGACGGCGCTGACGATGGCGGGGAAGTGGATATTACGTCAACCACGCCTATGGTGACTAATCCCGCTACTCAGCCCATCACGCCAGCTTCTGAGCAAATCCAGCAAGTGGCGTTGGGCGCAGTATCACCCGTCACAGTCGAAAAATTTGTCAAAATGATTGATATCATCCGTCAAAACTATGTGACGAATGTCGATGATGAATCCCTGTTTGCCAATGCAATGGCAGGCACTTTAGCTGCGCTCGATCCTTATTCTGAATATCTGGATGCGAACGCGTTTGAAAACTTAAGGTTATTTACCGAAGGCGATATTGGCAGTATTGGTGTGAGTGTGAGTTTTCATGCCGATGTAGATAGCTGGGTGTTTGATGACGTGCTGCCCAACTCGCCTGCCGCAAAAGCGGGTATTCAGCGCGGCAATTATTTGCATCAAATCAATGATAATAAGCTGGACAGCACGCGAACCTCGCAAGATGTCGATCAGCTGCTGACAGGCATCGCAGGGACAACGGCTCGCTTGTTAGTCTCGGATAAAGGTCGTCGTAAACATCTGGTGGTGGTGCAAAGAACCTTGGTACAACAACAAGCCATGAGTACCAACATCATTAATGGTGTTGCGGTGGTGCAAATCCCCGTGTTTCAAAACAATACCCAGCAGCAATTTTTAATGGCACTCACCAAATTAAATCAGCCCTTTAGCGTGCTGGTACTCGATTTGCGCAATAACCCAGGTGGCGTGTTGTCAGCTGCCAATGATATCGCAAGCTTATTTATGAACGATAAAGTGGTGGTGCAGATTAAAAATCGCCAAGGCATACAAGAGGTGATGCGCACGCACGGCAAAGCCCAATTTGCCGACTTACCGCTGGTCGTGTTGCAAAATCGTTATTCCGCTTCGGCGGCTGAAGTATTAGCCAGTGCGCTACAAAACAACCAACGTGCCAAGGTGTATGGCGAAACCAGCTATGGTAAAGGCTCTATCCAAAGCATTGTACCCATCAATGACAGCGAAGCGGTAAAGCTAACGGTCGCGCATTATTACTCAAGTAAAGGCGAGAAAATTGATGGCGTAGGCGTCAAACCCGATGTGACTTTGACGGGTGCAGAAACGAGTTGGCAAGATCAGGTATTAGCGGATTTGCAAACCACCAAACGAAGCAACCAATTTTTACTTAAACCTACACCAACGCCCCAGTCTTTTTAAGCTAATCACCTAAGCAGTCACCCAATAACCTCTCATATTTATCATCGGGTGGAATTTATTTTACAATTCATCTTCCATAAAAAATTGCGGATCGACGGCATCCAAATCACGCACATCAAGTTTGGTATATTGTTTTTTGCAGAAATTTGGATCCAATCTGCACATCGCACTTTGCAATTCATCAAGGCGTGCTTCAGACTGGCGAATGTGCTCGAGCATTTTGATAAAAGTCATTGCCACAGGGTCTTGGGTGTTGGGGTCAATCCCATATTGATGAAAAACGCCCGCTTGCTCTAGCTTAATTTTATTGCAATCATCCTCATTGGTAGCAGAGGTATTGATAGAGGTTTGTTCAACCGCTTTCATCTGCTCAGCATCGGTTGTTTTTTCGATGACGGTTTTTTCGATATAGTCGTCAGCTGGGGTTACCCCATTATTTGCCAAGCTATCAAGCCCCATTTGCTCTGCTTTGGCTTTATCATGAATCAAACGCGCGGCACTGCCTACCATGGTCGCACCGGCAGGCACTTCTTTGACAACGACAGCATTGGAGCCGATTTTGGCATATTTACCCACGGTAAATCCGCCTAATACTTTGGCACCTGCACCGACAACCACGCCATCTTCCAGTGTGGGATGGCGTTTGCCTTCATTTAATGATACCCCACCGAGCGTGACGCCGTGATACAAGGTGACGTCATCACCGATTTCAGCGGTTTCACCAATGACCACGCCCATGCCATGGTCAATAAAGAATCGCCGCCCAATTTTTGCTGCAGGATGAATCTCAATCCCGGTCAAAAATCGATTGCCAAAGGATACAAACCGTGCCAAGCCTTTGTTATTGTGTTGCCACATACTGTGGGCGACGCGGTGAATCAATAGCGCATGGACGCCAGGATAAGTCAACAGCACTTCAAGCGTGTTACGTGCCGCAGGGTCACGGTCAAACACCGCTTGGATGTCCTCTTGTAATTCTGCTTTGATGGTCTGGGTTTTTTTGGATAAATTTTGGATGACGGACAACATACTGACTACCGATTTTATAAAAATTTTAAGTGATTATGATATCACGAACTCATTAAACTACGCTATGATTGGCTATGATTGGCTATGATTGCAATACTGTTGTCGCATCACGGCGATAGTTAGGTCGATGCATCAAAGGTTTTTCAATATAGTTGTAGCCTATAACAGCAAACATAACAACGAATACCAACACCAGCGGGTACGTCCACACATAAGCGGTCATCGATTGGCTAAAGTCATGCAAGTGTAATAAGTTAAACCATACATACATGACCAAACCATGGGTCAGATACAAGCTATAACTTAATTCACCCAAGACCTTTAGACCTTGTTGGTATAACACGCCAAAATACGTAAAACCGTTGGCGATAAAACAAAATAGTAAGCCACAAAGTAGCATTTGCCGATAAGAATACGCCGACGTTTCAAATAAAATAAACAGGGTGAGTAGGCATAAAGCGATGGAAATAAGCGTAGGAAATTTTGCCAATACATCTTTAAAAAAATCTTCCAACCAAACTGCAAAAAAAGCCAACAAAAATAACCAATACAGCTTGATAATAGTATGTGTGAAAACATAATACAACACAGGCAAACTTATCATCAGCATCGCGATATTTTGCCAATGGCTTAGTTGTTTGCGATGCAACAATAAAAACATTAACGGTAGGCTAAAATAAAAACCCCACTCATAAAGTAGCGTCCAAGCCGCGCCTGCGACCAGCGGCCAAGCGTAAAAATCTTTAAGCGATTGATTGTTAAAGCTTAACCAGCGTAGCGTCCATTGTTGCCACTCAGACAGGGGTAACGGCGGGTGTTGCTGGGTGAAATAGATAGCGACGATACAAATGCCCAAAAACAAATACAGCGGCACAATACGCTGCAGCCGAGAGCGATAAAGATATTGCCAATCCATCCGTGGCTGTTTGAGTTTACCAAAAAATAAATAGCCGGTGATTAAAAAAAATAGCGATACCGGCACACTACCCAAGTTGGTAAAAAAATCAATATTGGGTGACTGCCAGCGCCCCGTCGTTTGAAAGAAATAATTTTTAAAAAAGTGATGAGTAAATACCGATAACGCTAAAATGCCACGGATACCATCTAATGGGGAATGACGATGGCTGGCATCAAACCCCACAATCATCCGTTGGGGGAGTTGATTGAGGAGCCAAGTGACAAGCGTTAAGCTCAGCACAAACACAACAGCAAGCAAAACAGTGGCAGACATAAACTTTGAGCGCTTAACGGGTTAATAATTTATCGTTTGAGTAATGCTTTATCGTTTGAGTAATTTTGCGATGGTGGCTTGGAGTAACTGATATTCTTTGATATCAAGCTGTAATCTACTAAGGAGTCGATTAATACGCTGAGGCATCACTTTAGATTGGGCGGGATTGTAGATATCTAAATTCTCCAGCAATGCCAACAGCCTATTTTCTAGCTGTAAACGCTGCTCATTTGAGATAGGCGGCTCATCCCACTGCTGGCGAAAAGTCAAATCAATGGATTTTTCAGCCGCTGTTTTTGCTGTCAATGCCAATTCGGCAGTTTCGTAAAAAACGCTGGCAATCACTTGAACCGCAGCCGCCACATTTAACACCCCATACTCAGCATTGGCAGGAATTTGAATATGGTAGTCGGCCAATTGCAGCTCTTCATTTGTTAAACCCCGATCTTCACGACCAAACACAATGGCAAGTTGCCAATTGCGATGCGCAGCATCTGTCATTAAATCGCCAAGGTTTTGAAAATTAGTGACCATCAATTCAGCCGCTTGTCGGGGCGATAGCACGGGTCTTGGAATATGGCGTTGGCGACTACTGGTAGCAATCACCCAGTGGCAATCTTGCAAGGCTTGCTCAAGGGTGTCACAAATAGTCACAGTATCTAAAATTGCTTTGGCACCTGCGGCATGGGCATAGGCATCTTCGTCAATCGGTAGTTTGGGCGCCACTACCGTGAGCTGCGTTAGACCCATGGTGTGCATGGCACGGGCGGCAGAGCCAATATTGGCAGGCAAGGTGGTATTCACCATCACAATGCGAATACCGGCTAAAAATGCCGCAAGGGTTGAGAAGGGTTGCGGAGAAGCGTTAGTGTCAGTCGTTACCATGGGTTGTCAAATTTTAGCCAGTCGTTACGCAATAAGCGATTGTATTTGGTCATTCACTGCATGGCATTCCGCTTTGATTTCTTCAATCAATTGTTCATGTTGGTGGATATGACCCGTGCGGCAGATTTCTTGCAGTTTATAACAAAGTTCGGTCAGCTCGGTAGCGCCAAGGTTAGAGCTAGCGCCTTTTAAGCCGTGCGCTGCATTATACCCCAAACGGTTGTCTAAGTTGGCATAAGCTGTCTCCATTTCCGATAAACGTTGTAAGCTATCTTGCATATAAGTATGAATCAAATCGACAAAATCTTCGTCAAGTAACGCTCTTAATTCTTCGAACTGGGGTAGGCTGATATGGGATGGCTGAGTCATATGAGTTTCCTGTTGATGGGACATTAAATAAAACATCATTGATTAAATTTGATTGGCTTATTTTAGCCCATATCTCATTGAATTTTATCAAAACTTTGATGAAAGTCAGTTTAAGGGATACAAACGTTTATCACAGGGTGGGTTTATCGACCAAATTCACCAAAATCAGGCACTAACTAAAATGTAAATGCAAATCTTCTTCATTGACCAAGCTTTTGAGTTTGCCAAAATTCTCTTCTGTCGGCACAATTTGCCAATGCGTTGGCATATTAAGATGGGCAATCGCATAGTCGTTATACACACATAGGTTAATCGGTACCCCTAATTGACCCGATTGAGCCAATGCATTGGCGGGCTGACTGTCCGCAAATTGGGCATTGTCGGCAGGGTGATTCAACTGATGCGATAAATAGTGAATTGTTGAGTTATTGGCGGTCGCTAACAATTGCTGTATCTGTTCAAACAGTGCCATATCATGACCTGCAATTTTGATGCTGATTTTTTTGAGCCAGCGTTTGCGCGCATCGGTTAAGGTCATTACCTCTTGTAGGCTGGCATAAAACGTGCCATCGCGTTCACGAATAGAGCCGTCGATGATCACCACGGTTTCCACTTTAAGCTTGTCTTTGACGCGGGCAAAGCGCTCGGCATAACAACTCACTTCGATACGACCTGTACCGTCATCTAAGGTAATCACTGAGCGATTACCAAAGTTTGCGACATCGAGTATCAAGCCTGCAAAAAATACGGTTTCGCCATAGCTGGTTTCGCTTAAATCGCCCAATGTCTTTGGCGTATAGCGTTTTAACTCATCGCGATAACTATCAATCGGGTGACCGGTGAGATAAAGTCCTAGCGTGTCTTTTTCACCTTTTAAGCGCTCAGCATCTGTCCAGACAGGCTCACGGGGCAATGGGGGCGGCGCAGTGACTTCTTGTATATCGCTAAATAAATCAATCATCCCTAGGCTGTCATTGCTACGCTGTTGCTCGGCTGCTTGTACCGCTTTTGGCAATTCGGCAAGTAACGCGCCACGGATGTGATAAGCTTCATCCGCAGGCAAATCAGGTCGTAATTTTGGCGCAAAACTATCAAAACAGCCTGCTTTAACCAATGCTTCAAGGGTGCGCTTATTGACTTTTCGTGTGTCAACACGGCGGCAAAAATCATACAAATCGGTAAACTCACCGCCCGCGTTTCGCGCTTCCACGATAGACTCTACGGCACCTTCACCGACACCTTTGATACCGCCTAACCCATACACAATGGTCGTCGGGTTAATCGGCACAAACGCCCAATTGGAGTGGTTAACGCTAGGGTTTTCTACTTTTAAACCAAAATTTTCGCGGCAATCATTGATAAAAAACACCACGCCATCGGTATTATTCATATCCGAGGTGATGACCGCCGCCATAAATTCGGCAGGGTAGTAGTGTTTTAAATAGGCGGTTTGATAGGCTAACACGCCGTATGCGGCTGAGTGTGATTTGTTAAACCCGTAGCCGGCAAATTTTTCCATCAAATCAAACACGCCGCCTGCAAGTTTATCATCGATGCCTTGATCAATCGCCCCTTCAACAAAAATACTGCGCTGTTTTGCCATTTCTTCGGGTTTTTTCTTACCCATCGCGCGGCGTAGCATATCGGCACCGCCTAGACTATAGCCTGCCATCGCTTGCGAGATTTGCATCACCTGTTCTTGATAGACAATCACCCCATAGGTATTTTCCAGTATCGGCTCAAGTCGGTCATGGTCATAGATGACCTCTTCGCGGCCGTGTTTACGGTCAATGTACATATCGACCATTCCGGCATCTAGTGGACCTGGGCGGTACAGCGCACACATGGCGATGACGTCTTCAATATTGGTCGGTTTAAGCTTGGCCAAATATTTTTTCATGCCGGTACTTTCAAGCTGGAATACAGCGGTGGTATGGGCATCTTGTAGCAGGGAGTAGGTGGGCTTATCGTCTAAGGGTAAAGTCTCAAGATCAAGCGGTGGCTGTTGTTCTTTAGCGCGGCGTGCATTGATATTTTTAACCGCCGCATTAATTACCGTTAAATTGCGCAGACCCAAAAAGTCAAATTTTACCAAGCCAACTGCTTCCACATCGTCTTTATCAAACTGACTGACGGGATGACCCTCTTCATCACAATAGATTGCGCTATAATCGGTGATTTTGGTCGGCGCGATAAGTACGCCCCCTGCATGTTTACCAACGCCCCGGGTAATCCCTTCGAGCCGTACCGCCATTTCCCAAATCTCATTGGCATCTTCATAATCCATATTGTCAGGATTGTTAAGCAAATCTTTGAGCTGCGGTTCGGCTTCAACCGCTTCAGCCAGCGAAATACCTGGGGTTTTCGGGATAAGTTTGGAGATTTTATCAGCAAGACCATACGATTTACCTTGAACGCGCGCGACATCACGCACCACCGCTTTTGCCGCCATCGTACCAAAGGTGATGATTTGGGATACCGCTTCTCGTCCGTATTTTTGCGCCACATAATCAATGACGCGGTCGCGCCCTTCGATACAAAAATCGACGTCAAAGTCTGGCATGGATACCCGCTCAGGGTTCAAAAACCGTTCAAACAGTAGGTCATATTCTAGCGGGTCTAAGTCGGTGATATTGAGCGAATACGCCACTAATGACCCCGCGCCTGAGCCACGACCAGGACCTACAGGCACATCATTGGCTTTTGACCAGCGGATAAAGTCCATCACGATTAAGAAATAACCGGGGAAACCCATATTCAAAATCGTCGTGAGTTCAAACTCCAAACGCGCATCATACGGCTTGCGTTTTTCTGCCCAACTGTCATCGCGTTTTTCGATAGGGTAGAGTTTTTCAAGGCGTTTTTCTAGACCTTCTTGGGCGGTGCGCCGAAAGAAAGTTTCAATGGTATCGCCTTCGGGAATGGGGAATTCGGGTAAATCGTGATGACCCATAGGAATAATGACGTTACAGCGTTTTGCCAAATCCAAGGTGTTGTCAATCACCGCTGGCATGTCACTAAACAGGGCAGTCATCTCATCTTGGGTTTTTAAATACTGCTCAGAGGAATAATCACGTGGGCGATTGGGGTCGGCAAGCACTTGCGAATTGGCGATACACACCCGTGCTTCATGCGCTTCAAAATCATCTTCTGTTAAAAAACGCACGTCATTATGGGCAATGATAGGCACATCAAAGGCATTTGACATGCGAATGGCTTGCTCGATAAAACGGTCTTCGTTGGCACGCTGGGTGCGTTTAATGGCAAAATAGACACGATCGGCAAATGTGGTTTGCCATTGTTGTAGTAGGCTATCGGCTTTTTCTGGGTGAGCTGATAACATGGCTTGACCGACGTCTGATTTTTCGGTGAACAGTACAATCACGCCTTCACTGCGCTCAAAAATCCAGTCACGCTGAATAATCGGTTTGCCCATTACTTGACCATCGACAAAGCCTTTTGACACGATATTGGTCAAATTCTTGTAGCCGACTTGGTTGCTGGCAAGTAGCGTTACTGTCGTACTATCATTTTCAAGCCAGACTTCAGAGCCAATAATTGGCTTGATACCGGCATCCAAGCAAGCTTTATAAAATTTGACCGTGGCATACAGGTTTGATAAATCGCTAATGGCAAGCGCCAGTTGGTTATCGGCTTTGGCAGCTTTGACCAGCGCTTTGATGCGTACAATCGAGTCAGTGATAGAAAATTCGGTGTGAATACCAAAGTGTACAAATGCCATGGATTGCCTTTATTGCGGTTTATCTTTAGCCCACTATTATACTATGAATTGCAAAACTGCGAACCTACAAAATCAGCAACAAAATGCCTAAAAAGTATCAGCGGATGCTAAGCATTTACAATTTAATATGATAAAATAGCAGACCTTTACGCCTATAGCTTAACTGGATAGAGCAGTTGCCTCCTAAGCGACCGACGTGGGTTCGAGTCCCGCTGGGCGTACCAGTTTTTTTGACATCAAAAACTTATAAAAATAAAAAACCCAATAAAAAATTATTGGGTTTGGTTGAAAAAAGTAAAACTTAGCTTAAACGTTTGGCATTAGCGGCCACGCGGCTATAGATAGGGTGCATCCCTTTTTCCAATACATGCAGCGCTTCTTGATTGACAGCATAAAAGAAGTTTTCCAAGGAAATCGGTTGACCCAAGCTTAATTTCATACAATTTGAAAACATTAATTGCCCAATATTTTGCTGCGCAACGAGCGCTTGCCAAGCCATTTGCGTCCAAGATTCAAAAAATGCGATGGGTTTTTCAGTCACCATACGTTCCATTTCTTTCATTTCTTTGGCATTGTTGAGGGGGTTTTGTTTCGCTATCATATAGATGCGGCGCTGCATGACTTGTGGTACGCGAACTGAAAAATCTTCAGATTGCTGACACATTTTTTCAACTTTTTGGTTAATATGTTCGTAGGTAGCCATAAGGACTCCATTGATAACAACAGTAAAATACAGGATTGACAGTAAAGTGTAGTGCTATTATACACTGATTTAAATTAAGTTAATAATAGCAAACTCATTGGGTATACAATACTTACTTAACATTACGCAAATAATTAGATTTCATTTAATCAAATCATTGGTGATCGCTAACCATAATCGATGTAATCAGGGTTTTAGTTGACCTCATGAGCATGAAACTATTTTATCAAGTTAACAATGCGCCACA
>ERZ941748.136-NODE-136-length-31893-cov-15.447264_pt1 | contig 31893 bp, 55 predicted proteins | sample MGYA00521092_ERZ941748 | MGnify/ENA primary metagenome ERZ941748 (study PRJEB32759, sample SAMN07749897) | skin metagenome | biome: transportation; feature: city; material: polyester macromolecule | host: Homo sapiens | place: Hong Kong:ISLAND line | collected... | reverse complement strand
ACTCATAATCCCTTGGTCGTAGGTTCAAGTCCTACTGGGCCCACCACTAGAATCAGTGGCTTAGAGATCAAAAGCGCCCCTCTTTCAATGCTTGGTTGCGGTTTGGTTGCTGATCGATGGCAACTGCTCCAGCAAACGCTCCCAGTTCGACATGTCCGCGTGGGCATATCGGCTGGTCACTGTCAGCGACGAATGCCCCAATAGTTCCTTGATCATCGTCATGGCCGTGCCTTTGCTGGCGAGCAGCGAGGCGTAGCAGTGGCGCATGTCGTGAAAGCGTATGTCGGGCCTTCCGATGGCCGCCCTGGCTTTCTCGAACGCCTTGCGCAGCTTTGGCTCGGTGGTGTCGAACGGCAGATCATTGACCAGCAACTGTGCTTCTTCCGTGAGCGGTACCGAGCGCGGCTTTCCGCTCTTGGTTTGCTCTGGCCTCAGCACGATGCGCTGGCTATAGATGTTCCGGCGATCTAGCTGCAGTATTTCCCCCCGCCTCAGGCCAGTCAGCATGGCCAGCAACACCACCTTTCGCTCTACCGTGTACTGAGCGGGCACCGCGTCCAGCAGCTCCCTCAGCTCAATTTCAGACAGGTATACATGCCGCTCGTTTTTTGGCGACGGCTTGCGCAGCTTGCCGTCCAGCGGTATGTCTATCCAGTCCCATTCGCGGTAAGCTAACGACAACACGCGCTTCACTACCTGCGTTCTGTTGTTGATCGTGCTTTGCTTCAAGCCCTGTGACCGCAGGGCTTTTTGCATTTTGCGGGCCGCCTCCAACAGCGGCTGGCCAATGACCACGCCAGGCGCGTGTTCATCCATCCATGCCGCCACCCTCAGTATGTGCCCTTTCTGTGAACTCACGTCGTAATCGCCCACCAGCTTTTTCAGGCCATCGCTAAACGAGCGAGTGGGCTTCCTGCCCATCACGCCCGTGAACCGCTCTTCCTGCAGCTGCGCATTCATTTTCAGTGCGTACTGGTCCGCCTGTGGTTTTTCGCGAAAAGTGCGCTGAGTTCGGTTACCGTCGACCGTGCCGCGCACGACCCACGCGTCGCGGTCCTTTCTTTTCGAGACCGTGTATCCCATTGCGTGCCCTCTTTTGGTTGAGGGTCGCGCCTGCCCTGCAAAGCGTACCCCTCAACTGCCTGTTGCTCAAACCTAATGCTCTTCCCGACGATGACATAGCCGATAAGCTGCTTGTTGGCATACACCCAGCTGGCGCTGACGCCGAGCAGGGTGGCCACTTCTTGCGGGGTGAGTAGTCGCTCCATGTCAGTCTCCCGTATACCGCTGACCACCGGGGCCAGCGCCCTGGCCGTCGCGCCATTCGCGCTCCTGGCGGCCAATGCTGTCGCTCATCGCCTGCTGGCGCTGCTGTTCGAGCAGTGCCTGCACGGCGGGGTTTTCGGCAATAGCGCTCAATTGAGCGATTTGCTCCCGCTGGCGCTCGAGGATGCCGGTGGCCACGGTGGCGAGCTCCCAGAGATCGGCAGGGCGCTCGCCGTTTTCGTGCACTTTGCCCAGGCCGTAGCAGTGCCCGCAGGGGCGGTCTTTGTTGCCCTTGATGTGGTCGTGACCGGTGCCCAGGCACACGGGGCAGTCGTCTGTGAGCAGTGGCCGCCAGTTGCTCAGCCAATCGTCCTGCGTGGTGGCGCTCTGGAGGCCCTTGTCGAGGTCTTCGTAAACGATTAGCCAATGGCCCTCTAGCGGACCGGTGCCCATGTGCTGCTGGAGCTGGGCGTATTTCCCACCGCTTTCGCGGTGGGTGTGGGTGGGCTGATGGGTCATTCGCTTAACTCCATCGGGGCCTGCAGCTCTTCAACAATCTCGCCTGTCTCAACGTAGTAGTGCGGGCAGTCGGTAAGATTGTTGATAAAGAATGCCTCTTGCTGGCGCGGCGTCATCTTGTTCAGGTGGCGTAGGAACTTAGTGCCAGGTCCAGTAAAGGTTGGCGCCACGCCGCGCAATTTGGCGGCTGCGTAGTTGTGGTGACCATCCATTAGAAAGCGGTACCGCTTTCCGCGTAGCGTGCACTCATGGACCCGCACCGTGAATACCTTAAACGTCTCGGCTTTGCGCTTAATGACTGCATCATTTAAGTAACGCTGCGTGCTAATCAGCGGCGGCTGCTCAGGTATCCGCAAGGCTTCTGCAATATCAGCGAGCTGACGGCTCTGGCCGCCAACGCCATTTATTGAGCGATTCACGCGACCTCGCTTAGCGGCATGAACCGCTGTTCGTGGGTGAAATTCGCTTCAACGATTGCCCGGGCAAGGGGCGGGCAGACGCTGTTGCCGATCAGTCGCACTTGCTTGTGCTTGGCCAGCGGTTTGCCGTCGATCTCGGCGAACTGGTAGTGGTCGGGGAAACCCTGCGCCATGGCCAGCTCATGGGGCTGGAGCATGCGCATGCCGACCATTTTGCGGGCCTGCGCAATATGCTTGAACGGCTGCATCAGCGCGGCGGTGTTGACGTTGGCCAGCTGTTGCTGGCGCTCGGCGCGGGCGCGGTAGTCGGCGGCCTTGGCTCTGGCCAGCGCTTCGCGGTCTATTTGCTCGACCAGTTTCCAGTCACGCAGGCCCTGGTGGTAGCGGCGCGATAGGCAGCCTGCCGTGAGGCCGTGGCGGCGGGCCAGCTCGCTGAGCGTGACGCTCTCGCCGGTGGCGGGGTCGTTGGTGTAGATGGCGCTCATGGGGTGGCCTCGTTTGCTCGGCGGTCATCAAACGTGGGCGGGTTGCCGCCTGTTACGCGCTTCAACACGGCTTTGGCATCGTCGGCGTATTGCGGGGTGCATTGGCCCGAACGTGCCAGCTGGTGCAGTACGTTCTGGCAGGGCACCAGTTCTTTGATGAGGTCCGCACGGTCTGCGCGGGCCTCTTGCAGGGCGTCATAGGCCGCCCGCGCGGCCTGTTCGCTGGATTGGAAGCTGATACGCCAGGCTTCGTAGGTCATGGCTGGGGCTCCTGCTCGGCTTCGTCGTCGGCGATAGCCTCCAGAACAGGCTGTTCGTAGTCCATGAGCTCGCACAGCTCACGCACCACAGCCACCAGGCCTTCCACTTCGCGCATGGCGTTCATGCGCCAATCGTGCGCGCCGTCGTCACCGTCGTAGTCCTCCATATCCAGAGCGTCAAAGCCGATGCTCTTGAAGCGGAACTGGTGGGTCAGGCGAAACGACATACCGGCCGGCGGGTAGGTCAGGCCGATCTCTTCTACTTCGAAGCCGTCGCGTAGCTGGTTCAGTAATTCGTCATTGTCGGCCAGCCAGGTGCCTTTGTAGGTGACGACCTCGACCGGCTCGTCAGGGGCCAGCTTTCGGCGCAGGCGGGCCATGTCGTCGGTTTCCAGCAGGCCGAAGGCCCGCGCATCTGGGTCGCCGTTGGCGCTAATCAGTTGATGAAGGCGCGTCGTCACCCCGTTTTTTACGGCGCTGACGTGGATGGTGACGGTTTGCACTTTGCCTGCCAGCTTCTCCAGGGTGTTCATGAAGCGTTTCACATCGCCTGGCGAGGTGGCGTTCACGAACATGAATTCGCTTTCGATGTGGTAAAAGGCCTGCACGTAGCGCGTTTTGACGAACGCTTGCTTGCAGATTTCTACGGCCACATCGGAATAAAGTGCGTCGTACTCTTCCGTGGTCAGCGGCTCGCCGCGCTCGCCCTCGATCTCGGCAGCGCGTTTTGCTACCGCGCCCTGAATGGCACCCGCCGGAATGATCTTCTCTTGGCAGCGCAGGCAGAGCGCAATGCCGGAGGGGAACTCGGCGACCATGTCACCGGCAGCGGCTTCAACGAACGCATCACGGCGGAATTCCGTCTCTGCGATCTCGCTGTTTTCGGCGGCTTCCAGCTGCTGGCGCAGTAGGGCAACGTCAGGCAGCAGGGCTTTCAAGACGATGGCGTTTTTGATGATGGTCATGGGTGCATTCCTTTCTGTTGGCGCGCGGGCGGTGTGTTTGTTTTCGCTGGCGCTGGCTGTTTGAAAATTCGGTCGAAGGCGGCTTGATCGATCATGTGGCTACCTAAATTATTCGGCCCAGAGCGGCGTAAATGAGCCTGTCCACCAGCTCTAGGGTTCGCTGGTCATTGCCGTTGCGACGGGCTTCAAAAAGGGCTTCGGCAAGCTGCATAGTGTTTTTGCATTCAACGGGGCAGTACCCGTTCTCAAGGCCGCTCGGCATTTTGCGGCCTCGGCTTTCCAGCTCTTCCAGCAGGTCGTCGTCATCGAAATCATCCAGGCTTACCTCTACATCAACGTTAACGATTGGCATGGTGGCCTCCTAAAACTGAACAATCTGAACGGGTGGCTGGGCGTCGTCGCTTGAACTCACAATAAATTCTGATGAGTTGGCGGCGGGCCGCATGCCGGGGCAGTGCTCTTCGGCGATGCCGCGGTAGTCCGGCTGGCCGGTGCGCTGGTTGAGCGGCACGCCTCGCGCCTCTTCGGCGGCCCAGATGGCGGCCTCGGTGCAATAGGCGGTTAGCCAGTCGGCTTGCTCCTGGGCTTCGCCCTTCGAGAGCTGGCCCATGACGATCAGCGCGACGAACAGGAACGCTGCCCATGCGGCGTTGGTGGCTTGCTTGCTCATTGGCCACCTTCCTGCAGCAGCGCTTCCAGGTGCGCCACGATGGCGTTGATCTGCGTATGGGCGCTGGTCTGTGTGTAGTGGCACGCAATCTGGCGGTGGCTTTCGTGCTGGGCGTTGCGTGTGGCCAGCCAGCTATCGCAGAAAATGCCGTGCTGGCAGGTTTCCAGTTGCACCGCGAACTTGCGCTGCAGGTTGACGGCCAGCGCCAGCTCCTGCGCGTGCATGAGCGTGCAGATGAACGCCGTGTTGATTTTGGCGGTGGTGAAGATGCGGGCCGCTGTGGGTTGGGTGTTGATGCTCATGCGGCAGACTCCTGTTCAGCGGGGTTTGCGTTGAGGTTGATTCGCCCGGCGTCGTGGGCCTGCTGGAGCAGGTCACGCAGGCTGTTACGGGCGCGGCGCTCGTCGGGGAACGGGACGCTCATGCGGGCGACGATCTGGGTGCCGTTGGGCGCGGTGAACGCGGGCAGCCAGCCGTCTACCACGGGCTCGGCGTAAACCAAGGTGCTGTGGTCGGTGTAGCCGTCGCGCATGGCCAGTTCGCGCCAGCGCTGGACGATGAAGCGGATGCTGGCGACGTGCTTCATTGAGCACCGCCTTGCACGCGCTCTTGCTCGATCACTTCAATCAGCGCGCGGATCTCGCCCACGCTGATGGCGCCGCCGCGCGCTTCGGCGCGTTTCACGCAGTCGGCCATTAGTTTCATGAGGGTTCTCAGCCAGGCGGCATCGTTGTTCGTGACGCGCTGAGCGTGATCGATCGCCAGCGTATCGCGGGCTTTGTCGAGGAGGGCGGCGTAGTGTTCCAACGCTACCGGCTCGATCTGCCACCCTTTGGTGCGGGCTTCGCTGGCCTCTTCGCGCAACGTCCTGACGATGCCTTGCAGGCTGAGCAGCGACTGCTGGATGTGCTGGCTCATGCGTACACACTCCCTACGTCACGGCGGGCCACGGTGCGGCTGGCGCTGACCTGCTGGCGCGAACGGGCGGGCTGCCGATGGCGCAGGGCCTCGGTGTCGGTGTTCAGGCCGCTGATGACCAGGGCGACGAGGAGCGGGGCAATCCAGCCGCGTTTCATGGCCTCGGCAACCGCGCCAGCGGCACGGTGCGCGTTCAGGTAGTAGAGAATGGCGGCAGAGGTCGCGCTGATCGTGCGAGGCGAGCAGCCCCGCAGCTTGGCAATCTCTTTGTGGGTCATGCCTGCGGCGATGCAGGCGATCACCTGCGCCTGCACACGGCTGGGCCATTCGCTGTTACGGGGGCCAAAGCGGCACTTGAAGCCTTGGCATTCGAATTCTGTTGGTTGGATGGTGGTTTGCATGGTGTGTACCCTCGCTTGCTTTAGGTAAAGTAAAGCAATGCTTTTCCTTTAAGTCAAGCATGGCTTTATTTTTTTATAAAGCGGAGTAAAGGGCACAAAAAAAGCCCGCTCAGGGCGGGCTTGGTAGGTTAGTAATGACTTCGGTTATAAATCCACGTCACTTTCAGCGCTGGCGCATCCGCATGTCGGCAATCACGACGCCGATGATTTGGCAGTTGCCGTTGATTTCCAGGTAAGGGTTCGCCCACGCGGGGTTGAGGGCTTTCAGCATGCGGGGGCTACCAGGTTCTTCGATCAGGCGCTTGAACGTTGCTTCGTTGCTCTCTGTCATGACCGCCACAACGTCATCGTTCGGCAGCGGCACTTGCTCGGGATCGACGAAGATCAGCCTGCCGGGCGGGTACTCGGGCATCATGCTCTCACCTACCACGCGTAGGACGAACGTCTGCTCGCTGGCGCCGTGTGGGCGCGGGTACCAGTGCGTTGTTTCCGGGTCGACGTTGATGTCGCAGATTTCAGCCCAGTGGCCAGCTTGAACCCAGCTTATCTCGGGGCACATGCCCTTCATGGGAGGCGCTGGCGCTACGTCACTGGGCGCGACCGCATACAGGCCATTCGGCTCTGATACTTCACTGTAGAACCATTCCACGGGCCGAGACGCCAGGCGAGCCAGCACCGAAAGGCTCTCATTTGAGATCTTGCCGCTCTTTGGCCATTGCCCTACTGCCTGGGGCGAAACGCCCGCTATCTCTCCGATTCTGGCCTGCGTGTGGCCGTTTTCCTTGGCCAGCTTGATCGCCTCTCTGATGCGCTCTTTAAAGCGTTCGTCCTTATTCATGCCGCCGTGCCTTTATCAGTTAAGCGTTGCTTTAATTTTGACAGGGGTAGGCATCCGCTTGAAAGCAAGCTATGCTTTACGCATAAATAAAGCTGCGCTTTAGGTGATAAGCATGATCGAGAAAGCGATTGCCCACTTCGGTGGTTCGCGCTCTGCCCTGTGTCAGGCCATTGGCATGACGCCTCAGTTCCTTTCACAGGTATGCCGTGGGAAGCGTCCGCTACCACCGCGCTATGCCGTCCTCATCGAGAAGAAAACTCAGGGCAAGGTGAAAGCCACCGAGCTATTGCCTGACGTTTTCTCTCCGTCCGATGAGAAACAGTCTAGCGCGACGCCCACCCCCGCCACATCGGCACCGCAGCCGTGAATTTCTATACAGGTATTTGTGAGGTGTTCTCATGCTGATGCTATTTCGCCGAATGGTGGCCGTGATTCGCCTTTCCCGCGCCGGGCGTGGAGAGGAGTTAGACCGGATCGCTCAGGCGATGGATGAGGGGGCGCGGTTTAAAGGCGCCCATGGGGAGATGTTGCTGATCCTCGCCAATGACTCGGGTTATAGCGAGGCTTGCATGCGCAGGAATGAGCGGCGTTTCATTTCAGACAGTGCTCTAGGTGAGCTGTACGCCCGAAAGCTTAAGCAGCGCATCATGGATGCTCGTCATGAGCCACTTCTTCAAGAAGATTTGTCCTCATGATCTATGCTCGCCACCAAGCTATTAAGAGTGCTTTTGATAAGCTGCCAGTCTGCTGTTTTCTGAAGCGCCTCAGCGTCTATCAGTGCGCTCAAATGGGCGCTTTCGAAGTCAGGAGCGGGCTTATTCAAAAGCTTGTTCTTGCGTCTTTCTGCGTCTTGCATTTCGTACTCGTCAGCGTTTTCGAGACGCTCCAGCCTGCCGAGTATTTCTACCTGCATCAGCAAAATGGCCTTGAGCATTTTCTGTGTGTCGTTTTCAGTCACGTCGTTTTCCTTCTATGGGTGGGTGGTGTCGCAACTACCACTTTAGCGGGCGGCGGCGTGGCTTTCTATTTGGGGGGGCGCTGACCTATGCAGTACCTCGTCTCTATCAACCAGACCAAGGCACTGGAGTGGGGCTTGAATGCACAGCAGGCGATGCTGTTCGCGTTCCTCCACCAGGTGCCGACGTGGGCGGATTCCCGCGAGATAGACGGCGTTGTGTGGTTCAACATCGGTAAGGGCAAGGTCATCGAAGAACTGCCCCTGCTGACCGACAAGCCCGACACCGTTTACCGCCTGATGAAGCAGTTGCGGGCCACTGGCCTGATCTGCATGACCAGCTGTGACAACAAGACGTACATCCACCTGACCGAGAAAGCCAAGGGCTGGAACCGCGCTCAAGGGTCGGAAAAAAATCCGACCCATAAGGCCAAGCCCAAAGGGTCGGAAAAATATCCGACCCTCGGAGAAAAATCCGAACAGGGTCGGAAAAATATCCGAGAAGGGTCGGAAAAATATCCGACGAATCAAGATACCAAGATCATAACCCCCACTCACACTGACGCAGGCACGCCCGAGCCGAGCGTGTTCGAGCGAGCCGCCCAGCAGGCCGACGACGGCAAGCCCGCTGCCGACGATCTGAGCCAGCCCCGAAAAACCGCCATGCACCTCGAGTGGGAACCGGAGCCGGAAACCTACGCCACCGCCTGCTGGCAGCGTGGGCTGGCGCCGGATGCCAACGTTCACGACGCCCTGATGGATTTCCGCGAGCACTTCGCTGCCCAGCCAGCCCGCACCGCCACCCATGCCGACTGGACCCGCCGCTTTGTGCGCTGGGTCGCTGAGAACGCCAAGCGCCAGCAAACCGCCCTGACCACCACCGGAGGCAACGCCCATGCAAACCGCCGCAGCAGCACTCCAAAACGCCGTCTCACCGCTCAGGAGGCGCGAGCCGCCGCCGCAGTCAGAGCGCACCCAGGGGAAACGTTCGACGGGGAATGGGTGCCCACCGGTGTCGGCGGCTGACGTGGACAACCTGTTCAACGCCCTGGGCGCGCTGTACGGCTCGAAATTCGTGAGCCAGTGGGGTGCGTTCGACGAGTCCGGCGTGTGGCTGGCCGAACTTTCCACGCTGGCGAGCAGCCAACTGGCCATCGGCCTGCGCCGTGCCCGGCAGCAGGTGCAGGACGCGGCTCGCCAGAGCGGTGAGGCCTGGCCGCCCACCCCGGTGGCGTTTGCGGCCCTGTGCCAGCCTCGCCCGGAAGACATGGGCCTGCCCGCCGCTGCCGATGCGTGGCGGGAGGCCAGCACCCACGCTCACCACCCCGAGCAGCACCGCTGGAGCCACCAGGCGGTGCGCATGGCAGGCGCTGCCGTGGGCTGGTGGGATCTGACCCACGGCAGCAGCGGCACCCACACCAGCAAGCTGGAGCGCACGTTCCGCACCGAGTACGCGGCGCTGGTTAACCGGGTGATGGCGGGCGAGCAGCTGCAGGCGCGGGGCCTGATTGGCCACGACAGCCAGTTGAGCCGCGCCGCCCTTGCCGAACGCGCCAGCCGTGAGGCGGCACAACGCAACGCCGAGGCGGCAGGCATGCCCCCCCGGATGAATTCAGAGCAGGGGCTGCGCTCATTGCGGGCCGCCCTGGGAGGTCGTCAATGATGAACACCGCATTTCAACCCAGCGGCAACGAGGTGAAGCGTGCCGCGTTCACTGAGCAGCGCCGTAGCGGTCGGCTGTTTGCCAGCCAGCGCGCCGTGTTGGAGGCGTTGACCGCCGGGCCGATGACGCGCAACCAGATTGCAGGCCGTGCCGGTATTGCGCTCTCCAGCGCGTGCGGCCGCTGCCGAGAATTGCTCGACGCGGATCTGATTACTGTGATGGGCACCACGCAGGACAAGCCCGCCCGGCAGCTCCTGCAGTTGACTGATAAGGGGCGAGTCATCGCGCACAGCGAGGAGGGGGTGGACCATGCAAAAGCCGATTGAGCCGGGGTGTTTGTGCGTCATCAAGGTAGGGGCCTTTGCTGGCGGTATTGTCACTGTTGCGCGGTGGGTGCTGGCTGAAGAACGCATCGCTGGATGGGCGGCTGGCCAGGACGGCTGGCTGGTAAGCAATGGCGATCAGATTGGCGTTTATAAGGATTCCGGGTTGATGCGCATCGACGGCGGCGACCCTGACGCGGTGCAGGAGCAAGCACAGGATCAGGAGGTGCCCACCGATGCCCTCGCTTAAACCCATCGACCACCAAAACATCGTCCTACGCCTGCTGGCGCGCTCTGCATCGTGCGATGCCCAGCACCTTGCCACGCTGGCCCATGCCCACAAGCTGCCCGTCTCGCTGCATCAAGTCCGTGTGGCGTGTGACGAGCTGGTAGAGCAGAGGTTTGTTGAGCGCTGCTCAGGATACGCCTACCGCCTGACCGTTTACGGTGCTCGGGAGCTACCCGCCGTGCCGCTGCTGGAGAGCTATTACATCGCGCCTGCAGGGGGTGTTGCATGACGCGCCAGGCCTACCAGCAACCCAAGTGCCCGGAATGCCAGTACCGCAAACCGCCCAGCGAGTTCCGCGACCCCGGCACGCTTGAGCCACTGCTCGCGTGCAAGCACTGCATGCGCCGTAAACAGCGAGGGGGTGCCCGATGGACGGCTTGACATGGTTCCTGCTCGGCATGCTGTTTGGCGTGTTTCTCGTCGTCGCGTGCGCCGTGGCAGTGTTCTGTCGCAGCGTCGAGGGGATGGACGACCAGGGGGAGCAAAGCGATGGATAGCGCCCAAAAGGGAGGACAGCAGGCCCGCCGCGCTGCGATGTTGTGCCAGAACAGGCGCTTTTGGCTGTATCTGGATCACCGCTGGCGCGCTAAGCATCACCTAACGCCAGATCAGTACCCAAACGGAACGCACCAGTTGGCTGGCGCTACACGGTGGCTACGCCAGGCCTGTGGTATCCAGAGCCGTGCAGAGCTGGACCATAACCCAGAGGCGGCCGCCATGCTCGATAAGGTGCTGGCTGCCTATAGCAAATGGGAACGCGGCCAACGGAGGGCGGGGCAGTGACCGAGAACGCTCATCCGATAGAAGACCACGCCAAGGCGCTGGCAGACGATAACCGCTTTTGTGAGTGGCTGGATGCTATCGATCCGCTGGATAGCGTCTGGCCGCACAGCCATTACACAGCCCACCGTTGGCTGCAGGAGCAGTGTGACGTAGAGAGCCTAGGCCGCTTGGCGACAGATCCAGTGGCGGCGGCATCGTTCCGGCAAATTGCCCACCGGTTTGCGGTGTGGGATAAAAACCAGGAGTTGGATCTGTGATCAACGTTGTTATGCCGTGGCCGCCTAGCACCAATGCCATTTGGCGCAATGTGGGCAAGCGCACGCTGCTGAGCAAAGAGGCGCGTGTTTATCGCAATCGCGCAATGGGCGAGCTGCTGGCGCAAGGTGCGGCCCATAAAAAAATAGCTGGAAGAGTATCGGTTGAAGTAACGCTGCACCCGCGCAATGCCCAGAGCTTCGACATCGACAACAAGCTAAAGGCGCTACTGGATGCGCTGACCTATAGCCGCGTATGGCTAGACGATGGGCAGGTTGACGAGATCTTGGTGAGACGTTCTGCCGAGCAGCGCGAAGGCGGGCAGGCGGTGGTGACGATCAGGGATATGGAAAGCGGTACCGAGTGGAGAAAGGGCTAATGACACAGCATAAGGGGAACGTCATGCAATTTGATGAGTGGAAACGGGTAGCCAACCCTTGGCGTGTGATTGACGCAGCCCAGCGCGATGAGCGGGCGCGTGACGCGGCCGTGGTGCGCATCATTGATACGATGCTGGAGCTGCAGCTGGATTATCGGCACCAGAACATAGGCCACCAGCCGTTCAGCGTAACGGGCAATGCCCCGATGCCCCGCACTACCCGCCGCGTTGACCAGGCCATGATGGCCGCCGAGCGGTACCACCCTGAGAGCCAGTGGCACAAGGCCTGCGCGCTGCTGCTCGATCAGCTGCCCAAGCGTCAAGCGGCCGCGATGCTGTTGCAGGCTGCTCGGGTGCGTCCGGAGAAAATGGGCGCCAGCCAGTGGATGGTGACAGCGCGGCAAATGGTAGAGCGGCAGGGGGAGTTGTTGCGCTGCCTGGGCCTGCATGAGGGGGTGCGGCATTTTGAGAGTGTCAACGCCCTGCAGCATGCTGCCCGCCGAGCGCGTAGTCAGTTGTGGAAGTGGCTGGCGCAGGGGGATGTGCAGGCGGCTTGACTCTGCCGGTTCAGTTATCTATTCTGGTCAAGTGCCACCGCGTAGGTGGCTTAGCATAGTTTGTTCGTGATAGTGCCGCTGCTGCTGAACAAGCAGCTTAGAAATACTAGCGCACGCCTTGGCATTACCTGCCGAACAGGCAGCAAAAAGCCCGCCAAGTGCGGGCTTTTTCGTGTTCAGCGTTCCGTTGCGGCTTTGAAGATCGTGGCGTATTGCTTGGCTTCTCGCCATACCTTGGTGCCTTTTTCCGTAGGTAGCCCTTGGCGGTTGACCCACTCGCCGTAGGTTTCTGCTATTTCCGCGACCTGCCGGCGTTCGCTGGCGTTGATGTACACCCCCTGGCTGAGCATGGTTTTGATGCGCAGACAAAACTCTTTTTGATGCTCGGGCGGCTCCCTCACGATGATCATTTGCTTGGGCGCGGCGACGCGCTTTACTTCGGGCCTTGCGGCCCGCTCGGCGAGTTCGGCGCTGGCTTTTTGGATCAGCTCGATCAGCTCGGCATCGTTCATCGTGGAAAGGTTCATGCGCCTGGCCTCAGCTTTTGAACGGCCAGCCGATGTAGCAGCAGGTGCCACATAGCAAAGCTCATGTTTTGCCGTGACTTTGCGCCCTCCTGCGCCGTGTACTTGCGAAAGTTGCTGGCGGTCACGCCGATCAGCTCGGCGGCCTTGGCGCCGCTGATGCCGATGAAGCTACCGACTCCGACAATGTGGCGGATCTCCCAGGGCGTGGGGGCGCGCCATTCGTCTGCGTCAGTGGTGAGTACATCAGCGGGCAGCAGGTCGGCTATCCAGCTGTATTTCATCACTTCGTGCCTTTCCACCAGGGTAGCAAATTCGCCCAGGGTGACTATTTGCGAGTAGAGCCCGCTTTCATCCTTCAGCCAGTAATCGAACCTGTCATCGACCAGGCCGGGCGTCATGTCCGGCAGCACGCCCGCCGCATAGAATTTGCTGAGTGTCTGGCCATGGCCATCGGTCAGGCGAATCAGCGTCGCGCGTTCGTGATCCTCTTTCAGCTGGCGTAGTAGCATGGACATTGCCTCTTCGGCGGCTTCGGCTACGTCGCGTTGGGTGGTGGCGTCGGTGACGATCCCGGCGCTGTAGCGGTGGTTGTAGCTCACGCTGAAGCGCTGGCGCTTGGAGCCTACCGCCCCCATGGGGGCGATAGTGAACGGGCCGATGGTGAAGTCTTGTTTGAGCATTGCGATTACTCCGCGTCGTAGATGCGTTGTTCTTGCATTTCGCAGTAAAAGCGCTGCTTCTTCTCGCCTTTCATTGGGTCGCCCACGGTGAAAGCTTGGCCCGCGCCTGTCACTGTATAAGTGCGGATCACTGTAGCGGCGGGGTGGCCTTCGATGCCTAAGCGAATCATTTTTTTAGTGAGCGGTTTTGCATCAACTCGGAATTCTTTAGTAAAGGTGTCGCCGATGTTAACGGTGCCTGCTGCTGCTTCAACGTAGTCTTTTCCGTTTGCTGCAACGCCGGTGGTAAATTCGATGGTCATTTTGATTTCACTCCATGCTTGTTTGAGGGCTAGCTTGAAGGCCACCATGTAGTTGCCAACGGCAGCGGCGATGCTGCGAGCGATGCGGTGTGCGTTGGTGAAAAGGGCTTGCTTGTTCATGGTCGTCTCCTTAGAGGTTCAGGGCTGGCGGTGTGCCGTCCTGATGTGTTTAATATAGCTCGAATCGAGCTATTCCGCAATAGGTTAAGGCGAAAATATTTCTCTTCTTGCCAAAGTGGCGTGTTTGGTGCACTCTTATCTATAGGCTGCGCAAGCTACGCGCTTAAGCCACCCCACATAAAAAGCCCTGCTGGCCAACCAGCGGGGCTTTTTGCTTTCCGCTGTTCCCATTGCGTGCCACCTGGTGCGCCTTGCCCCTTCGTGCGGGGCCTTTTCTTGGAGGCATCCATGCGCTATCTCACACTGCATGCCGCCGCTACCACGGCCAGCATGGACATTGGCGTGGATGAGATACGCCGTTGGCATACAGACCCTGAGCCGCATGGCAGAGGCTGGCGCGACGTGGGTTACCACTACGTTATTCGTCGTGACGGCACGCTAGAGCGTGGTCGACCCGAGAGCCAGACAGGCGCTCATGTGGGCGGCTATAACACCGGCAACGTTGGTATATGTTTAGTGGGCGGCGTGGCGGCTGACGCTAAGACGCCGGAGAACAATTTCACACAGCCCCAGTGGGACACACTGCGCGCGCTACTGACTGAGCTACACCAACGCTATCCGCAGGCGGTCATCATGGGGCACAACGGTTTCCCTGGGCATGAGAGCCGAGGCTGCCCGTGTTTCGATTGGCGCGCCTACCGTGATGCATTGCATAACGACTACTGGGCAGATAAGCCCGCGCAGTGGCACGGTCACTGGATTGATGAAGTAGACGCCACCCCTGCTTGACCACTATCGGCTACCGAGGTGGCCAACATGCACTCAAATAAAGAGCCTGACGCAATGCCCAACCGAGACCCCGGCAACTGGCAGGCGCTGCTGAACGTGGTGCTGAGCCTGTGGCCACAGATCTATGCGGCGGGTCTGGCGATGCTGATTGCGCTGGTGCGCGCCATCCATGCAGGAGGGCGACCCGTGAAGAGCTTTCTGGAGGCCGTGCTGTGCGGTTTCCTCACCCTGGCACTGATGCCGCTGTTGGCCTACTTCGGCATGCCGCAGGACATGGCCATCGCCATTGGCGCAGCTATCGCCTTTCTTGGTGTTGAGTGGGTACGTGACCGCATCGACGCGCTCTACGAGAAGATCATCGGCAGGTGGCTGAAATGATTGGCCGCTTGCTGGGTGGTGTCACGCCCTGGCTGTTAGCAGTGCTGATAGGTCTTTCTGCATTCCAGTATCAGTACACGCATCGGGTGGCAGCTGAGCGCGACCGTGCAGAGATGCAGGCCGAGCATGCGAACGACCGCGCAGAGATACTCAAGCGCCACCAGCAGTTCCAGCGCCAGCAGATCCAAACGCTGAACTCCGCGCTTGCCGAGCGAGATAGAGCGCTAACCATCATTGCTGACGATATACGCGCCAGCACGGCGGCGCTCCAATCACTGGGAGAGACTGATGCTGAGGCGCGTGAATGGCTGGATAGCGATCTGCCTACTGGCATTGCTGACTGGGTGCGCGAGCTCAAACAGCCCAGCGCCGGTGATGGAGTGCGATTGCCCGACGGTACCCGCGCACCTAACGAATGAGCTACCCGCGCCTGAGCGCTTGCTGTCAAATCAGCGTGGCTTGCTGTTGCTACTCGCTGAGTATGAGGCGCTGAGGCGTCGTGCTAATGCGGATCGTCTGGCCGCGGTTGAGATAGTTAACGGTGGTGATCGAGGTGCCAGTGATGAATGAGCCGATGGACATCGCCGCACTGGTGGCAGCGCTGAAAGAGCAGACCGCCGCCATCAACCGCCTGGCCGATAGTAACCAGCAGGTCATCGACTATCTGTTCTCCCAAGAGGCCGAAGACCTGGACAGCGCCGCCGCGCCTTCGCCTTACCTCGACCCCGACGAGACAGATTGATGCCAGCCCGCACCCCAACACCCTGTCGTGAAAAGCTCTGCCGCCGTACCACACGCCACGCCCACGGCTACTGCGATGAGCATGCCGACCAGGCCAAGGCGTGGAGCCGTGGCCGTGCTGGTCGTGGTCGTGGCGGTCGTGCCTGGCGCCGCATGCGTGACGCGGTGGTAGAGCGCGACCGCTACCTGTGCCAAGAGTGCAAGCGCCAAGGCAGAGCGACGCCGTTTGAGTCGGTCGACCACATCACGCCAGAGGCTGAGGGTGGCCTGTCTGTGCCGTCTAACCTCGAGGCCCTGTGTGGCCCTTGCCACAAAGCCAAGACGCAGCAGGAGGCGCTGAGGGCTCGGCAGCGCGGCGGCTGACAAGGGGGAGGGGGGTCGAATCTCTACAGCCCTCGCCAGCGGACACCGCACCCTCAGGCTTATTTTTTTACGCGAGAAATAACGAAAATTTTCCAGGAGGCTAGGATGGGGAATGAAGCGCCCGTCCGAGCCTCGGGCGGAGGCCGAAAACGCAAGACGGCGCTGACGCACAAGAGCTCGATCACGCGCATCCCGCCGCCTCCTGAGCTGATCGACGAAAACGCGGTCCGGCTGTGGAAGTCTCAAAGCAAGGTGCTGATCGAGCGCGGCACCTTTGAGCCTGAAGATGCGCCGCTGCTCCTGGCGTACTGCAACAGCTTCTCGTACATGATTACCGCCGACCTGAAAATAACCGACTGGGCAGCGGATGACGGCGGCATGGTCGTGGCCACCAGCGACGGCAGCATCAAGAAAAGCCCCTACGTCGCCGCCCGCAACGATGCCATCGCCCAGCTCTCGCGCCTGGGTTCACTGTTGGGGCTCGACCCGCTGACCCGGCTGCGCATGATGGGCGCCGGTGGCGGGGAAGAGCAGCCCAACGAGGACGACGACTTCAGCGAGTTCTGACACATGGCCGCATATCCCAACGTCAACGCGGCGCAGAAGTACGCGCGTGACGTAGTGGGCGGCCGAATCCCGGCGTGCATTTACGTCAAGCAGGCCTGCGCTCGACACCTGAATGATGCGAAGGCCAGCAAGGCCAAGAGCTACCCCTACCGCTTCGACCGAGACCTGGCCGAGCGTGTTTGTCGCTTCATCCAGAAGATGCCCCACACGAAGGACCGCTGGGCGCGACAGAAGCAGCGGCTGGTGCTGGAGCCCTGGCAGCTCTTCCTGTTTTGCATGGTCTTCGGCTGGGTGCGCAAGAAGGACAAGACCCGCCGATTCCGAGAGGCCTATGTTGAAGTGCCCCGCAAGAACGGCAAGTCGATCATCGCCGCCGCCTCGGGGCTGTATGCCTTCTGCGCCGACAATGAGTATGGCGCCGAGGTGTATTGTGGTGCCACCAGCGAGAAGCAGGCATGGGAGGTATTCAAGCCTGCGCTGGCGATGGCCAAGAAGCTGCCCGGGCTGCGCAAGCGCTTCGGTGTGGTGGTCTGGGCCAAGAAGCTCGAGCGCGCCGATGGCAGCAAGTTCGAGCCGGTCATCGGCGACCCAGGCGACGGCTCGAGCCCATCGCTGGCGATCATCGACGAATACCACGAGCACCAGGATTCAAACCTGTACGACACGATGATCTCGGGCATGGGTGCGCGCCTGCAGCCCCTGGTACTGGCGATCACCACCGCCGGGTTCGACATAGCCGGGCCGTGCTACGCGCACCGCGAGCGCTGCATCGAAATGCTCGATGGCACGCAGCAGGACGATGAGCTTTTCGCGCTGATTTACACCATCGATGCCGACGACGACTGGACCAGCGAAGAGGCGATCCGCAAGGCGAACCCGAACGCCGATGTCTCGGTGAGCATGGACTGGCTGAAGAGCCAGATCGCTACCGCCGTTGCCCGCGCCCGCACGGCCAACCGCATCAAGACCAAACACCTGAACGTCTGGGTCTCGGCGAAAGAGGGCTTCTTCAACCTCGAGGCCTGGCGCAAGTGCGCCGACCCCACGCTCACGCTCGGGCAGTTCCGCGGCTTCGATTGCTACTACGGCTTTGACCTTGCCAGAAAGCTCGACCTCACCGGCATGGTCCGCGTGTTCGTCAAGCAGATCGACGGCAAAACCCACTACTACTGCGTCGCGCCAACGTTCTGGGTGCCCGAAGACACGGTATTCAACAACGACGAGCGGCGGATAGCAGAGCGCTACCAGGGCTGGGTAGAAGCCAAGCAGCTCGAAGCGACCGACGGCGCAGAGATTGACTACCGCGAAGTGCTGGCGCAGGCCATTGAGGCGCACATGCTGGCCCCGGCAATTGAGTCGGCGATTGATCCCCATGGCGCTGCCAACCTGTCGCACCAGCTAGACGACGCAGGGCTAAGCCCTATCACGATTCAGCAGGGCTACAAGAACCTCTCTGACCCCATGAAAGAATTGGAAGCCGCCATTCTCACGGGGCGCTTTCACCACGATGGCCACCCCATCCTAACGTGGTGCGTGGGCAACGTAGTGGCGAAGTATATGCCCGGGAATGACGACGTGATGAGACCGATCAAGCAGGGGGATCACAACAAGATCGATGGCGCAGTAGCGTTGATCATGGCTATCGGGCGCGCCATGACACCTCAAGAAGATGACCTTTCAGACCACCTTGAAGAACATGGCATACGCACCCTATGAAATTTCTCTCCAAGCTGTTCAGCCGCAAGAGCACGGCCATTGATACGCCCCAGGCGCTCGCTGAAGAGCTTGGCGTTACCTACGACTCCATTAGCGGGCGTCGGGTATCGGGTGGCCAAGCCATGCGGCTCTCTACCGTGTTTGGTTGTGTGCGGGTGCTGTCTGAGTCGGTCGGCATGCTGCCGTGCCGCTTAATGGAACAGAACGGACGCACCCGATTACCTGCGCAGAGTCACCCGCTTTACCGGCTGCTGAACGTTGCCCCGAACGACTACATGACCTCGCAAGAGTTTTGGGAGCTGCTGATCACATGCCTATGCCTAAGAGGCAACTTCTACGCCTACAAGGTAAAGGGCCTGGGTAACCGAGTCTCTGAGCTACTCCCGCTTGATCCCGGCTCAGTTGAGCCAAAGCTAGACTCCCAGTGGAACCCGGTTTACCGCGTCACCTTCAAGGACGGCACAACAGACGTGCTCGGCCAAGATCGGGTCTGGCATGTGCGTCTAATGACGCTCGATGGATTGGTGGGCCTCAACCCTGTGGCGTATGCCCGTGAAGCGATTGCCTTAGGGCTAGACACCGAAGAGCACGGGGCGCGCTTGTTTCGTAACGGCGCGGTCACGACAGGCGTTTTGGCAACTGAGCAAACGCTGACGGATGCAGCGTACAAGCGCCTTAAAAGCGACTTTGAAGAGCGCCACGGCGGCCTGGCCAATAACCACAAGCCCATGATTCTGGAAGGCGGCTTGAAGTGGCAGCCGATCTCTTTGAACGCCGAAGACAGCCAGTTCCTTGAGACCCGCAAATTCCAGCGTGATGAGATCTGCGCCATCTTCCGCGTGCCGCCACACCTGGTGGCCAACATGGAGCGCGCCACGTTCTCGAACATCGAGCACCAAGGCCTTAACTTCGTCAACTACTCGCTGGTGCCCTACCTGACGCGCATTGAAAAGCGGGTGCAGGTCGGCCTGATGGAGCCCGAAGAGCAGGGCCGTTATTACGCAAAATTCAACACTGGGGCGCTCCTGCGTGGCGATTTAAAGGCCCGCTACGAAAGCTATGGCCGTGGCATTCAGTGGGGCATCCTGAGCCCCAACGACTGCCGCGAGCTGGAAGACCTCAATGACCGAGAGGGCGGTGATATTTACCTGACCCCCACCAACATGACGACCAAACCCGAGGGCGCAAACAGTGACGAAACGACCAGCACCTGAGCGCCCAAAGAGCGCACAGCCGAAGGCGCGGCATGAGCATGTCCGTCGCCAAGCCATTCAGGGCGGCTTGATCCAGCCTAGCCGCCGCCACCCCATCGAGGATAAACAGCAATGAGCACCAAGCAGCGCTTTGATGCGCCCTTGACGATCAAGGCCGTGAACGATGCGGGCGAGTTTGAGGGCTATGGCTCGATTTTCGGCAACCAGGACAGCTACGACGACGTTGTCATGCCGGGCGCCTTTCAAGCCAGCCTGGCTCGCTGGCAGCAAAAAGGCCGCCTGCCCGCCATGCTCTGGCAGCACAACATGCAAGAGCCCATCGGCATCTACACCGAAATGAAGGAAGACGAGCAGGGTCTGTACGTAAAAGGCCGGCTTCTGGTCGAAGATGACCCGCTTGCCCGTCGTGCCCATGGGCACATGAAGGCGGGCAGCCTCAGCGGGCTATCCATCGGCTTCATGCTCAAAGAGTGGGAATACGACCGTGATAAAGAGGTCTTCCTGCTCAAAGAGATCGACCTGTGGGAGGTTTCGCTGGTCACGTTCCCGGCCAACGACGAAGCCCGCATCTCAAACGTAAAGAACCAGCTGGCGCGGGGCGAAATGCCCCGGCCCAGCGAGCTCGAAAAAGCCCTGCGAGAAGTAGGGCTTTCTCGTTCTCAGGCCAAGGGCTTCATGTCCTCTGGCTACAGCGCCATCCAGCCGCGTGATGCGGAGGCGGAATTAGCGCTTTCCTCTCTCAACGCTCTACTTGAAAAAATGAAAGGAGCCTCACATGGCTGTTGATGCAAAAGACATTTCCCAGGTCGCTGAAGAACTGGGCAAGCGATTCGACGAGTTCAAGTCCAGCAACGATAAGCGTATCGACGCAATCGAAGCGGAAAAGACAGCGCTGTCTGAAAAGACCGAAGCCCTGAACCTGAAGCTGACCGAGCTGGACCAGCTGAAAGCGGACCTCGAAAAAACCCTCAAATCAAACAACCGTCCGGGCCGCACCGGGGGTGAAGGTGCGAGCGAGCACAAGGCCGCGTTCGAATCCTTCGTGCGCAAGGGCCGCGAGGAAGGCCTGCGCGAGCTGGAGCAGAAGGCGCTCAACACGGGCGTTGATGACGACGGCGGCTACGCGGTGCCGGAAGAGCTCGACCGCAACATTCTGGAGCTTCTCCGCGACGAATCGCCCATGCGTCAGGTGTGCAACACCATCACGGTCAGCACGCCCGACTACAAAAAATTGGTGAATCTCGGTGGCGCTGGCTCTGGCTGGGTGGGTGAAACGGCAGCGCGCCCTCAAACCAGCACGCCCACCCTGGCGCAGATCGCCGCGCACATGGGCGAAATCTACGCCAACCCACAAGCCACGCAAACCAGTCTCGATGACATCTTCTTCAATGCAGAGCAATGGCTGCAAAGCGAAGTGGCTATCGAGTTTGCAGAGCGTGAGGGCGCTGCCTTCCTGCTGGGTGACGGCACCAACAAGCCGAAAGGGATTCTGAGCTACACCATGGCCCAGACGCCTGACGCGTCCCGCGCCTTCGGCACCCTGCAGAACATCCTCTCCGGCACCGCTGGAGACTTCACTGGCGACGACCTGCTCAAGCTGATCTACAGCACCAAGCGCGGCTACCGCGCTGGCGCGAGCTTCATGCTCAACATGATGACGCTGTTCAAGGTCCGCACCATGAAAGACAGCGAAGGCAACTACCTGTGGCGCCCGGGTCTGCAGGAAGGCCAGCCGTCTCAGCTGCTGGGCTATGGTGTAACCGAAAACGAAGACATGCCGACCGCCGCTGCCGACGCCCACGCGGTCGCCTTCGGCAACTTCCAGCGTGGCTACACCATCGTGGACCGCATCGGCACCCGTGTGCTGCGTGACCCCTACACCAACAAGCCGTACGTTGGTTTCTACACCACCAAGCGGGTGGGCGGCATGCTCACTGACTCCCAAGCCATCAAGGTGCTAACGCTCAGCGCGGCTGATTAAGGCCCGGCTGAAAAACCAAGATGGTAATGACCAACAGGCGCTCGATGAGCGCCTGTTCTATTCAGGCTGGAGGAAACCATGCCCACCATTAACGTCATCAAGCCCTTTCAGTGGTCGCCCGATGGTAAGGACGTCATCGATTACGCCCCAGGCATTCACGATGTGCGCGAGCGCTGCGCGGTCGTTGCCGTTGAGCATCTCAAAGTGGCCACGCTGCTGACCGACGACGAAAAGAAAAAGCTTGAGGCAGAAGCCCAGGCCAAAGCAGCGGCGGAAGCCAAAGCCGCCGAAGAGGCAGCCGCTCAGGCCAATGCTCAGCAACCGCCGCCGCCCGCGAAGGCGACGAAAACCACCACCAAGAAGTAAGCAGCTAAGCGGTGCCCGCCATGCTAGACGTTGAGATCATCAAGCAGCACTGCCGAATTGACCTGGATGAATCAGACGAAGACACGCTACTGGAAACCTACGCCACCGCTGCCCAACGCCTGATCGAGAATAAGACCGGCAGGCGCATCTACGCGACAGCCAACGAAGCGAACGCCGCTGAAGATGAACGGGCATTGCTCCTCGATGACGATCTATCCACGGCCATGCTGCTCATTATCGGCAACTGGTACGCCAATCGTGAGGCTGTCGTAGTGGGCACCATTACCAGCGAGCTGCCCATGGCAGTAAACGCCCTTATTGAGCCTTATCAGTTCTATAACGTGTGAGGCCCTATGCAAGCCGGAAAACTACGCCACCGCTGCACCATTGAGCGGCCCAGCCAAGAGCAAGATCCGAACACCGGGGCCATGGTTCCCGGCTGGGAAGAGGTGGCCAAGGCCTGGATGGCGATAGAGCCGCTCAGCGTGCGCGGCTTCATCGCCGCCAACGCCACGCAGTCTGAGGTCACCGGGCAGCTGGTCATGCGGTACCGCCCCGGCCTGCACGTCGATAGCTCGATGCGGGTACGCAAGGGCAGCACGATCTACAACATTGAAGGCGTGCTGCCCGACAACCGCAGCGGGCGGGAGTATTTGACGCTGCCGTACAGCGAGGGAGTGAACGATGGTTGACCCCGTCACCGCCAACGTCGAAGGCCTGGAGCCGCTGCTGGCGCGCATGGATGGCATCAGCTACGACCTGCGCCGCAAAGGTGGGCGCTTTGCCATGCGCAAGGCGGCCAACCTGATTCGAGATCGAGCAAGAGAGAATGCTCGTCGGGTTGATGATCCCGAAAGCCCGGAGAGCATTGCCGACAACATAGTCGTTCGATTCTCGCCAAAGGATTTTCGACGCTTGGGCGACCTTGTGTTTCGTGTGGGTGTGCTTGGTGGTGCCCGTGGTTATGCGGCCGCCAGCGGCGAGGTGAAGGGAAAGGGCGCAGGCAATCCGGGAGGAGATACGTTTCACTGGCGCTTTATCGAGTTTGGCCGTGGAGCGGTTCAAGCCAAGGGAGATGGCGCCTTGGCCAACATTGAGTCAGGAGAGTTCTTTGGAAAAGACGTGGCACCAGCGCCTGCTCAACCCTTTATGCGCCGCGCCCTGAGCGAAAACATCCAGGCGGCCACCAACGAATTCATCAACCAGTACAACAAAGCCCTCGACCGCGCCATCAAGCGCGGGCAACGCTAATCCGGAGCAAGCCCCATGCCCCCACTGTTTGCCATCTGCGCCGCTAACGCGGGGGTTACCGCGTTGCTGGGTGATGGGCCCACGCGGCTTTACCCGTTTGGCGATGCGCCCGAAAACGTCGCCAAGCCTTACGCCGTGTATCAGGTGCTGAACGGCGTACCAGAGAACTACCTGGGCGAGCCGCCCGACATCGATGCCTGGAATATCCAGATCGATATTTACGCCACCACCGGCAACAGTGCCGAGGCCGTGCAAAAAGCATTGCGTCGCGCGCTCGAAGGCGTGTGCCACGTCACTCGCTTGGGGCGCACCGGCACCGAGCCCAGCACCCAACTGAAAACCACCAGCCTAGATATTAGCTGGTACCACCCCACCTAACCGCCAGCGGCGGAGGAGAACCCCATGTCAGTGCTAACCCAAGGCACGCACATCTTTTTCAAAGATCCCGCTGGCTCGTCTGGCGGTAGCATCGTGCGTGTACGCAAGGCCACCGCGCTCAACCCCGGCGCCAACCCTGCCGATCAGATCGAAGAAACCGACCTCGAGGAAACCAACTCCAAGCAATACCGCCGTGGTCTACGCACGCCCGGGCAAGCCACAATGACCGTGAACGCCACGCCGTCCGAGCCGTCACACGTTCGCCTCAGCGAGCTGGCCGAAGGCGACGAAGACACCGTGCTGGAATGGTTCGTTGGCTGGTCAGACGGTACCGACGAACCCACCATCACCGACGGCGAAGTGGTGCTGCCCACCACGCGCACCTGGTACAAATTCCAGGCCTACGTCAGCGACTTCCCGTTCGACTTCCAAGGCAACACCCTAGTGGCCACCCAGGTGACCATGCAGCGCAGCGGCAAGGGTGAATGGATCGCGAAGGTGGCCGTATGAAGCTCAGTGTTGAAACCCTAGCCGCCTCTGGCGGCTTTGTGTCCCGCAAGCCGGTGGAAGAAACCATCCAGTGGACGCACGAAGGCGAAGACTTCGAGGCCACCGTATACGTGCTTCCGCTCTCCTACGCGACGGCTAAAAGCGACATCGTTGCCAGTCAGCTCCAAACCGACCCCTTGGCGGCTCGCATTGCTCACTGCATTGTCGGTGAGGACGGCAGCCCCGTGTTTACCGTGGGCGACATTACTGGCGAAGCTGATCCCGAACGCGGCCCACTCAGCAACAGCCTAACGCATGAGCTACTGCGCGTGATCGGCCAGGTGTCGAAGCTGGGAAAGCGCCCGACGAGCTTACCGACGAAGACGAAGTCTGGCACGAGCTCGTCCTCAACGGCATCGGCGGGCGCACCATCGAAGAAGCGAAAGAGCGCATCAGCTACCCCGAGTTCCTCGGCTGGCTAGCGTTCCGGCAAAAGCGCGGCACGCTCCATGTAGGCATGCGCATCGAGCGCGCCGCCGCCACCATCGTCGCCCAGCAAGTCAACATGCACCGCAAGGCAGGAACGGCAGCAATGAAGGTGCACGAATTCATGCCTCACGCCGATCAACCGGTGCTGACGTTGGAAGGGGCGATGGAGGAGTGGGGGTGACTGTAATTCCAAACAGGTCAATCAGTAGGCTTGGGAAGGGGTGGCAACGACGCCATAATGTACGGGCAGCTTGACGCCTGCGCCGAGTTGGGCCAACATTCCCTTGCCGCTGCAAAATCAGTGGCTCGGGTGTAGGAACCCGGCAAAGCAAAAGGCGCACAGCGCCCAAAGGCGCTTTTTTTGTGCCCGTTATGGCGGGCCGTGCGTGGGACACCTTCGGGTGTGCCGGGTTTCCTTTTGCTCCGGTCTTCCTACCCCGCGTACGGTTCGCCTCCATTCTGTAGGAAGGTTGGTGGCGGACTCTTTACTGAGCAAAAGGAGTCTCACCATGTCAGCACTTGCAGTTTCTCCAGTTTCTATCAACTTCCATGGCGCCAAGATCCCCACCTTCAATGTTGAGGGAGTGGTGCGTGTAGCCATGAAAACGATTTGCCAAAGCATCGGCCTTGATTGGCGCTCACAGCGTCAGCGTATCCTGCGCCATCCTGTGCTTTCCAAAGGAGTGGTTATCATAACCACCCCTTCAAAAGGCGGTCTTCAGAAGTCCCTAACACTGCCGCTCACCAAGCTGAATGGCTGGCTGTTTGGCGTGGATGCTTCACGCGTAAAGCCAGAAGTGCGTAGCAAGCTGGTCGAGTACCAGGAAGAGTGTTTCGAGGTGCTCAGCGACTACTGGCAGAAAGGCCAGGCCGTCAACCCGCGCACCGCCACACCCGACGAGCGCGCAGGCCTGCGGGCAGCGGTCACCATGCTGACCACCAAGCGCGGCTTGATGCACAGCGCTGCTTACTCGCTGGTGCACCACCGGTTCAACGTCGAACACATCGACGAGCTGACCACCGAGCAACTGCCAGAGGCCGTCGAGTACATTCACCGCATGGCGCTGGACGGCGAGTACCTGGGCAAGGCCGCGTTGCCCGCGCCCGCCGCCGAGCAGATCGACTACCCGCTCACGCGCCCGTGGAACGAATGGCAGGAACACCACCTGGTAGGCATGGATGCCATGTACTACTCCGACATTCGCCGCCTCATCAAGCAGCTGTTGGAAGCCGCCCGCACCGGGGCCACCCTTCAAGTGGGTAGCGTGGCCGGCATTCAGGAGGAGCTGAAAGCCCTCACGCACCTGTGCCAAACCCGTGGCATTCAGAAGCGCAAAGCAGAGGAAAAGCTGGCGCACATTGAAAACTTCGTCGGCTCGCTGGCCAAAACCACCACCTGCCTGCAAACCACGCTGGCGCAGTAATCAGGAGACAACGCCATGCCGAATTACGAAGCCATTGGCCGCTGCACCAAGCTGAAAGAAGAGATCGAGGCGCTAACGCTGGCGCGGAATCAGGCCGTTGTCGCCATCCGCCGCCAGCTTCACGGCACCCTGGGCGCCAACGCGCCCAGCCAGGTCGTGTACACCCTGGATGCCGAGCAACTGCACCGCCATACAAAGGCGCTGGAGCAGGCCAACGCCAAGCTGATGGCCGCGATTAGCGAGTTCAACGAGTACGCGGCAGAAGGCGAGAGCTCGCCCTACCAGGTGCTGGCGCCCCGCAACAGCTAGCCAAACTTAACCAATTGCGCTACGTTCCCTGTTGGGGTGACTCAACGGGGGATTTGTCGTGGCTGAATACTGTCGAGATTGCGCTGCCAGCCTGTTTGGCGAGAAGGTGGCAGCAAAGCATTTTCGCGGGCACTGCAAGCCAGGCGAGACCTACATGGAGCTTTGCGAAGGGTGCGGCGGTTGGGTTGAGTTAAATCACCTGGGCTGGCGCACAGATAGCAAGCGGTGCAATGAAGGCGAGAGCGGGGGTGGTAGATGGGCGTCGTTTGGAAGATTGTTGCGGCATTGGTGGGCGGGCTGATTTTTGCCATTCTGGGCTTTATGGTCGTCACCATGTCTCTTGGCGGAAGTTTGGGCGACTCTACTGGCGGTTTGGTAATGGTGGGTCTTTTTATTACCGCTTGCGTTATTACATGGAAAGCCAGCAGCCCCGCAAAGGCATGGAGAAGGCTTTTGATTTCGTGCGGGATATTATCCTTGGCTATGCCAATCGCCGCCCTGCTTTTTTCAGGGTCTCTGATGGCAAGCGGACCTCAAGGAGATGCCGCATATGCTGCTGGATCTGCTATTGGATATGGGGTAGCAACTGCTCTGACGGGATTTATTAGCATTTTCATGGCTGCCATATTTTTAATCACAGGACTGCTGATAGGCAGAGACAAGCCTGCTTCCTAAAAGCAGACATCCACAAAACCCGCTTCGGCGGGTTTTTTTACGCCTGGAGTTTTTATGTCCGTCAGATCGCTTGGCAGTCTAACGCTGGATATGGTGCTCAAAACGGGAAACTTTTTGGGGCCAATGGATCAGGCGCAGCGCCGTACCAAACGCACCACAACCCAGATGGCGGCCGAGTTTGAGAAGGTCGCCAATCGTGTGGGCGCGCTTGGAGTTGCTGCCGCAACGGCAGCGGCGGGGGGCATAGCCGCGCTTACCCGCGAGGGCATGAACGCGATAGACAGCCAGGCCAAGCTGGCGCGCTCGCTAGAGGGCACCATTGATGGCTTGCGGGCTGTCAACATCGCGGCCTCAGATTCCGGCATCGACGGCATGGAGGCGTCGCTAAACCGGATGAACCGTCGTCTGGGTGCCGTAGAAATGAGCGGCGGCCCGGCACTTAAAACCGTACAGCGCTTGAATCTCGATCTTGCCGCACTGCGCGACATGGACGTTGATGAGCGCGTCGCCCATATTGCCGACCGCATCCATGATATGGGTCTGTCAAATCAGGAAGCGGCGCGGCACCTGCAGCAACTGGGGTTCGAGCAGCGCGCCGCGACCCAACTATTTATGGATGGTGGTGACGCGATTCGCGCAGCACGCCAAGAGGTAGACGAATACGGCCTGTCGGTATCCATGGTCGATGCTGCTGCTATTGAGGCAGCAAACGACGCGTTGAGTCGATCAGGGCGGTTGGTCGAATCCACTCGAAACGCCCTGGCCGTAGAGCTGGCGCCTATCGTGCTGGCGGTGGCCAACCACTTTAACGATGCCGCAAGAGAAGTTGGTGGCATGCAGTCCGCCGTGCAGCAGGGCGTCGATACGTCGATCATCTACCTCGGCACGTTCCTCGATGCCGTATGGCAGATCGATAATTCCATTCGAACCGCTGGCATTACGACCCGGGAGTTTTTGCTGGTGGTAGTGCGCTCGATGGCCTCGGCGGCCACAGCGATTGTCGAGGGGCCGGTTAACGCCCTGAACAACCTGATTGGCACTCTCAATCGCATCCCGGGCATTGACATCGATTTTGCCAACCAGCCCGACTTGGTTTACGGAATGCGTGACCAGGTAGAGACGCTGGAGCGTGCTATTCGAAACGCCCGCACTGAGCTGGACGAGCTAGCGGCAGGTGCTGCGCCTTCTGAGCAGCTAAACGCCTTTATTGCCCAGGCAAGAGAGGCTGCAGCTGCGCTCGCAGTGGCCACGGGGTCTAGTGACGACGACAAGCAAGACCCAGAAGATCCTGACTCCCCCAGCAGCAGCTCGGCCCGCAGCGCCGTCGATGCCATTGCCAATCAGGTGGCCGCGCTTGAGCGCCAGGCGGCCACCCTGGGCATGACACAAGAGGCCGTGCGCCTGTTCGAGCTGGCGCAAGACGGCGCCACCGACTCCCAGCTCGCCGCCGCCCGTGCCGCGCTGGAGGCCATCAGCGCTTACGAATCGCAAGAAGAAGCCGCCCAGGCCTACCAGAACCTGCTGCTGGACCTGCGTACCAACGAAGAGCGGCTGACCGACCAGATGCGCGAGCGCCTGGCGGTGCTGGATGCTGCGAATGTCTCGGCGGAAGAGCATGCCCGCGTCTCTGCGATGATTATCGCCGCCTCACAGCCTGAGCAAGAGGCGGGTTACTGGGAGAAGTGGCTGGCAGGGGCGGAAAGCGCTTTGGGCGACTTTGATAAGCTGGCTTCCAATGTTGCCGAGAACTTTAGCAGCGGCTTTGGCCGCGCCCTTGAGGGTATCATTTTTGATCTGGACGATGCCGGTGATGCAGGTCGAGCGATGCTGGAGGGGCTGGCGCGCTCAACGGTCAACGCGCTGGGCCAGATGGCGGGGCAGTGGCTCGCATATCAGGCGGTACAGCTTGCGGTAGGCAAAACCACGCAAGCCAGCGCGGCAACCACCCTGACGGCCAATGCCCAAGCGGGCGTGTTTCAGGCGGGCATCAATGCGTTTTCCTCCACGGCTGCCATACCCGTGGTGGGCCCCGCCATGGCGCCCGGCGCGATGGCGGCGGCCATTGGCGCGACACAACCGTTAGCCACGGCAGTGTCGGGCGCTGCGCTGGCAGGGATGGCTCACGACGGCATTGACTCCGTGCCAAAAACGGGCACCTGGCTACTGGAGAAGGGCGAACGTGTCACCACGGCAGACACAAGCGCCAAGCTGGACGCCACGCTGGCGCGGGTAGAGAGCCAGATGAACAGGCCAGGGGATAGTATGAGCGCGGGAGGAGGCATGGCGGGGCCGGTGATCCATGTAGATGCCCGAGGTGCTACCGACCCCGCTGCGGTAAGAGAGCAGGCACGGCGCGGAGCAGAGGAGGCCTATCGAATGGTGGCTGAAGACTTCGCCAATAATGGAAAACTCAGGCGCATGCTAGGGGCGTAAATGATCAACTGGCCAGCAGAGATTAAGCCGCGCCGCATGACGTGGGGGCGGGTGTTCAATAACCGGGCGTTCACCTCGCCCTTTTCCCAATCACAGCAGATCACCGGCGCGCCCGGCGCGTATTGGAAATGCACACTGGAGTTTCCCAGCCTGAACCGCGAGCAGGAGCGCGTTTTCTCCACGTTCATTGGCCGACTGCAGGGCATGGCAGGAACGTTCCGGTTGCGGCCATGGACTCGCCCACCAGGCCCCATGGTGGGAAATGCGGTCGTTGACGGCGGCGGGCAGGCTGGCGCCCAGCTGGTCACGCGCAACTGGAACGCCAACACGTTGGTGTTGCGGCGTGGCGACTACATCACCGTCAACGACCAGCTGCTGGAAGTGCTCGAGGACGTGACCAGCAATGCCCATGGGGTGGCGGTGGTGGCTGTATCGCCGTGGCTGCGCATGCCGCCAGCCAACGGCGCGACAATTCATTATCAGCAGCCGTATGCGGTGATGAGGCTGATGCAGGATGAGCACATGCTGGATGTGCGGGCGTTGTTTGCCAGCGGGTCACTGGAGTGTCGGGAGGCGTTCTAATGCAGGTATTTCCGTTTAGCGAGGCGGTGGTGGATCTACTGGCGCGCCCTACGGTGCGTATGGTCTACGCGGCAGAACTCCACTTTAAGGGCGGCATCGCCCGGGCCCACACGGGCCTCGGTCCGCTGGTGGTTGACGGCTTTACGTTTGAGGGTGTCGGCGATTTTGGCAACGTCTCGCCCGCCCGGGAGCGGTTGGACAGCGGCTCCCCCTCCGCTGTCACGCTCACGCTGTCGGGGCTGGCCGCTAACATCGTTGCTTCTACGCTGCAGGACCGCTGCCGTGGCCGATTTGGAAAGCTGATGGTGGTGGCCTACGACGAAGATGGCAGCTACGCCGCCGACATTCTGTTCAGCGGCAAGATGGACGCTGCCAACCTGAGCTACGGCGGTAGCGAGGACGACAACGCCATCAGCGTCACGATCACCGATCGCATGGTGGACTGGCAGCGCGGCGGCACCGAGCGGTGGACCGACGAGAACCACCGCGCTCGCCACCAGGATGATCGCTTCTTTTTTGCGGTGGCACAGCTTTCTGACGCACCTATATACTGGGGAGCTAAGAAAGATGCTCCAAGTTTTAAATATGGATAAGCGTGGACATAATAGATGCTACCTAATTTCGATCACTCATCTGGTGTATATGAAATAAGAAATAAGGTTAATGGGAAAAGATATATCGGTAGCTCAGTTAATCTAAACAGGAGGCTTAAAAACCATTGCAATACGCTTAAAAGGAGTGTGCATAAAAACAAGCATCTTCAAAGCGCATGGAAAAAATACGGCAGGGATAATTTCGAAATAAAAGTTCTTTTGTATTGCAGCGCTAAAAAAGCGACTTTCTATGAACAGCGCTGCATAGACGCTTACAAGCCGGAATATAACAAGTGCCCCACTGCATCTAGCATGCTGGGCTATGTTATGCCCAGAGAAAAGGTCGAAAAGCACCGCGCATTGATGCGTGAAATTTGGTCAGATGATGATTTTAGGGCAATGATGCAAAGCCTTCATCAGGAGCGTTTGCAACGCTTAACGCGAGAGCAGCGTTTGCAGTTGAGCGAGAGTGGGAAAAAAGCATGGGCTGATCATGCGTTGATGAGAGGAAAAATTAAAGAGTCACGACAATCGTCAAAAAAACCTTTAAAACGCCTCAAGAATGGCTCTTTGGAGTTATCTAAGGAACGCTCAAAAATAACCAAAGCCCTCTGGCTTGATGATGGTTATAAGAAAAAGCAATCCGATGCCAAGAATGCGCTGTGGAAAAGTCAGAAGTTTAGCGATCGTCGCAGAAAAGAGATAGCTGAGGTAAATAGACGTGTTTCTAAACGAAAGGCACAGGGTAAGTTTACGGACGATCAGGTAATAGAGATACGAAGGAAGCGTAAAGCTGGTGTAAAGCTCAAGGAGCTAAGCGAACAATATGGAGCTTCGGAAGGTAATCTGAGCCGTATATGTTCCGGCAAGCTTTATGATTGGATTCCATTGGAGTAACCCATGCCACGTTACAGAGACTGGACCACCCAGCTCCACCACACCATCAAGGCCGCTTCCGAGCGGCCTTTTTCGTGGGGCGAGTTTGACTGCTGCCTGTTTGCTGCCGACTGCTGCATCGCCATTTGTGGCGTAGACCCGGCTGCTGAGTATCGCGGGCGTTACACCACCGAGATAGGCGCCAAGCGCGTGTTGCGCAACACCCACGGCAGCCTGGAGGCGGCGTGGGATGCCAGTTTCGAACGCGTGCCGGCGGTAACTGTCAAGGTATCTGTCGCCCTGTTTGATTTTTATGCAGCTATTTTCTCTACCTCCCTAACTACTCGGCGCTCTGGGTTTAGCGATACTAATGTCACAGGATGCCAGTTGCGGGTGTCCCCACTCCAGCGCTCAGGATGCACAGCTCTGGCTGCAAGGTTGAGGGCATGTCTCTTGGCCAATATGACTTTGTCTTCTCCTGTGTGGCGCTGCATCGGCGTCACGAAGCGGATAGCACTGTGGCGGTGCTCATAGTTGTACCACTGGACGAAGCCGTGCACCCAACGCTGGGCAGCTGATAGGTCAGCGAAGCCACTGACAGGGTAGTTCGGCACATACTTGCAGGTGCGGAACAGAGCCTCGGAGAAGGCGTTATCGTTGCTCACACGCGGTCGACTGAACGAAGGCTGGATCTGCAGATCTCTC
>ERZ941748.133-NODE-133-length-32890-cov-8.736958_pt1 | contig 32890 bp, 28 predicted proteins | sample MGYA00521092_ERZ941748 | MGnify/ENA primary metagenome ERZ941748 (study PRJEB32759, sample SAMN07749897) | skin metagenome | biome: transportation; feature: city; material: polyester macromolecule | host: Homo sapiens | place: Hong Kong:ISLAND line | collected... | reverse complement strand
CAGAGCCAGAGCCAGAGCCAGAGCCAGAGCCAGAGCCAGAGCCAGAGCCAGAGCCTATACACCCGCATCCCCAGGCTACGCCGTCGGCATCCCCCTCGTCGGCAGGCCCGCTGGATCATGCCGGATGGCTGAAATGCTTTGATGCGCTGGGTCTCGGAGGGTTGACCCGCAACCTCGCGGCACACTGTCAGGTGGAAAGCGATGATGGCGCCACGCTGGTGCTGCGCCTGGACCCATCGCAGTCGGCCATGCAGGCTGAGGTGCACAACCAGCGCATCGAACGCGCGTTGACCGGGATTGGTCTGCCCAGAAAAGTACGCTTTGAGGTGGCAGCGCTGGACGCGGGTATCGAAACTCCACGGCAGCAGGAAGAGCGTCTTCAACAAGAGCGGCATGCCGAAGCGGTTGATCTACTTTATCGTGACCCCAATATTGAGAAGTTACGTCACGCTTTTGGGGCTACGCTGATTGAGTCGACGGTAAAACCCGCATCGCACTCTTGACCCCATCACTTCAGTCATATCACTCAGGAGATCACCGCATGTTCAAAGGCGGGATGGGCAACATCATGAAGCAAGCCCAGGAAATGCAGGAAAAAATGCAGCGCGCTCAGGAAGAAATCGCCAAGGCAGAAGTGCATGGTGAGGCGGGCGCTGGCATGGTGAAGGTCGTCATGAACGGCCGCCACGATGTGATCAGCGTGGCCATCGACCAAAGCGTCATGGAGGAAGACAAGGAGTTGCTGGAAGACCTGCTGGCCGCGGCCGTCAACGACGCTGTGCGCAAGGTAGAAGCCAACTCGAAAGCCAGAATGGAAGAGGCAACGGCGGGCCTTAACCTTCCGCCCGGCTTCAAGATGCCGTTCTGATCCATGCGCTTTTCCCCCCTCGTAGAGCAGTTGATGGATGCGTTTCGCGTGCTGCCCGGCGTTGGGCCCAAGACGGCCCAGCGCATGGCGATGCACCTTCTGGAACGTGAGCGCCCCGGCGGGCAGCGGCTTGCCGAGATGATCCTGCGTGCCATCGAAGACGTGGGTTATTGCCAGCACTGCCGCACGCTGACCGAGGCCGACATATGCGCCTTGTGCGAGAGTCCGCGCCGCGACGACAGCTTGCTGTGCGTGGTCGAGTCGCCAGCGGATCAGCTCGCCATCGAAGAGGCGGGCGGCTTTCAGGGTCGCTACTTCGTGCTGCATGGTCATCTTTCACCGCTGGACGGTGTAGGCCCTGATGCCTTGGGCTTGGCGCTGTTGGAAAGCCGAGTGGCCGAAGGGCACATTCGCGAGATCGTGCTGGCCACCAACCCCACGGTAGAAGGCGAGGCGACGGCGCACTACATCGCCGCTCAGCTTGCCCAGTACGGCGTGGCGTTTTCTCGTCTTGCTTACGGTGTGCCCATGGGGGGGGAGCTCGAGTATGTGGATGGTGGCACTCTGAGCCGTGCCTTTAACGGTCGTCAGCCTTTTGCTAGCGATTAAGTCGGATAAAACGCAAGCGCCAAGGCGGTTGTGACAACCTGGAAACCCGAATTGTCCTCTTCAACCTCCTCCTTGTACCAATGGATCGACAGCGCCGAGGCGCTGGATGCCGCCTGCCAGCAGGTGGCCAGCGCAGAGGTCATTGCACTGGATACCGAGTTCTTTCGTGAGAACACCTTCTTTCCCGTGCCTGCGCTCATTCAGTTTGCCGGGGGTGAAACCGCCTATCTGGTAGACCCCTTGGTGACACCCTGTACGCCCGCTTTCAAGGCTCTGTTGCAGAGTCGGGTTCCCAAGCTGCTGCATGCCTGCAGCGAAGACCTCGAGGTATTTCAGCACTGGGCGGGAACGCTGCCGACGCCGCTGATCGACACCCAAGTGGCGCAAGCCTTTCTGGGCGAGAATCCGGGAATGGGGTATCAGAAGCTGGTAGAGCACTGGATAGGTGACACGCTGCCCAAGGAAGAGACTCGCTCCAACTGGTTGGAGCGGCCTTTGACCGCGTCGCAGTGTGAATATGCCGCGCTGGACGTGACCTACCTGCTGCAGGTCTGGAAGCGTCAGGCCGCCCAATTGTCCGAGCTTGGGCGGCTTGGCTGGGTCGAGGAAGAGTGTGCCGCACTCATCGAGCAGGCAGGTCGTGATGAAGAGAGCGACGGCCAGTGGTACACCCGCCAGCGTCAGCTGTGGCGCCTGACGCCACGCCAATTGGAAGCGTATCGGCTGATGACCATCTGGCGAGAAGGGGAGACCCGGCGGCGTGACCTGCCGCGCAACTGGCTGGTCAGCGACAAGCTGTTGTTTGCCGTGGCCGAAAAAATGCCCGGTAATCGCTATGAGCTGGCAGAGGTGGAGGGCGTCAAGCCCACGCTGGTCAAGAAGGAGGGCGATGCCCTGCTAGGCTGGGTGAAGCAGGCGCAACATTGTCCTGAAAGCGCCTTGCCTGCTCGCTGGCCTGACCCCATGCAACCGCCTTTCAAGCGCCGCTTCAAGGCCATCAAGCAGGTCGTGGCAGAAAAGGCTGCGGCCCTGGGGATTGCGCCGGAAATGCTGCTTCGTCGTCGTGATATCGAAGCGCTGGTCATGCAGGCCATGGCCGGCGAGCCGCTCGATGAGCTGCACGGTTGGCGCGGAGTCTGTCTGGGTCAGGACCTTCAACGAGCCTTAGAGGAAACGTCGGAATGAGCGAGAAGTTACTTTGCGAGATTTTTAGAAGCTCACGAAAAGAAGAGATGTACCTTTACGTGGACAAGCGCAAGGGCCTGGTAGACGTGCCCGAGGCCTTGATGGCGACTTTCGGCAAGCCCGTCCCGGTGCTGACCATGATCCTGACCGAGGAGAAGTCATTGGCACGCGTGGCCGCCCGCGATGTCATGGCGGCCATTGAAGAGCAGGGGTTCTACCTGCAGATGCCCCCCGCCAAGGAGCCGTACCTGCTGGACCTGCATCGCGCTGAATCTGCCCGCCGCTCGTGATGATGCCAGAATGAATTTTCTGGCCCATGCCTGGTTGGCACGACCCGGCAACGATGGTTTTCTCTACGGCAACCTGATTGCCGATGGGGTCAAGGGCAGAGACCTTTCCGGCTGGCCGACCAGCGTGGCCGACGGCATTCGCCATCACCGCCGTGTGGATGCCTGGGTGGATCAGCACCCCCGGGTGCTGGCTGCCCGTCATCGGGCTCCCAGGCAACAGCGCCGCTATGCCGGTATTGCCCTCGATCTGGTGTGGGACCACTTCATTGCCCAGCAGCAGGCGGGTGAACGGCAGCATCAGCTCATCGAGCGCTGTTACCAGCTACTGTCGGCCAGGCCTGCTCCCCAACGGCTGGCCAGCATGATGCCCGTGCTGGTCGAACAGGACTGGTTGCGCCGCTACGCCGACTTCGACTTTACTTGTCAGGCGGTGGCAGGCATCGGCAGGCGTTTGACAGGCCCGAATCGTTTGGCCGAGCTGGTCCCCTGGCTATACGATGATTACGCCCTTCTTGAGGCTGACTTCAGCGTGCTGTGGCGCGAGTGTCAGGCGCACTTGACCAGCAGCGGCAATGACACCAGCGCCCGTTGATCGGCGTCGGCGATCACGCACCTACCCGAAAGAGAACCGAACATGGAAACCACATTACGTGAGCGCTTCTGGGAGCGCTATCCGCTGGAGGAGTTGACCGCGCCAGAGTGGGAAGCGCTCTGCGATGGCTGTGGCCAGTGCTGCCTGTTGAAGCTGCATGACGATGACACTCAGGAATTGGCTATTCTGAACGTTGCTTGCCGGCTGTTGGATCTACACAGCTGCCAATGCAGTGATTACGAGAATCGCTTTGCCAGCGTGCCGGACTGCACGCAGCTGACGCCAGCGCTGGTAAAAGAGTTTACCTGGCTGCCGCATACTTGTGGCTACCGTCGGGTGGCCGAAGGGCGCAAGTTGGCGGGTTGGCATCCGCTGTTGAGCAACGACGCCGAGCGAGTGCATCGTAAGGGAGTGAGCGTCAGAGGCTTTGCGGTATCACAGGATGAGGTGCCGGAACGGCATCTCGAAGAGCATATCATTGCGGTCATTCCCATGTCCTGACCGCCAACCGAAACGCAATGCGCTGCCATCCATGGCAGGACCATCACCGCTGGCTCACCTTATTGTGGGCTGGCGGTTTTGTTTTTGGCGCTATCCCAGATGGTGAAAAACATCTCTTTCAGTGGGGTGCGCGCTGCCTGGGGAGCGGCTTTGGGCTGAGGTGCGGAGGCCTTGGCCGGGGTGTCCCAGATAGTGAGAAATTGTTCCTGATACTTCATGACAGACTCCTGATGGAGAGGTGGTTTTAGACGTTGGTCTATAAGACGTAAGGTGAGTATGCCTAAACAAGTGGGGTTTGGAAAGTTTTTTTGGAAAGTATTTTCATAAATTTTTTCGCCATGAAAAAAGCAGCGCCCGGCGCTGCTACTGGATAGATGTCGTTCTAACGAGCCGTCGGATGGCTCAGGTACAGCACGGTCATGATGGCCCTGAAGGATTTGAACGGGTGCTATACCTTTGCCAACCCACGCTTTCTGGAATTGTTCGGGCTGACCCAGGAGCAGTTGATTGGTCGCAATGTTTGCGAGCTTTTCCCGAATACCTACGCGGGCTTGGTATGGGTGAAGGATCTCGAAGCACTGCGTTATCAGAACAAGGTGAGCGCCGAGCATGTCTTGCCCACGGAAGCAGGCCTCCCACGTGTGCTCACTTGTCCAAGGGGCCGAGCAGGCCTTCGAGGGCTTTATTCAGGCCTTGCCACGAGACCCAACGCCCATAGAATGAAGGCATCCTGGCGTGCCGCGTCGCGCCAGGCCTTGAATCTGCCGGAGGCGCCGCCGTGGCCGCTGGTCATGTCGGTGTGCAGCAGAATCGGGGCGCTTCCCTGCTGAGCCTGGGTCACGCGAGCATAGAACTTGGCGGGCTCCCAATAGCTGACTCGGGTATCGAACCAGCTGCCTTCGATCCATAGCGCCGGGTAACGCTGAGGGCGAATATTATCCACGGGAGAGTAAGCGGCGATCCGCTCGCGAACCTCGTTGATCTCCGGGTTGCCCCATTCGGTGTACTCGGCGGTGGTCAACGGCAGCTCGGGATTCTGCATGGTGCGCAGTACATCCAAAAACGGCACGTCGAGCACGGCAGCGCAGAACGCCTCTGGTGCCCGGTTCAGGCAGGTACCCACCAGCAGCCCGCCCGCGCTGGCACCACAGGCGACGATCCGTTCAGGCTGGCTGACCTGCTCGGACACCAGCGCCTCGCGGGCAGCCAGGAAATCATGAAAGCTGTTTTCCTTGTTGGCCATCTTGCCTGCCAGGTACCACGGTTCGCCGCGCTCGCCGCCGCCGCGCACGTGAGCCACGGCAAAGGCTACGCCACGCTCCAGGAGCTCCAGCCTGGCAATCGAAAACCAGGGGTCGAGCGCTTCGCCATAGGCACCGTAGCCATATAGCAGCGTCGGCAGAGGCTGCCCGACCAGATCGGCACGCATGACCACGGAAACGGGCACCTGTTCACCGTCGTGGCTGGTGGCCCAGATCCGGCGGCTGACCAGCTGCTCTGGGGAGAGGCTGCCGTATACCGGCACTTGCTTGAGTAGCGTGCGCTCACCGCTGTCCAGGTTCAGCGCAAACCAGCGGGGCGGGTGGGTAAAAGACTCTTCCCGCAGGTGGAGCGTGCGGGCATCGAAGTGGGGCATGTCCTCCAGAAGCTGCGAGACAGGCGTGTCGGGTAGCGCCAGGTAGTGATCTTCGATAAGCGTATGGCCGTCTTCGGCCAGGCTCAGTTGCCTCAACCGCACCTGAGCTTCCTGATGACTGCGTTCGGCCACGATCAGCCCCCAGGCGAACGCATCGACTCCTTCCAGCGTGGCGTCCTCCCGCGGGGGCAGCAGGCTTTGCCAGCCCGTATCTTCCAGTGTGTCGGCACGCGTATCCAGGGCAAAGTGTGGCCCTGCCTGATTGTGTAGCCGGTAGAAAGCCCCCGGCCGATGGTCGATGCTGACCTCCACGCCATTCGTGCGCCCATGCAGGCATACTGGGCTCGCGGCGGGTTGGTGGGCGGGCAGGGCGTGGACCTCCGTGGTATCTTTCGAGCCGCTCTCGATGATCAGCCATTGACGCGAGCGGGTCTTGCCAACGCCCAGCCAGAACTCCGGGTCGTCTTCACGCAGGATCAGTGTCGGTGCGCTAGCCTGAGCGTCGGTGTCTACCTGGGCGTCGCTATTGAGCCCTACCCACAGTCGCCACAGGCTATCGGGGCGTTGGGTGTCGTCAAAGCGGGTAAACAGCAGCGTCGCGCCTTGGGCGGTTTGGTCCTCTGCCCAGCACACCGACGGCCCGATGTCTTCGAGCAACTGGCGGGGAGTGCCGCTGGGCAACGCTTTCAGCCAGAGGGTGTAGCGCTCATCCCCTTGGGTGTCTTCGGTCCAGGCCAGCCACTGTTCGTCGGGGGAGAGGGCCATGTCCCCCATATCGTAGAACGGCTGCTTCGCCGCGCGCTCGCGCACATCCAGAAAGCATTCGCTACGCTGGGGCTGGCCGTTGGGATGGCGCCACCAGCAGGGGTAGTCGTCGTCGGCGCCTGTCTCGCTCCAGCAGGTAAAGTGGTCGAGTTCCGTGGCCAGACTCTTGACCGCCAGCTCGCGCCGTGCCAAGTGGGAGTGGTAGAGGGCGTCGGCTAGCGGCGTCAAGGGGCGAAACCAGTCGGCATGCTGCTGATTGGCGTCGGCTAAAAAAGGTTGAACGTCTGGTGCGTCACGGGATTCCAACCAGTGCCATTCAGGGTCATCGGCGCGATAATAGCGTGCTACGGGCGAGCCTTCGTACATACCAGGCTGTGCTTTCATAAATTGACAGGTACCATAACGGGAAATCAACGTCGGGTGCTTCCACCCACATGAGGGGTATTATGCTGTTTGCTGACTCAATGTCACTGCTGTGGCTAAGTTATTACGGGCTCTCGCTGCTGGTCATGATGGCCATTTACTTTGCGCTGGCCTGGTTACCGCGTCTGCCCCGATTGGCCATCACCTGGGCCGTGGCGGGCATCATGTGGATGCCGGCCAATTACCGCTTGCCGCTGGTGGAAGAGGGCGAGTTCTATACGGGCTGGGCGCCCTCGGCCATGGTAGCGGCGATGGGCTTTTTCGAACATGGCGTGAGCGGTTTACGCGGCGGTTTGCTGTGGGCATTGCTGGGCATGGCGCTGGGCGCTTGCGTAGGCATCGTATTGTGGTGGTGGCGCCGTCCGATGCCGGTCGAAGAAGCCCCAGCGCGGCGTCAGCGCGCCGAAGAGCCACAGCCTGTTCGCCGCCGTGAGCCGGTGATTCGTTGAGCTCCCAAGCGGCCAGGGAGGCGTCGTCATGTGTGAGTTGATGGGTATGAGCGCCAATGTACCCACGGATATCTGCTTCAGCTTTTCGGGGTTTCTGCACCGAGGCGGCGGTACGGGGCCCCACCGCGATGGCTGGGGCATTGCGTTCTATGAAGAGGGCGGCTATCGAGAGTTTCGCGACCCTCATCCCTCAGTGGATTCGCCCATCGCGCGGCTGATATGCGACTACCCGATCAAGTCCCATGTGGTCATCAGCCATATCCGCCAGGCCAACGTGGGGGGCGTTCGGCTGGCCAATACGCACCCTTTTACCCGTGAGATGTGGGGGCGGCCCTGGTGCTACGCCCATAACGGGCAACTGAGTGACTGGCAGCAGCTTCCGCTGGGGCTCTACACCCCCGTGGGCAGTACCGACAGTGAGCATGCTTTTTGCTGGCTGATGGGCGAGCTGCGCCAGCGCTTCCCCACGCCCCCTGAGTCACCTGACGTGCTCTGGGAAACCCTGCACGCGCTGTGTGAACAGCTGCGCGGGCTGGGGGTGTTCAATCTGCTGCTCTCGGACGGTGTTTATCTGTATAGCTACTGCTCTACCAAGCTGGCGCACATCACCCGACGGGCACCGTTTGGGCAGGCGGAGCTGTCGGATGCCGAGATGACGGTGAATTTCGTCGAGCACACCACGCCCAACGATATCGTTTCGGTGGTGGCCACCGAGCCCCTGACCCACAACGAAGCCTGGCAGCGCATGGCGCCGGGTGAACTGCTGGTCTGGCATGGGGGAGAAATTCGTGCCCGCTACGGTCCAACATCCTGACTATGCTAAAGAGATAGCATGACATGGAGCCTGGCGAGGCTGGAAGGGCTTTAAGCTAAAGTTGAAACGCAAGTTTCAATCGTTCGTTTTACAGTCTGCCGGACGTCGTATATGGTTGGCGTTCAGGACTCACTTGATAGCCTCGCCACAATAACAAGGTCGGTACAGCATCGACACGGATAGCGGAGATTCCCCATGAGCGAACACGCCAGCACCTCCATTTTACGCGGCCCAGTGCTTGAAGGGTTGGAGCAGTACGACTCGGTCACCGATGTATTCCACTCGGCAGTCAAGCGCTTTGCCCAGAAGCCTGCCTTTACCTGTATGGGCAAGACGCTCAGCTTTGCCGAGCTGGACCGCTTGTCTGCGGACTTCGCCGCCTGGTTGCAGCATGAAACCGATCTGGAGCCGGGGGATCGAATCGCCATCCAGCTCCCCAACGTACTGCAGTTCCCGGTGGCCGTCTTTGGCGCGCTGCGTGCTGGTCTGGTGGTAGTGAACACCAACCCGCTCTACACCGAGCGTGAAATGGCTCACCAGTTCAAGGACTCCAATGCCAAGGCCATCCTGATTCTGGCCAATATGGCCGACAAGCTCGAGAAGGTGCTGGACAAGACCGACATCAAGCACGTGCTGGTCACCCAGCTGGGGGATTTGCACGACGTGCCCAAGCGTTGGCTGATCAATGCCGTAGTCAAGCACGTCAAGAAAATGGTGCCCGCCTACTCGCTGCCCAGCGCAGTTGGTTTTCGCGATGCGCTGAAGAAGGGCGCTTCGCTCACCCATCGGCCGGTAGACCGCACCCAGGAAGATCTGGCCGCGCTGCAGTACACCGGTGGCACCACCGGCATGCCCAAAGGGGCAATGCTGACGCATCGCAACCTGGTGGCCAACATGCTGCAGGCCCGCTCGGCCATTGGGGAGCATCTGACCGACGGTGAGGAGCTGGTCATTGCGCCGCTGCCGGTGTACCACATCTACACGTTTACCGTTAACTGCCTGTTCCTGATGGAAACCGGCAACCACTCGCTGCTGATTACCAATCCGCGTGATTTGCCAGCCTTCGTCAAGGAGTTGAAAGGGCTGCCGTTCACCGGTTTCATTGGTTTGAACACGCTGTTCAATGCCCTGTGCAACCGTGATGATTTCCGCCAGCTCGACTTCTCGAAACTCAAGCTGACCATTTCCGGCGGCATGGCCTTGACCAAGGCAGCCGCCCAGCGCTGGGAAGAGACCACCGGCTGCCCGATTGCCGAAGGCTACGGGCTGACAGAAACGTCCCCCATTGTCAGCTTCAACCCCAATGACGCCATTCAATTGGGCACCATCGGCAAACCCGTGGCAGGTACGGCGGTGAAGGTGGTGGACAGCGAGGGCAACGACGTGCCGTTCGGTGAGCCAGGGGAGCTGTGCGTGCAAGGGCCTCAAGTCATGAAAGGCTACTGGCAGCGTGAAGACGAAACGCGTAACTCCATCGATGAGCAGGGCTGGTTCCACACCGGTGATATCGCCGTTCTTCAAGATGATGGCTATATCAAGATCGTCGATCGCAAAAAGGACATGATTCTGGTGTCCGGTTTCAACGTCTATCCCAACGAAGTGGAAGACGTCGTGGCCGCGCATCCCGACGTGCTGGAAGTGGCTGCCGTCGGGGTGGCCGATGAAAACGCCGGCGAAGCCATCAAGCTCTTCGTCGTGTCGAAAAACAGTCAGCTGGATGCCGAGACGCTGCGCGCCTGGTGCAAAAAGGAGCTGACCGCCTACAAGGTACCCAAGTACGTTGAATTCCGTGATGAGCTGCCCAAGACTAATGTGGGTAAAGTGTTGCGTCGCCAGCTGCGCGACCAGGAAACCAACCAAGCCTGATACACGGCCATATTGGCTGGCGTTAGGCGTCACGTGATTGAAAGCGGTACAATGGTCGGCCCACTCCATGAGTGGGCCGACGTTTTATTCTGAGATGGAAACCGAGCCTAACGTGACCACCGACACGCACTCTTCTCGCACTGAATCCCCACAAGATCCTGCTGCTTTGCTGGCGGTACTCGACGCATCGCTGGGTGATGTCATGCTACGCGACCGTGAGCGCCTGGCCCGGCGTGTGTCGGGCTTGAAGCGACGGCAGGGTGACAACAAGCCGATCGACCGTGGTGTCAACGAGCTGCGCCGCGATATGGCAAAGGCCACGCAGCTGCTGGCCCAGCGGGAAGACTTGCGTGTTGCCTTGAACTACCCCGGTGAGCTGCCCGTCGTCGAGCGTCGCGAGGACATTCTGGCGGCCATTCGGGAGCACCAGGTGGTGGTCGTGGCCGGTGAAACCGGCTCGGGTAAAACCACTCAGTTGCCCAAGATGTGTCTGGAGCTGGGGCGCGGACGCCAGGGCCTGATTGGCCACACTCAGCCGCGCAGGCTGGCGGCGCGCAGCGTGGCAGCCAGGCTTGCCGATGAGCTGGAGGTGGCACTGGGTGAGCAGGTGGGCTATCAGGTACGGTTCAATGACCAGAGCACGCCCACGACGCTGGTCAAACTGATGACCGACGGGATTCTGCTGGCCGAAACTCAGCATGACCCGCTGCTGTTGCGCTATGACACCCTGATCATCGATGAAGCCCACGAGCGCAGCCTCAATATCGATTTTCTGCTGGGCTACCTGAAGCGTTTGCTGCCGAAACGCCCGGACCTGAAGGTGATCATCACCTCCGCCACCATCGACGTCGAGCGCTTTGCGGCCCACTTCGGCACGCCTGACGCGCCGGCCCCGGTGGTCGAAGTCTCGGGCCGTACCTACCCGGTGGATGTCCTTTATCGCCCGCTGGTGCGCAGCGAAGAGGACGAAGAAGACCGCACGCTGCAAGAGGGTATTCTTCATGCCGTGCAGGAAATCGAGACCATCGAGCGCCAGAAAGGCTGGCTCCACGGCCCCCGGGACGTGCTGGTGTTTCTGCCCGGTGAGCGTGACATTCGGGAAACCGCCGATACGCTGCGCCGTGCCGACCTGAAAGGCACCGACATTTTGCCGCTCTATGCGCGGCTGTCCAACGAAGAGCAAAATCGCGTGTTCGCCCCCCATCGCGGGCGACGTATCGTGCTGGCCACCAACGTGGCGGAAACCTCGCTGACCGTACCGGGAATTCGCTATGTCATCGACCCGGGCCTGGTGCGTATCAGTCGCTACAGCTACCGTGCCAAGATCCAGCGGCTGCCCATCGAGCCCATCAGCCAGGCCAGCGCCAACCAGCGCAAGGGGCGCTGTGGCCGGGTGGCCGAAGGGGTATGCATTCGGCTATATGATGAAGACGACTTTCTGGCTCGCCCGGCGTTTACCGACCCCGAAATTCAGCGCACCAACCTGGCGTCGGTGATTCTGTCCATGCTGGCGCTGAAGCTGGGGCACATCGAAGACTTTCCGTTTGTCGACCCGCCTGACGGCCGCTTCATCAAGGATGGTTTCCGGCTGCTGTTCGAGCTGGGTGCAGTGGACGACAAGCACCAGTTGAGCCCGCTGGGCCGTAAGCTGGCCAAACTGCCCATCGACCCAAGGCTGGCGCGCATGGTGCTGGCAGGGGCCGAACGGGGCAGCCTGCGCGACGTGCTGGTGGTGGTCTCGGCGCTGGCCATCCAGGACCCGCGAGAGCGGCCTGCCGACAAGCGCCAGGCGGCCGATCAAGCGCATCAGCGCTGGCACGACCCGGATTCCGACTTCGTCGCTTTGCTCAACCTATGGCATGGCATCGAGAATGCTCGCGAGGCGCTCTCGGGCAATCAGCTGCGCCGCTGGTGCCGTGAGCACTACATCAACTATCTGCGCATGCGCGAGTGGCACGATACGTTCCGCCAACTGCGTCAGCTGCTGCGTGACATGGATATCGAGGTGCCGCCACCGCTGCCTCGCGATGAAGACGAAAGCGAAGAGCAGGCCAGGCAGGCGCGGCGTAAAACCTCTGGCAAGCTGCACCAGGCGCTGCTGTCGGGTCTGTTGTCCAATTTGGGAACGCTGCTGGAGAACCGCGAATACCTGGGCGCTCGCAACCGCAAATTCATGATCCATCCCGGCTCCGGGTTGGCCAGGAAGAGCCCCAAATGGGTCATGGCGTTCGAGCTGATCGAAACCACCAAGCTGTTTGCCCGTACCGTGGCCAAAATCGACCCGCAGTGGATCGAGCCCCAGGCGCAGCATCTGGTCAAAAGCAGCTACAGCGAGCCCCATTGGGAAATGAAACGCGCCCAGGTGGTGGCGTTCGAGCAGGTGACCCTGTTTGGCCTGCCTATCGTTGCGCGGCGCCGGGTGCACTATGGCCCCATTGCGCCCCAGGAGTCGCGGGAGCTGTTTATTCGTCGTGCGCTGGTCGAAGGCGAGTTCCAGACGCGAGGCGCGTTCTTTGCCCATAATCGGGCGTTGATCGCAGAGGTCGAAGCGCTGGAGGATCGTGCCCGACGGCGCGATATACTGGTGGACGAAGAGAGCCTGTTCGCCTTCTACGACGAGCGCATCCCGGCGGACATCGTCAATGGCAAGGGCTTCGAACACTGGCGCAAGCAGGCCGAGCAGCAACAGCCCGAGCTTCTGAAGTTCGATCTTGAGGCGCTCAAGGCTCGTGATGCCCATGACGTGACCCAGGCGCAGTACCCGGATCACCTCACCCTGGCGGGCGTGGCCTATCCGGTGAGCTATCACTTCGACCCGGATGCCGAGGACGATGGCGTCACCCTTACCGTGCCCGCGGCGATGCTGCCGCAGCTGCCTGCCCATGCCCTCGACTGGCTGGTGCCCGGCCTGCTGCGCGAGAAGTGTATTGCGCTGCTCAAGTCGCTGCCCAAAAGCCTGCGCCGCCAGGTGGTGCCCATCCCCGATTGGGTCGATGCCGCCCTGGAAACGCTGGTGCCGGACGAGCGCCCCTTGACCGAAGCGCTTGGCGAGTTCATCCGGCGGCGTACCGGCACGCGGGTTCGCCCCGACGACTGGCGCCTCGACCTGCTGCCGCCCCACCTGCGCATGAATGTGCGGGTGGTCGATCATGGTGGCAAGACCCTGGGGCAAGGGCGTGATGTACGTGCCCTTGAGCGGCGCTTCGAGGAAGCCGCCAGTGCCGGCGCCCAGGCGCTGGCCGAGCAGGCCAGCCAGGCACCCACGCTGGAAGAGCTGCCCGCATCGCCGCTGCCTGAATCTCGTGTCACCACCCAGGCGGGCATTCGCGTGGAAGCCTACCCGGCCTTGGTCGCTGAGGGCGGGCACTTCAAGGTCAGCCTGTTCGATCATCCCGCCAAGGCGCAGTTTGCACATCAGGAAGGGGTCGCCCGGTTGGCCATTGCCAAGCTGCCTGAGCAGGTCAAAGCCATCAAACGGCTACCCGGAGTCGAAAAGTGCGCGCTGCTGTTCGCGAAGGTAGGCAGCAAGCAGGCCCTGGTCGAGGATTTGCTGCTGGCGGTGTTTACACAGGTCGTGGCACAGCATCCGCTACCGCGTTCTGCCGGTGAGCTGGCCGAGCGACTGACAAAGACGCAGCCTCAACTGGTGGCCCATGCCGAGACCGTTCTGGGGCGTGTCGAAGAGGCACTGAAAGGCCATCTTGCCGTCAGCAAGATTCTGAAAGGGAAACTTAATTTTGCACTGGCGCTGGTCTATAGCGATGTCAGTGCGCAGATGCAGCGGCTGGTTTACCCAGGCTTCATTCGTGATGCGGACGAGTGGCTCACGGAGTATCCACGCTACATGGAAGCTGCGCTGATTCGCTTGGAAAAGGCCGCCCGGGAGCGAGGCAGGGACCAAATGCTGATGCAGGATGTCCAAGTCCTCGAAGCGCGCTTTGACGCACGGCGCAAGAGCGAGCGCCGTGGCGCGGCCGAAGACCCGACGCTGGTGGCGTTCGGTTGGTGGATACAGGAATTGAGAGTGTCGCTGTTTGCGCAGCAGTTGGGCACGCACATGCCGGTATCGGCAAAACGCCTGGAAAAGCGTTGGGAAGAGATCACCCGCGGGCAAGGCATTCAATGAAGGAGATTGGCATGACACAGGCAGTGATTACCGGAACAGGACTCTATACGCCGGAACACTCGGTCGATAATGCAGCGCTGGTCGCTGCCTTCAATGCATGGGTAGATCGCGAGAACGCGCGCCATGCCGAGGCCATTGCCCAGGGTGAGCGGGCAGCGCTGGCCTATTCGAGTACCGAGTTCATCGAGAAGGCCTCGGGTATCAAGAGTCGTTACGTGCTCGATGCCGCCGGGATTCTTGACCCTGAGCGAATGCGACCTAAACTGCCACAACGTGCCAACGACGAGCCGTCGATTCAGTGTGAGATGGCGACTGAAGCCGCGCGTCAGGCATTGGCGGCAGCCAGGGTATCGGCGGCGGATATTGAGCTGGTCATCGTGGCCTGCTCGAACCTGGAGCGCGCCTACCCGGCCGTGGCCGTGGAAGTGCAGCAAGCGCTGGGCACGTCGGGCTACGGCTTTGACATGAACGTGGCGTGCAGCTCCGCCACGTTTGCGCTGGAGACCGCGGCCAATGCGATTGCGGCAGGGCGGGTGAAACGTGCGCTGATCGTCAATCCCGAGATCTGCTCGGCACACTTGAATTTCACAGACCGTGACAGCCACTTTATTTTCGGCGATGCTTGTACTGCTATGGTACTGGAAAGCAGTGAGGTGGCCGTGGCCAAGGAGCGTTATGCGATTCTGGGTACGCGCCTGGTCACTCAGTTTTCCAACGCCATTCGTAACAATGCCGGTTTTCTCAATCGAGTCACCGACAGCGACCCGCTGGCCCTGGACAAGCTGTTCGTGCAAGAGGGACGGCGAGTGTTCAAGGAAGTCTGCCCGCTGGTGGCCAGGCTGATCACCGAGCACCTGGCCTCCCTGGAATTGAGCGGTGAGGACCTTTCGCGGATGTGGTTACACCAGGCCAATCGCCATATGAACGACCTGATTGCCCGTAAGGTGTTGGGCCAGGAGCCCGATGTGTCGCAGGCGCCGATCATCCTGGACCGCTACGCCAATACCAGCTCGGCGGGGTCCATCATCGCTTTCCACCTGCATCGCGAGAACCTGGCGGAAGGCGATATTGGGGTGATCTGTTCGTTTGGTGCAGGGTACAGCGCGGGTAGCGTGATCCTTCGCCGAGAAGGCTAAGTACTTGTGATAAGTACTTGTGATAAGTACGTCGTGAAAACCACGTCAGCGGCGAAGCGTTGGCGTTGTACACTTTGAAGATGCGTTGATGATGTGAAAAGAGGAAACCCCATGCTGAGGTTGTTTGCCACGCAAGACACGGCTCCCGGAACGTGGCGCCCCTGGCTCCCCGTTCTGTTGCTGGCCACGTTGGCCGTGGGGGGATGTGCCAGCACGTCTCCCCAGGAGCGCGACGGCGAGCGCGAAGAGGGTGCCGTTGAGCAGTCAGCGCATCCAGAAGACCCTTGGGAAGGCTTCAATCGGCGAGTATTCGCTTTCAATGACGTGCTCGATCGCTACGCGCTGAAGCCTGTGGCCACGGGGTACAAAACCGTCACCCCTCAGCCGGTGCAGACTGGCGTAGGTAATTTCTTCTCCAACCTGGGAGAAATCCGCACGGCCATTAACAGTTTGCTGCAAGGCAAGCCTGCCAATGCGGGGCTGGCCACGTCGCGCTTTCTGATCAACTCCACGGTGGGTATCGGGGGGCTGTTGGATTATGCGACGCATATGGAGATCACCGCCGAGCGTGAAGATTTCGGCCAGACCCTGGCCGTCTGGGGCTGGGAAGATTCACGTTATCTGGTGCTGCCGCTGCTGGGGCCGCGTACCCTGCGAGATGCGTCGGGGTTCCCGCTGGATATCGCGGCGCACCCCATCACCTACATGGACGATCACCAGCTGCGCGCAGGCCTGACCGCGCTGGATATCGTGCACTTGCGGGCAGGCCTGCTGGATCAGGAGTCACTGATCCGGGGGGATCGCTACCGATTCATTCGCGATGCTTACTTGCAGCGTCGACAGTTCGAGATCAACGATGGTGAGCTGGGCGACGATCCCTTTGCCATGGACGATTTCGAGTTCGACGATAGCGACTTTGGTGACGACGACTTCGCCGACTGAGGCTAGACATGGATCACGCAAAGCAGTTGATCGCGGTAATCGATGAACCCGGTAGCGAGCGTGATGCGCTGGCCGAGGCGATTACCTGTGACGGGATGTGGGTGTTTGCCGCAGACAATATCGATCATCTGCCGGTGGGCACCGCGCTGATTGTCGCCCATGCTAGAGCGGTGCCCAGGCAGCAGTGGTCGCAACTGGCCCATCGCCTGCCCGCACTGGTCGTGAGTGATACCCGTCAGGATGCGGATTTGATCAAGGCAATCGACGCTGGATTGGTGGATTACATCGTCCACCCGCTCAGGCATGCCGAACTGCTGCGCAGGATGATTCGCAAGGCCATCGAGCTGCATCAACTGGCCCAGGAGCGTGACCGTGACCGACAACGGCTGGCGGAGCTGAACGAAAGCCTGGAAACCCATTTGGCCCTGCTGAGAATGGATCAGCAGAGTGGCGGGCATATTCAGCGCCGTCTGCTGCCGCCAAGGCCCAAGGTGATCAGCGGCGTCTATTACGATTACTGGTTTGCGCCGTCGCTCTATTTGTCGGGCGATTTTCTCGACTATCAGCGTTACAACGAGCGCTTTAGCGTGTTCTATTTTGCCGATGTGTCCGGCCATGGGGCCTCCTCGGCCTTCGTGACCGTGCTGCTGAAGTATCTCTGTAACCGCTGGCTGAACGAGTGGGATGGTCAGGACCCCCAAGCGCTGCCGCCCCGCTGGTTGTCGGCCCTGAACCGTGAACTTCAGGATACCGACATCGGCAAACACGCCACTTTATTTGTCGCTGTTATTGACCATGAGGAAAAGACTCTGCACTATTCGCTCGGCGCCCAGCTTCCCATGCCATTATTGGTGGCGGATGGAAACCTGACGCGTTTGGCGGGAGAAGGAATGCCGGTAGGCCTTTTCCCTGATGTGGAGTATCCTTCGCTTAGCTGTCCGCTGCCAGCCGACTTCCAGTTGTGGCTGTGTTCAGATGGTGTATTGGAATGCTTGCCGGGTAAGACGCTCGACACGCGGCTCACGGAACTTGAGCAACTAGTAAGCGAAAGTGTCACGCTTGAGCAGCTGCGAGACCGGCTAGCCAACACCAACTCGCTCCTGAGTGGAGACGACGAGGACGATGAGGCGAACCAGGACCGCGATGCTTTACCCGATGACCTGACAATCATGATGGTGAGCGGATTTGGTCATGCTGATTGAAGAAGGCCGCATCAAGGCGGCGTTCGATTCTGGTGTTTTTGTTCTAAAGCTGTGTGGTGATGTAAGACTCACACTCTGCGCCACACTCGATACCCAGGCACAACGTCTCGCGGAAACGCCGGGCCTGCGTGCGGTGATGATTGACCTGCGCGAGGCGACGAACGTCGACTCGACGGCGCTAGGCTTTCTCGCCAAGGTGGCCATGGCCGTCAAAGGCCGTCTAGAGCAGCCGCCTACCATCATTGCGGATAACCCGGATGTCCGGCAGATGCTGGATGTGATGGGGTTTGCGCGCTTCTTTACGCTGATGTCGGCACCGCTGCAGCAGTCGGCACCGCTGGAGACGGTATTGGAAGAGCTGCCCGAGGAGCCCGCCGACGAAGAGGGGCTGCGCGGCCGCATTCTGGAAGCACATCGTATCCTGATGCACATGAACGAGCATAACCGCGAGCAGTTTCAGCCGCTGGTGGAGATGCTGGAAGCCCAGGGGGCTCCTGCAAAATAAATCCCTCTGGCCAGTGATGCGCCAGAGGGCTGTTCAAAGACGCCCGGTGAGCAGGCGTGCAAAAGTCGCAGCCTAGCCCTTTCTTAGCGTGCTCAGCAGTTCTTCCAGCTTGCGCTGGTCAGCCATGAACTTGCGAATACCTTCGGCCAGCTTATCGGTGGCCATCTCGTCTTCGTTCATTGCCCAGCGAAAATCGGCTTGTGCCAGGGCTTCTTGCGGTGAGCTGCTGGCGCCAAGGGGGCTGAGTTGGCGGGGCAGGTCGGCCTCGATCTCGTCCAGCTCCTTGAGCAGGGCAGGGGAGATGGTCAGGCGGTCACAGCCTGCCAGCGCCTGAATTTCACCGATGTTACGAAAGCTGGCACCCATCACGATGGTGGGGTAGCCGTGGCCTTTGTAGTACTCGTAAATTCCTTTGACCGACTGTACGCCGGGGTCCTTGGCACCGCTGAAGTCGGCATCAGGCTGGCGCGCCTTGTGCCAATCAAGAATCCGCCCCACGAAAGGCGAGATCAGCGTGACGCCGGCATCGGCGCAGGCCTGAGCCTGGGCAAAGCCGAACAGCAGCGTCAGGTTGGTACGAATCCCGTCGCGCTCCAGCTGGTGAGCGGCCTGAATGCCTTCCCAGGTGGAAGCCATCTTGATCAGAATACGCTCGGGACCCACGCCGTACTCGGCATAACGCTCGATCAACGAGTGGGCCTTGGCGATGGTCGCTTCCTTGTCAAAAGAGAGACGCGCGCTGACCTCGGTGGACACATAGCCGGGAACCAGCTTGCTGATTTCGCTACCGATATCCACCGCCACCCGATCGACCGCGTCGTCCAGGTCGGTGCTCTCCTTGGCGATACTGGCCAGACGAGCACGGCGCTCCTCCTGTTGGGCCGCCTGAAGAATCAGCGAAGGGTTGGTGGTGGCGTCCTCGGGCTGGAAGCGACGAATGGCCTCCAGATCCCCGGTATCGGCCACCACGGTGGTCATCTCTTTCAATTGGCTTAATAGACTAGTGGCCATGCAGTGCTCCTTGTATGAGTCATGGTTACTCTAACAAGGCTGGCTCGCGTTGAGTATGTTTGATCGGTGATGATAGCGAAGAATCCGCTGCCCGCCACTGATAGCCGATGGTCTCGGGTTGCTGGCTGATCTTGAATCGGGCCGCTTGCTCTCGCATCCCTTCGGCAGCCGACTCCAGCGACATGGCGTCCTGTGCGGTGGCATCGACCTGACGCGCATTGGCCTGGGTCACCTGGGTCTGCTCCTGCAGGGTCTCGTTGATCTCTTCGATGTTCTGATGCTGCAGGTGGGCGGCTTCGGCAATATCGGTAATCAGGCGGTGAGTCGAAGAGATCGAGCCGACCATCTCCTCGACCTGTTGGTTGGCATCTCGGGAAAGCTGGTTGCCGCGCTCGATACTGGTATTGGAAGAGGCCAGCAGGCCGCGAATCTGAGTGGCAGCTTCTGCGCTGCGGGTGGCCAGCGAACGCACTTCAGCGGCCACCACGGCAAAGCCGCGCCCCTGTTCGCCTGCACGGGCCGCTTCCACCGACGCGTTGAGGGCCAGCAGGTTCGTCTGGAACGAAATGCCATTGATGACGTTGACGATGTCGTTGACCTGCTTGGCGTGGGCCTCGATCTCTTCCATGGTCGACAGAAAGGCTTCCATGGTGTGGTGGCTCTGCTGAGCTTGTGTCGTGGCGTGTTCGGTCAGTTCCTTGGCCTTCAGGGCATGCTCGGCGGTGTGGGCCACGCTATCGGTCAGGGTATGTACGTTGGTGGCCGTGTTGTCCAGTGAGGTGGTTTGCTGATGGGTGCGCGTGGCCAGGTCCTCGTTACCCAGTGCCAGCCGCTGAGCACTCTGGAACACGTGCTGGCTGTTGTCATGCAGTTGCTTGACGGTCTCGATCAGGGAGTTTTGCATGACCCCCAGGGCCGCATAGAGCTGGCCGATTTCGTTGTTGCCACGGGCCGGAACCTCGGCACTCAGGTCTCCTTCGGCCATATGACGAAAATGGCCGATCAAGTGGCGGATGGGCTGTAGCAACTGGAAGTGGCCCAGCCAGATCAAGGCGCCCATCAGGGCCAGGGAGACCGCCATACCCAGCGCCAGCCCAGCGGCCACCATACCTGCGCGCTGCTTGGCGTCCTGCATCAGACTGACGCCTTGCTGGTCGGCTACCTGATAAAACGCCCGGGCATGGCCTGCCAGGGCCTCGCTATGATCCATGGCTTCCAGAGTGATTTGCCGATAGCCGCTGCGGTCACCGGAGGTAATCGCGTTGCGCTGGGCATCCATGCTGGCCAGCAGTTGATGGGCGCGCTCATCGATGGCGTCGCGCAACGCTGAATAGGGGCTGTCCTGAGTGGCCTGAAGGAAACTTTCCAGCGCCTGGGACATCTCGTTCAGCTCGTGCTCGACGGCTTCCAGCGCTGCGATGGGGTCACCGAGCGACGGACGCAATTGGCGCTCCAGGGCACGGTCCATGCGATTGAGACCCTCTAGGCTGGCAATGTGCAGCCGATTCAGCGAGGAGGCTTGCTGGACATTGACCTGCTCCAGCGAAGCCAGGTCACGCTGGCTCTGCTGCATGATATGCCAGGCCAGTGCGGCGAACATCAGCAGGCAGCCTGCCATCAATAGCAGTGCGGCCAGGCTCAGGTTGCGTAGCGAAATGTTTTCCAGCTTTTTGAGTATCATCGTGGCCCTCAGGACAGCGTCATTTGAATCATGACGGGCAGCTTAATGGGCAAATGTTTCAGTTCTGAGTGGGCGATGCGCGATCCTGGGGTTGAGTGTATGATTAGCGTCCTATCTAAGTGGCCAGCGAGCGGCCAACCAGCGTAGCTTTCAAGGAGATGTATGGAACTCAATCCGCGTCGCGTAGCGCTATTGGTGGCGGCCAATACGGCGTTGGCCCCTTTTGCAATAGACGCCTACCTGCCTGCCATGGGAGTGCTGGCGGAAAGTATCGGTGCCAGCATCCACCATACTGAGCTTTCCATCAGCATGTTTCTGTTTGGCTTTGCGCTGGGGCAGCTCTGTTTTGGCCCGCTGTCGGACCGCATGGGGCGCAAACCTGTGCTGCTCAGCGGGCTGGTGGTCTTCATGCTGGCCAGCTTGATGATCACCACCGCCGATAGTCTGACATCCTTGCTGGCATGGCGGTTCGTGCAGGCGCTGGGCGGGGGAGCCTGCGTGGTCAATTCGGCGGCCATCGTACGGGATTGTTTCAGCGGGCGTGAGGCTGCCAGGGTGATGTCCACCATGGCCATGATCATGATGCTGGCGCCGCTGGTGGCGCCGGCGGTCGGGAGCCTGCTGCTGTATATCGCCGGCTGGTGGCTGATCTTTGTATTTCTGGCGGTCTATGCAGGCTTTTTGCTCTGGCTGTTGGGGACGCGCCTGCCTGAAACCCGCGCCCCGGACCTGCCTGTTGCCACTCCTCGTCAGGTGCTGGGTAACTACGCCAGCGTGCTGCGTCACCGGGAAGGGATGGGGTACATTTGCGCCGTGGCAGCCTCGTTTGCGGGCCTCTTCGCGTTCGTAACGGCCTCACCCTTTCTTTATCTGGAGTATTTCTCCCTCTCTCCGGGCGTTTACCCGCTGGTGTTTGGGGTCAACGTGGTCATGATTGCGCTCTCCAATCGGCTGAATATCCATCTTCTGCGCAAGCGCACACCCCAGCAGAACCTGCGCTTTGGCTTGACGGTGCAGCTATGCGCCGCGCTGGTACTGGTGGCTGCTACGGCCCTGGGCCTGGCCTCGTTGCCGGTGGTGGTGGCGCTGGTGATGCTGTTTACCGGCATGATTGGGCTGATCACGCCCAACGCCATCTCGTCGCTGTTGGATCATTTCGGCCATATCAGCGCCACGGCCACGGCGCTGCTGGGAGGCATTCAGTTCAGCTGTGGCGCGCTGGCGGGTGTGCTGGTGGGCCTCTTCCAGGTAGAGCACCTCTGGCCGATGGTGCTGACCATGCTGGGCGCGGCGCTGCTGGGTAATATCGGGGTGAGAAAGCTCACCCAGGCGGTCTAGGCGTGGCGATGCTCGAATGGCTGGCGCTCACCATGGAGCTCTCTTTGGGAATTTCTCTGGCAACATGGCTGGCCTGTGCCGGGGTGCTGCTGCTGGGGGCTTTCGTACAGCGTGCCACGGGGTTTGGCCTGGCGGTCGTCGGGGCACCGCTGCTGCTGATGCTGGAGCCACGGCTGGTGCCGGTGGTGCTGGTGCTGTTCGGTTTTACGGTCTCGCTGATGATGGTGCGCCGCTATTGGCACGAAGTGCATCTGCGCGAGATTAGCGTGGCACTGGTGGGGCGGCTGCCGGGTAACGGGCTGGGCATCTGGCTGCTGCTGGCGGCGCCCATGGCCGTGCTGGAAACGCTGATTGCCGCCATCGTGCTGTTTGCGGTCGGCGTGACGCTGTGCCGTTTTCATTTGCCGGTGAATCGCGTCACACTGTTCGTGGCCGGTGTACTGTCGGGCATCTTCGGCACCGTGGCTGCCATTGGTGGGCCGCCCATCGTGCTGTTGATGCACGGCTTTTCGCCGGATCGCATGCGCGGCAATCTGGCGGCCTTCTTCGTCATCACCTCGCTGCTGACCCTGGCGACGCTGGCGCTGGCGGGGCAGCTCAGCATCTGGCATTTCAAGCTGGCGCTGACGTTTCTGCCTGCCGTGTTGATCGGTAATGCGTTGGCGGATGCGGTGGCCCATCGGCTGGATAAAGTACTGCTACAGCGCTGTTCATTGGCCCTGTGTACGCTGGCGGCGCTGGGTTTGCTGCTGTGATAGGGCCCCAGGCCAACGCTTCGTTAACACTCCTCGCTAAAAAAATTATCGCTGTCATATTTCTGCAATCGTCGCTGTGCAAACTCCTCGGTGTGAAAGGCCAATCGCCAACATTGCCGAACGGCTCAAATCGAATAGCCCAGGCATGAAACTAGAAGGGGACACGACGATGAAAGTAACGAAAAAGACACTGGGTGTTGTAGTTGCTGCCGCTCTTGCTACCGGCGTATCAACGGCTGCTACTGCCCGTGACACCGTGCAAATCGCTGGTTCTTCGACGGTACTGCCGTTTGCCAGCATTGTTGCTGAAGAGTTCGGTAACACTTATTCCCAGTTCAACACTCCGGTCGTCGGTTCTGGTGGCTCCGGTGGCGGCCTGCGCCAGTTCTGTCAGGGCGTTGGTGAGAACACCATCGACATCGCCAACTCTTCTCGTGCCATCCGCAGTGGCGAAGTAGCCAACTGTAACGAAAACGGCGTCAACGACATCCTCGAAGTGATGTTCGGCTACGACGGTATCGTGTTTGCATCGCGTATCGACCGTGAAGAGTTCGCTCTGACGCCTGAGCACGTGTTCAAGGCCGCTGCCGCTCAAGTCACTCAGGATGGTCAGCTGGTCGACAACCCCTACACCCGCTGGAACGAAATCGACAGCAGCCTGCCCGACCAGGAAATCGTGCTGGTGATTCCGGCTTCCAACCACGGCACCCGTGAAGTATTCGAAGAGAAAGTCATCCACGCTGGCTGTGAAAGCGACGCCAACGTAGAAGGCGATGCCTGTGACTCGCTGCGTGGCGATGGCCGTATCGTCGAAATCGCCGGTGACTATACCGAGACGCTGGCTCGTCTGGATGCCCAGGCAGATGCCGTTGGTGTCTTCGGTCTGAGCTTCTACGACCAGAACCGTGACCGTCTGCAAGTGGCCACGGTGGATGGCGTGACGCCCAGCCTGGAAACCATCGGTTCTGGCGAATACCCCGTTTCTCGTCCGCTGTTCTTCTACGTGAAGGGCGAGCACCTGGACGTGATCCCGGGCCTGGCCGAGTACACCGAGTTCTTCCTGAACGACATGATTTCTGGCTACGGCAGTCCGCTGGAAGACGCTGGTCTGATCCCAATGAGCGAAGAAGAGCGTGCTGAAGCACTGGCTCAGTTCCAGGCCCGTACCGTGGTAAGCGTTGAAGAGTAAGACTGCCGTCATCGCTTCACAGCGGTGATCAGGTAGGTATTGCGCCGGCATCATGGAAATGGTGCTGGCGCTTGAACGTAGGAAATCATGGGCGGAGAGAGAATGAGTAACATTGCCTTGATAGCCACGCTACTCGTGATAATGGCCTTGGCTTACCACTTGGGGTTAACACGCAGTCGCGCGGTTGCGGCAGAGCACGATGTCAGAATGCATTCGCGCCCCGGTTATTATGGAGCGTTGGTGGCCTTGTGGTGTGGGCTGCCAGCGCTTGCCCTATTTATATTGTGGTCGCTGTTGGCACCACAGTTGATTGATATGCTGGTCGTTCAGCAGCTGCCCCCCGAGCTGGTGGCAGGCATGAGCGAGCGTGAAATGAACACCTTGTTGCGGCGTATCACCGCGCTGGCCAACGAGCGTAACGTGGCCGGAGGGGGAAGCGCCGAGGAGTTGGCCGCGGCCGCACACATGGCGCGCCTGCAGACCTTCCAGAACACCACGCTGATCGCGCTGATGGCCGTGGTGGCCGTGGTGGGGCTGGTGTTTGCCCGGCGGCGTATTTCCCCTCAGTGGCGGGCGCGTAATCATGTCGAGCGCGTCATCTCCATTGCGCTGGCTTCCTGCTCCGCCATCGCGATTTTCACCACGGTGGGTATCGTGCTGTCGATGCTGGGCGAAGCGCTGAAGTTCTTCAGCTTCATCAGCCCGGCAGAGTTCTTCCTGGGCACGACCTGGAATCCGCGTTTCAGCACGTCGGGAAGCGATGCGCAGGGGGAATTTGGCCTGCTGCCGCTGCTGTGGGGCACCATGATGGTGAGTATCATTGCCTTGCTGGTGGCGATCCCCGTGGGGCTGATGACGGCGATTTACATGGCCGAATATGCGCCCCCCTGGCTGCGTAACGTGGCCAAGCCGATCATCGAAATTCTGGCCGGTATCCCGACCATCGTGTACGGCTTCTTTGCCCTGATCGTCATTGGGCCTTTCCTTTCCAGCCTGGGCGATATGGTCGGTATCAATATCCGCACCACCAGCGCGCTCACCGCGGGCCTGGTGATGGGCATCATGATCATTCCGTTCGTATCGTCACTCTCTGACGACATTATTACTCAGGTGCCCAAGTCACTGCGCGATGGTGCGCTGGGGCTGGGGGCAACCAAGTCCGAGACCATTCGCCAGGTGGTATTGCCTGCGGCGCTGCCGGGTATCGTTGGTGCCTTTCTGCTGGCGGCCAGCCGCGCCATCGGTGAAACCATGATCGTGGTATTGGCGGCCGGTAATAACCCGGTACTGCACGGTAATCCGTTCGAGGCGGTATCGACCATCACCGTGACCATCGTCAACCAGTTGACCGGGGACATGGATTTTGCCAGCCCGCAGTCGCTGGTGGCCTTTGCTCTGGGCTTGACGCTATTCGTCATTACCCTGGGCCTGAACGTCATCGCACTGGTTGTGGTGCGTAAATACCGCCAGCAATACGAGTAAGCGACCATGTCTATTACGATTGAGCAGCGCCGTCAGCACCGCCTGACAACGATCGAAAACTCGCTGGCAAGACGTCATCGTCAGGAAAAGCGGTTTCGCTTTGCCGGGTTGGCCGCCGTCGTGACCGGCCTGACCTTGGTCGCCATTCTGTTCATCAGTATTCTGATGCGCGGTGTGCCGGCATTTTGGCAAGCGACTCTCTATCCGGAGGTGTACTTCGACCCCGAAGTGATCCAGCTGGAAGAGAAGCCGGTGCGCGCCAGCGGTGAAAGCCAGTCGGCGTTCAATGAACGCTATTCCGCGTGGCTATCCCAGGCAGGGTTGGTGAATTGGCAGTCACTGATCGACCGCGCCATGGAAGAGGCGCTGGGGGTCGAGGTCGAGCCTCGACAGCTGCGTGATCTGCGTGCCCTGGTGGCCTCGGGTGAGCGCTTTGCACTGCGTGAGAAGTTCATCAAGGATCCTTCCTTGCTGGGCCAGACCGTGGAAGTGAAAATGCTCGCGGCGGCCAACGTCGACGTCTGGATCAAGGGCAATATCGACCGCTCGCTGCCGGATGCACGTCAGCAGTTGAGTGCCCAGACCCGGGAATGGGCCGACCGCCTTCACGATGAAAACGTCATCCGCAACTCCTTCAGCACGTCGCTGTTCCTGAACACCGACTCGCGTAGTTCACCTGCGTCGGCGGGTCTGGCAGGGGCCTTCATGGGGTCGCTGTTCATGATGCTGATCGTGATCACGCTTTCGGTGCCCATCGGGGTGGCCAGCGCCATCTATCTGGAAGAGTTTGCGCCCAAGAACCGTTTGACCGATCTCATCGAGATCAATATCAACAATCTGGCAGCCGTGCCTTCCATCGTGTTCGGCTTGCTGGGGGCTTCCATCTTCATAGGCTATCTGGGCATGCCGCTATCGGCCCCGCTGGTGGGCGGCCTGGTGCTGACGCTGATGACGCTGCCGACCATCATCATCGCCACCAGGGCATCGCTGCGCTCGATTCCGCCTTCCATTCGCCAGGCGGCGCTGGGGATCGGCGCGTCGAAAGTGCAGACGGTCTTCCACCATGTGCTGCCCCTGGCACTGCCGGGTATCCTGACGGGTTCCATTCTGGGCGTTGCCCAGGCACTGGGCGAAACGGCGCCGCTGCTGCTCATCGGCATGAATGCGTTCGTGTCCAACGTGCCCACGTCGCCGCTGGACCAGTCGGCCGCGCTACCGGTACAGATCTATCTATGGCAGGGTAACGAGCTGCGTAATTTCTTCGAGGCGCGTACGTCAGCGGCCATCATTGTACTGCTGGGGTTGATGCTGAGCCTGAACGCACTGGCAATCTGGCTGCGTAAAAAATTCGAGACGAGGTGGTAAGTGAATACTTCAACAGAGCCCAAGACATCCCCATTGGTGAGCGTAGGCGCTGGCGAGAGCCGCACCAGTAAAGCCACCGACAAGGTCAAGATGAGCGCCCAGGACGTCAAGGTCTTTTACGGTGCCAGTCAGGCGATCAATGGTATCAGCCTGGATGTGTACGAAAACGAAGTGCTGGCGTTCATCGGGCCTTCTGGCTGCGGTAAGTCCACCTTTCTGCGCTGCTTGAACCGCATGAACGACACCATTGACATCTGTCGGGTCGAGGGCAAGATCACCCTGGATGACAAGGATATCTATGCCCCGGACCGCGACGTGGTACTGCTGCGTGCCCAGGTAGGCATCGTGTTTCAGAAGCCCAATCCGTTCCCCAAGTCGATCTATGAAAACATCGCCTATGGCCCGCGTCTGCACGGTCTGGCAAAGCGCAAGGCCGAGCTGGACGACATCGTCGAGAGCAGCCTGCGCCGTGCCGGGCTCTGGGAAGAGGTCAAGGATCGTCTGGATCAGCCGGGCACCGGGTTGTCGGGTGGTCAGCAGCAGCGCCTGTGCATTGCTCGCACCGTGGCCGTCAGCCCGGACATCATCCTGATGGATGAGCCGTGCTCGGCCCTCGACCCCATCGCGACGGCCAAGGTGGAGCAGCTGATCGATGAGCTCAGCGAGAGCTATACCATCGTCATGGTGACCCACAACATGCAGCAGGCCGCACGCGTGGCTGACCGTACGGCGTTCTTCCACATGGGGGATCTGGTGGAGGTGGACACCACCGACCAGATCTTCACCAACCCGCAAGACCAGCGTACCCACGATTACATCACGGGGCGTTTCGGGTGATCACGCCGTACTGATCACGGGTTACCCGCAGGGGGCGTGGCCGCCTGCGGGTTCGATGGCTGGTTTTTTTTGATTTTTCATATATGATTTTTCATATATTGACGGTTCACTTGGCTCTGGAGATTCAGCATGTCACTACGCATTGGTATCAACGGGTTTGGCCGTATTGGTCGTCTGGCACTGCGCAGCCTGTGGGCGCGAGCCGCTGCCGACGAGGTAACCCTGGTGCGCATCAACGACCCGGGCGGCGATGCGGCGACGTTTGCTCACCTGCTGGAGTTCGACTCGGTACATGGCCAGTGGGCGCCGGGGCAGGGCATTGACGCTACCCCGGAGGCGATCACCATCGATGGCCGTACCATCGCCTTCAGCGCCCACAAGACGATTGCCGAAGGTGACTGGTCCGGGTGCGATGTGGTGATCGAATGCTCCGGCAAGATGAAAACCACGGAGAAGCTGCAGGCCTATCTGGATCAGGGGGTCGAGCGTGTGGTGGTCAGTGCGCCGGTCAAGGAGGAGGGCGTGCTCAACGTGGTGGTGGGCGTCAACGATCATCTGTTCGACCCCGCTACGCACCGCATCGTCACTGCGGCCAGCTGCACCACCAACTGTCTGGCCCCCGTGGTCAAGGTCATTCTGGAAACGTTCGGTATTCGTCATGGTTCCATGACCACGGTGCACGACATTACCAATACCCAGACGATTCTGGACGCACCGCACAAGGATTTGCGCCGGGCGCGCGCCTGCGGCATGAGCCTGATTCCCACCACCACCGGTTCGGCCAAGGCAATCACCGCCATCTTTCCCGAACTGACCGGCAAGCTGAACGGCCATGCGATTCGCGTGCCGCTGGCCAATGCCTCGCTGACCGATATGGTATTCGAGCTCGAGCGCGAAGTGACCGTCGAGGAGGTCAATCAGGCGCTCAAGATGGCCGCAGAGGGGCCCCTGAAGGGGATTCTGGGTTATGAGGAGCGGCCGCTGGTGTCTATCGACTATCGCACCGACCCGCGCAGTTCGGTCATCGATGCGCTCTCGACCATGGTGGTGAATGGTACGCAGCTGAAGCTCTACGCCTGGTACGACAACGAGTGGGGGTATGCCAACCGCACCGCTGAGCTTGCCTGGAAGGTGGGCAAGGAGCAGGCGCGCCGTGGCTGAGTCGCTCAGGGCACGCATTGGCGCACTGCCTTTCGAAGTGCGCCAGTATATGCTGATCACGGGCAACTACTGGGCGTTTACCATCACCGATGGGGCCCTGCGGATGCTGGTGGTGATGTACTTCCACCAGTTGGGTTACTCGCCGCTGCAAATCGCCATGCTGTTTCTGTTCTACGAAGCGTTTGGCGTGGTGACCAATCTGGTGGGAGGGTGGTTGGGCGCGCGGTTGGGGCTCAACCGCACCATGAACGTGGGGCTGGGGCTGCAGATCGTGGCGCTTGCCATGCTCATGGTGCCTGCCGGAATGCTTACCGTCGTTTGGGTCATGGCGGCCCAGGCGCTGTCGGGTATTGCCAAAGACCTGAACAAGATGAGCGCCAAAAGCGCGGTGAAAGTGCTGGTGCCGGCTGATAGCGCCAATGCCAACAGCGCCTTGTACCGCTGGGTAGCGATGTTGACCGGCTCCAAAAATGCCCTGAAAGGGCTGGGCTTTTTTGTGGGCGGCGTGCTGTTGACGCTGATCGGCTTTCGCGGCGCGGTGGTGGCCATGGCGCTGATGCTGGGTGCCGTGCTGGGGCTGTCGCTGTGGCGGTTGAAGGCTGATCTCGGCAAACAGAAGGTCAAGCCAAAGTTTTCCGAGATTTTCTCCAAGTCCCGCGCCATCAATGTGCTTTCGGCGGCGCGCTTCTGCCTGTTCGCCTCTCGGGACGTGTGGTTTGTCGTGGCCTTGCCGGTCTTCCTCTATGATCAGCATGGCTGGAGCCACTGGACCGTGGGTGGGCTGTTGGCCGCCTGGATCATTGGTTACGGCGGCGTGCAGACCCAGGCACCCAGGCTCACCGCACTGTTCCGTGGAGACGCTCGCATGCTCACGGCTGGCTGGGCCGCCGCGCTTGCCGTGCTCGCCATTCTGCTGGCTCTGCTGCCCCTGGCACAGGTGGGGTGGCTGGTAGTGGGGCTGCTGGCCTTCGGCGTGCTGTTTGCCGTCAACTCCAGCTGGCACAGCTATCTGATCGTCCACTATGCCCGTGCCGATGGCGTGTCCATGGACGTAGGCTTCTACTACATGGCCAACGCCATGGGCCGCCTGGTCGGCACGCTGCTCTCGGGGTGGCTCTACATGGCCTATGGTTTGAGCGCGTGCCTGTGGGTGGCGGCGGCGCTGGTGGCTGCCAGCGCGCTCATGGCACTGGCGCTGCCCAGGCAGGTGGCGTGATTCGCTCGCCTGGCGCTGGTCTGACGCTCACCCTGGGGAGTGCCCAGACCCTTGCCTGGGCATCCAGCTACTATCTGCCCGCCATTCTGGCGGGGCCCATGGCGCTGGAATTGGAGCTGTCCACTCGCTGGATATTTGGCGCCTTTTCGGCTGCGTTGCTGCTGGTCGCCATGTTGGGACCCAGCGTCGGGCGTCTGATCGATCGTCAGGGCGGGCGCGGTGTGCTGATGGCTTCGAACGCCATCATGGCGGTGGGCTTGTTGGCACTGGCGCTGGCGCAAGGGGCGGTGACACTGGTGCTGGCATGGTTGCTGATGGGCGTGGGCATGGCGCTGGGTCTTTACGATGCGGCCTTTGCCACGCTGGGGCGGCTGCTGGGGAGTCACGCCAGGGCCTCGATTACCGGCGTGACCCTGGTGGCAGGATTTGCCAGTACTCTTGGCTGGCCCATCACTGCCTTCATCGAGAGCGAGTGGGGCTGGCGTGCTGCCTGCGCCAGCTGGGCGCTTGCCCATGTCGTGTTGGGAATGCCCTTGAACGCTCGCTTGCCCAAGGCCGAGCGAGCGCTCTCCAGCGCGTCGAGCCCTGCGTCTGAGGCGCCTGAACGACCGCGTTTTACCCTGCTGCTGCTGGCGTACGTGTTCGCGGCGGGCTGGTTCGTCTCCACGGCCATGGCCGCCCATCTTCCCAGGCTGCTGCAGGAGAGTGGCGTTTCTCTGTCGGTGGCGATTGCAGCGGCTGCTCTGGTGGGGCCTGCGCAAGTAGCGGCGCGTATGGGAGAGTTCGTTTTGCTGCGCCATTTTCACCCCTTGTTCGCAGGCAGGATCGCTACCACGCTGCATCCCGTGGGCGCCGGGTTGCTGACGTTTTTCGGCATGCCGGCCGCTGGGTTTGCGTTGCTGCATGGCGCGGGTAACGGCATGATGACGATTGCCTCGGGGACGCTGCCCCTGGCACTGTTTGGCCCGCAGGGTTTTGGGCGCAGGCAGGGGCTCATCATGATGCCCGCTCGGGCCTTGCAAGCCCTGGCGCCGCTGCTGTTTGGGCTGCTGATCGACCAGTGGGGCGCATCCGCGCTATGGCTGACGTCGCTGCTCATGCTGGCAGCCACGCTAGCGCTGCTGAGTATCCCGGCTCCCCGGCGTTAACGGGGCGCCATCCAGGAATAGCCGCCTGAATATCCACCATCCTTCCACTCGTAATCGCAGGCCTTGCCAGGCAAGGGACGGCTCTATCCAGAGGCCGGTCTCTGGCAACTGATGATATTCGAAGGCCGATGTGTCGCTTGGCGCGCCCAGTGTCATTTTCAGAAGACGAATGCACCAGTTAATTAGGTGTGGCGGCTGTTGTGCGGCCAGCTCCTGACAGTCCAATATCAGAAGTGATCTGCACCAATCTCGACTATGCTCAATACTCGTGTGCACCAAAGCGAGGTGAGCATGGCGACCGACACCCCACGGATTCCCGAGCAAGGCGTGGCCACTCTGCCTGATGAGGCTTGGGAGCGTGCGCGCCGTCGTGCGGAGATCATCGGCCCGTTGGCGCAGTCGGAGACGGTCGGGCACGAAGCGGCCGATACGGCGGCTCAGGCGCTGGGCTTATCTCGGCGGCAGGTGTACGTTCTGATCCGGCGTGCCCGGCAAGGCAGCGGCCTCGTGACGGATCTGGTGCCCGGCCAGTCCGGTGGCGGGAAAGGCAAGGGGCGCTTGCCGGAACCGGTCGAGCGCATCATCCGCGAGCTACTGCAAAGGCGGTTCCTGACCAAGCAGAAGCGCAGCCTGGCGGCCTTTCACCGCGAAGTCACTCAGGTGTGCAAGGCTCAAAAACTGCGAGTGCCGGCGCGCAATACCGTGGCCTTACGGATCGCTAGCCTTGACCCGCGCAAGGTCATTCGCCGGCGGGAAGGCCAGGATGCCGCTCGTGACCTACAAGGTGTTGGCGGCGAGCCTCCTGCCGTGACCGCGCCGCTGGAGCAGGTACAGATCGACCATACGGTCATCGACCTGATCGTGGTCGATGAGCGCGACCGGCAACCGATTGGCCGCCCGTACCTGACCCTCGCCATCGACGTGTTCACCCGCTGCGTGCTCGGCATGGTCGTCACGCTGGAAGCACCGTCTGCCGTTTCGGTCGGCTTGTGCTTGGTGCATGCCGCCTGCGACAAGCGCCCTTGGTTGGAAGGGTTGAACGTAGAGATGGATTGGCCGATGAGCGGCAAGCCCAGACTGCTCTACTTGGACAACGCGGCTGAGTTCAAGAGCGAGGCGCTGCGCCGTGGCTGCGAGCAGCATGGCATCCGGTTGGACTATCGCCCGCTCGGGCAGCCGCACTACGGCGGTATCGTGGAACGGATCATCGGCACGGCGATGCAGATGATCCACGACGAATTGCCGGGGACGACCTTCTCCAATCCTGACCAGCGCGGGGAATACGCCTCCGAGAAGATGGCCGCCCTGACACTGCGCGAGCTGGAGCGCTGGCTCACATTGGCGGTAGGCACCTACCACGGTTCGGTGCACAACGGCCTGCTCCAACCGCCGGCCGCGCGCTGGGCCGAGGCCGTGGCGCGTGTCGGCGTACCGGCCGTCGTCACACGCGCTACTTCGTTCCTGGTCGATTTTCTGCCGATCCTCCGGCGCACGCTGACCCGCACCGGCTTTGTCATCGACCACATCCACTACTACGCCGATGCGCTCAAGCCATGGATAGCTCGGCGCGACCGCCTGCCTGCGTTCCTGATCCGGCGCGACCCACGCGACATTAGCCGCATTTGGGTGCTGGAGCCGGAGGGGCAGCACTATCTGGAAATTCCATACCGTACCTTGTCGCACCCGGCTGTCACCCTCTGGGAGCAACGGAAGGCGCTGGCGCGGCTGCGCGAGCTCGACGCCTCCTTCAGCCCGGCCGAGCGGGCCGTGATCGTGCGCTACCTGAGCGAGGCGAGCG
>ERZ941748.124-NODE-124-length-34692-cov-9.425556_pt1 | contig 34692 bp, 29 predicted proteins | sample MGYA00521092_ERZ941748 | MGnify/ENA primary metagenome ERZ941748 (study PRJEB32759, sample SAMN07749897) | skin metagenome | biome: transportation; feature: city; material: polyester macromolecule | host: Homo sapiens | place: Hong Kong:ISLAND line | collected... | reverse complement strand
CATATCATCCTGATTTTCTTATCTATTTCGTGGGGATCCGTCAGGGTTTACGCGGAATTTTGCTAAAAAAGCAAAGGAGGCTTTATGGCGTTGACAGCGACAGACCCGATCAAGATGATTTTTGCGGTGATCTTCCCCCCTCTCGGGGTGTTTCTCGAAGTCGGGCTAAAAGGACATTTCTGGCTCAACGCGGACCGTCTGGAAGCGTTCGTAGAGCGTAAGTTCCGAAAAAGATCTCCCCGCCACAATGGCGATCTGAAATAAATTCGGGGCAAAGCGGTGTTCTTGCCCAAAATGGGCAGTTTGAGAGCCGTGCCTACTGCGTCTTCCATGGCAGCATAATCGTGAAGTCGATATGAGGTTATGCACATGAAGGACAGAACAGCCAGGCTTCCCGACAGCTTTCTCCTTTTATTGGAACAGGAAGAAAAGTGGAGGCAACAGCGGGAGAACGCGGGGCTTCCGGCTCTCACAATACTGATCGACGCAGCGCATAGCGGTGGAGGCCAGGCGCGGCATGTCCGGCGCTTCCTTCTGGGTCTATATAACGCCAGTCACTGGCCATTCGAACTGAACCGGCTGAGGGCCTTGGATACCGAACTACAACAGGCTGCCTTGCGGGTTCTGGCGCTGGATTGGAATGGCCGGGAGGTTCACACCTATGTGCCGGGTGGTGATGAGCTGTTTCAGTCATGGTGGGAGCGGGAGTCGGGAGCTTGAATACACTCTGCCTGATGCAGAGTGTTGCGCTCCAACTCGCCCAGCATCTCATTCGCCCGCCGAAAGGCGCCTAAGACTACCTCCGGTTTTTTTCGTCTAGTATTTCTCCAGCGTCTTCGCCATATCCCCCTCACTCATCTATGTCGGCCAGCGCTTGATGAGCACCAAAAGCAATATACGACACCGAAAATATTATGAAAATGCATAGTTTTCAATGATATAAGTAACTATTGAAATCTTTTTGATGATAACCTATACCCAAAATCGTCGCAATATGGCACACTTTTTACCATTACGTGTTTGAAATTCCTTTTATACCTCATTGACTGATAGGTGCGTAGATGGCCAAGGCCAAACTGGAAGACATCAGCCAGGCCCAGAAGGAACGCCTGTTTCACATAGACTTCCGGCTCCGCTTCCTTGGTGCGGTGTCCCGTGCTGACTTGGCTAGCCGATTTGGCGTCAAGGCGGCTGCAGCAACAAGAGATTTATCGCTCTATAAAGAATTAGCGCCTGACAACCTTGAGTACGACACCAAAGCTAAAATCTATAATCCATCTAAAAAATTCACGCCTCTATTCAGTTATTCGCAAAACCAGGTATTAGCCGCGCTCGGCCAGGGCTTAGGAGATGATTACGTTGGCACCCATCGCCCACTGGTTACAGCGGAGTCTCCTACTCAGCTCAATCCACCACAACTTGATGTTCTGGCGACCGTTAGCCAGGCAATTCACCAGAAAAAAGCTCTGCACGTACAGTATCGCTCTCTCTCCAGTGGCCCAACTAGTCGAGAGATCGCACCTTTTGCTTTAGTGGACAACGGTCTTCGTTGGCATGTCCGAGCGTTTGACCGCAAACGGGAACGGTTTACTGATTTCGTCATCAATCGCATTACCAAACCGCGCCTAATGAAAGACAAGGTACTTAGCAGTCACGAAAGTAAAGAGGCGGATATTCAATGGAACCGCATTGTAGAAATGCACTTGGTCCCCCACCCGCAGCTTAAGCACCCAGAAACCATCGAGCATGAGTACGGCATGCAAAAGGGTGTACTAAAAGTTCAGGTGCGCGCTGCTGTTGCTGGCTACGTGCTGCGCCGCTGGAATATCGACTGCTCCCAGAACCACGAGTTGAACGGGGCCGAGTATCACCTCTGGCTTAAAAACCATCAGACCTTGTACGGCGTGGAAAATCTCGTCATTGCGCCTGGCTTTCAGCGAACCACCGACACGGCGACAGGAAGTCATGGGGAAGCCGTACTGACAACCATGGAATGGGGAGACGTTGAATGATCAAACTGGAAGACATCAAAAAAGACGCCCAAATTCGCGGCATCCAAGGCAGCGAAATTGTCCGGGTCGTACAAACCGAACCGGTCGGTGAGCATGCGCTCACCATCTACTACAAGGACAGCCAGGGCCGCCTGAACGAACAGATGCTTTTCCGTTCCGACGAAGCACGCCTGGAACTGGCTGAAGCAGGCCGACCTTGGGCCTTTGATGCTCCGGGCGCTGACTTTAAGCTCGGCCTTGAAGCCTACCGTATCACTCAGGCCGCGCTGTTCGACCCCATGATGGCTGTGCATACATCCAACGTCGAGCCATTGCCGCACCAGATTTCAGCAGTGTATGAGGCCATGCTGCCCCGTCAGCCCCTGCGCTTCGTACTGGCAGACGACCCCGGGGCAGGTAAAACCATCATGGCTGGATTGCTGATCCGGGAGCTGCTGATGCGAGCAGATGCTAAACGGATCCTCATCGTTTCTCCTGGCGGGCTAACCGAACAGTGGCAGGATGAATTGCTGGAAAAATTTGGCGTCCAGTTCGAGATTTTCAGCCGCGAAAAGCAGGAGCAATGTGCCTCGGGCAACTTCTTTGATGAAGCCAACCAGCTTATCTGCCGTCTGGATCAGCTTTCCCGCAACGAAGATTTTCAGGAAAAGCTCAAGAATACAGAGTGGGATCTGATCATTGTCGACGAAGCACACAAGCTCTCAGCCAATTACTTTGGCAACAAGGTCAACAAAACCAAGCGGTTCCAACTCGGTGAAATGCTGGGCTCCATAACCCGGCACTTTCTACTGATGACCGCAACGCCCCACAACGGCAAGGAGGAAGACTTTCAGATCTGGCTCTCCCTGCTGGATGGTGACCGCTTCTACGGCAAATTCCGTGAAGGCGCACATAAGGTCGATGTCTCCGACATGATGCGTCGCATGGTCAAGGAAGAGCTGCTCAAGTTCGATGGTACTCCGCTCTTCCCTGAACGTCGGGCCTATACCGCCAACTATGAGCTGTCTGATGCCGAGGCCGAACTTTATGCCGAAGTGACGAACTACGTCCGTAACGAAATGAACCGTGCGGACAATCTTGATGGTAAGCGTAAAGGCACCGTTGGCTTCGCCCTCACTCAGCTCCAGCGCCGACTTGCGTCCAGCCCCGAAGCCATTTACCAGTCGCTGAAACGGCGCCGCAAGCGCTTGGAAGCCCGTTTGGACGAAATGAAGCTGGTCGCGCGGGGCGAAGGGCTTAAAAAGGCTGGCCGGAATGGTGTGGCGGAAACCCTGGGCGAATATCAGGTAACCAAACAAATTGATGTGCCTGACAACATCGATGAGATGGATGAAGAGCTGAGCGCCGAAGAGTACGAAATGGTGGTCGATCAGGTGGTTGATCAAGCCACTGCCGCCGAAACCATTCCGGAGCTGGAAGCCGAAATCGTCATCCTGAAAGACCTGGAATACCAGGCTATGACTGTGGTGCAGTCTGGCAACGACAAAAAATGGGAAGAGCTTTCCCATCTGCTGCAAGACCAGCCCGAGATGTATACCGCCGGTGGTAGCCGCCGCAAGCTCATTATCTTTACCGAGCACAAGGACACACTGAACTACCTTGTCCAACGTATCAGTGGGCTACTGGGTGACCCCGGCGCCGTGATTACCATTCATGGCGGCACCAACCGCGACGAGCGCCGCAAAGCTCAGGAAGAATTCCGCAACAATCCGGACGTGCTGGTACTGGTGGCGACGGATGCTGCCGGCGAAGGTGTAAACCTGCAAAACGCCAGCCTTATGGTCAATTACGACTTGCCCTGGAACCCTAACCGGCTTGAGCAGCGCTTTGGCCGTATTCATCGGATCGGCCAAACCGAGGTTTGCCATCTGTGGAACCTGGTCGCCAATGAAACCCGGGAAGGCGATGTATTCCAGAAGCTGTTTGACAAGCTGGAAATCGAAAAACAAGCGCTGGGCGGTAAGGTCTTCGATATTCTGGGGGAGGCATTCGAGAACAAATCCCTGAAAGACCTGCTTATCGAAGCGATTCGTTACGGTGAATCGCCCGAGGTTAAGGACAGGCTCAATCAGGTGATCGACGGAGCGCTGGATACCGATCACCTGAAGGAAATCCTACGCCGTAATGCCCTCGTCGAGCAGCACATGTCATTGGAAGACCTTTATGCTGTGAAAGAGGAGATGGAAAAGGCCGAAGCACGTAAGCTCCAGCCCTATTTCATCCGCGCTTTCTTTACTGAGGCGTTTCAGACACTGAGCGGAGAAATGCGTCCCAGAGAGGCAGGGCGTTACGAGGTCCGCCATGTGCCGGCAGCTATACGTGAGCGGGACCGTATTATTGGCGAAACCCGTACTCCCGTACTGAAAAAGTACGAAAGAATCTGTTTTGAAAAGCAGCTTGTCCGAGTGCCGGGCAAGCCCATGGCCGACTTAATCCATCCAAGTCATCCGCTGATGCACGCCGCGACGGACCTAATTCTTCAGGCGCACCGCAGCAAACTCAAGCAGGGTGCCGTGCTTGTAGACCCGAACGACGAAAGCACTGAGCCGAAAATTCTGTTCATGGTGGATCACACCATTCGCGAGAGCATGAGCGACGGCGGCGATAAAGACAGCGGTAAATCCACCGTTGCCTCCCGTCGACTGCAGTTTGTGGAGATTGATCAGCATGGCAATACCACCCATGCCGGCTGGGCGCCTCACCTCGACTTACAGCCCATCGACGATTACGACCACAAGCTGATTCAGGACGTCCTGAACGCGCACTGGATCACTGGCAACCTCGAAGGCCTGGCCCTGAACCACGCCTCCCAGCATCTAGTGCCGGAGCACTACAAGGAAGTAAAAACCCGCCGGGAACGGCAAGCCGACAAAGTGCTGGCTGCCGTACACGAGCGGCTGGTTAAGGAAATCAGCTACTGGTCTGACCGGTACATCAAACTCACCGCTGATGTCTCCGCAGGTAAACAGCCTCGCATGCAGCCAGAGATGGCCCGCCGCCGGGTCGACGAGCTGACCGAACGCCTGAACCAACGGAAGAGGGAACTGGAAGCCATGAAAAGCGTGGTCTCCAGTACGCCGGTCGTGATCGGCGGTGCTCTGGTTATCCCCCAAGGACTTCTGTCCATGCGCAAGGGCGAAACTACCTTTGCCGCCGATGCCCAGGCTCGCGCGCACATCGAACAAATAGCCATGAAGGCTGTTACAGATTATGAGCGGGCTTTGGGACATACAGTCAAAGATGTCTCCGCCGAGAAGTGCGGCTGGGACATTACGGCCAGGCTCCCAGCGAAGCCAGATGGTTCATTGCTGCCTGATCGGCATATCGAGGTCAAAGGCCGCGCCAAGGGACAGGATACTATCACTGTTAGCCGCAACGAGATTTTATACGCCCTCAATCAGGCTGACAAATTCTGGCTCGCCATCGTCATTGTGGACGGTGACACCCATGAAGGCCCGTTTTACGTGAGAAACCCCTTTACAACCGAACCGGATTTTGGCGTGCCTTCGGTGAATTACGAACTCAAATATCTGCTATCGAAGGCAGAACCAAAGGAGTCAAACGCATGAAAATCAACAAACTGCGTTTAAAAAACTTCCGATGCTTTTCTGAACTTGAATTAGATCTCAACGAGAAGCTAACCGTACTGGTCGCCGAAAACGGCCAAGGTAAATCAACATTGCTGGATGCCATTCGTATCGCACTCTGGCCATATGTGGCTAGTTTTGATCTGGCTCGACCTGCTTTCAATGATCCAGGTAATGGCATAACCGTTAATGATGTGCGAATAGTGCGAATGTCAGACAACGACATGGCGCGCCAATTACCTACCGAAGTAGCAATGAGCGGTGATTATGGAACCAGCGACAATGAAACTTGGGTTCGTTATCGAGACAGTGAAGCTAAGTCCACCAAAACCAAGGATAGTGGTGCCACCTCGAAACTGAAGAAATGGGCCAGTCGCATCCAGACAAAAATACGGAAACCAGGGGAGTCAGCCGTAAACCTCCCCGTCTTTGGGTACTACGGGACCGGGCGGTTGTGGGCGCAAAAACGCCTGATGGAGAGAGTTAAAGGAAAAGACGACACCAAGGATCCAGACTTCTATATTCGCACCTTTGCCTATCAGAACTGTTTGGATCCGGCCTCCACATACAAGCACTTTAAAGAGTGGTTCATATGGGCTTCAGAGAGCCTGAACGAACAACTACTGAAAGAGCTGAAAGGGAAACAGGAACCAGCCGAACTTCGACAAGCGCAAGACCGGGTGCGTTGCGTACAAGAGGCGGTCGACACATTTTTAAAGCCGATTACCGGCTGGCACACGCTTGAATACAGTATTACGAGAGAGAAGTCACTAATCTTGCACCATGAAGAACAAGGCATTCTTGATGTGGAGCAGCTCAGCGATGGGATAAGAAGTGTCTTGGCTATGGTTGGAGACATCGCTTACCGCTGCGTTAAGCTAAATCCGCACTTGGGGGTAGGCGCTGCCCAGCACACCAGCGGTGTAGTGATGATTGACGAAGTGGACATGCACCTACACCCACGTTGGCAGCAAGTTGTTCTTGGCCAATTGCAGGCCGCTTTCCCTAAGGTGCAATTCATCGTTACCACGCACAGCCCACAGGTTCTGACAACGGTAGCTCGAGGATTCATCCGTGTACTGAAAGCCGACGAAAACGGGATCTCCGTGGAAGTGCCAGAGTTCAGCCCACTGGCTCACGAATCCGGTGATGCACTGGCTCAGATCATGGGCACCCAACGGGAGCCTGAGTTGCCCCTGCAAGAAGATATCCGCGCCTTCGAACAACGGGTTAGAGCCGGACAGGAAGCTTCACCCGAAGCCCAGAAGATACGCGTCAAGCTAGAACAAGCTGGCTACCAGTTCCACGAGAGCGACCTTACCACTTGGCGTTTTCTGGCCGAGCGCAAGAAGAGCAGGGAGTCGTAAAGATGGTGGAGCTACAGCACCGAGCAGGAGGCGTACCTGCTCTACAAACCTTTATAGCGAACAACCCCAATGCAGGAATAGCAGACTGGGGAAGCCAGACCTTTCAGTCCGTAAAACGGCTGGTGAAGCAGGCACTTAATCAGGATCAACAAGGGCTATGTGCCTACTGTGAGCAATGGCTCGCAGAAACCGATGGACAGATTGACCATATCAAACCCAAGGCCGGGCCAAAGGGGCACCCAGAACTGTGTTTTAGCTATTCCAACTATGCCCACAGTTGCATTAACCCCAAGACTTGTGGGCAGAAGAAGAAAGACGGCCTGCTACCGATTGAGCCCGGCCCCGGCTGCAACACCCAATGGACGCTATCCACTGACGGCACCATTGAACCAATTGCAGGCTTGACCAAGGCCCAAAGGCACACAGCGAATCAGACACGGGACATGCTGGGGCTTAACAAAGACTCCGCCTTAGTAGACAACCGCCAGAAATGGTTAAACGGTGCACTGAACGTGCTCAGAGAGTCCCCCAACGATATCAACGCTTTCCTGCAAAGTGCGCCCTTCCGCCATATCCTGGCGACAGTGCTTTAATAACGGATGAAAAACTGTATGACTGTTATCAAATCACCCAAAAAATTAATCGAAGTGGCGTTGCCACTGGATGATATCAACGCGGCATGCGCACATGAGAAGATGCCCGGCATTGGACCTCACCCAAGAGGCATTCATCTCTGGTGGGCACGTCGTCCGTTGGCGGCCGCACGAGCTGTGTTGTTTGCCCAACTGGTAAACGACCCTGGGTATCAGCGTGAGCTGGGCTATGGAGTTAACAAGAAAGAGGCAGAGCTCAAGCGCGAGAAGCTTTTTCAGATCATCCGCGATCTGGTGAAGTGGGAAAACACCAACAACGAAGAAGTGCTAAACCGCGCACGCGAAGCTATCCATGAAAGCTGGCGGGAAACCTGCCACCTCAACCGAAATCACCCGCAGGCGGCAGAGCTATTCAATCCGGAGCAACTGCCAGCCTTCCACGATCCCTTTGCTGGTGGAGGGGCTATTCCGCTAGAAGCCCAGCGCCTGGGGCTGGAGAGCTATGCCAGCGATCTAAACCCGGTAGCGGTGATGATCAACAAGGCGATGATCGAAATCCCACCCAAGTTTGCCGGGCAGAAGCCGGTGGGGCCACGGCCAGAATCCGACAAGCAAACCAAGAAGTCAGCGACCAGTGACGCCTTTGAAGATTGGGCTGGGGCCAAAGGTCTGGCTGAAGATGTGCGCCGCTACGGCCACTGGATACGGGAAGAAGCCTTCAAGCGTATTGGTCACCTCTATCCCAAAGTTCGAATTACCTCTGAGATGGTCGCCGAGCGACCTGATCTAAAGGCCTATAAAGGCGAAGAGCTGACTGTTATTGCCTGGCTCTGGGCCAGGACCGTCAAAAGCCCTAACCCGGCGTTTAGTCATATGGACGTCCCTCTCGCCCGCTCCTTTGTCTTATCTAGTAGGAAAGGTAAAGAGGCATGGGTAGAGCCCGTCGTTGATGGCGATCGTTACACGTTCGAAGTGAGGTTCGGCGAACCATCTGATGAAGCCTTACAGGGAACAGTCGTACGAAGTGGTGGTACTTGTATACTGTCTCAAACAGCCATCCCGTTTAAGTACATTCGCAACGAAGCCAAGAATGGCCGAATGGGTCAGAAGCTAATGGCGGTTGTGGCTGAAGGAAAGAAAGGACGAGTTTATTTGTCCCCAACCGAGTCTGACGAAGAAGTCGCCAATTCAGCTGAGGCTCAGCGGTTCACTGAGACAGAAATCTCGCACTGGCCCGGAAGAACGAATGTCGTCGAGTATGGCATGACTAAGTTTCTGGACCTATTCACCCCCCGCCAACTGGTGGCCTTGACCACCTTCTCCGATCTGGTGCAGGAAGCCCGTGAAAAAGCCATTGCCGACGCCAAAGCCGCTGGCCTGCCGGATGATTGCCAAGGTCTGGCCCAAGGTGGTACCGGGGCTACAGCTTATGGGGAGGCCATAGCAGTCTACCTGACCTTTTGTGTTGATCGCTGCGCGGATTTCAATAACTCGCTGACGGGATGGCGACAAGGCAATGAAAAAATCATGTACCTATTTGCCCGGCAAGCTATTCCGATGGTCTGGGACTTCGGAGAAGCCAACATTATGGAGAATGTTGTTGGTGGGTTTATCACCAACTTGGAGTACCAAACCAAATGCTTGTTAAAACTGGGCGCTTCAGCTGCTAGTGGAGCGGCCTTGCAGCTCGATGCTGCCGCTCAGGATATCAGCAAGCTCAAGATCATCTCTACAGACCCACCCTACTACGACAATATCGGCTACGCAGATCTGTCAGATTTTTTCTATGTATGGATGCGTAGATCACTGCGAAATATCTTCCCTTCATTGTTTGGAACTATGGCTGTTCCAAAGACGGAGGAGTTGGTCGCAACACCTTATCGCCATGGCGGCAAGGAACAAGCAGAAACCTTCTTCATGGATGGAATGACGTGCGCCATTCACAATATGGCTGTCCAATCTCATCCAAGTTTTCCGGTGGCCATTTACTACGCCTTCAAGCAATCGGAAACCAAAGAGGGAAGCACCACCAGCACAGGTTGGGTAACCTTTCTTGAGGCAGTTATCCAAGCTGGCTTTACTATTGACGGAACCTGGCCGATGCGAAGTGAGCAAACTCACCGCATGATAGGTATGGGCACTAATGCTCTGGCCTCTTCCATCGTCCTGGTCTGCCGCAAACGCGAAACCAACGCTGAAACGATCTCCCGCCGCGACTTCCAGCGCCAACTGCGCGAAGAAATGCCCGAAGCCCTGGAAACCATGATCGGCGGCGAAACCGGGCAAACTCCCATCGCCCCGGTGGATCTGGCCCAGTCCGCCATCGGCCCCGGCATGGCCATCTATTCCAAGTACGCAGCAGTCCTTAACCAGGACGGCAGCCGCATGAGCGTCCACGACGCCCTGGTGCTGATCAACCGCGCCATTACCGAGTATCTGAGCCCGGACTCTGGCAGCTTCGATGCCGACACCCAGTTCTGCTCCAGCTGGTTTGAGCAATACGGCTGGAGTGCGGGCCAGTTTGGCGAGGCCGATACCTTGGCACGAGCCAAAGGCACCAGCGTGGATGGCGTCAAGGCCGCTGGTGTGGCCGAATCCGGTAGCGGCAAAGTACGCCTGCTGAAATGGTCTGAGTACGAATCCGACTGGGACCCCAGCAAAGACGACCGTACTCCAATTTGGGAAGCTTGCCACCAGATGATCCGCCGCCTGAACAATAGCGGCGAATCCGTCGCCGGTGAGCTGTTGGCCAAAATGCCGGAAAAAGGCGAAGCCATCCGCCAACTCGCCTATCACCTGTATACCTTATGCGAACGCAAAAAGTGGGCCGAAGAAGCCCGCGCTTACAATGAACTGATCGGTTCCTGGCACGCCATTGTTGCAGCATCCCATGATGTGGGCCACAAAAATGAACAGCGCGGTCTGGACTTTTGAGGAGGCATTCGATGACAAGCACTGATTGGCCCTATCCTGGCTCGCGCTGGTGGAAATTTGATTTTCACACTCATACGCCGGAGTCCCATGATACGCCCTGGTACAAGCAAAACCTGTCCTTCACTCCCGAGGACTGGCTTCTGCGGTATATGTCAGCGGAGATCGATTGCGTCGCCGTTACAGACCATAACTCCGGAGCTTGGATTGACTCTCTCAAGAACGCTTATGCGCAGATGAAAGCACAGGCAGACCAGGGGGAAGCGCCCGAAGGGTTTCGAGAGCTGACGCTATTTCCCGGCGTTGAAATTTCGACACAGGGCGGCATACACATACTGGCTTTGTTTGATCCTTCAGCAACAACCAGTGATATTGACTCTTTACTCGGTGCTGTTGGTTACCAGGGCACGAAAGGTGACAGCGATGGAGTTACAAGCAGAGGCATCGCAGAGGTACTCAACGCCATACTCGCTGCAGGTGCTATCCCGCTCCCGGCTCATGCCGATCAAGAGAAAGGCTTGCTAAGGTGCCATCCAGAATCCAAACGAAGCCAGCTCGACGCCAATACACTTCGTCAGTCCATTGGCGTAAAAGAATTGTTGGCTGTGGAATGGTGTGACGAGTCGAGCCTTTGGCCTGAATGTGTTGCCGATGCAGAGGACCGTATCGCTCGAGTGCTGGGTAGTGATTGCCACAGTTTTCAGGGCAATGCGGTGCCGGGCAGTCGTTTTACTTGGGTCAAAATGGCCGTCCCTACCCTTGAAGGCCTTCGCCTGGCTTTGCTCGATGGCAATGGTGTTTCGATTCGCCGCAGTGATGACGGTGAGTTTAACCCGTTTAGGGTTCCATCCCACGCGATTACTGCCATAGATATTGAAGGAGGCCGCTATATCGGCAATGGCCAGACCGCACGAATTGAGTGCTCACCTTTTTTTAATGCCATTGTCGGTGGGCGGGGTACGGGTAAATCCAGCGTGGTGCATGCCTTACGCCTGGCCGCACGCCGCGAACAGGAGCTAACGCAACTCGGGCCAGACAGCGAGCCCCGTGCGCAATTTGAAGATTTCCGCAGAACCGCCAGAGGCCGCGATGACAAAGGTGCGCTGCGGGATAACACCAAGATTCGCGTGGAATGGGAGCACGATGATACCCGATTACGGCTGCACTGGCGTGCCGATGGTCAAGGCGTCGTCGTTGAAGAGTGGGATGACAACCAATGGTTGGAATCCAGTAGCCAGAGCGTGAACGCTGCGCGCTTTCCGCTGCGCATTTTCTCCCAGGGGCAAATTGCTGCAATGGCCGGAAGCGGTCGGCAAACCTTACTGTCAATCATTGACGAAGCGGCTAATGTCGAACCATTGAAGCTGGCCTTTGAGGAGGCAAAACGCACGTTCTTTACCCAACGCGCCCGGCTACGGGAGCTCGATGGCAAACTCGCCGGAGAGCCTGAGGTGAAACGCAAGCTGGAGGAAACCAGCAGGAAGTTGGCCGCTCTATCCCAGACCGACCAGGCATCCGTACTACGGGCTTATGGTCAGTCACAGCACCAGTCCCGAGAAGTGAAAACCCTGTTTGAGCAGTTGCAGGATGATTCAGGCCGTATTTCCGATCTGGCTGAGCAAATCATGCTGGACGACTGGCCAACTCAATACTTCTCAGAACAGGACACAGATTTTCTGGCTTTGCGCAAAGAAATTGACGGCCAGGTCGAGCAGGTTCGTACCGGGTTGCAGGAGCAGGCGAAAAAGCTCAATGCCATTGTCGAGTCCGTTCAGAAAGACTCCCGATATTCACAATGGAGCGCTCGTGTTCAGGCTGCTCAGCAAGCCCATACCGAGTTACAACAAAAGTTGGCAACCCAGGGTGTCAGCGATCCGCAGGCATTCGCCCGTCTGACGCAAGAAAAGCAGCAACTTGAAACGCAAAGCAACGCTTTTACCAAGATGCGCAGTGACCGGGAGGAACTCTCCCGGCAGATCGATGCGCAGCGGAAATTGATAGGACAACGACGGCAAGATATTACCCAAGCGCGAAAGGACTTCATACAGCAGGCGCTCGCTAATAATGACCATGTACGCATAACTGTTGTGCCTTTTGGCTACGATCCCAAACAAACAGAGCGCGAGCTGCGCGAGCTGATAGACGTTTTGGATGACCGTTTTTCAGACGACATTCTTAATGACGAAGCTACCGAAGGGATGGCTCTTGAATTAGCTCAGGCCAATGAATCGGATAAATCTGCGACGCTGAAGCTGCTTAAACGAAAACTGCTTGAGATGGACGAAAGTCTGGGCGGACGCTTTCGCAACTACCTGCAGCGTAAGCATGAAAAGTCAGAGTTTGCAGATCATATTCTAGCTTGGGCCCCAGAGGACGACCTGCGTATTCAGTACAAACGCGAGAGTAATTGGCATGATATTCAGACAGGTTCGCAGGGCCAGCGTTCTGCAGCGTTGCTAGCGTTTTTGTTGGCTTTCGGTGAGGAACCCATTGTTCTCGACCAGCCTGAAGACGATCTCGACAACCACCTTATCTACGACCTGATCGTGCGGCAGATTCGCGAAAATAAGTTGCGTCGCCAACTTATTATTATCACCCACAATCCAAACGTCGTTGTTAATGGCGATGCCGAACTGGTGCATGTGATGGAGTTCGGGCGCGGGCAGTGTTACGTACAGCAAAGCGGTGCTCTCCAGGAGAACGAACTGCGAAATGAAGTATGCAGAGTGATGGAAGGGGGGCACGAAGCTTTTTCCCGGCGCTGGAAGCGATTAGGCAGGGAGTTTTAGTATGTTTGGTACACGTAGCGAATTACTGGAAAAAATCCGGCTGGGCGAAGACGGCTTTCTTGAGCTTAAAGAGGTCCGCTTTGCAGGCGACAAAATCCGGGGGCCTTCTCAGGTAGATCTTGCCGACGAAATGGCGGCCTTTGCTAACAGCGCCGGTGGCGTGCTGGTGCTCGGCGTTGAAGACAGAAGCCGTGAAGTCGTGGGCGTCCCTCTGGAACGGCTGGATGCACTGGAATCCTTGGTGCGTGAAGCGTGCGAGCAATCCATCAAACCACCATTGGCGCCTATTATTGAGCGCATGACGTTGCCGGATACCGGCGGTAGCGAACAGCCTGTCATTCGTATTGATGTTTCTCGTAGCCTGTTCGTGCATCAGAGCCCTGGCGGCTATATGCAGCGGGTGGGGTCATCGAAACGCCCGATTCCGCCGGACCAACTCGCTCGACTGTTTCAGCAGCGGAGCCAGTCCCGTCTCATCCGTTTCGACGAAACACCGGTGACCAAGGCAGCAATGGCGGACCTGGATGAAACTCTGTGGAAGCGGTTTGTACCGTCGCAACATCACAGCGCGCCGGAGACTGTGCTGGACAAGCTGGCTATGGCGGCTCGTGATGATCAGGAAGTATGGCGGCCCACAGTTGCGGGGTTACTGATGGCCAGCCGTGGACCACAGCGCTTTTTGCCGGGGGCTTTTATTCAGGCCGTGGCCTACCAGGGAACACGCGCCCTGCCTGAAGCTGAAAAGGCTTATCAGCGGGATGCTCAAGACATCACCGGGCCACTGGACCAGCAAATACTGGGTGCCTGCGCTTTTGTGCGTAAAAATATGCAGATTGCAGCTCGAAAACGAGCAGCGGGCGGGCGTGAAGATTTGCCCCAATTCGATCTACTCGCCATCTTCGAAGCGGTTACCAATGCCGTCGCCCACCGGGACTACTCGATGGGTGGTGCCAAAATACGGCTCCGTTTGTTCGATGACCGGCTGGAGCTGTACTCACCCGGTATGCTGCCCAACACCATGACACCGGAGAGTTTGCCATTCCGGCAGGCGGCACGAAATGAGGCTCTCACCAGCCTGCTGGCTCGCTGCCCCATCGAAGATGACGCTTTGTCTGCTCACCGTCAGCATCTGATGGATAAGCGCGGCGAGGGTGTCCCCATTATTCTTGAAATGAGTGAGCGCTTGTCCGGCAAACGCCCGGAGTATCAGCTCAGTGACGAGAGTGAACTGAAGCTGACGATATACAGCGCACAGATGGAGAACGAACTATGAGCCTGAAACCATGGCGCGAAATCGCCCGCCCACACAAAGATGTTCTGGAAGGCTCGTTCAAGCAGTCTGAATTTGCCGCCGACATCTCACAGGTAGCCGGTGGAACCGCCCCTGATGAGTACCAGAACGCCGAGAAATTTTTCTCACGGACCTACATCACCGAGGGGATGCGCCTTCTGCTGATCTCTGTGGCCCAGCGTCTGGCAGGTCATGGCGGTGATCCAGTCATTCAGCTTCAAACGGCTTTCGGTGGCGGTAAAACACACACCATGCTGGCCGTATACCACCTGGCTAGCCGTGAAGTCAGTACCGACAAGCTAATGGGCATTCCCCCAGTACTGGATGAGGCCGGTATCAGCGAGTTACCGCGAGCGCGTATGGCGGTGATTGACGGTATTCGCCTGTCGCCCAGTCAGGCTCGGACCTACGGCTCTATAACCGTCAATACCCTATGGGGCGAGCTGGCCTGGCAGTTGCTTGGCGAAGAAGGTTTTTCCCTTGTCGCCGATAGTGACGCCGACGGCACATCGCCGGGCAAGGAAGTGCTGAAAGAACTGCTAAGCCGCGCCGCGCCCTGCGTAATCCTGATCGACGAACTGGTGGCGTTTACCCGGCAATTGGAGTTGGGCAAGCAATATAAAGCGGGTACTTTTGACAGTAACATCAGTTTTATTCAGGGGCTAACGGAAGCGCTAAAGGCCGTACCTAATGCAATTCTTCTTGCCTCATTGCCAGAGTCTGAGCTGGAGGTGGGCGGCACCATGGGCCAGCGCGCTCTGGAATCGCTGGAGACATATTTTGCACGTGTAGAGTCTGTGTGGAAGCCCGTGGGCTCCCGTGAGGCTTTCGAAATTGTGCGCCGCCGCCTGTTCGAAAGCTCCGGTGAACGTGCCGAGGTCGAAGGCATCAGCCGACAATTTTCGGACTTCTACCGGAAGCACGCGGATAAGTTCCCCGTGGAGACCCAATCCAACGAATATTTTGAGCGACTGTGCTCTTCCTACCCGATTCACCCGGAAGTCTTCGATAGACTTTACGAAGACTGGTCCACTTTGGACAAATTCCAGCGAACCCGTGGTGTACTTCAGTACATGGCCATTGTGATTCATCGCCTTTGGAACTCCGACAATCGGGACGCGCTGATCATGCCCGGTTCGTTGCCGCTGGAAGACACCAATGTGCGCAACAAGAGCATTCACTATCTGCCCCAAGGCTGGGAGCCGGTTATTGAAAAAGAAGTGGATGGCCCGCGCTCTATCCCCGCTGACATTGATGGCCACCACACCTTGTTCGGTGGCGTCCAGGCCGCTCGGCGCACTGCACGCAGCATCTTTCTGGGCAGCGCCCCTTCCAGCCAGGAACAGATGATACGCGGCATCCAGACCGAGCGGGTTTTACTGGGTACTGTGCAACCGGGACAAACTATCGGTGTGTTTGAGGATGTACTCAAGCGGCTGCGAGATCGTTTGCACTATCTCTACGCCGAACAGGATCGCTATTGGCTGGATACCAAGCCCAACCTGCGACGGGAAATGGAAAGCCGCAAACAAAATATCAGTGAGCGCGATGACCTGATTCCCATGTTGAAAGAGCGCGTGAATCGGTCGTTTGGTAAAAATCACCACTTCGGCGGCATTCATGTGTTCACGCCTTCGGTGGATGTGCCCGATGATTACGGTTCTGGCCCTCGCCTGGTGGTACTGCCCACTCAGGCTGGTTACAGCCGCACTGAGACAAACCAGGCCTTTGGCGAGGCAGAAAAGATTCTGCGCAACCGTGGCGAGCAACCCCGTCAGAAGCAAAACCGCCTGATCTTTCTGGCACCGGATTTTGACGTTGTCAGCCGCCTGAAAGAGCAAGGCCGGATTTTCCTGGCCTGGCGTTCAATCGTGGCAGATATTGAAAGCGGCACGCTCAACCAAGATCTGTCGCATCTGAACCAGGCCAAGCGTAATCGTGACGGAGCAGAACAATCGCTTACCCAGCTCATCCGGGAAACTTGGAAATGGCTCCTGGCTCCCGTTGAGGATTTTGTGAAGGGACGTCCCGAGTTGAACTGGGAAGTGGTGTCTATTCCGCCGACAGCTCCGAATCTCATTCAGAGCATTGAGGATAAACTGCGCGAAGAAGAGTGGCTGGTCTACGAATGGTCGCCGATTCACCTACGCAAGGTGCTCAATGACTGGTACCTGAAGGATGGTGTGACAGAAGTCAGTGCGCTGAAAGTCTGGCAAGACAGCTGTCACTATCTCTACCTGCCCCGGTTGGTCAACGACCAAGTGTTTCGCAACGCCATAAGCCAGGGTGTAGAAACTGAAGATTATTTTGCGTACGCCTCCGGAAAGGAAGGGGATCGCTACCTGGGCTTTAGTTTCGGGCGAGGATCCATTGCCCCGTTGGACGATTCATCGCTGCTGATAGAGCGTGAGGCGGCAGTTGCCTATGCTGAGAAGCAGCGTCAAGCGCAGCAACCCCAACCTCTGCCTGGAGGAGACACGGGAGACCTTACGAGCGTTGCTGGAGGAATCGGCGGCACACAAGGTGGTGGCGGCTCTCCGATCAATACCCCACCAGGGGTTATCGACGATACCGGTGGCGCCAGTAACAGTGGTTCCGGAGTGGTAAAAACACATTTTTATGGAACCACAGCGTTGGACCCAGTGAAGGCGAAAATGGATTTCGCCACCATCGTCGACGAAGTAGTGCAGCAGTTCACGGCACAATTGGGTGTTGAGGTTACAATATCAGTCGAAGTCGAGGCTAAGAAGAAAGATGGTTTTGATGAATCACTGCAGCGAACCATCAAGGAAAACTGCAATGTGCTGAGGTTTAGCGCTTCTGAGTTTGACGAAGACTGATTAGATAGTTTGTAAGGGCCGTAACTCTTGCTTCGTTGCGGCCCTCAAATCCTGCTGACCCTGTTTGGTTTCATACCGGGCATCCTTCATGCGTTCTATGTCATCTTGAAGCACTAGCCCGCTCGTATCACCCCGTCTGACAAACGCCGCCTTGCCTCGTGCAAGGCGGCGTTTTTGCACCCGTCCTTTTCTTTCCGGCAGTTCTTTCCAGAGGTTCTTTCCGAAGATCAGGCCTGCTTGTTAACAGCGGGGCTATCCGTTTCGGGTGGCGCTTCGCTCAGGTCGTTCCCTTCACTGCGGTTGATCACGGACGAGCCGACCAGGTCTCCCGTCACGTTCAGTGCCGTGGCCCCCATGCCGACCAACGCATCGATTGCCGTCAATAGCGCCACGGTTTCAATGGGCAGGCCCACTTGAGCAAATACCGTCGCGATCATGATGATACCCGCCCCCGGCACACCCGCCGTCCCGACGGTCACTAGCGTGCCGATCAGCACGATCTGGGCCATGCTCATGAAATCGAGCGGGGCACCAATGACGTTGGCGGCAAACACCGCCGAAATGGCAATACGAATTGCCGCGCCATCCATGTTGAGCGTTGCCCCAAGCGGCAAGCTGAAGCCATAGATGCTTTTCGGGATGCCCATGCGCTGGGCTGCATTGATGGTCAAAGGTAGCGTGCCTGCACTGCTTTGCGTCGCAAAAGCAGTCGCCATGGGCGTGCGCGCCTCACGAAAGAAGGTGCGTAACTTCACTCCGAACAGCATCATGATCAGGCAATAAATCAGCAGCTGTACCCCCAGGGCGATATACAGCACCATCACCATATCCCCCAGCGATACCAGGGTGGCCATTCCCTGCTGGCTGACCGTCTTGGCGACAATGGCAAAGACCCCTATCGGTACGAAATGCAGCACGCCAGCCATGACCTTGAGGGTGACTTCGTTCAGCCCTTCGATCACCTGATAAAGCTGTTCTCCCAGCGCATGCTGCTGCTCGGATTGGCGCAACTTCAGCAGGGCAATGCCAAAGACCAAGGCGGTAAAAATGATGCCCAACATGTTCAGCTCGGCAAAAGCCGTCACGATATTTCTGGGCACGATGTTCAGCAAAGCATCGACCACGCCTGGGCTCTCGGGAACCGAAAAGCTCGCACTATCATTCAGCGTCATGCCCCTGCCAGGGCTGAACAGCGTCGCCACGCTCAAGCCCACCATGATCGCCAAGGCGGAGGACCCCAAATAGTAGAAGAACACCTTGCCCCCTACCCGACCGGCGCTCCCCTCACGCGATTGATTCACTCCCACCATGAGCGTGAACAGCACGATGGGCACGATGAGAAAGGTCAACAGACGCAACAGCAAATCCCCGACCGGGCCTAGCCATGTGGCGACCCACTCGCCGCCCACCAGGCCGACCAGCACGCCCAGAACCAGCGCAATGGTCACGCGTAAAATAAGCGACGCCTGAAGATAGCGCTTCCATAGATATTTCATTGAGTGCCCTGTTGGTGTAAATGGTTGATGTAAATAGTTGGTGTGAATCGTTGGTATGAATCAGTGATAGGAATCAGCGATAGAAATCAGCGGTCTACATCGTGCGCCGCAACATCATGACGTGGCCTAGCTTAGCATGGCGCATGGGCCCCATTTTACAACGCGCATGAAGGCCCCGTTCTCCACGACCCTAGCCACGCCACAGGTTTTCTCTTCGATTGCCGGAGCTCCCATGAACAGCATCAACCCCAACAAGCTACACCACAGCAAATGGACCGCCGCCACGCCTCGCAACAAGGAGAAACATTTCAGCGTGACCCAACTGCTGCGCGACGAGGAAGAGCAGCTCGTCGATGTCGTTCTGGAAGCCGTGCATTCCCACCGTGAAACCACGCTGCCCTGGCAGGCGCTCAAGGATGACCAGACGTGGAAAATGGGCTGGAAATAGCGCTTCCCATGGCAATACTCAAAAAATAATCACGAAAGGCTTTGACCCGGCAGCGCAAGCATGACACTGTAGCGTCAGTTGGTTAGTAAGCAAGCAGCATGGTTTCAGTTGCGTACGATCTTTTTCGTTAGCCTGAATATTGTATTCCTTGTTTCACCCGCTACTTCATCTGGGTCATACCAGGAATTTTATTAAGGCGCATCAGCGCAAAGGATCTACACAATGGCAACTGGCACAGTTAAATGGTTTAACGACACCAAAGGCTTCGGTTTCATCGCTCCTTCTGACGGTGGCGACGATCTGTTTGCACACTTCTCCGAAATCCAGTCTGACGGCTTCAAAACCCTGCAAGAAGGCGCTAACGTCTCTTTCGACGTTACCCAGGGTAAAAAAGGCCTGCAGGCTTCTAACATCAAGCAAATCTCCTAAGTCTTCGGACTTGAGCATTTGCTGGAACCCACGCCTCGTGTGATGGGTTCCACCAGAAAGGCCCGCTTCGGCGGGCCTTTTTGCGTTTGAGCGTCATCTGCAAACTACACTCGCTCCCAGACGATGAGCCGTGTATCCACGGTCAACGACAGCGCCTCCAGATTCGCCGCTCGCTCACGGCCTTCGGCACTGGCGCGGTAAAGGTGAGGCGTCATGGCCAGCAAATCGCCAATCGGCTCGGCCCCCTTCAAAGTGACCACATAGCGCAACTCATGCGCTGAATGCGCCACAAAGCCTGTGGGCACCTCGGGGGGCTTGTCACGGGCGGGCTTCAGGGTCGGGTAGATGACCTCGCGCAGCTCTCGCAAATGCTCAGGCCCCGCTTCCACCTGCAGCAGCTGCCCACCCGGCTTGAGTACCCGCGCAAACTCCGCATGCACCGGAAAACCGAACAGGCACAGCACGCTGTCCAGCGTGGCCGACTGTACCGGCAGCTGCGCATTGCTGCCCACCACCCAGCGGCACGTCTCGGCCCCCTGTTTGGCAGCCGCCAGCACCGCCCACTTGGAAATATCCAACCCCATCAGCGCCAGCGACTGTTCGGCTGGCCACCGCCCCGCCAGCTCACGCAGGTAGTACCCCTCGCCACACCCCGCATCCAGGCAGTGATACGCCTCCTGCCCATGGGCATGGCGCTGGAGGATCTCGCTCACCGACTCGGCAATCGGCCGATAATGCCCCGCCGCCAGAAAACGCTGGCGGGCAGCCACCATGGGCTTGCTATCGCCAGGGTCCGTCGAGCGCTTCTGCTGCACCGGCAGCAGGTTCACATAGCCCTGCCTGGCCACATCGAAAGCGTGACGAGCGGCACATCGCCACGTATTGCCTTCCAGATAGAGCGGTTCGCCATCGAGCGGGCAGGCCAACGCCTGAAAGGGGGTGCTATTCATCAATGGGGATTCTCTTGGCAGCCTTGTCGAGCGTATGCGCAAGCACGCTATACTGCATCACCCTGCAAGACGATCAGTTTCAAAACCGACCACGATACCGGAAAGCCCGCACAACACAATGCGCGCAGGTGTATCAAGCATCCGGCAAACAAGGCGAGACACCATGCAAGCATTGCTGCGCAGCGCGGGCGCCTGGCCCTACCTGATGGCCATTTTCCTCAATGCGTTTGTGGATCTAGGGCACAAGATCGTTATCCAGAACACGATTTTCAAAAGCTACGACGGTACGCAACAGGTGGTGCTGACGGCGCTGGTGAATGGCCTGATTCTGCTGCCGTTCATTCTGCTGTTCAGCCCTGCGGGCCATCTTTCCGACCGGATCCCCCGCGTCAGCGTGCTGCGCGTCTCGGCCTGGGCGGCCGTGGCGGTGTCGCTCGGTATCACGGCGGCTTACTACCAGGGCTGGTTCTGGCTGGCGTTTGCCATGACGCTGCTGCTGGCCATTCAGTCGGCCTTCTACTCCCCTGCCAAGTACGGGTTGGTGAAAGGGCTGTTTGGCAAGCCACGCTTGGCCGAGGCCAATGGGCTGGTGCAAGCCGTCACCATCGCCGCGATACTGGCAGGCACCGTGGCCTTTACCGCGCTGTTCGAATACTGGGTGCCTGCGGGCGGCGGCTCCCCTGACGAGCTGCTGCGCCACATTGCCCCGTTGGGTTGGCTGCTGGTCCTCAACAGCGGACTGCAGGTGGTCGCTCTGTACCGCTTGCCGCTGGACCCACCGCGCTCCGCGCCCACCCCCTTGACCTGGGCGCGCTACCGCAGCGGCACCGCCCTCAGGGAAAACCTGCGACTGATTGCCCAGCAGCCCGTACTGCGGTTGTCGATCATCGGCCTGGCCACGTTCTGGTCGGTGGGCCAGGTGCTGCTGGCCGCCTTTCCGTCCTATGCCAAGGATGCGCTTTCCATCGATAACACGCTGGTGCTGCAAGCCATCCTGGCTGCCAGCGGGATCGGGATTGCGCTGGGGTCGCTGCTGGCCAGCTCGCTGTCCCGCAACCGCATCGAAACCGGGCTGATTCCGGTGGGAGCCGTTGGGGTCGCCATCGGCTTGTGGTGTCTTCCCCTGTTCACGACGCCCGCCAGCCAGGCATTGAACTTCGTGTTCATCGGCATCATGGGCGGACTGTTCATCGTACCGCTGAACGCGCTGATTCAGTTCCATGCAGCCGACCACCAGTTGGGCACCGTGATGGCCGCCAATAACTGGATCCAGAACCTGGCCATGCTGGGCTTTCTGGCGCTCACCGCGCTGTTCGCTCTGGCAGGGGTCGATAGCCACTATCTGCTGCTGTTGATTGCCAGCGTTGCCATGGCGGGCGGCGCTTACACTATCTTGAAACTGCCGCAGAGCCTGGTGCGCTTCGTATTGGGATTTCTGCTCACCCGCCGCTATCGGGTTGAAGTGCATGGCCTGGAGAACCTGCCTGCCCAGGGGGGGCGTACTGCTGCTGGGCAACCATATCAGCTGGATCGACTGGGCCATGGTGCAGATTGCCAGCCCACGCCCCGTGCGCTTCGTGATGCTGCGCTCCATTTATCAACGCTGGTACCTGCGCTGGTTTTTCAAGGCCCTGGGCTGCATCCCCATCGAACGCGGCGAGCAGGCCGACATTGCGCTGGCCAAAGTGGCCAACATGCTCAATGCAGGCGAGGTCGTGTGCCTGTTTCCAGAGGGTGCCATCAGCTATAACGGCCAACTGGGCGAGCTGCGCCGAGGCTACGAGCGCGCCTGCCAGCAGGCCGACCCGAGTGTGTGCATCGTGCCCTTCTATCTGCGCGGGCTGTGGGGCAGTCAGTTCTCCCGCTCCTCCAGCAAGCTGAAGGAGCTGCGCAACGCGCCGCTGCACCGCGCCGTGGTGGTCGCCTTTGGCAAGCCGCTGCCGAAAGACACCTCCGCCGATGTGCTCAAGCGGCGCATTTTCGAACAGGCTACCCACTCCTGGCTGCACGCCATGGATACCTTGCCCAGCCTGCCCTGCGCCTGGATCAAAAGCGTCAAACGCCGCCCCGGCGCGCCTGCCGTGGCAGATACGTTGGGTAGCGCATTGAGTGCCGGGCAGGCGCTCACTGGCAGCCTGTTGATCGCCAAGCGTCTGATGCGCCACAGTGCCCAGGAGCCCGTCGTCGGGGTGTTGCTGCCCACCAGCTCGGCGGGGGTATTGGCCAATATGGCGACGCTGTTGGCGGGTAAAACGCTGGTCAACCTGAACTATACGGCCAGCCAGGAAGCCCTGGCCTTTGCACTTCAGCAGGCAGAGGTACGCACGCTGCTCACCTCCCAACGCTTTGTCACCAGGCTGGAGCAGCGCGGCCTCGACGTCACACCGCTGTTGACCAGCCTTCGCGTTCTTTACCTGGAAGACCTGCAGGCCAGCATGACGCGCCGGAAGCGGCTGATGACCTGGCTAGCCGTTCGCTGCCTCCCCGGTTGGCTGCTGCAAACGCTCTTCTGCCGCGCACAGGATGCCAACGCCACGGCGGCTATCCTGTTCTCCAGCGGCAGCGAAGGAATGCCCAAGGGTGTCATGCTCAGCCACCGCAACCTGATGGCCAATATCAAGCAAACCTCCGACGTACTGAACACCCAGCATGATGATGTGGTGATGGCCTCGCTGCCGACATTTCATGCGTTTGGGTTCACGGTGACTCAGCTGCTGCCACTGGTGGAAGGGCTGCCCCTGGTCTGCCACGCCGACCCGACCGACGTATCCGGGGTTGCCAAGGCCGTCAGCCAGCACCAGGCCACCATCATGTTCGGCACCTCCAGCCTGCTGCGGCTGTTCAACCGTCACCCCAAAGTGCAAGCCGAGCAGTTGCACAGCCTGCGCATCGTGGTCGCCGGTGCCGAGAAGCTGGATGAGCGCGTGCGAGAAGGCTTCATGGCCAGGTTCGGTAAGCCCATTTATGAAGGTTACGGGGCCACCGAAACCGCTCCGGTGGTCTCGGTCAACTTGCCCGACACGCTGGGCTCCCGTTCGCAGCCGCTGCAAAAGGGGCATCAGCCGGGCACGGTGGGCATGCCGCTGCCGGGCACCAGCGTGAAAGTGGTCGACCCGGAAAGCCTGGATGAACTGCCCACCGGGCAAGCCGGTATGGTGATCGTCAGTGGCCCTCAGGTCATGCAAGGCTACCTTAATGACCCCGAACGCACTGCCTCGGCACTCAAGACACTGGATGGGCAACGGTGGTACATCACGGGCGATAAAGGATACATGGACGAAGACGGCTTCTTGACCCTCATCGACCGCTACACGCGCTTTGCCAAGAAAGCCGACTTCGCGGGCGCCAAGCGGTTGGCAGAGCAGCAGCTCAGGGAGCCTTGATACTCAGTAGCGCGGCCGACAGAGGGCAAACGGCAAGGACTTTCACAGGCACGGACACAGACACAGACACAGGCAAATGCGCCCCTAGTCGGGGGCGCTGTTGCCTCCGGTTTCTGCGCTGCTTTCGCTGCTGGCGTCTCCCCGGTTGTCGCTGCTGCCTTCGCCGGGCCCGCGGGGGGTGCGTTCATGGGTTTCCTGGCGGGCGCTCGACGTGGTTCCCGAGCGCTGGCCGTGGCCCTTGGCCACGTCGTGGTGGCTGATGACCATGACCTCGCGGGGCCACCATTCGGGGTGCTCATCGCGGATGTAGGCCATGAGCTGCTCGCGGATGTTCATTTCGGCGGTCCAGCCCGATAGCGGGTCGGAGGTCATCAGGTAGCAGGTGACGGTCTGCGCATGTGCCGTTTGCCCTGTGACGTAACACAGCAGCTTGTGGTGCTCGACCACGGACTCTTCGGCCTCGGCAAACTCGATAAACTTTTCACGAATTTTGGAGATGTCGGCACTCAAGTGCAGCGTCAGCTCCAGAAAGCGATACATCTTGGCACTTTTGACCGACAGGTTTTCGAAGGGCTTCGAGATGAAGTAGGTCACCGGCACGATCAAGCGACGCTCATCCCAGGAGCGCAGGCGGATGAAGGTATAGAAGATACCCTCTACGTAGCACCACTGGCCCTCGAAGATCACCAGGTCACCGATGCGCACCGGCTTGGCCAGCGAAAGCTGAAAAGAGGAGAGAATGTTGCCCAGCACCGCCTGGCCCGCAATGCCCACCAGCACGGCCAGCACGCTGGCCGAGGCCAACAGAGAAAGGCCCAGGGATTCGAACAGCTTGATCTGCCCCAGCACGTACACCGATACCGACACCACCGTGACCAGGATGATGCCGCGCCGCAAGGCGTACAGGCTGGTCAGCAGACGACGCTTGTCGCGGGGTTTGGTATCGTCAATTTCCCCCACCAGGTGACGCGTCATGCGCAGCATGATGGTATCCACCAGGCGTAGCGCGATGGTGCCCCCGCCCCAGGCCATCACGGCAATCAGCAATACCCGGAAGGTGGTAGTGGCCACGGCGGAAAACGACACCACGTAATCCAGCAGTGCCTGAGTGAACAGCGCCATCACGATCAGCGCGACGGGCACCCCGATCTGGTCGGCGAAGATGGTCGACACGCCGGAGGGCAACAGGCGCGCCACAAGCCTCACGGCATAGTAGGCCACGACGCCCACTCCGCTCACCGTCAGCAAAAACAGCGGAATGGCCAGCCACTCCCATACCTTCAACATGCCGAACGAGGTCTTGAACCGTTCGGGGATATACTGCTCGATCACCGAAGGCCCGTACTCTTCATACAGCTCGGGAATCGCTGACACACTCTCCGGCATCACCAGCCACACGGGGTCTTCATCGGGGATGCGGTAACGGCCCAGGCGCACATCGTACGCATCGCCATTGATCTGCAACGAGGCCAGCTCGATATTACGTCGGGGTTGGCCAGTCATCGGGTTCTGGCCGGACGGGTCTTCAATGGCCGCATCCTGGCGCCCGGACAAGTTGGAGGCGTTGAGCCACTCGCCGCGCCGCAATACTTCGGCCAGCTGCTCGGCCAGTTCGGCCCCCCGGCCGGGCTGCTCACCCGAGTCGATATCTGCCAGGTTGAGCAGATGCGCGGCGGCCGCGTAGTCCCCCTCCTCGGTGAGCGTCAGGAAGCTGCGAATCGCCTCCCTGGGCGTTAGCCGCTTGACCTCTTCCGGCGCTTCGCCCAGCCCGGCATTCAGCGTGTCTGCGGTGAACCAGCGCTCATCTTCGCTCTCGTCGCCCTGGCTCTACGCCAGGCCCATGTGCGAGAAACATAGCGCTACCAGCAGTACTAGCCAGTATCGCCATCCGTGTATTTTCGTCATTCTCGCCTCTATCCGTGCTTATGGTTGGACCAAGTACAGACCACGATAGCCCGTGAGGCAAGTCACGCCCCGGCGGGCGATCACGGTGCCAACCCTCCCAGGCGCTGCAACGCCCCATCATAAAGCCCCGTCAGCAGTAGCGTCCCAGTGCCACCAGCCACAGCACCACGCCTGCGCCCAACACCAGCCACTGGCCAAGGGCGTATCCGAGCAACAGCAGCGCCAGCCAGGCGCCATATACGGCTACAGGCAGAAAAGCGTGGGTCAACGCGCCCGACAGCCAGTGCATCATCAGCAGGGTCACCGGCACCCCGCTGCCCAACGCCAGCACGCGCAGCGCCCAGCCCGCTGGCCAGCCCCGCCGCTGCACGCCCCACTCCCAACCGATCAGCGCCAGCAGCACACCCACCACGCACACCGCCATGCATAGCGCCAACTGCCTGCCCCTGGGCCGCCGGGACTGCCACAGCGCCATGCCCACGGCCAGCAACAGCACGGCTTGCAGCAAGCCCAGCCGCGCCCAGCGTCCCATGCCGGCCCAGTGGTAGGCCACGAAAAACAGCAGCGCACCGGCAAGGGCCAGGCAGCCCAGCCAAGGCAGCAGCCGCATGAACAGCTGGTGCCAGTCCGCGCTCGTTGGGTAGCTCAGGGGGTTCTGCTCATCAACTCTTGAAGGCATACGCATGGAGTCCACAGGGGCCAAGGCCTTGGCCAGTAAGACATGACGCCAGTCAGCGCCAAAGCGATATAAAGGTTGTACACTGAAACAGAAGTGGAGAACTTCTCCTGCCATCCATCGTCAAAGGTGACGCTCTTCCTGCACCTTGGACATGCTCTTCTACGCAGAGGCTCCCCCATGCTGATAAAAATTGCCAAGCCCAGTGATTTGAAAGAATCGGATGTCACCCCGGAATCCATCTATCTGTCGCGCCGACAATTCATGGGCGGCATGGCAGGGCTGGGGGCTGGGCTTGCGCTGTCGGGGCACGCCCGCGCCAATGCAGACTATTCGGATGTGCCAGCGGGCAGCGGCCCAGAGTGGCTGCAGCAAAAGATCGGCGATACCCAGTGGGGAGCCGTGACCCCCAGCGACCCCGACACAGACACTCTCACCCCCTTCGACGATGCCAGCGGCTATAACAACTTTTATGAGTTCGGCACCGGAAAAACCGACCCCGCCCGCCGGGCTGGCAGTTTAAAAACCGAGCCCTGGAGCGTGGTGGTCGATGGCGAGGTGAACAACGGCGGTCGCTTTGCGCTGGAAGACCTCGTCAGCCCTACCCGGTTCGAGGAGCGCATCTACCGCTTGCGCTGCGTGGAGGCGTGGTCGATGGTCATTCCCTGGCTGGGCATTCCGCTGGCCGACATCATCACCCGCGCCGAGCCCACCAGCAAAGCCAAGTACGTGCGCTTCGAAACCCTCGTGGACCCAGAGCAGATGCCTGGCCAGCGCTCGTCGTTTTCGCTGATCGACTGGCCTTACGTGGAGGGCCTGCGCATGGATGAAGCCATGCACCCGCTGACCCTGATGGCGCTGGGCATGTATGGCCGCGAACTGCCCAACCAGAACGGCGCACCGCTGCGCCTGGTGGTGCCCTGGAAGTACGGGTTCAAGAGCATCAAGTCGATCGTGCGCATTTCGCTGGTCGAAGAGCAGCCGATGAACTCCTGGCAGCTGATTGCCCCCAACGAGTACGGCTTCTATGCCAACGTCAACCCGGAAGTGGATCACCCCCGCTGGAGCCAGGCCACCGAACGCCGCCTGCCCAACAGCCTGTTCAGCCCCAATACCATGGACACCCTGATGTTCAACGGCTACGCCGACGAAGTGGCCGAGCTGTATGCCGGCCTGGACTTGAGAGCCAACTACTGATGGCCACACCACGCACCTGGTGGCTATGGCGCGGCGGCGTGTTCCTGGCCGCGCTGGCCCCCCTGCTGTACTGGAGCGGTCAGGTGGCCAGCAACGCCGCAGGCCCCGAACCCGGGCGCTACCTGCTACTGAACCTGGGCATTGGCGCGCTTTGGCTATTGCTGATGACCCTGAGCCTGACCCCGCTGACCAAGCTCACCCGCTGGAAAGGCTTCAACCTGATCCGGCGGCAGTTGGGGCTGTGGACCCTCGCTTACGCGACCCTTCACCTGCTGAGCTATGCCCTGTTCATTCTGGGGCTGAACTGGGCCCTGCTGGGCAGTGAGCTGGTCAAACGGCCTTACATCGTGGTGGGCATGATCGCCCTGCTGGGGCTGGCCGTGCTGGGAGCGACCTCCAACCGCTGGTCGATGCAGCGGCTGGGCAAACGCTGGAAGCCCCTACACAAGTTTGCCTACGTCATCCTCGCCCTGGTACTGCTGCACTTCTTCTGGGTGGTACGCGCCGACCTGCGAGAATGGGCCGTGTATGCCGCCGTTTCCGCCCTGATCATGGCGACCCGCCTACCGCCGGTGGCACGCACGCTGCCCAAGCTGCGACAGCGTGCCAGTCAGCTCAGGTAGCACTAGCCGAACACGCGACGCAAATGGCGACGATACTCCGCCTTGTCGCGCTCCACGTCCGGTGCCTTGATGACATCGTTGGCGATGAACGTGGGCTGGGCGGCCAGCCCGACGAACTGCTGGGATTTGTGGAACGCAAAGTAGACGCCATCGACCCCGCGCCCTTCAAAGAAGTTGCCCGGCTCATCGAAAGCTTCGGCGGGGGCATTCCAGGTCAACGACAGCATGTAGTGGCGGCCCTGCAGCAGCCCGCCGCTGCCGTACTGCTTGGAAGGGTCCTGACGCGAACGGCCATCGCTTGCGTACAGCGCGCCATGCCCCTCGGTAAAGACTTCATCGATATAGCGCTTGACCGTCCAGGGCGCGCCCATCCACCAGCCGGGCATCTGGTACACGATGGTGTCGGCCCACAGGTAGTGCTGTACTTCGGCAGCAGTCTCGTAGCCTTGCTCGATGACCGTCTCGCGCACGTCATGCCCCAGTTCCAGCAGGGTTTCCTTTGCGACGGCATGCAGCGTATTGTTGAGTTCACCACCAGAGTGGGCAAACGCTTTACCGCCATTGATCAACAGTATCTTCATGGCTGACACCTCACTGTGTTGTCGATTGGCTCGCTTGACGTTTCACTGCGAGCCATTGAGTGGGCGATATTGTGCAGTGAACAATGCCTTGGAAACAGCGCTCATCCCGCAAGAGACTCTTGCACAAAAATCAACTATCACTTGCCACGACCAGGCCTGGTAGCCATGAAAAGTACTCTGGAAGAGCAGCAAGCCTTCATTACCGTCGTGGACTGTGGCTCGATCACCGCCGCCGCCGAGCAGTTGGACATGACGGTCTCCGGCGTCAGCCGCGCCCTGCACCGGCTGGAGCAGAAGCTGGGCACCACGCTCCTGCGCCGCACCACCCGGCGGCTGGAGCTGACGGAGGAAGGCGATACCTTTCTGGCCCACTGCCGCAGCATCCTGGCCGCCGTGGAAGCGGCCGAAGAGGCCGTGCAAGATCGCCATCAGCAGCCCAGTGGGCGGCTGCGCATCAATGCCGCGCCCAGCTTCATGCAATTCGTGGTGGTGCCGCTGATCGAGGAGTTTCGCGCCCGCTACCCGCAGATCACCCTGGAGCTGGATACCCATGACCGCTTTGTAGACCTGCTGGAACAGCGGGTCGACCTGGCCATTCGCATTGGCGCGCTGGAAGATTCGTCGCTCCATGCGCGCCCCCTGGGCCACAGCGCCCTGCGCGTGCTGGCCAGCCCCGCCTACCTGGCGCGCCATGGCACCCCTTCTCAGGTAGCGGAACTGGCCCAGCACACCCTGCTCGGCTTCAGCCAGCTGGACCACCTCAACCGCTGGCCGTTGAACGGCGCCAATGGCCAGCCGCTGCATATCACGCCCACCCTGGCGGCATCCAGCGGTACCACTCTGCTGGAGCTGGCAATCTCAGGCGTCGGTATCGTTTGCCTGGCCGATTTCATGACCCAGGCCCCACGCCAGCGTGGCGCACTGGTGGAAGTGTTGCCCGACCACACCACGCTGATCACACAGCCCATCCATGCCGTCTATTACCGGCAAGCCACGCTTTCCCATCGCACCCGGCTATTCATGGAGTTTCTGGCCGAGCGGCTGCCACCGCATTACGTTTAGCAGTGCGCTACGGGCCAACATCGCTTAATCCACACCGCTGCCCTAAGATGCAGAGATAGCACCCCACCCACACGAGGCTACCCATGACGGTTGCTGCGCTGAACGCCCCGCTCTTTGCCCCCCATACCCACGGCGCCTGCTGCTGCGGTTCACCGCTACTGCAACAGTTTCACGAACGGCTAATGGCCGACGTGAGCCGTCGGCAGGTATTGGGGGGGGCACCGCAGCCGTCCATGCTGGGCGCGTCGCAAATCAAGCTGATGATGGGCGGCAGCGTGGCTTCCCTCTACGACCCACTCGATAGCACCCAGTTTACCGAACGCGAACTGCGCGCCGCCGTGGAGGCCGCCGACGACTGGGGCACCGACATCCTGTTCAGCCCTCAGAATACGCCCAACCAATTGCGCCAGCTCGCCAAGCAGGCATTGCCATCATCGACCGAAACGATGTAGCGGCCTTGTGTCTGAACACGCTGACCGCCCCGGTGCAGCACGCACGAGCTAGGCACATCGACCCGAAGCCGACCACGAGGGAGAACGGCGGCATTGGAAAGGCTGGTCTCGGCATCATCCAGCTCGGCCAACAGCTTGATGACGCGCTCGTAATAGGCCGCCCCGTCAGCCGTGACGTTCACTTTTCGCGTCGTTCTGTTGAGCAGCGTAACCCGCAGGCGCGCTTCGAGATACTGAACCTGCTGCGTCACGCTGGTTCGGCTGATCTGCAGTGTGTCAGCAGCCTTGGTAAAGCTGCCGGTTTCCACCACGCGGGCAAACGCCTGCATGGCATCAAAGCGATCCACGGTTGTCTTCCCTCCATGATTGTTTGGCCACAGCAAACAATGTTGATCATGATCCCGCGTTTATCCACACGCACGCCAGATTTACAGTGCTCCCACCATGAATCAAGGGTCGATCACGACCTACGAACAGCACTAGTGGAGAGACTGATGGCTAATCGTGATGTCGTTTTCCCGAACGGACGCCAGGATTTGTACTACCACAACGGCTACTCTGCTGCGGTACGCTCGGGTGATTTTCTGTTTGTCTCGGGCCAGGTAGGCAGCCGTGAAGATGGCTCACCGGAGCCAGACTTCGCCGCCCAGGTGCAGCTGGCCTTCGACAATCTGGCCAATGTCCTGAAAGCGGCCGGCGCCAGCTTCGAGGATATCGTCGACGTGACCAGCTTCCATACCGACCCCGAGGCCCAATTCGCTACCGTGATGGCAGCCAAGGCCCGCGCGTTCCCAGCAAAGCCCTACCCCAACTGGACGGCGGTCGGCGTCACATGGCTGGCGGGATTCGACTTTGAAATCAAGGTCATTGCAAGGCTGCCCACGACTTAGCCAATACACTTCAAATGATGCGTATCAAGTGAAGGGGCAGCACTCCCCCAACGCGATAGCTCCTCATTTTTGGACTCCTGATGGATCAGCTAAATCTCGACTACACGGTGGTCATTTTTGCCTGTCTCGCCTTTACTGCCGGATTGGCAAGGTCCGGAAAGCCAATCCCAGTCAGTGAAAGGGCCAGCTAGTACGAACACTGGGGGTGTGAGTCGGCGATCACACCGCCCGCTGTCGACCCTTGCCTCACCGAACACCCGAAGCGGCGTTTAAAACCCCAACAAGCGGCGGCGTATCGGCCGAACAGCCACTATCATCAGCACTGCCAAGGCCAGCCACTCTAACCAGTGCGGTAGCAACTCTTGCACTTGTTTTGCCTGCTCCATTGGGCTCCAGCCAGCCATGCCAACGGCCACATCAAATAGCCAACCTACCAGCACCGTAACGCAGAGCACACTGGCAAGGTACACTGCCAGGGCAGGAGTGCCCAACTCACGGCGCAAGATAGCCAGCGTAGCCAAGCTGGTAATCGGCCCTGCCAGCAAGAACACCAGCGCCATTCCAGGGGAGATCCCCGCCAACAACAGCCCTGCTGCCACTGGCGTCGCCGCTGCCGCGCAAATGTAAAGCGGAATACCCACCACTGCCATCAGCATCAGCGCCCACAGGCCACCCGAAAAACGCACCAACGTATCCGGCGGCACCAGCGTGACCAGCACACCGGCCAGCAGCAACCCGGCAAACATCCACACACTGATGTCGTCCAGCAGATCGCTAAACGCATAGCGTAACCCTGCCCTAAGGCCGCTCGGCTCATCGACGTGTGCGCGTTGATCATGGCAACCACTTGAAGCGCAGCAGCCACCGGAAACCGCGGGGGCGGGTGCTGCTACGGCGGCTTCACGGGTCAAGCCTACTAGCAGGCCTGTCACAATCGCCGTTACCAACGCGCCGCCCACACGCACCAACGCCATCAGCGGGCCTAGCAGTGCGCTGGTGAGCAGGATCGAGTCCACACCCACACCAGGGGTGCTGATCAAAAACGAGGTAGTAGGCCCACGCCCTGCGCCACCACGGTGCAGCGCAATGGCGGTGGGAATCGCCCCACAGGAACACAGCGGCAGCGGCATACCAATCACCGCCGCCCGCACAATACTGCCAAGACCGCGCCCGCCCATCCAGCGCTGCAGCAGGCTGTCCGGTAGCCAAGCTTTAATCATCCCGGCAATGACCAGTCCCAACAGCAGCCACGGGGCTGCCGTTAGCGCAATTTGCAGCAGCTCGGCTATCAGCGTCATGTCATCACCTGCTTGTCCACTCTGGGAATAAGGGCTAGCCTAAACCCTGTCATCGTTACAGGGTCAAGCCAATGACACTCATCTACCGCATTGGAGAGGCGGCTACCCGCACAGGCTGCTCGCCGGAGAGTATTCGTCACTACGAAAAGCTGGGCCTGCTACCACCCCCGAAACGGGGTGAGCAGGGCTATCGTCATTACGACCAGGCAGCCCTTGAGCGCATCAGCTTCATTCGTCATGGCCGCAACCTAGGGCTAGACCTGCACAGCATCCAAGAACTGCTGGCGCTCTCCGACCGCCCTGACACCGACTGCGGCGCCGCTGATGCCATCGCCAGTCGTCATTTAGCGCATATGGAAGCGCGCATTGCCAAACTGCAAGCGCTGGCGGATGAACTACGCCAAGTGATTCATCAGTGCCGGGGCGGCAAAGCTGCCGACTGCCAAATCATTCAAACACTGTATGAGCACCAGCCTTCTTGCATCGACACTACCTGTGGTGAAAGCCAACCTTTATTAAAATGACGCTCGGCCATAGCCAAAAGGAATTACATATGATCGAAACAAGGGAAGAACTCGACGCCATCAAGCAGTCCTGCCATGCCATGGTGACGCGCAGCGCCGGCCTCTCCGCAGGTACGGCGATGATTCCCGTGCCGGGGCTGGACATTGGCTCGGACGTGGCGATCCTGATGCGCATCATCCCCAAGATCAACAGCCAGTTTGGGCTAACGCCGGAGCAGATCGACCGCCTGGATACCGAAAGCAAGCTGTTCGTCATGACCGCCATCTCCAATACCGGCAGCAAGATGGCGGGCAGGTACATCACCAAAAACCTGATCGTGACCCTGCTCGGCAAGATGGGCATCAAAGTTGCCGCCAAAGGCACCAGCAAATTCGTCCCGCTGATTGGCAGCGCCGTGGCGGGCGGCATCAGTTTTACCGCCATGAAATACATGGGCAACAGCCACATCGAAGACTGCTACAAGGTCGCGTTGGCCGCCCTGGAAAACCGTCAAATCGAACCGATGGCCGACGCCGACCCCGAGGCGCCAGCCGATGACTCCCACCCGACCGAGACGCCGTAGCGTCGACCAACAAGGAAATCCAATGCCTGCTTATGTCGTTTTAACCCGTGAACACACCCACAACAGCGAAGAAATGCAGCGCTACAGCGAAAAGGCCAAAGCCGCTCGGGAAGGCCACGACCCGCAGCCACTGGCCTTCTACGGAGACTTCGAAGTGCTGGAAGGCAGCGCCATGGAAGGCGCCGTGATCCTGCGCTTCCCCGACATGGCCGCCGCCCGCGCCTGGTACCAAAGCCCCGCCTACCAGGAAGCCCGCCAACACCGCTTCCTGGGCGCCGATTACCGCGTCTTCTTAGTAGAGGGTATTGAAGAGATGTGATGGCGCAACAAGTCACCCTCGATGGGAATGAACTGGCTGGCGGCGTTGATCAGGGAAGCGGCGGTGAGCTGGGGCACGCCGTAGACTTCCACCCGTTTGCCGTGGGCCTCACGGATCTTCTGCGCCAACAGGTCGAAGTCGCCATCGCCGGAGACCAGCACCACCACATCCGCCTTCTCGGCGTATTCGATGGCATCGAGGGTGATGCCTACGTCCCAATCACCCTTGGCGGAGCCGTCCGCTCGCTGAATGAACGGCTTTAACCTGACCTCGAAGCCAATCGAACGGAGGATATTCTGGAACTCACGCTGCTTGGCATCGCCCTTGTCGATGGCATAGCAGCGGGCGGCCAGCACCTCCCGGTTCGCCGTTGCCTTGGCCCAGAAACGACGGTAATCGAAGTGCCTGCCGTAGGCGTCGCGTACGGTGTACTGACACTCCCCGCCCGCCGCGCTTCGCGCTTTGGGCGAGGGTTCTGAGATCACC
>ERZ941748.122-NODE-122-length-34908-cov-10.665997_pt1 | contig 34908 bp, 32 predicted proteins | sample MGYA00521092_ERZ941748 | MGnify/ENA primary metagenome ERZ941748 (study PRJEB32759, sample SAMN07749897) | skin metagenome | biome: transportation; feature: city; material: polyester macromolecule | host: Homo sapiens | place: Hong Kong:ISLAND line | collected... | reverse complement strand
GGCGTCCCCGGCAGCGGATGCGTACTTTACGGATTCGCTGCCGGGTTGGCAAGGGGTATTTACCAAATAGTCAAAAAAAGTCGCCCACGCGATCACACAACCCGTGGAAAGCACTTCGGCGCTTACTGTTTGGCGGTTACACTTGGCACTCCGCAACATTCGCCACATCTATTGCACCTACGGATATGAGGTCTTCGATGAGCCAGCACTTGTTAACCGTCGATTCATTAAATCGCGAAAGCGTTGATCACCTGTTACGGGTGGCCGCACGCATGGAGCCGATTGCCAGTCGCCGTCAGGTCACGCGAGTGCTGGAAGGTGCGGTACTGGGCAACCTGTTCTTCGAAGCCAGTACGCGGACGCGGGTGAGTTTCAATGCGGCTTTCTGCCGTCTGGGAGGCAGTGTCTGTGACACCACGGGCTTTACCTTCTCGTCCATGGCCAAGGGCGAATCCTTGTACGACACCAGCAGGGTAATGAGCGGCTACTGTGATGCCATCGTCATGCGCCACCCGGATCAAGGGTCGGTTGCCGAGTTTGCCGCCGCAACGCATGTGCCGGTCATCAACGGTGGTGATGGTCCAGGCGAGCACCCAAGCCAGGCGCTGCTGGACCTTTATACCATCGACAAGGAGTTCCAGCGGTTGGGCAAGCGCCTGAGTGGTGCCCACATTCTACTGACCGGGGATTTGAAATACGGGCGCACGGTGCATTCGCTGATCAAGCTGCTATCGCTTTATGATCCGCTGCGGATAACGCTGGTCTCCCCACCCGGCCTGGAAATGCCGTCTTATCTGGTGGATCTGGTGGCATCGCGGGGCCATCGGATCGAGCAGCGCGACTCCCTGACCAGCGACTTCTCGGATCTGGACGTCGTCTATACGACACGCATCCAGAAGGAGCGCTTCACGGACGAAATGAACGAGAGCTTCCAGGGGCTTTCCGATGACTTCATGGTCAATCGCGATTTTCTGGATCACCGCTGCAGCCAAAGCACGATCGTGATGCACCCGCTACCGCGCGATAGCCGTCCAGGCGCCAATGATTTGAACGTCGATTTGAATGGCGATCCGCGCCTGGCGATCTTCCGCCAGACAGATAACGGCATCCCCATGCGGATGGCCATTTTTGCCACGCTATTGAAAGTGGACGAGCTGATCGAGCAGGACATGCGGCCAGTGCGCTGGTTCGTACCGCCGCAAATTGGCACGCTGGACCGCTGAGGAGCAGACGGCTGAGCAGCTAAACGCTTAGTGCGCGGTTCGCCCACCGGGGAGGCCTTCTCGGTGGGCGAACCAGCCTTCCAGAATCAGTACGGCAGCGATGCCGTCCACGCTCTGCTGACGATAGTTGCCGCGATGTCCCGATGCGTGGGCGATCTGCTTGGCTTCACGGGTAGAGCCACGCTCATCGACCATTTCGCACGGCTTGCCATAACGCCCATGCAGGCGGTTGCCAAACTTGCGCGCACGGGTACTCATGGGCGATTCGCTGCCATCCATGTTCAACGGTAGCCCGACCACAAACAGGTCGGGCTGCCACTCCTGAACCAGACGAGACACCACGTTCCAGTCAGGAATGCCATCCCGTGCAGGGAGAGGCGTCAGCTCGCGGGCGCTGTTGAGCAGCTCATTGCCTACCGCCACACCGATGCGCCGCGTTCCATAATCGAATGCCAGGATCAGGCGTTCCCCACTGTCGGCCATCGCGTTACTGCCCCTTCGTCATGCGTGACCGGCGTCACGGGTCATCAGGTTGAGATCGACGCCCAGCAGGCCAGCGGCAGCGGCCAAGCGCTCGGCGGGAGGGGTGTCGAACAGCACGCTTGGCTGGCCTTCCACCGTCAACCAGGCGTTGTCCTTGAGCTCATCCTCCAGCTGCCCTACTTCCCAGCCCGCGCACCCCAGGCACACGAGGAAGTGCTCTGGCCCCGTGCCATCCGCCAGCGCCTGAAGAATATCCATGGACGTGGTGAGGGCAATGCCATCTTCTACCTGGACGCTGGAATCCCACGCCTGGCTATCCCCTTCGTGAAGGATAAAGCCACGGTCTTTATGGGTGGGGCCACCGTAATAGACAGGCGCATTGCGGTGCGGGCTCTCATCGCCCCCCAGGGAGAGCTGTTCAAACAGCGCATCCAGGGTGATCTCCAGGGGGCGGTTGGTAATCACCCCCATGCAACCATTGTGGTCATGGTCACACAAGTACACCAGGCTGCCCGCAAAGTTGGGGTCGTCCAGATGCGGCATGGCCATTAAAAAATGGTGTTTTAAGCTTTGCATGCGTCTCCTATGGCTTGCCGCTGAATCAGCAAGTCGGGCGTTATTGGGCGGAAGCAAGGCGACGCTCGATGGCGTCCAGCAGCATGCCGGCGATGTCGGTGCCACGCTGATCGTCGATTTCCCGCACGCAGGTGGGGCTGGTCACGTTGATCTCGGTGATGTAGTCACCGATGACATCCAGACCCACGAACATCAGCCCTTTCTCACGGATCAGCGGCTGTACCTGCTGGATCAGCCAGTGATCACGCTCGGTCAGCTCGCGACTCACGCCACGCCCACCGGCGGCCAGGTTGCCGCGGGTCTCTCCCGCCGAGGGGATGCGCGCCAGCCCGAAGGGCACAGGCTCGCCATCGACCAGCAGAATACGAGTATCGCCGTGTTTGATTTCCGGCAGGTAGCGCTGCGCCATGATCTGACGCTGGCCGCGCAGCGTCAGCTGCTCGATGACGGCGCCAATGTTGCGGCCATCAGGGCCGATATGAAAAATGCCCGTGCCCCCCATACCGTCGAGTGGCTTGAAGATCACGTCGCCATGCTCGGCGTGGAAGGCACGCAGCACATCATCACGGCTAGCCACGACCGTTGGCGCGCAGCACTGAGGAAACTGCTGGGCAAAGAGCTTCTCGTTACACTGCAGCAAGGCGGCGGTGGGGTTCACCACCAGCACTCCCTCGCGCTCGGCAAAGCCCAGCAGGTGCACCGCATTAATGAACTCGGCATCTACCGGCGGGTCCTTGCGCATCAGCACGACGTCCAGTTCTGCCAGTGGCCGCTGAGCTGCTTCGCCAAGGTCGTACCAATGTGCAGGATCACGATGCACGGTCAATGGACGCATGCGTGCGTAGGCCTGCCCTGCGTTCAAGAACAGATCGTCCTGCTCCATGTAGTGCAAGGTATAGCCGCGCTCCTGGGCAGCCCACAGCATCGCCAGGGTGGTGTCTTTCTTGTAGGCGATGTTACTGATCGGGTCCATCACGACACCGAGATGCAACGTTGAGTGGCTCATCGAAATACCGTCCATGCAGGAACAATCATTATTCAGTATGCCGTACTGCAGGCACGGCTCCAACCGCGGCTATTTGTCTGCGGTTTCGGAGAGCGCGCCAGGCACCAGGCGAATGGCATCGGGGGCCAAGGTGATCAGCTGTTGCTTGTAAAGCCGCCCGATCGCTTGTTTGTAGGCGCTCTTGCTCACCCCCAGGCGCGCCTTGATGGCGTGGGCATCGCTTTTATCGCCCAGCGGCAAGTAGCCGCCGCTTTCGCGTAGCGCCTGCAGTATCTTGTCACCTACCACATCGAGGCGTGCCGCCCCCGGCGGCAGCAGCGAGATATCGACTCGGCCATCCTCGCGACGCTGTTTTACATAGCCTTTCAGCGTCTGCCCTCGGCGCAGCGGCTGGGTCATGTCGTCCTGATAGATCAATCCCCAAAAACGGTGCTCGACCACCACTTTCATGCCCAGGTCCGTGCGATCGGCCACTACTACCGTGACCTCATCACCCTGCGACAGCGCCCAGGCATCGTCGCTCAGGAAGCGGTCCAATCGCATGGATGCCACGGGACGCCCCTGGTCATCGCTATACAGCATGACCAGTACGCGCTTGCCGGGGTCCGGGCGAAAACGCTGTTCGCTATAGGGCAGCAGCACGTCCTTGGGCTGGCCCCAACGCAGAAAGGCGCCCGTACTGTTCACTGCCGTCACGGTCAAGTAAGCGACTTCTCCCAGCTGGGCAGTCGCATCGCTGGCAGAACGGGGAGAGGCATGGGACTCACGGGCCATGGAGGTGTCCTTGCGAAGGGTTGAGAATCGGTAGCGTACCTTGCTAACACTAGCCAAAGCGAGGCCGTATTCGGCCTGACAGCCTGCTATACAAAAGCCGCTGCCGCAGAGAGCGCGGCAGCGGCTGACAGTAAGCGCTTACAAATCGCCGAAATGATGCTGCAAGAGGGTCAGCGCGACGACCGGTGCGGTTTCCGTACGCAGTACACGGGGCCCTAATGTCAGCGGCGTAAAGCTGCTGGCGGTGGCCGCAGCGATATCGGTATCGCTGAGCCCTCCTTCGGGGCCAATCAGCAACGCTGCCGAAGCGGGCCGAGACGACTGTGCAAAGCCATTGCCCGTGGCCAGATGAAGCATCAGGCGCAGCGGCTCTTGCCGTTCGGCCAGCCACTCCTCCAGCCCCTGCGGCGGGTACACGGGAGGCACCACTGCACGCCCACTTTGCTCGCAGGCGCTGGCAGCCACCGCCTGCCAATGGGCCAGTTTCTTCTCTTCTCGGTCGCCTTTCAGGCGAACATCCCCCCGCTCGGTATAGAGTGGGGTGATGGCAGCGACGCCCAGCTCCACGGCTTTCTGAATGGCATAGTCCATGCGGTCTCCCTTGGAAATCGCCTGGCCCAGATGCACCGCTAGCGGAGACTCCGCGCTGCCTGGCCATACCGACTCGACGGTTGCGGTGGTCTGTTTTCGCCCCACCTCCGCCAGCCGAACGCCTGCCTCCTGGCCTGCCCCGTCGAACAGGATCAGTGCCGCGCCCTCCCCCATGCGCAGCACGCGGGTAACGTGCTTGGCAGGGCCTTCCGGCAGCGTGACGGTCGCCCCGACACGTAGCTCGGTGGGCACATGAAGGCGCGGCATCTTGCCGTGCGTGGCGAGCCAGTGTGCTGCCGAATGCGCTTCGAGCATAGCTTAGTGGGTGTTCTCGGCAGCCTGGCTTGCCTGCTGCGCTTCACGCTGCTTGCGCTGGGCGTACATGGCTTCGAAGTTGACCGGCGCCAGCATCAGCGCAGGGAAGCCGCCACGGTTGACCAGGTTGTCGATACACTCACGGGCGTAAGGAAACAGCAGGTTAGGACAGAAGGCGCCTAACGTCTGCTCCAGCTGCGCACCTTCGATGCCGGAAATACGGAACAGGCCAGCCTGCTCGACTTCGGCCAGGAACGACGTGGTGCCGGACTCGCTGTCATTCACCTGGGCGGTGACCTTGACCACGACTTCGTACTGGTCGTCAGCCACTTTCTGGCTGGTAGTGTTCAGGTCCAGATTGACCTTGGGCTTGAACGCCTGCTTGAACACGGAAGGAGAGTTCGGCGCTTCGAAGGAAATGTCTTTCACGTAAATACGCTGCAAAGAGAATTTCAGCTGCGGCTTTTCGCCTTCAGCGGCACCGGCCTGCGGGGTGTTGTTATCTTCCGCCATGGGAGACTCCTCGTTATTCATTCAATAAAAAAGCGTGCGGCCCAGAGGCCGCTTTCGTCGTTTACTTCTTCACTACGGGAAGGCCATCGGCCTGCCACTGCATCATGCCACCACGCAACTTCGTGGCCCGCTCGAAGCCCGCCTTGACCAGCTTGGCTTGTGCGGCACCCGAGCTTTGGCCATGCTTGCACACCACGATGATCGGCTGGCTTTTGACTTTCTCCAGCTCGTTCATGCGGCTATCGAGGCTGCTCTGGGGAATGTTGCGTGCACCGGCGATATGCCCCGCCTTGAAGTCTTTGCTTTCACGAATGTCCACCACCACCGCATCTTCGCGGTTGATGAGCTGGGTGGCCTGGCTAGAGGACACGGCATTCGAGGCAGCGCTACGCGTTTCGTAGACAATCCACGCCGTGAGCACCAGCAAAAATGCCCCCACCAACAGGGGGTGGTTCATTACGAATTCGAACAGCTGATCGATCATCGCGAACACAATCTCTTGGTCTATGCAGAAAAAAGCGGCCTGGCCGCCATCAGAAACGCGACAAGTATACACGTCACAGGGCATACCGCGCAGGCCATGACGCCCAGCGGCTGCCTGCGTTATGATGCCCCAAGCACGCGCCCGCCGCGACCCTGTTTCTCAGGTACTGTCTGAAAACTGGCTGAATGGCCATTGCCAGCGTTTCAAACAGCTCTTTTCGTTGCTTGGCTGACCCATATAACGAGGTTTCTCATGGCATCATCTGCACCCCGCCCCGTCGCCCTGATCATCCTGGACGGCTATGGCCACAATCCCGATAGCGCACATAACGCCGTGGCTGCCGCCCATACCCCGAACATGGATGCCCTGTGGGCCAAACGCCCCCACGCCTTCGTACACACCGATGGCCGCCATGTGGGGCTGCCCGATGGGCAGATGGGCAACTCGGAAGTGGGCCACATGAACCTGGGAGCTGGGCGCATCGTGTACCAGGACTTCACGCGGATCACCAAGGCCATCGAGGATGGCGACCTGGATATCAATGGCGTGCTGACCAAACCTATCGACGACGCCGTGGCCAACGGCAAAGCGGTACATTTGTTGGGCCTGCTCTCGCCTGGAGGCGTACACAGCCATGAAGACCACTTCATTGCCGTCGCGGAACTGGCGGCGCGGCGCGGCGCTCAGCGAATCTACGTGCACGCCTTCCTGGATGGCCGCGACATGCCCCCGCAAAGCGCGCTGGCCTCCATCGAGCGCGCCAATGCCCGGCTTGCCGAACTGGTCGGTGCCGACAACGGCTTCGTGGCCTCCATCATTGGCCGCTTCTTCGCCATGGACAGAGACAACCGCTGGGAGCGGGTCGAGCAGGCCTACCGCCTACTCACCGAGGGTCATGCCGAGCATACCGCCACCAGCGCTGAAAGCGGCCTGCGGGATGCCTACGCGCGTGGTGAAACCGACGAGTTCGTGGCGGCCACCAGCGTTCCCGTCAACGGTAGCGCCATGACGTTACAAGATGGCGACGCGGCGATCTTTCTGAACTTCCGCTCTGACCGGGCCCGGGAACTGACCGGCGCCTTCACCGATGCAGATTTTTCCGGTTTCCAGCGCCAGACCCGGCCTGCCCTGGCGGGTGACGGCCTGGTGATGATGACCCAGTACGCCGCCGACATTGCCGCTCCGGCGGCGTTCCCCCCCACCGACCTCACCGATACGCTGGGCGAAGTGGTGTCCAAGCGCGGCCTGACCCAGCTGCGTATCGCCGAAACCGAGAAGTACCCTCATGTGACGTTCTTTTTCTCGGGGGGTAACGAAGCCGAGTATGACGGCGAAGAGCGTATCCTGGTGCCGTCGCCTCGGGATGTGAAAACCTACGACGAAAAGCCGGAAATGAGCGCGTTCGACATCACCGACAAGCTGGTGGACGCCATCGACAGCGGCCGCTTCGACCTGATGGTGTGCAACTACGCCAACGGCGACATGGTCGGTCACACGGGGGATTTTGCCGCCGCCGTCAAGGCCATTGAAACCGTCGACACCTGCGTTGGGAGGGTCGTGGAGGCCATCGAGCGGGCCGGTGGCGCCTGCCTGATCACCGCCGACCACGGCAATGCCGAACAGATGGTGCACCCGGTGACCGGCGAGCCACAAACCGCTCACACCACCTTTGTGGTACCGCTGATCTACGTCGGTGAGCGCGAGGCTCAGCTGTCGGACGGCCGTCTGTGCGATTTGGCACCCACGCTGCTGGCGATGATGCATCAGCCACAGCCAGACGCGATGACGGGCCAGTCACTGCTGCGCTTCGCCTAATGCCATCGTGGCAACGGCTGCCCTTGCTGGCGCTGCTGATGCTGGGCACGCCCGCTGCCGTCGCGCAGGATGAGCGTGCCGCCCAGCAGCAGCTGGATGCGCTAGGCCAGCAAATCGATGCCATGACCCAGCAGTTGGGCGTGACGGACCAGGCCCGTGACAGCGCCCAGCAGGCCCTGCGTGCCGTCGAGACGGAGCTGGCCCAAACGCACCAGCGTCTGGACCAGCTGCAGGGGGAACGCCGCCAACTGAACGAAGAGAGCGAGCAATTGCGCCAGCACCGTGAGCGGCTCGAGCAGGAAAGAGCGGCGCAATACGCAGCGCTGGGCCAGCAACTGGCGGCCCTCTACCGGCTGGGCCCCACCCCGCAGCTCAAGCTGCTGTTGAACCAAAGCAACCCCGCAGAGCTGGACCGCATGCAGGCCTACCTGAACCGCTTGACGCAGGCACGGCAACGTCGCCTGGGCGACATTGCCCGCCTGGATACCGCGCTGGTGGATACCGAGCAGGCGCTGGCCGAGCGCCAGACCCGGCTGGATACCCTGGCGGACGAACTGGAAGCGCAAAGCGCGCTGCTGGCCCGCCGTACCGAGGAACGGCGCAGCGTCGTGACCACGCTGGATGATCGTTACGAGAGCGAAGCCGACCGTCTGGCCGACCTCAGCCAGAGCCGCGAGCAGGCCGAACAGCAGCTACGCGCCATCCAGGCCGAGCTTGCCCGACTGGCCGAGCCGACGCCCTCCACCAACATCACCCGCACCCAGGGCGACCTGCCCTGGCCAGTACAGGGCGCCATCACGGCCAGCTACCAGCGCCGTCAGGGCGTGCATTACAACGGTATCGTGATTCAAGCGGGCGCCGGCACGGCGGTCACGGCCGTCCACTCTGGGCGCGTGGTCTTTGCGGACTGGATGCGGGGGTTTGGCAACCTGATGATCATCGATCATGGTGATCAGATCATGACCCTGTATGCCCACCTTCAGCAGTTCGATGCCCGCCCGGGCCAGCAAGTAAACCGGGGCGACCGCATCGGCCGAGTGGGCAACAGCGGAGGGCAGCCTTCATCCGCGCTCTATTTCGAAGTGCGGCGAGGTGGCGCCCCCATTAACCCGCAACGTTGGATTGCACGACGTTGACGGGATAAGCTGATAGCAGCGGCACCCTTGAAGGTGTCGCGCCGACCGTCTAACCCATGCGGCGCCCAGCGGCGCTGCCTTTCGCCTAGCGGAGTACGCATGACGCTATCTGTAACCGAGGTATCGGCCCCTGCCAAGCGTTTCTTGGCGACCCTGCTTCCGCTCGCGCTGCTGGCAGCACCCTTACCCCTAGCGGCTCAAACGGCCAATAGCGTCGCCGACGACCTTCCGCTGGAAGAGATCCAGACCTTCGCCGAGGTGTTCGAACGCATCAAACGGGCCTATGTCGAGGAAGTGGATGATCGTACGCTGCTGCGCAATGCCATGCGCGGCATGCTCAGCGAGCTGGACCCTCACTCGGCCTACCTGGATGCCAACGAGTACCAGAGCCTTCGCGAGTCCACCCAGGGCGAGTTCGGCGGCATCGGCATCGAAGTCGGCACCGAGAATGGTCAACTCATGGTGATCACTCCCATCGACGATACACCGGCCTCCCGCGCGGGCCTGCTGTCGCGGGACATCATCATCGCCATCGATGGCACACCCACCGATAACCTCTCCTTGCAGGAAGCCGTCAACCTGATGCGGGGCGAGCCGGGCAGCCAGCTGCGGCTGTCCATTCTGCGCGCGGGCGAAGATAGCCCACGAGACCTTACGCTGACCCGGGAAATCATCCGTAGCGAAAGTGTGCGCCATGAAACCCTGGAGCCTGGCTACGGCTATTTACGTATCAGCCAGTTCCAATCACGCACGCCGGAACAGGCACGCCGCGCCCTCGAGCGCATGGCACGCGAACAGCTGCTCGAAGGCCTGATTCTGGATTTACGTAACAACCCTGGCGGGGTACTGCAGGCGGCGGTGGGCGTGGCCGACCTCTTTCTGGATAGCGGGCTGATCGTGTATACCGAAGGCCGCCTGTCGGATACCGAGATGTCCTTTTCGGCATCGCCCGATACGCCTGCGCGTGATGTACCGCTCGTGGTGCTGATCAACAGCGGCAGCGCCTCCGCCGCAGAGATCGTGGCGGGTGCGCTTCAGGACCAGCGCCGCGGGGTCATCATGGGCACCGAAAGCTTTGGTAAAGGGTCGGTGCAACAGATCATGCCGCTGGGCAACGGCGAAGGACTGAAGCTGACCACAGCGCTGTACTACACGCCCAATGGCCGCTCCATCCAGGCGCAGGGCATCGAGCCGGACGTGGAAGTGGTGCGTGGCCGCCTGGAAGTGGCCGAAAGCCGCCGTGAACTGCGCGAAGCCGACCTGGAAGGGCATCTGGGCAGTCAGAACCAGCCTCGCGAGCGCGCGGCCATGTCGCAGCGGCTGCGCGACGACTATCAGCTCAGCGAAGCGCTCAACCTGTTGAAAGCGCTCAATGTCGTCGACCGGCGCCGCTAACGGCACGTGCTCGGCAGGCGACCTCTTTCACCGGTGGCCTGCCGCATGATGAGCCGCTTGAGTGGCACCCACTGGTTCATGCCACTCATGCCGACATTACGCAGCAGGGTCAGGCCCGGCTGCTGACTGCCAAACAGCCCCTTGAAGCCCTTCATCAGGGCCAGCATGGCCGTATTGTCGAGACGACGGCGGCGTTCGTAGCGCGACAGGATGGTCAGGCTGCCCCAGGGCGAGCCACGCCGCCAGGCAGCAACCACTTCTTCCGCCAACACCGCCGCATCCATCAGCCCAAGGTTCACCCCTTGCCCCGCCAAGGGGTGAATGCTGTGCGCCGCATCCCCCACCAGGGCAAAGTGCTCCTGCACATAGCTGCGGGCGTGGCGTTGTACCAGCGCAAAGCGATAGGCTCGATCGAGCACCGTGACAGCCCCCAGACGGTGATCGAAGGCGCGACCCAAGTCCTCTCCCAGCGCTTGCGGTGCCAGCGACTCAAGCCGGGCCGCCTGCTCGGGTGGCACGGACCACACAATCGAGCACAGCCGATCATCGCCGTCCACGGTCAACGGCAGGAAAGCCAGCGGGCTGCCGCTTACGAAGGCCTGACGGGCCGTCGCTCCATGGGCGTACTCACAGCGCACGGTGGTGACCACCGCTTCCTGGCCCATGGACTCCTCTGCCACCTCGATGCCCGCCAGTTCGCGCAGCACAGAGCGCGCACCATCGGCCGCCACCAGCAGCGGGGTTTCCAGCTGGCGGCCATCCTCCAATACCAGCCAGCGCCCTTTGGAACTGGTCTGTAGCGCGGAGACGCGCACGCCATTCAGCCGGGTCAACGTCGGCAGGTTGGCCAGCTGTGTATTGAGTGCGGCCAGGGTCACGTCGTTCTCGACGATATGCCCCAGCACGGCGGTGCCCGCCTCGTCCGCCGAAAAGTGGATGTTGCCACTGCCCTCGGCATCCCATACCTGCATGTAACGGTAAGGCGTGATACGCGTCGCCGCCATGGCAGGCCAGGCACCCAGATGGTTCAACAGCCGCTGTGACACCGGCGTCAGGGCGCTGACACGGGGCGCCGGTAGCGCCTGGGCCACCTCTTCCAACTGCAGAGGCTTCTCACGGGCCTCGACCAGCGCGACCTGCATACCGGCCTTGGCCAGCAACCCTGCCACGCTGGCCCCGACCATGCCGGCCCCCACCACCACCGCATCGAAACGCGTGACCGTGGTTGCCTGTTCTGCTTGAATCGTCATAGCCAATCCTTATTGTGTCAGCGCTATCGTTCTAGCCCCATGGCTCGGCGTGCCAACCCCCGGCGCAGCGGTCCCACCAGGTTCAGGCCGATCAATCCGGCACCACGGGCATGGGGCAGCAGTGGCAGCGAAGCACCGAACAGCCGCACCAGGCCATCGCTGAAACGGATGACGTTGGCACGGTCATCGGCACGGCGGCGCTCGAAAGCCGCCAGGGTTGCCAGACTGCCCAAGGGCTGCTGGTGTTGGGCAGCCTGGGCCAGCGCCTCGACCAGATCCATCACGGAGCGCAGCGCAAGATTGAAGCCCTGCCCGGCCACGGGGTGCAGCGCGTGCGCAGCATTGCCAAGCACCGCTAGCCCCGGCCTTACCGGTTCTTCAGCTGTCACCAGCGAAAGCGGATAGCAATAACGCTGCCCCAGCCGATTGAATCGGCCTACCCGGTCGCCGAACGCTTGCTGCAGCTGGCTCAAAAAAGCCTGCTCAGACAGCGCCATGCGCGCCTGCTCACCCCCGCTGGGGTGTGTCCAGACCAGCTCCATGGCCTGACCGGGCAAGGGCAACAGCGCAATGGGGCCTTCTGCGGTGAAGCGCTCGTAGGCGACCCCGTGGTGGGGCTGACTGACCCCCACATGGGCAATCACGGCGCTTTGTTCATAAGAGTGACGGCGACTCTGAATACCCAACTGCTCTTTCAAGCCCGAGCGGCCTCCGTCGGCCAGTAACGTCAGCGTGGCAGTCAGTTCACTGCCATTCGACAGGCGAAGATGATGCTGCCCCCCTGCCTGCGGGGTCAGCGACGTGACCGAGGCGGGGCAGTGCCATTCGATGGGGAGTTGCTGCAATCGACGGTGCAGCACCTGCCCCATCCAGGCGTTGGGAATCACATGCCCCAGCGCCTCGACGCCCAGCTCTTCCGCGCTCAGGCGCGTCGCCCCCAAACGTCCACGCTCGCTGATATGAATGCGCTGGATGGGCGAGGCCTCAGCCTGCATTTCCTGCCACACGCCCAGTTGGCGAAAGCGCTGGGCGGAGCCCTCGGCAATGGCGCTGGCACGCGCATCGAAGCTGGGCTGCCAGGTGGCCTGGTCGCTCGTCTCTGGCAGAGCCTTGGCCTCGATCATGGCCACGCGCCACCCAAAACGCTCTATTAGAGACGCGAGGGCGCACCCAAGGCTGGCGCCTACCAGGCCACCCCCCACGATCACGATATCGTGAGTGGCAGGTCGCTCACTGGAAGCTTCTGTTACCGCTGCGGACACCTGCATTCACCTCTCCTGGCTTGGTTGTTCAGCCTATGCGAATCATCGTAACCATAACGTAATTTACATAACGACTTCTTCAGCTTTGTAGGCTGGTCACTATTTAGCCATCAATTGCTCGATGGCCTCGACCTGCTTGGGAACTCCATCGGTGATCACCTCTCCCCCAAGCGCAGTAACCACAACGTTGTCTTCGATACGAATACCGATCCCACGGTAAGCCATAGGAATATCGTCATCACAAGGGATATACAGGCCCGGCTCAATGGTTAGTACCATGCCCGGCGCCAGCGGCCTGGGCGTGTTTTCATCGAGTCGATAGGTCCCCACATCGTGGACGTCCAGACCCAGCCAGTGCGACGTGGAGTGCAGATAAAAACGTCGATAACTTTCGTCATCGATACGTGCCTGCACCTCGCCTTCCAAAAGCCCCAGGTCGATGAGGCCCTTGGTCAAATCGTGCACGACCCCGTGATGGATATCGGCCAGGGTAGCACCCGGAGTGACGGCGTTCACAGCACGCTCCTGAGCCTCCAGCACCACCTGGTAGAGCGCTCGCTGGGCATCGCTGAAGCGACCGGAGACCGGGAAAGTGCGGGTGATGTCGCCAGCGTAGAGATCGAACTCAGCGCCCGCATCGATCAGCACCAGCGACCCTGCCTCCAGCGCATCGCTGTTTTCAATATAGTGCAGCACACAGGCGTTGGCGCCGCCGCCCACGATAGTGCTGTAAGCGGGACCACTGGCCCCTTGCCACATGAACGCGTGCTCCAGTTCGGCCTGAAGCTGGTACTCATACACGCCTGTCTGGCAGGTGCGCATGGCACGCACATGGGCCTGAGCAGAAATGGCCGCCGCATGGCGCAGCAGGGCGATTTCCCCCGGACTCTTGATCAGCCGCATCTCATGGATGAGTGGGCGGCAATCCAGCCAGCCTTTCAAGGCAGGCTTACCACGGCGCACGCCCGCCTGAGCCTGGGCTAGCGCCTCTTCCAGCAGGCTGGTCGCTTCGGGGTTATCCAGCGGCGCGTAGAGCAATTCGCGGCCATCGAGCAGCGCTGCCAATTGCACATCGCGCTGGGCGTTCTCGAAGGCCTGGTCGACCCCCAGCTGCTGCTCCACCCCGCTGGCCCCCAGCCGTCGCCCCATCCAGGCCTCCAGCGTGGGGTCCCGGTCCTGACAGAACACCACGCTGCTGCCTTCGGCACGCCCAGGCAGCAGCACCAGCAGGCCGTCGGGCTCTTGCAGGCCCGTGAGGTAGTAAAAGTCGCTCTGCTGACGAAAGCGGTATTCGCTGTCGTGGGAGCGCGTCACCAGCGACGCACCGGGGATCAGCATGGCCGCGTTCGGCGGCAGCTGGGCCATCAGCGCCTCACGCCGCTGGCGGTACTCGTCGGGCCCAATGGGCGCGGGGCGCGGCAATAGCTCAGGCAACATAGTGGCTCCTTGCGTATTCTGAAGAACAGTCAGATATCAGTGGACGGGGGCGTCGACCTGCTCGACCTGGGGCTGGCCCGGGTGCTGCTCGGTATACAGCAGCATGGCCGCCATGCGCGCGTGCTCGGTCAGGGCAAACAGGTCGTTCTCGTTGTCCGGGCTATCGTCGATATCGGTTTCGATCTGACTCAGCCCTGCCAGATCTTCGATGGCCTCACGCAGGGTCTGCGACCAGCGCTCTCGCAGCGTGTCATCGGCCACCTCTTCGACGACTTCCATGAAGCCCAATGTCCACTCCTTGAGCCCTTGGGCCTGTTCGGCAAGCGAAAACAGCTCATCCGGCAGCAGCGGCGCGTAGTTCAAGTCGCTGGCACTCAAGGCTTCCAGCGTCTGACGCCGCCAGCCCAACAGTCGCTCTGCACTAGCCTGGTCCCGGGGCTGTTCGACACCGAGGCCCAGGCAGACCTCTTCCAGCCACCCTTCGGCGCTCACATCACGCAGCGCCAACAGGGCACACAGGCGCCCGTCCAGAAAAGCGGGAGACTGCATGCTCCCGTGCAATAAAAATACATCCGCCACGTCAGAAAAGTCCTGGCGCTCGTCAATCAATGACATGTTTTGTGCTCGCTTTAGCAAAAGTCAGAGTAAGATTCTGCGCAGAGAGCGGTCGGCACGTGCGTTGACCCCGTACGAGCGGCTCTCTTATAGTGAATATCGTCTATCCATCCTATTCGTGTGATGTTAACGCATTGGGGCCCTGACTGGCCCGTGCTGGAGTCAATGATGAGTACCGCCAAGCGGCCAACGAAAGAGATCACCCTATTGGGGCGCAGCTATGTCATTGCCTGCGATAACGGGCAGGAGGTGCAGCTGGAGCGCGCTGCTCGCTATCTGGACAGAGCCATGCACGGTATTCACGCCCAGAGCAGCGTGTTAGGCAACGAGCGCATTGCCATCATGGCCGCGCTGAACATCACCCATGAATTGCTGGAAGCGCTGGACGAGCACCGTGCGGGTGAGGCTAACCTGAGCCGCCTCAATGAGCGCCTCGAACGAGCGTTGGCAGGTACTCGCAAGCCAACGGACGCGTAAAGAGAGCCGTTCGGGGCATGGATGCTTTGGCATTGGCAGCGCCTCTGTTAGGATAGGGATGTTCTCTGGAATGCGCGCCAGTCGTTATAGTCCCTCGAGCCTATACGCAGTACCAGGGGGCCAAATGCTAGCCAGACCCGTGCGCATGTCCGTGCGTCGGAAAGCCTGACGGTCTGGCTGCGGCCACCCACCTGAACCCATAGGTTCAGGGCCAGAACGACAGCGGCATTCTGGGGAACACTTCAACATGGCCTGATAGAGATGACGCATACGACGCCCGATGAAAAGCAGGCCCTGCGCCGTGAACTCAAGCGCAGACGCAAGGCGCTGACCGCCAAACAGCAACAGCAGGCGGCCCACTCACTCTGCCAGCGCCTGAGGCATCAGCCCGAAATCAGACGCGCCAAACGCATCAGTCTCTACCTGCCGGTCAATGGCGAAATCGACCCGACACCCCTGATCGCATGGCTTCGCCAGCGACGCACCACGATTTACCTTCCTGTGCTACGCCCTTTCAGCGCCAATAGCCTATGGTTCGTGCGTTACGACCAGCATACCCCCATGGTCAAGAATCGTTTCGGCATTGCCGAACCCTGCCCAAGGTTTGCTGCCCACCGTGGCCATCGGCTACCCGCCTGGGCACTGGATACGCTGATCGTACCGCTGGTCGGGTTCGACCAGCAGGCCAACCGCATGGGCATGGGGGGAGGGTTTTACGACCGCAGCCTAGCCTTCATGCGCAGACCTGGCCCGGCTCCCGCCTTGATTGGGGTGGCGCACGCTTGCCAACAGGTCGACCAGCTGCCGTTGGAGCCCTGGGATATTCCGCTCAAGGCCGTGGTCACCGATCAAGCCACGGCACGCCCCATAAAAAGGGCTGATCCATGATCAGCCCTCTTGTTTGACCTTTTGCAGGCTCGCGACGTCGATACCGCTCTACCCTGCTACCATTGATCAACTTCCCGATATTGCCTGGGCATAGCCAGTCGCCAAAACCCCAAGTAAAAACACCACGGTTAGCGCCATGACCATATCAGGTTTTCTTCGCCGCATGCCAAATCTCCAACGTCTTTCCAAGTGCCGGTAGCCCTGGGTGCGTCACCAAGGAGTTGCCTTTGGAAAGATGACACACCTCATTATTTACGGCGATGACTATAGGGCTATAAGGGGGGTAGTGACAACCGCTATTAACACTATTTTCACCCCCCTAATTAAGCGTTTTAGTTTTTTGAATCTGTTCAGTAGTGCGTGGCTGCCAAGTTAGCAATCACTTACATTCAATTACGCCATGAACAGCCGATAGGCCGGGTTGTCGCTCTCCTGCCAGTAACGGTAACCAATGGCGTCCAGGTACTCGGTCACATGGGTGCGATCCTCATTGGGTACCTGCATGCCCACCAGCACACGACCATAAGCAGCCCCGTGGTTACGATAGTGGAACAGTGAAATATTCCAGTCATGGGGCAATTGGGTGAGGAAGTTCATCAAGGCACCAGGACGTTCCGGAAATTCGAAACGGTAAAGCTCCTCCTCGAAGTGCTCCCGGGGCCGACCACCACTGAGATGGCGAATGTGCAGCTTCGCCAGTTCGTTATCGGTCAAGTCTTCGACCTGATACCCGCCTTCGCGCAGCTTTTCGATCACCGCTAGGCGGTCTTCGCCACCTGGTTTTACCTGCACGCCAACAAAGATATGGGCCTCGCTGTCATCGGCATAACGGTAGCTGAATTCAGTCACCATTCGTTTGCCCAGCGTTCGACAGAACTTCTTGAAGCTGCCAGGCTTTTCAGCAATGGTGACGGCCAGGATGGCTTCGCGCTGCTCGCCCAGCTCCGTCCGTTCGGCAATATGCTGCAAGCGGTCAAAGTTGGTGTTGGCTCCCGAATTGATGCACAACAGGGTTTCCCCCTCGGCACCGGTCTGCTGCACGTATTTCTTCAGGCCGGCCAACGACAGCGCTCCAGACGTTTCCGCCACGGCACGGGTATCCTCAAAAATGTCCTTGACCGCCGCGCACATCTCATCGGTGTTCACGGTAATGACATCGTCGATCAGGTCACGTACCAGAGAGAACGGCACGTCGCCAATTTGCGCCACGGCCACACCTTCTGCAAACACGCCCACCTGATCCAGCACAACGCGCTCCCCGGCCTCCAGAGCCGCTTTCAAGCAAGCGCTATCCTCGGCCTCGACGCCAATGATCTTGATATCAGGACGCAGGTATTTCACGTAGGCCGCCACCCCGGCAATCAGCCCACCACCGCCTACAGGGATAAAGATCGCATCCAGCCGCCCGCTGTGCTGGCGCAGAATCTCGACCCCGATGGTGCCCTGGCCCGCCACGACGTCGATATCGTCAAACGGCGGAATATAGGTGTAGCCATGCTCCTTGATCAGCTCCTGCGCATGCTCGGCGGCGGCGGCAAAGGCGTCGCCCTTCAGCACCACTTTTGCCCCCCGCGCACGTACCGCCTGCACTTTGATATCCGGTGTGATGCGAGGCATCACGATGACGGCCTTCACGCCCATCAATTTGGCCGCCATGGCCAAGCCCTGTGCATGGTTGCCCGCCGAGGCAGCAATCACCCCTTTGGCTTTCTGTTCTTCCGTGAGCTGGGCCATCTTGTTGTAGGCCCCACGGATCTTGAACGAAAACACCGGCTGCAAGTCTTCGCGCTTGATCAAAATCTGGTTGTTGAAACGACGCGACAAAAAGGGAGCGGGGGAAATAGGCGTCTCGCAGGCTGCTTCGTAGACACGGGCCTGGAGAATCTTTTTGACGGTTGCTTCAAGCATGCTGATATCCCGGAAAAATGGCGTGACCCTAGCGGGTGCGAACAAAACCTCTATTGGTAGCAGATGACAGCCGCCATCGTCTAGCGGCGTTGCCATCGGCAACGGGCGTTCAGGCCGTTATACTAAGCACGACTGCCCACCCTGATTGGACTCCATCATGACACAAGACGAACTAAAAGCCGCTGTCGCCGATGCCGCGCTCGATGAAATCGAGCCATATCTCGAAAAAAGCACCGTGCTGGGCATTGGCACCGGCTCCACCGCCAACCTGTTCATTGATCGTTTGGGCGCGTTACGCGACCGCTTCAAAGGGGCCGTGGCCAGCTCTGAGGCCAGTGCAGAGCGCTTGAAAGCCCAGGGTATCGAGGTCTTCGAACTCAATCACGTTGGCAACGTCCCCTTTTACATCGACGGTGCCGACGAAGTGAATGCTCACTTGCATATGATCAAAGGCGGGGGTGCCGCACTGACGCGTGAAAAGATCGTCGCCGCCTGCGCCGAGCGCTTCATCTGTATTGCTGATGGCTCGAAATACGTCGCCCAGCTCGGCAACTTTCCCCTGCCGGTAGAAGTGATTCCCATGGCGCGCTCTTATGTGGCCCGCGAGCTGGTCAAACTCGGTGCCGACCCCGTTTACCGTCAGGGCGTCATCACCGACAACGGCAACCAGATCATCGACTGCTTCAACTTCATGATCGACGACCCGGTAGCCATGGAAGCACGGATCAATGGCATCGTCGGCGTGGTGACCAACGGCCTGTTTGCTGCACGCGGTGCCGATGTCTTGCTGCTGGGTAAAGCGGATGGCGTAGAGCGCACGGCCTTACGCTGAGCTCTCGCCAAAGCCTGGCTTTGGCCAGGACTAATCCCCGGCCAAGGCCAGGCACCGGCCAAGCCCATCCAGCGTGCGCCAAAGCGCCCCGCGCTGGGCTGTGATTGCCGCTTGCCCAGCCAGCCCGCGCTGCCTGGCACACTCAGGGTTGGTGATGTGTTCTACCAGAACGCTTGCCAGCGCATCTGGCGTGTCAACCACCGTCAGTGCATTGGCCGCCAAGAGCGGCTCGGCGACATCGCTGAAGTTCTCCAGCGACGGACCGCACAGCACGGGCTTACCCAGCGCAGCAGGCTCCAACACGTTGTGCCCGCCCAGTGGCACCAGGCTCCCCCCCACATAGGCGACGCTGCCCGCAGCGTACAGCGTCGCCAGCTCGCCCAGCGTATCCCCCAGGTAGACCTGGGTGGCGGGCGTGACGGGCTGTTGCTGGCTTCGACGACTGACCTTGAACCCTTCACGCTCACACTGGGCCGCCACTTCATCAAAGCGCTGTGGATGCCTGGGCACCAGCACTAACAGCGCCGTGGGGAAACGCGTGAGCAATTGGCGATGGGCAGCCAGCAGCAGCGCCTCTTCCCCGTCTCGGGTAGAGCCAGCGACCCACACGGGACGCTGGCCCCACTCACTAAGTAAGCACTCACTCTCTTCCAATAGCCTTTCAGGAAAGGCTTGTTCGAACTTCAGCGACCCCACCACGGTGGTCGATTCAGCCGCACAGCCCAGCGCGTGAAAACGCTCGGCGTCCTCTGGCGACTTGGCGGCCAGCCACGTCACGTTGGCCAAGGCCCCCTGCATCAGCGGGCGCAAACGCTGGTAGCGGCCAAACGCGCGGGGCGATAGTCGGCCGTTCACTACGGCAACGGGCACCGCCTGCCGATGGCAGGCGTGAAGCAGGTTCGGCCACAGCTCGGTTTCAAACAGGATGGCAAGGTCCGGCTGTACGCGAGCCACAAAACGCCTGGCCGCGCCGGGAAAATCCAACGGCAAAAAACGGTGGGCAAGGCGCGTCTGGTCGGCAGTCTCCTGTTCTGCTATCAACGCCTGTGCCTGTCTGGCGCCGGTAGCCGTCATGGTGGTCAGCAGCAGGCTGTGGCGAGGAAAGCGCGCCAGCAGCCCTTCGATCAGCGGGCGTGCGGCGCGCACCTCCCCCACGGAAGCACAGTGCAGCCAAAGTCGCGGCGCGGGCGGGAGTGGTTCAAGGCACAGTCCCAGCCGCTGGAGTCTTGAGTACGTGGGGACTTGCTCACGCCAGATGCGCCAGCCAATCAAGGGCGCCAGCCCATACAACGCTGCCGAATAGGCCAGCCGTGGCCAGCGGGGGGTGGTCATCAACTTTCGCGGTCCAGAATCGAGCTGATCATTGCCGTGGTGGAAACACCATCCTCGAAGCCCAGCACCTTGACTTCGCCCCCGTTGGCAATCACGGCGCTGCCGCCAGCAATGTCTTCGGGACGGTAGTCGCCGCCTTTGACCAGAATATCCGGCAATACTTGCTCGATCAGGGCGGCAGGCGTGTCGTCACTGAACGGCACCACCCAATCCACCGCGCCGAGCCCCGCCAGCACCTGCATCCGCCGGTTCAACGGGTTGATGGGGCGCTTCGGCCCTTTCAACCGGCCAATGGACGCATCATCGTTCACCGCCACGACCAGCCGGTCACCCAGGCGCTTGGCCTGTTCCAGGTAGGCCACATGGCCTGCGTGGAGAATATCGAAGCAGCCATTGGTCATCACCACCCGCTCACCGCGCAGCTGCGCAGCGCGAACGGCATCGACCAGAGGCGCTGGCTCGATCACGCCGAACTCGGCCAACTTGTCGCTATGCAGCGCGGTGTAAAGCTCGGCAATGGAGAGCGCGGCGGTACCCGGCTTGGCCACCACCAGGCCCGCGCCCAGATTGGCCAGCATCATGGCTTCCGGCAGCGCATGGTTAGCGGCCAGGGCCAGGCCCATCAGGCCAATCACGGTATCGCCGGCCCCCGTGACATCGAACACTTCCTGGGCACGGGTGGGCAGGTGCAGCGGTGCATGGCCTTCACGGATCAGCGTCATGCCCTTCTCGCTGCGGGTAATCAGCAGCGCTTCCAGTGCCAGCTCGGCACGCAGCGCTTCGCCTCGCTCGGCCAGGATAGCGTCGGTGGCGCAGGGGCCTGCCACGGCCTCGAACTCGGCCAGGTTGGGAGTGATCAGGCTGGCTCCCCGGTACCTGGTGAAATCCTGACCCTTGGGGTCGATCAGTACCCGCTTGCCGTGCTGGCGAGCCATCTCGATCAGCCGCTCGACCTGATTCAGCGTGCCCTTGCCGTAATCCGACAGGATCACCACGTCGCATTCGGACAGCGCCTGTTCCACTTGTGCCAGCAGGGCGCTGGTGTCCACGCTATCGAGGCGCTGCTCGAAATCCAGGCGCAGCAGCTGCTGGTTACGGCTCATCACACGCAGCTTGGTAATCGTTGGGACATCAGGGCTACGCTGGAAGTAAGTGCTTACATTGGCTGCCGCCAGGCGCCTAGTGAGCAGCTCGGCATTGTCATCCTCTCCCACCAGGCCCGCCAGCGCGGCGTGCCCACCCAATGACGCCACGTTGAGCGCCACATTGGCCGCGCCGCCGGGGCGGTCATCGGCATCTTCCACGCGTACCACGGGCACCGGGGCTTCCGGTGAGATACGCGAGGTGCCGCCATGCCAGTAGCGGTCGAGCATGACATCCCCGACCACCAGTACGCGGGCATGTTCCAGGGCGGTTAGATCAACTTTCATCCGAGAGTCCTGTTGTGGTGTGCGCTGCGCTATGCGCCAGCAGCGCATCTAACTTGGCAATGACGTCGTCCGCCTTGATCAGGTCCATGGCATCGGCATGCCGCACCCGCTGCCCCCAGCTCACTTCGTCCACGGATTTATGCAGGTATTTGCGCACCGCATCGGGGTATGCGTTAACGGCAAAATCGCGCCACAGATAGGGCGCGGCCCGCTGCGGGTTTGTCGTGGCGTAAAGCCCTAGCGTAGGGGTGCCCATGGCGTTACCCATATGGGCAGGGCCGGTATCGGGAGCAATCACCGCGCGGGCGCGATCAATCAGCGCCAGCACGCCCTTCAACGACGTGCCGCCAATGGCATTGACGACGCTGCCCGGCTGGCAAAGAGCTTCAATATTATCGCCCATCTCCCGCTCCATTGGGCTGCCGCCGCCGGTCAGTACGCTCTTCAGACCGTGCTGCACCCAAGCGTGTTCAATCACGCTGGCATAACCTTCCACCGACCAGTTGCGAAAGTTACGCAGGCGCGCGTTGCTGCACGGATTAATCACCAAATAAGGCGTGTCGCCACTGATGGCCCTGGCTTCTTCATAGGCAACCGCAGGCACCGCGAGATTCCACTCCAGACGCTCGTCTTCAACACCCAGCAAGCGAGCGAAGTCCATAAACGACTCCAGCACGTGGGCGTTTGCATGGGGGGCCAGCTGGTGCTGGGTGAACCAGTGCTGGGCGTCCTTGGCACGGGCTTTGTCGTACCCCACCCGCACATTTGCTTTGAGCCCAAGGGAGAGCACGCTGGCACGAATGGCCTGCTGCATATGCAGCAGCACGTCGAAGCGGGTATCGGCCAGCTCACGCCAGATGGCGCGCATGCCGGAAAGGCCGGTCGCTTTGTCGTACACGACGAACTCGACCCCGGAAAGCCCGGCCAGTAAACTGTGCTCCCCCTTGCCGATAATCCAGGTAATGCGCGCATGCGGCCACTGGCGCTGCAACGCTCGCACCGTGGGCACGAGATTGCACACGTCTCCCAACGCGGAGAGGCGCAAAATGGCAATATGGTTTGGTTGAGCAGGCAGAGAGGGCTTCATGCGCTTAGCGGCACTCCAGCAGAAAAATGGGCTGATTTTACATGATGCAGACAGTTTAAGTGACGCCTGCGCATCACACCAACTGTCCTCCCCTACTCACCCACTGAGCACAGCGCTGTTCGAGGCAGATTACTGGCAATCGCGAGGCCTGGTAGTCGGCGAAGCACCCGGCCGTGGCAGCAGCCTGTTCCTGCAAGCACGCGACCATGAGCAGTGGGTGCTGCGCCCTTACCAGCGCGGCGGGCTCATCGCCAAGGTCAGCAAGCAGCGCTATGTCTGGCTGGGGGCAGAGCGCACACGGGCGTTTCGTGAAGTGCGCTTGACCGCCGCGCTGTATGAGCAAGGGCTACCTGTGCCCCGCCCGGTGGCCTGCTGTGTCACACGCTTTGGCCTGACTTACGAAGCGGCACTGCTGACCGTGCGCATCCCCGGCGCTCGGGCGCTGGCCTCATTACTGAGTGCTGGCGAGGCTGATGAGGCACTGTTAACGCGCGTAGGGGCAATGATTAAACGTTTTCACCAGGCAGGGCTCGATCATGTGGATCTGAATGCGCGCAATATTCTGGTGGATCGCCAGGGAGAACCGTGGCTGATCGACCTGGATCGTTGCCGCTTGCGCTCGGCAGGCCAGTGGCAGGAGCGCAATCTGGCACGCCTTGAGCGCTCACTGGTAAAGTTCGACGCCTCCCAGGCCATGACAGCCATTCGGCAGGGCTACCGGGTAATCTGACGCCGAGCGATCACTGCCTGGAACGGCGACCTGGGTAACAACGCTGCAATAGCCCCTTGAGCTCACTTAAAATCTCCTCTTCACTTGGCACTTCGCCGCTTCTCCGGAACACTGCTTCGTGGCAGGGTTCATAACGGGGCCAGTAGCGGTAAGGCAGCGTACTGAAGAAGATACCCAGGGTAGGCGTATGCGTTGCCAGTGCCAGATTGCGCACGCCGGTATCACCGCATACCAGTACCGAGACTTCCGCCATCCAGTGACTTAGTTCATCAAGGCCCATACGTGGCTGAACCGAGACATTGGGGTGCCGAGCTACGACCTCAGCGAGAAAGTCCCCCGACTCCTCGGCTTTGTGCCCCTCCAGCAGTACATGCTGATATTGTGGCAATGCCTGTGCAGCCTGCTCGATCAACCTGCTCCACGCCTCTAATGTCAACGACTTGCTCGCTACCGAGGCAAACGGGAAATACACAATGGTCGCTGCTGCTTCCTCTCCCCGGTGCCAGGGCAGGGCAAAATCGAGCGGATAGCGTGGCTTGTGGCCCAATACCTTGAGGAAATCCAGCAGTACTTCGGCCTCATAGTGATAGTTGGAGCGCCGCAGTCCGACATCATAGAGCAGCGTATTGGACAGGCTGCGGTAGGGAAAGCCAAGTTTGATGGCCGCCGGTGTCATCAGGCTCAGTAACCTCGAGCGTGAGGTATCCGCTAGATCAAACAGCATATCCACCTTGCCCACCGAGCGCAGTGAACGCCACTGTGCTGCCAGACTACCACGCCCTTCCTGGACAAACACCTCATCGACAAGATCTTCCGGCACGGCATAGCGGTAGGCGGGTACCGTTGCCAGGATAATGTGCGCCTTGGGAAACAGGCGCCGCAGCTCCACCAAAAAAGGCCGAGCGGCCATGTAATCACCGAAGGCACACTGCCGAATCACCAGGATACGCGGCACCTCGTTCACTGCTGAACTCTCCAGCCAGCGTCGTCCGCGCTTACTCACGTAGGCACACTTATCAATCCAGGCTCTCACTTATGACTCCTCGTATAGCGCCTTGAGAGGTTTCACTCATTATCTATCCACTCCAGACCTGCATTGTTCCGACAAGACCGGGGCGGCTATGGCGCAGCCATGTAATATTCGATCAAACGCCTTACATGCTGCTGATTACTGAAATGCTGCTCAACGCGCAGCCTGGCGGCGGCTCCCATCTCCTGGCGACGTGGCGCATCAGCAATCAGAGTTGTCATGGCATCGCGCCAGGCGGGCACATCAAACGGCCCGACCAGTACGCCTGAAGCGCTGTCCACCAGTTCCGGCAGTGAGCCGGTGTTTGAGCCAATAATCGGCATACCACACGCCATCGACTCGATAATGGTCAAGCCAAAGGCTTCATTTTCCGAGGGAATGCAAACGATATCGAGCACAGGCAGGATTTCAGTCAAATCACTGCGATGACCTAAAAAACTGATCCTGCTCTCCAATGGAGTGCCTGCGATAAGTTGCTGCAATTGAGTATAAAAGCTTTCAATACCGCCCGAGGCATAGTCGGTTCCGCCAATCGACAGGGCATAAAAGAGGAGTGACTGGTCCAGTTCGAGCAGAGCCTTTACCCATACCTCCTGTCCCTTGCCTGGAGTGACTCGCCCCGGCAACCCGATCACTACCGCATCCACAGGCACCCCCAACTCGCGACGCTTGGCATGGATCGCCGCCAGATCGTTGCAGGGCTGGTAGTGCCGAGTATCAACACCGTGAGGTAAACACACCACCCGCTCTTTCGGCAGCGGCAAATTCCTGACATTACGTTGCCAGGTTGCCTGACTAATTGACAAAACACGTTCAACAGAGCCATAAGCCAAACGATGATAGGGGCTTTTCTTGGGGCGTCGCCCCCCCATATGGTCGGTATAAAGAACTCTTAAACCTGGCATCACTAGCTTGAGCAGGGTGATTAGCCGCAAGTCACTCGATTTATGGCAGTGGATAACATCCGCCTCTTCCTCAACCAACCAGCGTCGCAGTGACAGCACATGGGTAACGGCCTGCATATTACTGCTGAAGGCCCGAAAGGGAATGGTATGCTGCTGCATACTGGCTTCCACCCGAGTATTGGAAAGGCAGAGTCCCAGCACTTCCCAGCCCTCGCTCTTGAGGTCTGTAATGATGCGCTCGACGTATAGTTCCAGACCACCATTGCCATCCGATAGGCATAGCTGCACTACCTTGCGAGTTGCTACCGAGGGTTCCGCCAAGTCGTTCTCTGCCAAATTATTTGCTGCCATTACTGCACCTGTTGTATGCCCTGCCGGTTAATGCCGCTAGTCAGCACATTTTCCAGGCCATGTGCTCATTCTGGTAGTATACAGGCTGCAATTAACGGGGCCTAAACCATGGCGCACAAAGTGCTTGTCGTACGCAATGACAAAATTGGCGATTTTATGCTGGCTTGGCCAGCACTGGCATGCCTGAAAAAGGCAACGCCAACGCCGCATATCAGCGTATTGGTGCCTGACTATACAGCGCCGCTGGCCAGGGCCTGCCCGTGGGTAGATGAGGTGATGATTGATCCCGGCCCCAATGCGGATAAAGCCGCCCAGCAGGCCCTGCTGCATGAGGTCAAAGCAGCCAAATTCGATGCCCTGCTGACACTGTTTTCAACCCCTCGTATCGGCTGGCTGGGCTGGCGGGCGGGTATCCCACTACGCATGGCGCCAGCAACCAAGTGGGCGCAGATTTTCTATAATCAGCGTGTACGCCAGCGCCGTTCCCGCTCAGCCAAGCCAGAGTATCAATACAATGTGGACCTTGCCTGTGAACTGCTGGGCCGACTATCACTGACGCTATCTGCGTTACCCTCGCCCCCTTTCTGGCCACTGGAAAGCGAGGATCGCCAGCAGCAGCGTCAGCTATTGCTGCACAGCGCACAAGCAACCGAAAGCCAGATCGTGGTGATTCACCCCGGCAGTGGTGGTTCAGCGGCCAATCTTTCGCTGGATCAATACTCAGCACTGATCATACAGATTCAGCAGCAATTGGGGAGTGTGCATCCACCCCACTGGCTAATCAGTGCAGGCCCTGGTGAACAGCGCGAGGCCGAGGCATTGCAGGCAAAATTGGCGAGCGAAGGCGTGACAGCCAAGCCATTCCCTGCCACTACCAATGTGGCCGACTTCGCTCGCCAACTGGCGGGAGCTGACCTATTGATTGCCGGCTCGACCGGCCCGCTGCATATCGCAGGCTGCCTGGACATCGCCACGGCAGGCTTTTATCCCGCCAAGCGCTCAGCCACGCCGCTGCGCTGGCAAACTTGCAACCGGGCGGAAAAGCGCCTGGCGTTTAGCCCGCCTTCAGGCGCTGACACACAGGACATGACTGCCATCGATCTCGACGCGGCAGCCCACCAGATCTCAGCGCTGCTTCTCGGCGGTTTGGGTACGCACCCATAGATCGGCGTACTTGGCGAACGTGGAATGCGCAGAGAGCAGAGCCAGCAGCAGCCCCTGCTTGCCATCCTTGAACCCGGCTTTGAGCACGTACATCTTGAGAAAGCAGGCCAGACCATGGCGAATGCCTTGCCATAGCGTGGCCGTTTTGCCCTGCGCAGCCCGCTGCTCTGCCCAGGCCTGGGCATAGTGGGCGGATTTCTCCAGATAGTGGCGCAGATCACGGTAGGTGTAGTGCAGCAGGTCGCCGGATAGTGGCTTTTCGGCAAGGCCTGCGTCGACGATCAGCTTCTCGTGCACCAGCGCTGCATTATAGCCCGCCTGGCCTTTCGGGTAGAGACGCAGCACCCGGTCTGGGTACCAGCCCGAGTGGCGAATGAAACGGCCAAAACACCAAGAGAGCCGACTCACGCTATAGGCAGCGGGAGGCTGCTGAATGGCCGCCTGAATGCTGTCACGCAATTCAGGGGTCACGCGCTCATCGGCGTCGACCATCAAAATCCAGTCACTGCTCACCAGGGCTTCTGCTCGCTGGCGCTGAATGCCAAACCCCTGCCAGTCGGCATTCACATGGACCTTGTCCGTGAACGCGCGGGCAATCTCGCAGGTAGCATCCTGGCTGCCCGCATCCAGCACGACGATTTCATCGGCCCAAGTGAGCGTTTCCAGGCATTCACGCAAATGGTGGGCTTCGTTTTTGACGATCAACACAGCAGCAAGAGTCACAGTTCACCTATCCCAGCGAATTTATACCAACGAATCCATAACAACGAATCTATAACAACGAGATGAGCGATCCATTCGCTCATGCTTCATGGCCAGTTTCATTGCATGCTACCACGACCATGAACGTCGAGATTTGGTAAGCTAGCAGGCTCATTCAGCAAGCGACGAAAAGGGACATGGCATGCTCGCTTCCAAGTCACCCCCCCTGACTCCCTGGCTACCGCTGGCCGTGATTGGCGCGAGCCTGGGCTATGCCGTTACTGTCTTGACGCGCTTGCCCTGGTGGACGCTTTTCATCACCGCCACCGTGTGGATGCTGGTAGGCCTCAAGCTACGCTGGGGCGCTCCCTTGAACGCTCGCTACCGCCCCGTCTGGCCATGGTCGCTGCTACCGCTGAGCCTATTTGGCATTTACGTCTATTTGGTGGATAGCTTTGGCAGCGTGGACCTGGGCGCGGTATTTTTCCACCTGCAAGCGGGCATGGCCGACCATGGCGGTGGCGGCAAAATGGTCATGGCAGTGGTATATACGCTGGTCGTGCTCGCCATGCTGATCTCCGTCCTATATATCGCACGTCACGACCAGCGTTGGCGTCTGACCGAACGCTTTTTTGCCATTGCCTTGTTAGCCGGGAACCCGCTGCTGTATGGGCTGGGGCAACGCAGTGCCGCCATCGTGACCGATGACGGGGCCTGGCTGGATCGGCGCTACGTTCAGCCGCCGCAGGAAGACCAGCCCAATGCACCTAACTTGCTGCTCCTCTACCTGGAAAGCATCGAGCGTACCTATCGTCACGACATATTCGGCAATGCCTATGATGACCTTGACGCACTGGGGGCGCGTGGCATCGTTTTCGAAGGCGTGCAGCAAATGGACAACACCGGCTGGACCATGGCCGGGATGATTGCCAGCCAGTGCGGCGTGCCCCTGATGCCCGCTGGCCTGTTGCATGACAGCCAGTTCGAACCCCTTTCTCAGGTCGTGCCTGGCGTAGACTGCCTGGGCGATATTCTTGCGGGTCAGGGATACCGGCTCAGCTATCTGGGTGGCGCCAGTACGCAATTTGCAGGTAAAGGTCTCTTTTACCGAGGGCATCAGTTCGACACGGTCAAGGGCAAGGAGGATTTCATCACGGACATGGAAGACCCCGAGTATCTCAACAGCTGGGGCCTCTATGACGATACCCTCTACGACTTCACCGTCGACGAAATACGTCGCTTGAACCGTGAAGACGATGGCCCTTGGGCAGTGGTCAACCTGAGCATCGCGGGCCATGCACCCAACGGCTTTCCCGCCCAGCGCTGCCGGGACCGCCAAGGGGCCTTCGATGGCCAGGACATTCTTTACTCCGTGGAGTGTTCGGCCTGGCTGGCCCGCGATCTGATCGAACGCCTGGAAGCAGAAAACCTGCTGGAGAATACGCTGGTGGTGGTGCTCAGCGACCACCTGACCATGCGCGTGTCGGTATGGGACCAACTGACGGCGCTGGATCGCGACAATACCTTTATCATGCTAGGCGACAGGGTGGTGCCCCAGCGGATACGCCGCGAAGCCACCATGCTGGACGTGTTTCCCACCATACTGGACGCCATGGGATTGCCGCTACACGAGGGTCGTGCAGGCCTTGGCACCTCCCTGCTGGGCCGCCGCGCGACCCTGGCGGAAACCCACGGGCTGAGTACGCTCAATGCTCGCCTGCGCGAAGAAACGGCCCTCCAGCACCGGCTATGGGAAGGACTCGCTCCTCAGCGCAGAGAGACCGAGGAGAGTTCCTCGGCGCAGGTCATGGAGACCCCGGCCGATCAAGCCGAAGAAGTCGAGATCCTTCACTGACAGCTGCCTTGGCAGCCCCCTCACGGCAGGCCGACGCAGATCGACTGATAGACGCGCTCGACGGACAAGTCATTGAGACAGTTGGTATGACCCAACGGGCAAACCCGTTCGAAGCATGGCGAGCAGGAGAGCCCCAGGTAGTGAATGGACGCCTGTTCGGTGAGGGGCGGCGTATAGGCAGGAGACGACGATCCATACAGCGCCTGAATACGTACCCCAACCGCTGCCGCTACGTGCATCAGGCCAGAATCATTGGTCACTACCTGGCAGCAATCGGCCAGCAGATCGACGGCGTCGGCCAGCTGGGTTTTCCCGCACAGATTGTGCGCATGCGACAACCCCTTCACGATCGCCTGCCCTGCCTCATGGTCCTTTGCTCCGCCCAGCACGCGCACCTCGAAACCGTCCTGGGTGAGCTTCGCCGCCAACTGGTGAAAGTAGGCCAGCGGCCACTGCTTGGCCGGCCCATACTCAGCGCCTGGCATCATGCCGATTGCTGGGCGGGAAGAGAGCGCGAGGCTCAACCGCAGATTCACCAGGTTGTCACGGTCAATGGTGAGCCTGGGCTTGGGAATGGCAAACTGGCCAGTTTGCGCCTCTGAAACGGGTAGTCCCAGCGAGACAAAGCGCTTGACGGTCTGATCCAGCACCTGTTTATCCAGCTTGCGGCGCTCTTTCAGCAGCCCGTAGCGATGCTCCCCCAGGAACCCTACCCGCTCAGGGATCCGTGCCATGAAAGGCACCAGCGCCGCCTTCCAGGAACGTGGCAATACAATGGCGCGGTCAAAGCGGCCCCGCAACCGAGCGGCCAGCTCCCGCCGACTCGCCAGGCCAAATTCACCATGGCCGACCTCCAGTGGCAACACCTCATCGACTTCGGGCATGCGCTCGAGAATCGGCTGCGACCAGGCCGGGGCCACCACGCCCAGCGTGGCCCCTGGGGTGCGCGCCTTCAAGGTCATGAACAGGCTTTGCGCCATGACCATATCGCCGACCCAGGAGGGGCCGACCACCAGAAGCCGCTTGGCAGAGTCAGCCATTCAGCCACTCCAGATAAGCCTTGACCCCCTGAGCCACCGTCTTGAACTCGACATCACATCCCGCTGCTCGCAGGTGGCCGATGTCCGCACGGGTATAGCTCTGGTAGCGCCCCTTCAGCTCCTGGGGGAACGGAATATAGTCGATTTCGCCCTGACCATAGAAATCGATCACCGCTTCACCAATCGCCTTGAAAGGTTCGGCACGGCCCGTACCCAGGTTGAAGATGCCCGACGCGCTGGGGTTGTCCAGGAACCAGAGGTTCACGTCGACCACATCGCCGACGTAGACAAAGTCGCGACTCTGCATGCCCGCCTCATAGCCGCCGTAGGCACCGAACAGTTTCAGCGTTTCGCCGTTACGGATCTGGAGATGGTTGTGGTATGCCACGCTCGCCATCTTGCCCTTGTGTTGCTCTCGAGGGCCGTAGACGTTGAAGTAGCGGAAACCTACTACCTGGGTAGTCAGCTCGTTCCAGCGCGAACGCACGTGCTGATCGAACAGCAGCTTGGAGTAGCCATAGACGTTGAGCGGTTTCTCGTGCTCAGGGGCTTCCTTGAACACGTCGCTGCCGCCGTAGGTGGCCGCTGACGAAGCGTACAGAAACGGAATGCCCAGCTTCTCGCAGTAGTTGAGCAGCACCTTGGAGTACTCGAAGTTGTTCTCCATCATGTAGTGGCCGTCCCACTCCGTGGTATCCGAGCAGGCACCCTCATGGAAAATCGCATCGATGGTCGGCAGGTCCACCGTTTCACCGCGCAGCGCGGCTTTCACCCGGGCGATGAAATCATCCTTGTCCAGGTAGTCGGCGAGCGTGCAGTCCGCCAGGTTGACGAATTTGGTGCCATCGCGCAGGTCGTCGACCACCATCACATCGTCACGGCCACGAGCATTTAGCGCTTTGACAATATTGGCGCCGATAAACCCGGCGCCGCCTGTTACCACGATCATCTCGTTCTCCTTATCAAAAGCGGCTGTTTTGCTAACGTGCCTATAACCCATCTGCCTGTAATTGTATACTTGACGGCTTATGAATTCATGGCCAACGGTGCTTTCCGCGATGAGTGTCTCGACAAACCAATCGACACCCGATGTGTCGACCTTTCAAGGCTTGATCCTTGCTCTGCAACAGTACTGGGCAGAACAGGGCTGTGTGATTCTCCAGCCCCTCGATATGGAAGTCGGCGCGGGCACCTTCCACCCCGCCACCTTCCTGCGGGCGATTGGCCCCGAAACCTGGAACGCTGCCTATGTGCAGCCTTCCCGCCGCCCCACCGACGGCCGCTACGGCGAAAATCCCAATCGCCTGCAGCACTACTACCAGTTTCAGGTGGTGATGAAGCCCTCCCCCAGCAATCTTCAGGACCTGTACTTGGGGTCATTGAAGCGCCTGGGCCTCGACCCTCTGGTTCACGACGTTCGCTTCGTGGAAGACAACTGGGAATCCCCCACGCTCGGGGCCTGGGGCCTGGGCTGGGAAGTATGGCTCAACGGCATGGAAGTGACCCAGTTCACCTACTTCCAGCAGGCGGGCGGCATCGAGTGCTACCCCGTCACCGGCGAGCTGACCTACGGCCTCGAGCGTATCGCCATGTACCTGCAAAACGTCGATAGCGTTTACGATCTGGTCTGGGCCATTGCGCCGGACGGCAGCAAGGTCAGCTACGGCGATGTTTACCTGCAAAACGAGCGGGAGCAGTCCGCCTACAACTTCGAGCACGCCGACGTCGACCAGCTCTTTGCTGCCTTCGACCATCAGGAGAAAGAGTGCAGCAAACTGCTGGCCGCCAGTCTGCCGCTACCCGCCTACGAGCAAGTGCTCAAGGCGTCGCACACCTTCAACCTGTTGGATGCGCGCCATGCCATTTCGGTCACCGAACGTCAACGCTTCATCCTGCGCGTGCGCACCATGGCCCGTGACGTGGCGACCGCCTACTTCGAATCACGCAAAGCAGCAGGGTTCCCCATGGCGCCCGAAGCCCTGCGCCGCGAACTGCTAGCCGACCAGGGAGACGCATAATGGCCGTTGATACGCTTTTACTGGAACTGGGTGCCGAGGAGCTGCCGCCTACCGCCCTGGACGCGCTCTCTGATGCGTTTGCTGCGGGTATTGAAAAAGGTCTGCAGGAAGCAGAGGTTCCGTTTCAGTCCGTCACTGCCTATGCAACACCGCGTCGCCTGGCCGTCCAGGTATCGGGGTTGGCCGACAAGCAGCCGGATCGTGAAGTGGAACGCCGCGGTCCCGCGCTGGCTGCCGCATTCAAGGATGGCGTGCCCACCAAGGCCGCCGAAGGCTTTGCGCGCTCCTGTGGCGTCAGTGTAGATGAGCTGATTCACCTGGAAACCGATAAAGGCACCTGGCTGGGCTTCCAGGAGCAGCAGCAAGGTGAGCGTGTCCAGGCGCTACTGCCAGAGATGATTCGCAAGACGCTTCAATCGCTGCCGGTGCCCAAGAACATGCGCTGGGGCGCGTCTCGTGTGGAGTTCTCCCGCCCGGTACACTGGCTGGTCGCCCTGTATGGCAAGGAAGTGATTGCCGCAGAAGCACTAGGCCTGCAGGCCAGCCGCACCACCTACGGTCATCGTTTCCACGCCCCGGATGCGATCCAGCTCGAACACGCCGACGATTATCTGGCAGCACTGGAAAACGCCTACGTGCTGGCCGACCGTCAGCAGCGCCGCGAGCGTATTCGTGAACAGGTGCTGGCCGAGGCAGAAGTTCAGGAAGCCAACGCGGTCATCGATGAAGACCTGCTGGTCGAGGTCAGCGGTTTGGTCGAGTGGCCCGTGGCATTGACCGGCAGCTTCGATGAGCGCTTTTTGGACGTGCCCGCCGAGTGCCTGATCTCCTCCATGAAGGCCAACCAGAAATACTTCCACCTGCTGGATGACCAGGGCAAGCTCAAGCCGCTATTCATCACCATTTCCAACATCGAAAGCCAGGACCCTGATCAGGTCATTGCCGGCAATGAGAAGGTCATCCGTCCTCGCCTCGCGGATGCTGCATTCTTCTACGATACCGACCGCAAAAAAACGCTGGCATCGCGCATTCCTCAGCTGGAAAGCGTCGTGTTTCAGCAGCAGCTCGGCACGCTGGCAGACAAGACACGCCGCAGCACGGCCATTGCTACCTTCATCGCCGAGCGCATCCAAGGGGATGTCGCCCACGCTCAGCGTGCCGTGGCACTGGCCAAATGCGACCTGGTCACCGAGATGGTACTCGAGTTCCCCGAGCTGCAAGGCATCATGGGCCGCTACTACGCCGAGCAGGATGGCGAGCCTGCCGAAGTAGCCCAGGCACTGGAAGAGCAGTACCTGCCGCGCTTTGCCAGCGACGCCATCCCCGCCAGCCTGACTGGCCAAGCACTGGCCCTGGCAGACCGCCTGGATACGCTGGTGGGCATCTTCGGCATCGGCCAGCGCCCCACGGGCGCCAAGGACCCCTTTGCCCTGCGCCGTGCGTCCATTGGTGTGCTGAATATCCTGGTAAAAGGCGAGCTGAACCTCGACTTGCGTGAACTGCTGCAGGTCGCCGTCGACCAGCACCAGCAACTGCCCAAAGCCGAAGGACTGGTAGAGGAAGTGCTAACCTACATGCTCGACCGCTTCCGCGCCTGGGGGCAGGACGAAGGCATTACCGCCGAGATGTACCTGGCTGTGCGTGCGCGTCCCGTCAGCAAGCCGCTGGATTTTGCGCGTCGGTTACGTGCCGTCAAAGCCTTTGCCCAGCGTGAGGAAGCCACCGCTCTGGCGGCTGCCAACAAGCGTGTCTCCAATATCCTGAGTAAGCAGGCGCACGATGGCAGCACACAAGTCGATACCACACTGCTTCAGGAGAGCCCCGAGCAGACACTGGCGGAGGCCGTCATCCACTGTCAGCAGCAGGTAGCTCCGCTATTTGCCGCCGGTGAGTACCAGCAGGCTTTGGACACACTGGCAACGCTGCGTGAGCCGGTCGATACGTTCTTCGATCAGGTCATGGTCATGGCCGATGACGAGGCCGTGCGTCGCAACCGCCTTGCTCTACTCGCCAGCCTGCAGGCGCTTTTCCTCGAAGTCGCGGATATTTCTCAGCTACCCCAGTAAGCCTCTACTCGTAAGCGCATGCAACCCGGCCCTGGTGGCCGGGTTTTTTGTTGACTGTGTTCAACGAAGCTTTTGTTTCACGTGAAACATCAAGATAAAATGTAACTATTCAGCACCGGTTGGCTGAGTCGGGGCTTCTTGCTGCATGAAGGCTGGCACCTCCCCCGCAAACAGTTGCTCCAGTGCGGTATGCGCCGCCACCCCTTGCTTGACGGCGG
>ERZ941748.121-NODE-121-length-35028-cov-4.678924_pt1 | contig 35028 bp, 34 predicted proteins | sample MGYA00521092_ERZ941748 | MGnify/ENA primary metagenome ERZ941748 (study PRJEB32759, sample SAMN07749897) | skin metagenome | biome: transportation; feature: city; material: polyester macromolecule | host: Homo sapiens | place: Hong Kong:ISLAND line | collected... | reverse complement strand
TACCTGAGCCTTCAGGGTTACAGCTGATTAAGCTAAACTCAACTGCCACTGTCACGCCATCCGTGTAAAGGTATATGGCGTCTGTGTTTGCACTCGTCTTAGCATCAAAAAAAGTTGTTTGTGTAATTGCTGATGTTACAGTTACAGCTTGCCCTCTAATATTAAGTGTATCAACTTCTGCAGTACCAATCTTTGCGCTCGTTATAGCTGCGTCATCAATGTTTACCGTTTTAATTTCGCCCGCGCCAATTTTTGCGCTCGTAATTGTTGCGTTAGCAATCTTAGCAGAGTCAATCGAACCGTTTTGTATGTAGGCTGACTGTATATATGTCCCTGCGGGAACGCTTACCCCGTTTATTGTAGTGGCTGCGGTTAATACCGTGAAGGGGCTAGTGCCTTTATCCGTTCCGTTAGGCGCGGCTATATAAAACTTATCCGCTCTCACCGCAAATTCCGAAGTGGGTGTGCCATTTATCGCTGTACTAGCTAAACCGAAGCCCGCAACCCGCCCATTTACATCCACCTTTACGGTATATTGGGCACTTAGTCCGTTCAATGAAGTTTGCTGCGTTTGTATTGACGCGGTGTTTCCGTTAACGGTAGTTTGTAGGGTATTTATATTTTGGCTTAACGCACTATCTGCGGAAGCCCGCGCACTGCTCTCATTAGAAATAGCGGCATTGGTATCGGTAAACTTTTGGTCAATGTCCTCTGGGGCGGGCGTCCAATCGGTTGGTGTGTTCCCTCGCTCTATTTTATCCTTAATACCTTTAGCAATAGTAGCAACACGATAATAGGCTGTATTACTAGGGGCTGTGACAGTCTTCACCGCGCCTACAGTATTAGTGACGATAGGGTAATTAGCAAGGTTTACTTTATTGCTGTCGTAAAAACAAATACGACCTGTGCTACCTAACGAGGTCACCCCATTAAAATCAATAACCTTACCTGTGAATTTTTCGCCCGCTACGCACGGATAATAGGTGGGGTCATAATGGTCAGGTGCTCCGCTAGACGGCTGTCCCGTACTGTCAGACAAATATCCTGCTTGCAGTCTACTTTGTATGAGTAGGTTTCGCCCACCTACCGAAAGGGCGTCAAAGCGGGCGTTTAATTGAGTTTGGGTCGTCGCTATAGTTTGCGTATTATTACTGGTAGAGGTTTCGAGGGTCGATACACGGGAAGTTAAATTAGCGTCAGCCTGCTTATAGGCTGTGTCTATATTACTGAGTTGACTAGCCTGTGCTGTTACTTTACCGTCAATCGTGGTGACTTTACTATCTAGGGCGGTTAGCGCGCTCGCGTCCGCTTTTTGAGTGCTTAGGTTTTTAATATCGCTTTTCCACGCACTCCACGCGCTCGCACTGGTCGAATAACGGGTTGCGGTAGTTAGGCTATCCCCGCTGCTAAAGGTTTGCTGAATTGACCCGCCCGATGAGTCACTCCATTGTACAACAGTAGTTAAATTACCATAACCCGTATAACCTAAAGGCGAACCGATTGATGAACCACTTTTAAATTCAACCACTGTACGTTTGGGATAATTCGCCCAATACCACGAAGGGGGTTGGTTGTCATTTCTTGTATCCTTAATGGTTAATTCTGCGGTATAGGCAGCCGTAACCTGCGTGGTTGCTGAACTTATGGCACTATCCGTTTCGGTTTTAGTGTAGTAGCTATTTATCGCGGTGGCGTCTAATTTTTTATTGATATTCCCTTCAGCTGTTGAAACTCTACTGGTTAACGACGTAATATTGCTGGCGTTAGATGTTACCCGCCCATCTATACTTGTGACCTTACTATCTAGCGAATTTAGCGCGCTCGCGTCCGCTTTAGTAGTTAGGGTGGTATTAGCCGTTGTAGCCGCAGCTAAAGCGTCACTAGCCACTTTATCCGTTACCGCTACCCAACTAGAACCATTCCAGCGTTTAGGGGTATTAGCCCCATTGGTTGTGTCAATCCATAGATTTTGGGTTAATTGGTCTGCTGTCGCGGGGGCGGTTGTCCCGTATAAAACCTTACCTTTCGCGTTAGCCGTGTCGGTAGTAGTTGTCAGGGTATTGTTTAGGCTGGTTACGCTATTACTATTCGACGTTACCCGCCCATCTATACTTGTAACCTTACTATCTAGGGCGGTTAGCGCGCTCGCGTCCGCTTTATTAGCTAGTGTCCCGTTAATAGAATTAACGCTGTTTTGCAAGTTTGTAATAGATGAGCCTTGAGAAGTGATATTCCCTTCTGCGGAAGTAACACGAGTGGTTAAACTACCTAAAGCGGCTGCGCTTATTTCCGCGTCTTTACTAGCTAATTTAACTGCATACATCGAAGTTACTTGAGACGATAACGGGTTAGTTGAACTAAAACCAGCATCGCCACCACCGTTATTAACAATGATATCTATAATATGCTCGCCAGCAGTAACTGAGAAACTACAAGGATTCGTAGAATACCTATCCGCACTGTGTACTTTAACATTATCAACATAAACAGCATGAGCATCGTCCCCCGTTAAGTTGCCCAAATCAATTACTTTAGCACTACTGACGGTGATTATTGCTCGATAGTAGTTGATAGAGTTATTTATAGGAACGGTCATTGTACGACCTTCCGCAAAATAGTCCTCAGAGTGTTTTTTGTAGTTAACTAAATAGGAATAGTCAGGAATGACACTGTTAGCAATATAAGGTGCTTTTTTAGAGTAGACAATTCTTGACCATATATTTGCCCTACTTGTGTCTTTCTCGATAGGCAAGATACTCTCAGAATAAGTAGACTTAAACTCATCAACTTTGCCTGAGATGGCGTCGTCAGCTTGAGCTTTAGTGTAGTAATTACTCAACGCTGAAGCGTCTGCTTTAGTTGCTAAATTATTGTTGATTGTTGAGACGCTACCTTGTAACGAGGTAATATTGTTGGCGTTAGATGTTACCCGCCCATCTATACTTGTAACTTTACTATCTAGCGAATTTAGCGCGCTCGCGTCCGCTTTAGTAGTTAGCGTGGTATTAGCCGTTGTAGCCGCAGCTAAAGCGTCACTAGCCACCTTATCCGTTACCGTTACCCAACTAGAACCATTCCAGCGTTTAGGGGTATTAGCCCCATTGGTGGTATCAATCCATAGATTTTGCGCTAATTGGTCTGCTGTCGCGGGGGCGGTTGTTCCGTATAAAACCTTACCTTTCGCGTTAGCCGTGTTGGTAGTAGTCGTTAGGGTATTGTTTAGGCTGGTTAAATTACTACTTTGACTATTGAGGTTGTTTTCCGCGTTAGTTACTCGACTGTCTAAGCTAGTTACAGCTGATGAGTCGGCTTTTTGGTTTACCTTAACGGATAAATTACTCAAGCCCGTCGATAATTCCGACACGGAAGCGTCTGTGGTGGTGGTCACTTTTTCTAAGTTGACAATTTTACCTTCCGTCGTCCCTACTCGCGTGGTTAGGGCATTAACGGTAGACGTGATTGCGGTATCTGCGTCCGTTCGCGCCTTTTGTTCGGTAGTAATAGCTGCTGTGTTATTATTAGTTGTCGTAACCAGCGTATCTATGCGCCCAGACAAAGCCTTGTCCGCGTCCGCTCTAGTCGTTTGTTCACTGACAATAAGTGACTTATTATTTTCAGCCGTGGCAGTAACTGCGTCTATTTTCGACGACATCGCGCTATCCGCATCCGTTCGGGCGGTTGTCTCTGAGGTAATACTAGCCTTAATACCCGTTTCAGCGGTTAATCGGTCTTGTACCTCCTTACTAAGCGCGGTATTAACCGCGTCAAGGTCTGTTTTTCTTTTTGCGGCTTCCGCACTTACCGCTGCTGCGCGGTCTGCTACCTCTTTGTCAATTGCGTCGGTGGCTACCTTCACCGCAGCGGTTCGGTCTGTGACTTCCTTAGTAATAGCGTCGGTAGCCGTTTTTACAGCAGCTACACGGTCATTAACTTCCTTAGTAACCGCGTTAGTGCGGTCTACCACTTCTTGTGACAATTTAGCGTCTATTGTGCTAATTTGCGTTATCTTACTGCCCAGCGACGTATTTAGTTGGCTTTCGGATATTTCACCGTTCAGAAGGTCTAGGACTTTGTCCGCGCTCGCGTCCGTAACCCCCGACACCCAATTTGTCCATGTACTAAAATTACCTAGTTTATCGACTACCCGCCCGCGATAATATTGCGTTAATCCACCCTGCAGCCCGTTAATTTCGGTGCTATCGGTAGGGTAAGAAAATTGACCCAATAAAGCCACGTTAGTATTGGGCGCACTGGCTGATTGTATTTCGATATAGTTTGTGTCGGCTGAATTGGTTGAAAACCCCCAATTTAATCGCATTCCGAAAAGAATGCCCGTCGCAGTTAACTTAGCTAACGGCTGAACCACGCCCAATTTACCTTTAATGTCGGTTAGGCTAGAGGTTGCCCATTGACTTTGTTGCTCGAAGGCGTTGACGCTTTTTACTCTCGCGGAATATGTGCCCGAATAAACGCCTTCCACCTCGATTGAGCTGGTTCCAGTAACGGGCATTTTAATCCAATTCCCGTCGTTTTTACGCCATTCTACTAAGTACCCTGTGGCTTCCTTCACCTGCGACCAACTAATGACCATAGTAGTGACGTTTTGCGCTTGTACCGTGCGGTCATATTGGGTGATAGTAATATTTTCGGGTGCTGAAACGGTTACGGGGTTATTTACCGTGAACGGGCTTTCGGTAATTCGCGCCCCGAAGTCGATAGCGTCGAATTTTTGCGGCTCGTGCTGTAGGGCAGATATTTGAAAGACACCGTCCTCTTGATGAATAGATAATACCCGAAATAACATTGTTTTTAGGTCGGGGCTATTTACCGCCCAGACACAAGGGGCTTCTACCTTATCGAACGCAGCAGATACGGTGACGGTGGTTCCACTTACCGCTGACACTATTCTTTGTTGCGAAACACCACTGGTGGTATTAACAACTAAAGTATCGCCCACCGCTACACGTGAGGGTCTATCTAGCGTAAGAGTGGTTTGATTGGTGACCGATACTACCCGCCCCCCGATAGCGCGCCCAGCAAAGATTTCATCCGCAACGGTAATAATATCGCCCACGTTAGGCAAGAAGCCTTCTAAACCTGTTCGGAAGGACACCGTGCGGGTTTCTAGGCGTTCCGATTTTAGTGCCCATAGCCCCGCTCTTTGGGCTTGTCCCTTAGACGTACAACCCATTAACGATAAATCTAAAACCCTCACCCCGTGCTTAGCAATAGCTGCTTCGTCTCGCACAGGTTCGTATTCGGTCTTGAATTTATTGTCGGGGTTATCCCAAGCAACCTTAGCTACCGTATGACGGTCACGCGCACGAGTGCCCGTGTATTCAAACTTACCCTCAACCACGTTCGCTTGCGTAAAGGTGTACACAGGGTCAGAAGGCATGTCAGCGTCAACAATAATTTGTTCGCCCCGCCAGTAAGACATAGCCCGAAAAATACTAGATAGACTTTGTAGGACGGTAAAAGCGTCTTGCTGAGCCTGAATATATACGTTCACGGTAAATCGAGGTTCAAGCCCACCCTTACCGTCGTCAACCATCTGGTCGCAATATTGGGCTAATTGATAGATTGACCACTTATCAATCATGCTGAGGTCGATGCGACTACCTAAGCCGTAACGCCAGTGAGTACACAAGTCTAAGAATACCCACGCAGGGTTGTTCGTGTAGGCTAATTTAAATGTGCCGTCCCAAAGCCCACTATAGGTTCGATTAACGGGGTCATAGTTAGCGGCTACACGAATAATTCTACCGCGACAACGGGCAGCTAATTTAGCGACGTTACTGAAGGTTTTTGCGTTGTATTGTACGCCCAATACGGCAGTATTCGGGTAGCGTAATTTTGCGTCAATAACTTCCGTTACCGCGTCTACATACATCTTATCCGATACAAGGTCACTGGTGCTATCGGGCGTAATACGACGAACCCGAATTGTCCATTTCTTTCCTTCGGGAAGGTCTATGCGGTGGGCGCGTTCGTATTTTCCGCTAGTTTTGTCGTTCACTTCCGCGTTTAATACGGTAACGAATGCCCCGCTATCGGTTTGTAGGTCAATAGCGTATTTTACCTTAACCCCTTTCACGTCCCCATTAGTTTCTTGCTTCTTTAATGCGTCCCAAAATAATCGAACGCGAACGGCTGACAATTGCGGTTCGGTAAAGGTTTTTGTGAAGGGGATGCCCGCTTTTAATTCCCTGGTTACTTGTGTTTCATTTTCGATAAGAGGGAAGCCCGCCACGTGAGTTTGGTCATTCGTTCCGTTCCGCATGTCCCATACTACCCCAATATTGCCTTTATCGTCAACAAAATTGGGGGTATTATTATCGTTCATCACCTGCGTGCCGTCTAGGCTAATAGATTTCGCCCCGTCGACTAACCCGACAATTTCGCCTTCGGATAACCCGTACAAAATTTTAAGTGTACTTAAACTGGCTGCGGTATCTTTAGCGATAACGGGTTGACGGGCTTTTTGTTGGCCTGCTTTAGCACCTTTTACAACTCTACTCATTACATTGTATCCTCAATATACATACCACCAGAAATAAAAAACCCACCAATTTCGCGTTCCCCATAAAGAATAGGCACGGGATTTCCCTGCGCCACGGTGGTTACTGCTCCCCCAAAACCCCCACTATTTGCCTTATTACCGTCCTGTTCATTCTTATCCATGGCGGTTGTTGGGGTTAAAAGAGTAGCTACCCCGCCCAATAAAATACCCGCGCCCGCCCCGATTAACGCCCAATTCATGCCCATAAAAATACCCGCCCCAATCAGGGCTATTCCCGCGATAACTTGAAGGAAGCCCCCGACTTGTCCACCCGCACCAACGACTTTAGGTACAACGTGGATAACTTCCGCGCCCGTTACGGTATCGAGGTTGTCTTCACCAATATTGCGTTCATCTAAAAATACCGCAAACTTCATGCCATGCTTTTCGCTATCAATCATAAATCGCTTAAATTCACTATTTTGGCACGCTATTGCGTGAGTAGCTTCTCTGGGTGTACTTACATCCAGTTTAAAGTATTCCCCAAATTTATCGGCTAAAATACCGTGTAATTTAATCGTTTTCATAAATACTTTTTATGCCTCAAGTGTTTTACTGTACGTTGCTGCCAATTTTCCCCGTAAACTTCCCGAACGGATAGACGCCCGTAAGGGTGGTGTAGTATTAAATTAGTGCCCACTACAAGCGGGGTTTTTTCGCTCGTTAATTGGGCATTATCACCTAAGTATACGGCTGCGTGATTAGGGTGTTCGGTTCTACCAATTCGACAGATGAAGGCATCGTGTTTTTTCGGGGGCGTTCCCGCAGGAAGTTCAACGAAGCCCTCTTTCGTGAAATTATCTAGGTATAAACTTTCGTTGGCTTTTACCTCCCACCAAAGGTCTGAGCGTTCGTAATCGGATAATTGTATGCCACACTCCCTTTGATAATAGTCTTTTACTAGGCTATAGCAATCTTGAAGCCCGTGAAAGTAATTTCTGCCCAATAACGGGGCTTTATAGACTATAGGCTTGTGGGTTTTTATAGTCCCTTCGGGATAGGCGCAAATTATCCACGGAAGCCCGTGAAGGCTGATTTGGGCTTTATCCACTTCGCTCATTTCGGGCGTTCCGTCGGGGTGACTATGTACATAAGCGGTAATTTTTCCGCGTTCGCCCGCTGCTACAATATCTTTCGGGTCAATATAAAATTGGTCGGGTTCGCTCGATAAGTTATTACACGGGATGTATTCTTGGTCATTAATTACTACCCCGCAACATTCTTTAGGATAGACTTCTTGGGCGTGTTTTTTAATATCTTTGTAGTATTTTTTCACCACTAATCACCCAATAAACTAGCTGCGGGGAAGCCCCCAAAAGACATAGGACTATCCCCGAAGCGTAAGCGGCAATCACTTAGCGTTCCCCCGCATTGGTCAAGTTCAGGGTTGTCGGTAGGCTTACCGTCCTTCGTAAATCGGGCTGCCCCAATATATCCGCATTCTTCACCACGATATCGCCCACATACCGCCCAATGGCAGTAGTTAGTAATTTCGCGGCAGGGTATTTTCATTCCCTCGAAGTCCACGGGGTTAGATAACTCGAACACTACCGCGTCTACACTCTCGCTAGTCTTTTGCTCAACGAACCATGTAGTTCTTTCGTATTCGTTTAGCGCGTTCGGATTTCCGTTCTTAAAATTCGCTGCGTCAAGATATTTTGCTAAGGTGGTTATGATAGTAACCTTAGCCCCGACAAAATCCTCATAGTGGGCACATAAAGCGGATACACCGCCCGCTATCCCGTCGACGATATTAGCCATTGATAGGGTCGGCATTGACGCTTTACCGTCCCCACGGCTTTCTACCCCCTCGACGACTATTGCTTGCGGGCGGTAGGTATTTCCTTGCCAAATAATATCTTGTTTATATTCTATGGTGTTAGGGTCAGCAGGTAAGGGGTCGCCTACTGAGTCGTAAATCTTTAACCAATCTTCATATCCGACATGACCGTGCCAGCGCAAGATGCCCGCCCCTAAGTGGGTGGCGTCAAGTTCGTACAAGGTCACAACCCCTAGAACGGATAATTTTTGAAAATCGTTATTTAACATTAGATTACTTCACCACCTTTTAGGTCGCCTTCAGCGGCAGCGGCTAGGGTGATAATGTCGGTGTTATCGGTAGCGTTAGGGTTCTCTGTGATAACGCTGGTGTACGATAACGGCTGACCTTTATTATCATAGGCTGCTTTACTAAAGTAACTAGCGAAAGTGGCTGTGACTTGATGGGTCACAAGGTCGTTTTCTACTCGTACTAATCGGTGGTAAGACATAGGGACGAACCACGTTGGGTGTACGACGGTCTTATTGATAGCGGTTGCAATAGCCATTATTACTCTCCAAATACTTGTTTAAGGTTAAAACTTACTGACCACGTATCACCCCCAATATGATTGAAGGTGATACCCCCGTCAACACGGTATATCCCGTTGTCTAAAGTAGGAATTAAGAACGGGGTAACGCCTTTCGTTGCGGTTAGAAAATTATAAATGATTTCCATTGCGTTACGATAGCCTGTGCACTTACAAGTCCACTTTTTTATTTGGTTGTTAATACCTTCGCTAAAGGTTTGCTCGTAACCGTCACCGAAAGATATTTTCTTTACCCGCAACTCAGTTTCCCGACTAGATTGGGCGTCAATTTCCCAAATAAAACTTTTCATGTATTATTTCCTTGTCGCTATCATGCCGCCTTGACGGGATTGCTTTCTCAATACGTTCAGTACAACAGACTCAATGCCTTTAGTCATTTCCCCACTCATTGCGGTAGCGTTTTCTGCGGTCATTGTGCTGTTTCCGTTCGCGTCTACGTTCACCGTAATATTAACCACAGGGCTATTTCCCGCGCCTTCCGTCGGGCTATAACCTTTGTTCATAGCTTCCAACATAGGTCGATTTCGAGAAGTTGCTTCAGCGTTCATAACAAATTCTTTACCGTGAACGAACCCTGCCACTTGATTAACGCCGTATTCGCCCGTATAGCCACCTTCTTTAAAGCCCGCCATAGAGGTTAGTGCTAATGTACTGGACAACGCGGCAGTGCTCGCTAAGGCAGCGGAAGCGGGTGCTGCGTTCGCGCCCATAGTAGCTAGGGAAGCTAGTGCGGCTGCTGGTGCCCATGCGGCTGCGGCTGAAGCGGCTGTGGCTGCGGTAGTTGCTGTGGCTGAGGTCGCTATAGTCTTACTTATCGCCTGATTAACTAGCCATTGAATACCTAACTTAACGAAGCCACTAATTAGGCTTGCTACTGACTCTTGAGCAACTTTCATTAAGGCTATACCAAGGTCTTCAGAGTAGACAATAGCCCGCCCGATACTATTAGCAAAGCCGTCCGCGAACGATTGAAAGAAGTCACCCATTAACGCGCTTGTGCTGGTGTGGAAGTTTTGGAAGCCCGAAATTAGTTTGCCGATACTCGCCAATTCAACGTCTGCCCAATTTCCCGAACCTAGTTGCAAGCGGGTTTGCGCTGCCTCAATTTGTAGGTTACGAAGGTCTTGCGCTTCCTGCTCAGCTAATTGCTGACGCATTTGCGCTGCCGTTCGCTCGCTTATTAGGTCGGTTTCTCGTAAGGTATCTACTTGCCCATAGAACAATTTATATTGGTTCAATTGATTGTCTATTGCTTCTTGCGTTCCCTTGAACAAGTTTTCGTTTAACGCTATCGTTGCGGCTAATTTATCGGCTTCCGTAAATCCGCTGTCCGTTTTAAGCGATAGATTGCCGATAGCCACCGCTTGCTTACCGAAATTCTCACGCTGTTTAACAGAGTTTTCTAGTAGCGAATTTTGTAGTTCATACTGCTCGTTAAGCACTTTTAGGGTCGTGTATTGCTCTTTTAAGGTCGCCAATTGGTCGTCGGTAAGGTCAACCCCTTTTTCGTGTAATTCCACCTGTTTAGACAATACTTGAGACATAACATCGCGGTCTTCAATACCGACATCCGCAAGGGCTTTTCGGGCGGCTAATTGGTCACGCTCAAGGCTTACTAAATAGTCAGCAAACTCCCCACGGGCTTTATCCGCTTCAAGGACTTTCTGGGCGGCTTCCTCAAGGGCTTTTTGACGTTGGTCTTCAGCCTTCGTCGCTTCTTGATTAACCTTCAACTTACTCATTAACTCCACGACTTGATTATGGTCTAATTCAACCCCTTTCGCTTTTAGGTCGTTAATAACTCTAACCGCTTGTTGCGTGCGGTCATATTCGTCTTTAGTAAGGTTTTCTACTCCCGCCTGTTTTAGGGCTTCCGTTTGCGCGTCTAGGTCGGCTAGATAATTCGCATACTCTTTTTTAGCGTCCTCAACCTTAATCAAATTCTCAATTTCGGTAGAAGTTGTACTGTCGCTACTGCGGGCAAGTTGTTCGTAAAATCCCGTGACTTTTGTTACATAGTCTTGAGTTTCCGCGAATGGTGGTACAACATAGTTTCCCCCGTTCTTTTTCGCGTATTTATCCATATTGCCTTCACCAGCGTTATAGCTAGCTGCAGCTAATTTAAAGTCGTTATTATAGCGGGCTAGTTGTTTACTAAGGTAAGCCGTTCCTACCATAATATTATCTTTCGGGTCAAAGGCGTTATAACCCTTCAAGCCAATTTGTGAAGCCATCATTTTAGCCGTCGCGGGCATAACTTGCATAACACCTAACGCACCTGCAGGGCTTCGCGCGTATTGTTGAGCCTTAGAATTTTTCATCCATCCCGTTTCTTGACGGATAATAGCTTGAACAAAACGAGGGTCAACATTAAAGCCTTTTGCGGCTTCCTCAATAATGTCTTTGAAGGCTTCCGCGCCTTTTAGCCACGGGGCGTTTAAGTCTGACGCTGAATAGCCGTCTGATTTGCTTCCGTTCTTACCGCCCGCTTTACCTGCAGCGGCTTGCGCGGGTGAAGGTGTACCTAGCGGTATGTCTAAGTTTGCTACTTTCGACATTTTAAGGGCTTCCGCTTCGCTCTTAATTCGTCGCTGAGAAATAGACGAAGCGCGGTCAAACAAGCCGTTAACTTGTTTTTCCATAAAACCGCCCTGCATGCTAAAGCCTTCAGCCATAGCCCCCGCTATCGCCTGACCGTATTTATTGTAGTAGTCGGTGGTGACTTCCGCTTTAGCTATCGTAATATGGGCAACAACATCCATTCCCGCGATACGTCGGATTGCGTTTTCAGCGTCAATGGTAGCGTTGGCCATATTCTCAACCCACTTCGCTACCTCGTTATATGCTTGCTTAAATGGCGTGCTAATTGCTTCGGGAAGCCCTTGAAACACTCGTACTATACCGATACCCAGCCCAGTAAGTAAGCCCGCGATAGCGTCGATAGTACGTGCTACTTTACGGGCAAACCCCGCAAAGCCCTGACCTGTCTCCTGAAAAAAGCCCTCATAATCTTTAGCCCACTTACCCGTTGACACAGTAGTTGTGCCCGTAATCCAATTATAAAAGGTTTCAGCCACGTTAATCATATAATCAAAGGCAGTGCCACAAAACTCACTTAACGAGTCATAAACCTCCTCACCAACTTCAATTAACGCCCACAAAACATCTTTCATCGTGGTTGTTTTATCTATACCCGCATTAATCGCGTCCCCGTAAGTCCACAAATAACCCGTAAGGGCAACGACAGCGGTAGCTAACGCCACGAAGGGGTTTGCGTTGAGCAGCATGAGCGCGTTACGCACTTTAAGAAGCGCGAAAGACAATAGGGTTGCCCCGTTTGCGGCTGATACGATACTGGTTAGAAATAACCCTAGTTTTAGGGTCGCTATCGTCGCGCCCATAGTCGCTAAAGTACCAACAACTTTATCCGCGTTCGTACCTAACCAATCGAGGGCAGCGGATATTTTCATGGCAACTCTAGCAAAGCCGTCACCGATGGTTGACGACTCATTTAATTTACCGATAAAGCGTATCATGGAATTTTCGATAATAGTAAACCCATTACTGAACGTCATAGGCATTTTAGCGAAATTCTTTTCAATTTCAGGAAGCCCCTTCATAAAGGCTTCAAAAAAGTCTTTACTTGTTAAATTACCCGCAAGCATTTGCGCCCGTAATTTACTAATTGAGCCGCCCGCTTTATCCATGTTATTAGCGACTACTTGAAGGATGTAGGGCGTTCCCTCGACGATAGAGTTAAATTCTTCAGCCCGAACGATACCCGCGCCCAACGCTTGACCTAACTGCATTAACGCGCCTGCAGCCTGAGCGGGCTTCGCGCCTTGAACGCTTACCGCCTTTCCGACGGCTTCCGTGAAGGCTAAAACCTCGTTTTGCGACTTGCCTAAATCCTTTCCCCCGCGCGCTATTCGGGAATACATTTCCGTCATAGATTGTAGTGGCTGCAGGGAACGCTGCGCTGCTGCAAATAGCTTATCGGTTACGGCTAAATATTCTTCAGTACTATTGGTGGCTACTTTAACTTGACCCGTTACCGCTGACCACGCATCAGCCCACTGTATAATTTTTCCGACGGCTAAAAACGTCCCTAAATACTTAAGGGCGTCTTTTAGCTTATTGACCGCAGCACTACTACGTTGGGCAGAACCACCAATGTCCTCTAGTCCGCGCCTAACGCGCAAACTACCTGTTTCTGTTATTACTATCGTTATGCGTTCGGTGGCCATGGTTGCTTCTCTTAGGGTGGTAGTAATTGGTTGTTAATTAGTGCCCGAACCGCAGCCATAACTGCTGTTTCGATGTAACCTGCTGGGGCTTGGGCTGAATGACCTTCATTTAACGCTTCGATATAGGGAAGGTTATTGGTCATGTAGATAGCTTCACCATAGTGTCCTGCATAAGTCGCAACGGCTGCCTTCGCTTGGTCGATAGCCGCTTGGGCGTTTACTGCCCCCGTGCTTCCGCCCGTTCCCTCCGCGTAAGGCTCAATTGCGGTTGTTCGTTCTGCCCCTACGTTGACCAACCAATTCGCCCTAGCCCGCCCCGTATCGACGGGGGTAGCTAAAACCACGGCTTGGTCAACTGCTAGGGCAACTTTCTTGACGGTTTTTATTCGGTTTTCGTCGAACCGATTAGCTAAAGCGGTTATCCGAATATTAAATTGACTAAGACTTGTCATTGTTTCTTGCCCACTCCACGAATAGCTTGTCTAATTCGGTAATTATCCACACAAAATCGGCTCTTTGTTCGCCTATTATACTATAAAAACAACAATATTCTAGTATAGAAGTGAGGGGCAAGGGTGAAATACCGAACCCGACGGGACGGCAAGTCATTAGGTTAAAGAACCCATCTAAATATAAGTCAAGCCCCATCACTAAGGAAGGGGCGTTGGCTATAGCTTCAGGCAAAGGCAAATTAAATTTTGCGCAGTCTTTTAGAATTTTTTGTTCAGTTTCGCCTTGCTCAAACTGATATTCTATGACTGCCCAGAGTTTTTTACATCAGCGTCCAAGTTTTCTTTGCGGAATAACGCCATGTTACTTGCTTGGTCACGTAAATCGTTAAAGAGTTCGGGAAGGCTCTTAAATAATTCATGGGCGGCTTCTTTATTGAAAGGAATATCCTTACCGTTTTGGTCTTCAACGCCTTCCCAGCCCAACAATACCGCGTCGATAAATGCGGTGCGATAGATGTCGTCAGCGACTTTATTATCTAACGTACCTTGCTGAATATGGCGTCGATACGGTTTAGTGAGTCGTTCCATTGCTTTGTTGAATTCTGCGTTACTACCGCCCGCCCGTGCGATTTTAAAGACAATGTCTTTGCCCTTGCTATTTTCACCGTATTGAATTTCAATACCGTCTTTTTCTAGGCTTTCGCTCGTACCAAACATCTGAAATAAGTTCATAATTGCTCCTGCAATAATTAGGACATAAAAAACCCGCTAAACGCGGTGAGCCTTTTAACGGGTTTTTTGTTGCGTTCAGGGGTTTTTAATTATACTACATATCAGCTAAGTTCGGCAAGTAGCTAAACTCATTTAACAATAAAGTATGACCGTTAGCCCCCATTGCTGCGTCGGCAGATAATGGAAGGGTAATAGGTTTATCCTTCTCAACGCTCAGTCTACCATCGCCCAAGCTAACCAACGGAAGGTCGAACACGAACCCAGCGTTGTTTTTCACAATGGCGAAGTCTAGTGCAACGTCAGTATTATTGCGAACGGCTTGAACCGCTGTTACGTCCGCGAAATACGCGGTAATACTTGCACTAACCTCGAACGTGCCTGCCGAAACGTCGAACGCACCCAGAACACCTACTGCCTTGTTTGGGCTTACGTTGTTCTTAATAGACAAACTAAGTTCAGACAAGAACGCGAAAAGCGGGCTAGGGTTCGTCTGTCCTGCGGTAATTACATGCAGTTTAATACGGCTAAAATCGCTGCTGGTATTAAAGGCAGCTGATTCAACTAGGGCGGGGCGGCTACCTGCTTTTACACCCTGCGCGCCCGTTCGTTGTTCATTATCTACCGCAACGAAGGTCATGTCAGCCGTGATTTTATCTGCTTGTTTTACCTCTAGGCTAAGTTCATTAGGCACAGCCCCAATAAGGTATTCAGACATAACACCGTTATTGTCGCGCCCTAGAGTACGTTCAATTTGGTAGGACTTTTGAACGATTTTCGTGGGGTCGTCTTCATTTTTTAGGACATTACCAAAAAATAGTTGAATACTTTTTCCCGCACCCGCTTCTGCTGCGAATGTACCCGAAGTTTTATCAAATTCGATATAGTCAGCAGCAACGGTTTTAATACGGGCAAAGCCGTTATTATTCGCGTTATCGAAACGGCTGGTAGTAGTATCGCCCCCGATAAATACCCATTCACCCGCGATTAAGCCCATAGATAGGAAGTTGACTGTGCCAGTCGCTTTAGCTAGGCGGGGCGCGCCCGTGGTAATATCGATTTTAGCGACGCCCGCAGCTAAGGCTACACCTACTTTTTGGATTTCTGCGGTTGCGGGGGTCGCGGCTTCCGTGGTTAATGCTTCCGTCACTACAACGGTAACTGCTGTGCTACTCGCCACGGTTTTTAAGCCGTTATTGCTGGGGACGTTAAAGCCTGAAGCGAATAGTAAATCACCCGCAGCAAACCCGTTACCGATTACCCCGCCCGATAGCGTATAGGTTTTAGTAGTCCCATCAATTCCCGTAATAGGAACGGCTGCCGCGTTCATCGGTAGGTTAGTTACTTTTTCACGGATATTAGCGAAAAAGAAGCCCTGCAGCAATCGTACTAGATTGCTCTGCGTTAGGTCTTGCGTAAAACCACCCGATGCGTCTAGGTCGGTAATTACCCCTTTCTTGCGTTGTCGAGAAGGGTTAATGACGTCACGGGCAAGTAGCGTTACTTGTCCGCCAAAATCTTTGTAACTGTTAGGCTCTAGTGGGTACCAAGTAGGGTTAGTTGGTAGCACCTTGATACTACTTTCTTCAGCGTATCGTAAGCCCGTAAAATTTGAATCAATCTTGCTGGCCATGGTTATTTAACCTCATCATAATCAAAAGTTGTTGTAATGTTGAATTGATACCACTGTTGTGTGCGTCCAACTTCAGTAACCTTCACGTTTCTGAAATTAATTCCACTTGGTGTCGCAATTCCTTCATAGGCATCACGCACTATTTCAGCCAATTGTTCAGCTTCGGTCAAACCTCCCCCAACAATCTCAATTGGGCTGAACACTTGTACCGTTATTATACCTAATCGGGTGAACCTTCGGTGATTTTTTTCTCCAAAAGTCGTCTGTTCGCTGTCTTGATGCTTTAGAGTAAATCTTGCGAAGGCTTTTGTTGGGTCGGGGTCGGTGTTTTCGGCTACCCCTTGCCAATAAATTTCGGGCAGATAACCCGTTATACTTGGGGCTTTTTCTAACCATGCGGTGTAGAATAAATTTGACATTTCGTTGCGTTGCTCTATCATTTTCGCACCTGCAGGTCATATAGTATCTTTTCCCCGTTCGGGTTTAGTATTTTAACCGCGACAATCGCCCACACTTCGTCATCCCGCACTATTGTATCACTTACTTTAGGCGGGGCGGTATCTTTAGCGGCAACTAAAACTTGTTGGTCACTGTTGCGTATCATTTCCCCGTCGATTAAATTTTGGGCGTAATTTAGGAATACAGCCGTAATAACACTTGAGGTAGCTTTATTCTTATCGGGTCGCCACGGCATAGCCCCGTCGGGGGGAAGGCTCGTGGATTGTAGTATGACTTCCTGCCCGTTCTTTTTGATTAGGCGTTCCGCTAGGTTAATCGCTGAGGTAAAACGGCTCATAATTACCCCCTTACTAACGAACCAACAAGCCCACCGAAGCTACCCGCAAGGAAGCCCGCAACCTTTAACTTATTGTCAGCCGCAGGGTAACTAGGCAATAAGGGTCTGCCTCCGTTCCCGTATGTAACTGACTCGGTAATGGTTGAAACACCCTCGCTTTTAGATAAGATGGGCGGTGTATTCGGGTCTTTATCGGGGGCAAGGGTAATTCCGTCAACTAAAATACGTTTTGCGTATTCGCTTATGACTTCCTTCAATTCGTTCGGTATACCGTTGACGTCATAACCTTCGACGTCTTGAATATTTTTTCTTGGCCATTGCGTTCGTTGATTTCGTCCGTTTAGTCGTTCCCCTTTGTAGGTAAAACGCTGGTCAGCATAGTCGCTGGCTAGGATAATCGCCTGACTTAATTTTTCGTCATCGGGAAGCGTAACCCCACGGGCAGCCCAATAGTTAATCGCATACGCATTGTCAATATAACCATTGGCATTACTCACCAATCCGTCGTCCGTTTGTACTATTAGGCTGCTCATGTTCATTATACCTCAAAGTGGGGGCTATCGGTTTCACCACGTTCGCGGGGCTTTCCGTCCCCGTCCCAATCCGCACCCCAGCGAATAGACTTAGTGATTGCCTTTTCCGCTAAGAGTTCTTTATGGGCATCAAACATAGCTTTAGCCACAATGTCAAAGTTTTTTAAATCCTTCCAGTCGTAAGGCGCGGGCAATAGGTCTACCGCATGCCCATAACCGTCTGCCTGTCGTCGGTGTTTAGTCGCTAGGGGGTCACGCAACCACGTTACTTTAGCTAATTGCGGTTGTGCGTAAGCGGTAGGGACGCCTGCTGCCCGACATTGCTCAACGCTTCTGCCCTTACCCCAATTAATATAGGCTTGTTTATCGCTTCGCACGCCCTCTACGACGATAAAGGGAATTGGGCATTTTTCCGCTGCTCTACGCACGATTTTTTGTAAGTCAGGGTAAACGCCCTCAAGGTTCTTATCCCACGCAGATTTCCACGCTAATTTTGACGGGGCGGTGTCCTCTACGACGCCCAAGAAGTCGGCTAGGGCTTTAAAGGACTTATCCCCAAAAATACCGTCCACCGAACCTTTATAAAAACCTTTATTCGCTAGGGCTACCTGAATGCTACGAAGGTTGTTAGGAACGCCTAAGCTAAGGGCAGCAGCTTCTACGCTCTTTGCCCCGAATACACCGTCAATAGCACCCTTATAGAAGCCCTTTTGGGCTAAGGCGGCTTGTATTTTACTCTTCAACACTACGAATTACCTCAGCAAAGTTTTTCTCTAGGTCAGCCCGTTTTAAATTAGGCACGCCCGCTAATTGAGCGACTACCGCAACGGCTGGTTTACCGTCTTGTGTCCAATGTTCGTCGTTCTTAGGGTCTAACGACGTTAATGCTGCCTTAATTTTATCAAGGGCTACCTTGTCCCCGCTCGCTTTATCGGGTTCAATCGCGTTCGCCTTCGGTTTTACGGCTGTTGCAGGGTCGTCGGCTACCGCTTCCACTTGCCAATTTCGCTCTAGGAATTGGGCGTGTAGCTTAATTTCGTCTTCAGGGGCGGTGATACTAATTTCACCATCCTTAAAGGGATAATTGCCCAAATTAATCGTTTGACCGTCTAGGGGCGGGGTTAGGCGAAATTTTCGGGTGACAATGCTCATTATTTTCTCCATCTTATTGGTTATTACTTACAAAAACGGGGCTATTAAAGCCCCGCTCTTGCGTATTGGTGTCCGTATTAGTTGGTAATACCAGTAACACAAGCAACACCTTTTTCAGAGAATAAGGCAAGCCCGCAGTACCATTTAACACGCCAGATGTGTTCATCTTTGTCTTCAGCTTCGCCCACGTCAACAACCTGAATACCCGAAGCGTTGCTGGCGGTTAAGCCCGCGATACCGTGGGTGCGGCTACCGTCATCGAACGTACCAGCAAAGATAGTGGTAGTATTGCTTGACGTACCTGTGGTTTGGTTAGTTGGGATGTAGTCGTTGCGGAAGATAGGCACACCGCTGTACGCAGGCACTTCAGCCCCGCTAGGTAATTCGACTACCTCATTGATAGAGGCACCACCTAGTGCGCGTAACAAGCCTTTATACGTTCGCAACGTGCGTGCGTGCATAGTTAGGTAGTCAACCACACCGTCTTTATCGGTAACTGCGTCCATTACTTGGTCAAGTAGGTCGAAGGATAAGCCCGCGCCATTCACACCCGTGGTAATTTTTTGTGACGTTGGGCATAGTTGAATTAAGCCCATAAATTCATTACCAGTGCCCGTACCATTGATTAATTGGTCTTGGAATTTACGTCCTGCGGATTTCGCTTTTGAGGCAATTTGTACCGCAGTTTGGTCATTACCGTCGCTTGAGCGGGTGGCTTGAATTAAGCCGTTAACCTCTGCATCACCCATAATGGTGGTGAGGTTACTATTTACCTTCGAGAATGTAGCCGCAGACTTACCCGCGCCCGCACCGCTGAAGGTTGTACCCACGCCCGCCATGATAACGTCACCAAGGGCGTTTTCACGGTTATACGCTAGGCTGTTACCGTCGATGCCGTCGAAAGGTAGAACGTCATACATACGGTTAATGGTGATAATATTTTCGATAATGCCCGCAACAAGGTTGTCAAGGGCTAATTTGGCTGATTCAGCTAAGGTTACAGAAGCCATTTTGCTCTCCAATAGGAATAAAAATAAAAATTATGTACTTTTTGCCTATTTCTTGACTCACTCAAGGTAATAAACCCGTCACGGGTGGCTCATCGTGTGCTTATTATAACTTGTTTTAACGATTAACGGAAGCCCGACTGCTTTAGTCCTGCACTAATTTTATCGAGGGAAGTGCTTTCACCTTTCGCTGGTGCTCCCGCCTTACCCGCGTTGGGCTTCATGCCGTTACCCTTCGGTGCTTCAGACTCAAACAAACGCCCATACTTTTCGTTGCTTTTCATCTCAGCAATTAATTCGCGGATAGACATAGGGTTGCCCGTTACGCTCGAATAGCGAATGTCACCAGCACCGTCTACGACGTATGATTGGAATTTACCATCGTCTTCATTGACCTTAATTTGATTCACGACAAAAGGCAATAGTAGGTCGGGAACGCCTTTTGCTTCGGCTATGGCGGTTACAGCTTCGTTACGCACTAGGGTATCGTACAATTGTCCCTGTAGGGCTTCGTTACGGGTTTTTAGCTTTTCGGTTTCTTTAGCGAAGCCTTGTGCTAGGTCTTGCTTAATTTTCTCAATATTAACCTTTGCACCTTCGTCTTTGTCTAAAATTTCTTGTAACTTAGCTTCAAACTTTTCTTTAATTTCGGTGGGGTTAGTACCATAGTCCGCTAATGGGCTAAGGTCGACGGCTTTTGTTTTCGCGTCGGTGCGTGCTGCTTTAAGTGCTTTGTTTAAGCCTACGATAGCTTGCGCTGCTGGGCTTAGGCTTTCGGCTACTGTGTACTTACCTTCTTCATTGGGTTCGGTAGAGTAAAAGCCACGGAAGGCTTCGGGCACTTTTTGTACGTCATCTTGGGCAGAAAAATCAAATTCCATAATGCTCTCCATTTATGGGAATAGTAGGGGTTGAATCACTCAAAAGTAGCCCCCGATAAGATGGCTTATCTCATCGGGTTTTCTCGTTGGCTAGACGGTACAACCCCACTACCTACCCACTTAAGCGGGCGGCTCAGGATAAATGTGTTGTACTGCTGCGGTTGTCGGTATTGACCCACCCTCAGCTGGGGTCACCTGCTCTCTACCTCGCAGGGCGGCACAAAACGCTACCAAATGGTGACAGCTTATTATACCCTAAAATTTGCTGGGGTCAAGCCCCGCTTCTCTAAAAGCTGTTGGCTGAAGTTTGGCCAATTGTTTCAAGGTCAATTCGTTCCCGCCACGGTCAACAAATTTATCAATAGGCAATTTACCTTCGCGGAATAATTTAGCCTTTGTTTTGCCCAGCACCTCATCTTGAAAGGCGGGGTCTTGTCGTCTTAAAAAATCCCCATAATTCGTATTCGCGGGAAGTTGTCCGATGTTCTTAGCTTTCCACTCGTTTCGCACCTGCGCTACCGTTTTATTTTCCGCTTTAGCTATTGCTCGAAAGTCGATTTCACGCTTTTGTCGGGTTCGGGTGTCAGTAACATAGGGTCTATCGCCCACCAATCCGTCGGGACTGATAAAGGCTACCATTAATGAGCGACAATTTAGGTGGGCAGGGGGACTTATTCCCGCAGGGACAAGTGGGCTAATTCCCGCAGGAAGCGGATGGTCACCTATTGGGCTGCCGCGCCCGTCCCTAGCCCGACAACCTGCGGATGTTCTACCGTCCAGCGTGCTCACCCATACTTTCGCGGTCATAACCTCGCTATTTTCCTGCCACACTAAGTCACGGGCGGCATTCGATACGTGATTGGTAGCGGTTCTTACTAAGGCGGTTGCGTCCCGACGGGTCATTGCGGTTATTCCGTCCGCATAATTATTGGCTTTCGTACCAATAATGCCTCTCACAATCTCGTCAGTAGTTTGTCCTGTGCTCATGCCAATTTGTAGGGCGCGGGTTATTCGGTCTTGGTCACCCGTCGCTAACTTAGCGAACCAATCTTTCAGCAAGTGACCGCTGAAGGGCTTACTTGATACGATAGCGGTTAATAACTGCGGGGGCGCAGCAATAAAACTCACTTCAATAGGCACAGAACCATGTAACAGCGCAAGTTCACGTTTAGCTTCGATGGGCGCAAGGTCTTTCATCTGCCCATCGACATCGGTAGCTAATTGCATTATCACGGCTTGTCGTTCGTTTCGCATCCATTGTAGCATCTTTTGCCAGCGTTCGGATGTAGCGTCAAATTGCCCATCCATTCGGGCTAGGCGTTCCCGTAACTTAAGGGCTAACTCACGGTCAGCTTCCTCAAGTAATTGGTTAATGTCCTTCACCAGTCCCGATTGATAGCGACGCAAACCAATATGGTGTCTTAACGCCCCGTCAAGGTAGACTTCATTAGCCGTCATCATGCTACGTTATCCTTATCGGGTTCAGGGGCAGCAGGGTCTAGGTTAAGACTGGTTGCGCCTAAGCCTAGAAGGGACGTTTCTTCATTGAGGTTATCGAGGTCGTCATCAGCGTCGAAGGTTTCGGGCAATACGCCTTCCCGAACAAGCCCCTCAAGGTAGGACTTACGGCTAATGTCTTTACGTGAACGGGCTTTATCGAGGGTGTCGAGGTTGATAGCTACCCGCTCATTATTGAAGTCCTTAAGAAGTTCAATAGTGCCGCCATCCTCAAGCCCCATCCACGAACCCGTATACCATAAAGCAACTGAGACAGCATCCTCAAATACCATGACCATGCCCGCAAGGTCGCTTAAGGCTTCGGATGAGTCTAGTGCGCGGGCGGTAGCGGTCTGAGTGCCTGACTTACGTTTAAGGAATTCAGCCCCGTAACCCGCCATTTGGTCTTCAAGGTCTTTTAACTCCTGCGCGCCCGCGTCGATAGCGTTACCCGAATGCTCAACATAGTAAAATCGCCCAGAAGGGTCGGGATTGTACAGGATATTATTGGGGCTAATCTTTAATGGGTCGCTATCGTCCGCAGTAGCACCACTACACGCTAAAATAGGGAAGCGGGACACGGTAAGAATATGACGTTGGTCAGACGTCGACTGCCAATGGGCAATATTAAGGTGCGCAAGGTCTAAAAGCGGGGGTTTACTGAGCATAAAGTCGTCGCGCTGGGCGTAAAACGTCACTAATGGGATGAAACTCAATCCCGTTTCCCACTCCTCAACTTTAGTCCATTTTTTACCGCCATTTTTACGATAAATCATGGTTTTATTAGGCTCTAAAACACGAATTTGCTGCACTTCCCGCTCAATAAAGCCGTCTTGTTCAGTGACGGTTTCAATAATTCGCACATGCTCAAGGACTTCTTTACCGTTAATCACCTCAGCCCTAGCAAATAACACGTTCTCAGGCTCAATAAGCACCCAATAAGGGCGTAATTGCTCAGCGCGGTCATCGGCTAAGGTTCGGGGCGTTCCGTCGGGCTTGTCCTGCGTGCGTGGGAAGTCGATTAAGACATGACAAAATCCCTTAGCTAAACCCGTCCTGAACCATTGCTTAGCAAACACCTCAAGATTATTGCCCAATAAATCGACGTTGTTAAGTATTCCCTCGCTTATTTCTTTGGGCACGTCTTCACCTACCGTTAAGCCGTCCGCGAAGGGCTTGCTGGATAGGTTATTGAGCGTTTGTTCGGTTCGATTAAGGAATACCGCACAAGCTAATCGGTGGCGATAGCTGCTGTCCGTTTCCGCTTCGTGTTTCGGTAGGTATTCTTGGGCAGCTTCGCGCAGGGCTTCCGTCCCGCCCAATACCGTCCGCATTAGTCGCCATCTAGGGGACATCTTGTCATACGCTATACTGGTGCTGCTAGGGTCTGTCTTACTTTTAGCCATCTTAAATATTCCTTATGAGTTACGTTGTTGAACGCCACGGATTTTCTTGCGCACTCGATAGCGCATTGCGTCGGCTAAATGGTCTTCAGCTTCGGTGTCTACGTCGTCGGGGTCGTTATCGCTTCGCGGTAATACGGGCAAGGTTTCAATAGTTTGTAGGCAATTGTTCATGATAAACAAGCCCGCTTCCTCACGCACACCACCTAGTTTTGGGGGTTTAGCCCCGTTGAGCATTTTGCGCATTAATTCCCAGCCATGCTTTCGGCTTCCTGCCGACTTATCAGCGGGCTGCCAGCGCACGCCTTTCCCCTCCATATTTTTAGCAATGCTATTACCGTCCTCAACGTCGAATATGGAAGCATCCGCCACGCCCGCCCCCGTTCGCGCTCTTATGCCCCAATCAGTTTCGCGGTCTACGATACCTTGGGCAATATCCGCAGCAAGCATTCGCAAGCCCTCGTTTCGCGTTCCGTTCCACCCATACCATTCTTGTATCAGGAATAAGTCACCGCGAACCGTGCCATACATTCGCCCGTTCCACTCGAACGGTTCACCATTACTCTCAGCCCACCAACAAACCGCAAAGGGCTTCGATGAACCCCAGTCGAAGCTGCGGTCTATTTTCCAGCCTTTCGGAATAATCGATAAAGGAACGGAAGGGACAACGTGATAATGGCTATCCCACAGGTCATCGAACATGCCCCCAGCAACAATGTCCCAACTACCATATAGCCACGCAGCTAACTCCGCAGGGTTACGGGCTGAGGCACGGATTTTGCTAATATAATCGGGGTCAGCGTGCATAAGAATTTCATTCTCATACACTGACGAGTGAATAGCGACGCGGGGCGGCTCGAACGCACCATCAACCATGCTGTCGCGGATAACCTTACCGCGTGCGTGGGGAAGTCGCCAGCGGGCTTTCACCCAGTTATGCCCAACACCATACGGGTTCGTGGTTGCTCGATAACAACGCGGCATGTCGGGTCGAGTAGAACGGCAGCAGGACATCATAACCTTGTAGCATTTATCGTTTGACCAGTTACACAACTCCTCCCACCCAATCCACGGATAGGCGTGACCATGGTAATTCCAATAATCGTCCTCACGCTTCATGTGACGCAACAATAATTCCTCACCGTCGGGGAACGTCCATTTATGTTCCACCTTGTTGTATTTAGCTTCGGGGAATATTAGCCTAAACCACTTTTCAGTCTTGTTGATAATGTCCGATAATTGCGGGTAAGTTTGTCGAAAAATAATACCGCGCCACTCACGTCCATAACCTTTCCCGACATGCTGTAGGAAGTCCATGAGTAGGCAATCGGTCTTACCGCCCCCCCGCGTTCCTTCATATAATACCTCAAAGATAGGGGTAGCTGACATGAACGCTAATTGGCTACCATATTGCGGTGTCCATGTAGCTTGTACTGCCCGCCCTGAAGCGTCTTGCGTGTAGGCGTATAGTTGCCCGTCGACTTCGCGCCATTCTATCGGATAACCTTTGCGGGCGGGAATAACTAACTTAGGTAATGCGTCCGCACCAATCATTCTTTATTGCTCCCTTCCTGCAGCTGCCGCTCTTTTTCTTCAACCACCGAACCGTCCGACATGTCGCTATAGAGTGTTTCCCAATGGTCAATATGAACGGGGGAAGTCGTAACCACCAACACGCCCGCGTTCTTACCTTCGCCCGTTTCGGTAGGTGCGCCTTTGTCCTTAAATTCGGGTCTTTTAGACTTAAGAAGGGCTAAGTGCAGGGCATCGCTATAATTCGTTTTATAGGCAACAATCTGGTCTCTGTCCTTACCCCCAATCATAGGTTCTTGCACGCCTTCTACGGCACGTTTGATGGCGTTTTGAACCAGCACTTCATCAATCCAGCATTCGCGGGCGTTCTCTACCGCTTCAGCAAATACTTCATCAAATTTTCGATGCTCGTTCACCGTGCCTAAAGTAACGCCCACTAACTCTGCTGTCCTAGCCAACAACCCCGTTTTACGGTAGATTTCGATAAACCGTTCTTTACGCTCGATTGTGAATTCAACAGCTGGTTTGCGGGGCATAAGGTTATTTTTTACGCTCATAATACCTGCCCACATAGATAATGGCTAATTATAGTTGATAACAGGGGGCGGGTCTAGTCGCACTGCGTTTTACTTCATTTTACTTCAATCTACTGCGAACGGGGCGGGGTGATTAACGTGTTTTACTTAACAATCCCGTAAAAGTAAAGTTTTCAGGTGCTTATACGTGGGTGCTTGCCGCAGGAATTATGTGGGTTTTTCTCACCCCCTAAAATTGCCCAACCCGCGTTTACTTTCTTAAAAATTCGCTTAGGCTATTTATTTTAGAACCTAAGTTCAAAACCCCGAAAAAGTAAAATAATCTAAGCGGAACGCCCAAACACAAGTACGAAAAAGTAAAACGTGAGTACGAAAAAGTAAAAAGGTAAGCGCAAGACTCAACTAAAGTTTACTCTTGCTAAACCCATACCGTTGATGGCTCTAAGCTGTTTTATTATTAAGTTATTATTATATTATTATTATTATTATTAATTAATAATTAATAATTACTTACCTTACTTAACTAACTTAACTAACGAACCACCGAAAGATACTAAACCGCCCGAATTACTATCAACGATAGTTGACTGGGCGTTCGTGCGATAGTTTAGAAAAACTAAAAACAGTTTTAAATTCTTTGTGCACGATTTATCGAGAGAATTTTTATAACCCAAGTTAGTTAAGTAAGGTAAGCGCACCCATCAACGGTTGGGCTTATAGCATGACTTTAAACTTACCTTACTTGGGTTCTTTACTTTTACGGTGGGTTTTTAAGTAAAAAAGGGGCTAAAAAGCCCCCGAAAAAGTAAAAAAGGTAAGTCGAGTTATTTAAAACTAGCCGTTATCCTTTCGATTTCTTTAGTATAACTTTTTTCGTTGGTGACCGCATTTAAGAATACATTATTAAACGAACCTAAATAATCACTAATTGAATCAATCACGCCCGCCTTTTCGTGCGTCGTCGCTCGACCTAAGCCCTCATAAGCCCGCTTGCCCACGAAGTCGGAAGCATGAACAATAGCCGCAAAATCCATCATGCGGTGAAAACCCCCGCTACCCACCACCGCAGCTAACTTAGGCACAACAAGGTCTTCATCATAGTCCTTTAGCGTTAGGATAGTCACGACGGTTGTATTGTCGGGGTTAATGTACTCAGTAACACCTAAACGAGTTAGGCGAACGAAATAACCCGCGTGAACCAGCTCAGAGGTCACCTTTAAAGCCAGTAGCCCGTTCCACGCTAATTCGTCGCTATCTAGGTTGCAATTACCCGAACCGTTCATGTATACATCCACGTAACGGCTGCCGCCTTCTCGCATATTACGCTTACTAGAACGCCACGCCACGTCGCTTTCGCCCCGCATAACTCGGTGAATATCTACCGCGTCACCTTGCTCACCCCAGACGGTTCGACGACGAACGACGGGCGGGCTAAAGTCGATAGCCTTTAATGCCGTGATTTTATTCGCGGTTTCTTTATCGCCTTTTCGTAAGGTTTCAATAAATTCATCCTCAGATGAATAGCCTGTCCAGTCGATAGAGTGACGAATAGGGTTAACACAACTTTTTAAGTGTGAGCGATTAGCCTCAATATTTAGGTATTCGCTCGCGTTATCCCGAATGTCGTTCAAGTAATTAATTGAATCGGTGACGCTTTTATACGCCACCACTACCACCTTATTATGTTTCTTACTTTGTATAATCTTCATGCCTATAATACCCTAATATCTCGTCATACTTGCAGGTAATAGCCTGCGCGAAGTCGTCAAAACCAATATCAAAAGGGTGTGCCGCTTTTGCGCAGCTTGTCCTCCACCACTTCGGTATCGTCGAAGCGTTCATAGTCAATTGCCGATAATTCGTCATCCTTCCATCCAGTGAAAAATATCTCAGCGATTTCGTTAATCGTTGCCCCTGATGTCCGTTTTAGGGTCGAAGCGTCGAGAATAAAACGAGTAGATAACACGCGCTTTAATTCAGCTTTAGTAATTCGCTCACGTATTTCCCACGCCCAACGTACAACATCTTCATCGCCCAGCGTTTGCTCCAGGTCTTTATCATAAGTCATCTTAATCGTACCTAAACGGAAGCGGTCAAGTGTAGACTCATCAAGTCTCTCACGTCCCGAATACATCATGTTACTACCGCGCCCAAAGGTATTACAAGCAGCAAAACATAAAAAATTATCATGGCGTTTTACTTCAGTATTTCCCTTGCGCTGCGGGACGTTAATTTTGCCGTTTGCTAAGGCTTGGTTAATAATTAGCAAGATAGAAGGGTCAGCAGCATCCATTTCGTCGAGTAGAAACACGCCCCCATTTTCGTACAAGGTAATAAAATCGCTAGGCGCATATTGAAAAGCCCCTCCGTCAACGGGTAATAACCAACCCAATAGAACGCTCGACGACATGTCACTGCTACAAGATACGCTCGAAAAGGGAAGGTTTAAGGCTTCCGCTACCTGAGCGGCTAAGTGCGTCTTACCGCAACCCGCTTCGCCCACTAAAAGGATGTTTTTAGTTGCCTGCAGGCGGTCTAACGTCTTACGAAGGGACTTGTGGGCGGCCTTAATAATCGCAGCCTTTTCGTCAAATTTCACTTCAATAGGCACGGGCGTTTTTCCCGCGATAGCTTCGGTTACTACTCGCTTGATTAAGGCTTGCGTTGATTCACCTTCGATAATACTTTTAAGCGTATCTTCAAACGCTTGTCCAATACCTGATGATGACATTTTCTTTTTCTCCAGTTTTTTCGGGGGGTTAGTGCTATCAATGAGGGCGTCAATAATAGCTTCGGTAACGGTTTTCACGTCGGGTTTAGGGATAGCGTCTATTAACTTAAATTCGGGGTCTAGTCGATAAATTTGAAACAAGTTAGGAATAGCCCTGACGAATATCTTGTGTTCAATTTCAAAGCTAACCTCACCACTATACGCTCGAACCCGCGCACCATAGGCTTCTACGTTTTGCGGGATAAAATCCCAGCCGTTTTTCTTAAAGACATCCTCCAAGTCGCTGGCGGTCATAGTGCGGTTATTGTTATGAAGTTCAGTCATGATAACGAGTTCCATATCCTCTACGTCTTGGGGGTTTTTAGGGTAAGAACCTAACCTAATCAGGGCTTGGGTTTGGGGTAGTGCTTGGTAATAACGAACCTCAAGGGGGTCGCTCTTACTAAGTAATTGAATGACTATTGCGTTGTCGATAAGAAAACAAACATCACTGGGTTCGCAATGAACGCCCCACGCATATAGGGATGTTGGTTGGTATTCCCATTTGTTCTTAACCAACATCTTTACTACATCGGAAGGATATATAGTGCCTATCACTTTTATGCTCCATTTCTAGGGTTATTCGATAGGGGTTATCTTAAAATAGCCCCCCGAAAAAGTAAAAGGATTTTATATGGCTGAAACGTGTTTTAAGCTGTTATAACGCTTAAATAAGCTATCGTCACCCGTATCGTTAACGAAATATTCGCGGTAAAAAATACCGTCGGCTTTAGCGACTAATGCCAGCGCGCCTTCGGGAAGGGGTTGATTAGGTGCGATAATAACGAGGTTAGCCCCTTCGCGCCCTTCGATAGCGGTTAATAGGTCGTGGGCGGTCTTAACTTCCTTGCCCTTCGTCGGGTCATAGTCCTCAGCTTCGGTAGCAACTAGGAAGGTATAACCTTTAGCAACGGCTGCGCTAAGGTCTAGGGTAAAAGATAGAATGCCAGCAAGGCGGGTTTTAGGTAGGCTCATTTTTAACTCCATTTCTTTATATAGTGTGGTGGGGGTAAGGTAAAGGGGGCTAAACTAAGTAACCCCCCGTGATACAATTATTCTCTATCTTCAATCGCCTGCAGGTATTCGTCGAAGGCTTTAGTATCGCCCCAATAATCGTATGGGGTAACTTCCGCGTCCTTAGCCGCAGGGCTATATTCGGCAGTAAAGCGAATACATAACATGCTTTCGTCGCCTTTCGTAAAGTAAAGGTCACAGCATTCGAGGTCGGAAGCCCCGTCAATGAATTCTTTACTCGTTCTTACCTTAGTTAACCCACCTTCTTCATCCAGCAATTCCGCAGTATGCCCTGCAGCAATCATTTCGTTAAAGGCTTTCGTGAATTTATTTCGTTGAGGGAACATGATTTTCTCCATTTCTAGGGGGTTGGTATAAGGCGTTGTTGTATTCCCGCCCTATGAGTTATATAATACGCTTACCCCCCGAAAAAGTAAAGCGTTTTATACAAAATATTTTAAATTATTTTTCACCCAAGATATATTGGTGGGCTTTTTCCCTTACGTCGTAACAAATTATTGACCCACCGCAGTGTACGTCATGCCCACTAGCGATACGCACCGCCACGTCCGCGCAACGCCCACACGACATAACGCCTATCGCGTATTGTGAACCGCTTCCGATAGCCGCAATGGGTTCTATTCTAGGCATAAATTGACCTGCTTCGTGGGTATAGATGACGTGGGGTGTAGCTACCTTACCCGTAAAACCAATCAATAATATAGAGGGGTCATTGTGTTCGCGTTCATAAGGCAAATAGCCTTCCTCAACTATTTCCTGCCACGTTTTGTCCCTGATGGTTTTTTCCCATGCTAATAGGCTCGATATATCGCCCGCGCCCGCCCAAACAAAGTTTTTACCTTCCTTTATCTTTTCTTTGTACAAGGACTTTGAACCCCAATTATCTACCGTTAGACTGTCCGCGCATAATCGCGCCCCGTCAAAAGCTATTACTGTCATGATTTTTTACCTAAATTTAATAGTGTTTTTAGTTTAGCTAGTTGTTCGTCGGTAATATCGAAATGAGCCTGAATACCTAAGCGGTTAGTAGCGAATACCACCCGCTCGTTGCCTTCGTCCCACTCAATAAACCCCTCAACCACTTCCCCGTCTTTTAGGGTCTTAGTTAGGCGAATAATTCGCGCTTCAGCCTGCCGCGCATACTCGCAATCAATATCGTATAGGAATTGTTGCGTGAAGGTCTTTAGACTGTGTGACTCGAACCGTTTACCCACTAGCCCGCTTCCGTCGGGTTCTACATAGAAAAATCGGGTCTTTTCTTTGTTTTGCAGCACTACGTCCCGATTAAGAATTATGCCCACTACACGCTCGTAACGAACGGGCTTGCCCGTCGTTATCGTTTCCATAAGTAAGGGTCTTATACGTCTACCCATTACAGCACCCCATAAGAATTAATAGTGGTTAATTTCCAGTTATTTTTCCACCCTACGTTCTCGGCAATAAAGCCTTGCGACGACATAAAGCCTTCCACCTTCTTAATCGCTTCTTGTGGATTAAAAGCCAATACCCGAATAGTGTGACCACCTAAGTCGAACGCATAAATTTTAGGGGGACATTCTCTTAGTAATAACCCTGTTAATTTTTCCCGATTTTCGTGGGACACCGTGAGGTAAGCCGTCCCATCGGGGTTCGCGTTAGCTACATGAATAACTAGCGACTTCTCTATTGGGTCGAAGGCTATCGCCCCCTGCTGCTGTTCGTTAGCGGGGTTCTTAACCTCTACCATTTCCCGCTTCGCTAGGTCAACAAGGGACTCAATCGTTACGGTTGACTGGGGTGTATAAGATGCAGCCATTTTCTTGTTCTCCACGTGATAGTTGTTGGTTCTCTAGGTTGTCGGGGTTAACACAAACCCACCCACGGTCTTCATACACTCTACTAAAGCCGCAGGTGCGACAAGAACGGTTAAGTGGTCTAATTCCGAAACAATAATTTTGGTAAGGACACCATGTACAATTTTTCGGGTTAATCGTCTTAGCGGGCATGTCGTTACTGAGCAATATGCGTTCCATCCGCTCTTTGTCGAAGTTAGCCACTAAGGGGTCGAAGTCAACAACCTCAATATACCACTCTTCAGTATTTTTATTAACAACGACGTATAGCCCGTGTTTATACTGCGGTAAGTGTAGAAGGTATTGCTGAATTTGTTGATAGTGTTCGGGCTTCCCTTCCTTAACGCCTAAAGTCTTAATTTTACCGAAGGCTTTATCATTAGCCGTTTTCATCTCAAGTATAGCCGTGTCGGAAGGGTCGGGAAGGTCGGGGCAGCCCGTAACTAACCCATCTATCATGCCCCCGTAAGCATCGCCTATCGCGTTAAATCGAAAGGGTCTACCGTCGGGCTGGCGTGCTAATACGGTCATTCCCGCAGCTTCTAGCCCCGCTAATATTCGGGCTTCCTCAATAAAACCGCGCTGAAAAATTAATAGGGCTTTCATGCTGTGGTGTTCGGATATTCCCCAACGATAGTCTAGCCAAATTTTGCGGTCACAAGCGTTCGCTAGGGCGGTTGCGCCCACGCGGGCTGAATGCTTATACCGTCGGGGGGTTTCGTCGTCGGCTAATTGAGCAATAAAGGTGTAAAAGGAACGACGAAAAGCAACCCCTTGGTCACTTTCCATTGCTTCCTTGACTTTCTCTAGGGTCTTAGTAGTCATTAAATACGCCCCCGTCAGCTAGATGAATAACCTCACCGTCAACAATTGGCTCAAGGATTGTCACGGGTTTACCCGACTTATCGCCCGAACAAATAATCACGCAGGTAGTGCACCCGTTTAATTGTAGGCTGTATAACTCCCCTCGCTTTAGCTTAATTTTATTAGACGGGGTAAAGGCTGAGAGGGTGTATTGTCGGGCTGAAAAATAACCGCAGTCACCCTCATCGTCCCCGTCAATTCCGTGTAGCACGTCACCGCTCGAACGGCTAAAAATACTTTTAGCAAATTTTTGAGCGGGCAAGCCTTCCTCCTCCGAAATAGGTTCATAAACAACTACTGACCCACCCCCTAGTAGGAATATAATTTCAATTTCATCATACATGACTTCGGTAGGAAGCATGACGGTGGATAAAGTAGTGGATAACTTATTTTCAACAAGTACAACGGATTGAGCGTGTAAGTGCGGAACGCCCATAAAAGTCTTGGTTGGTAGCATCATATTTCTTGTCCTGAACATACAGAAAAAGGGGTTATTACGCCCCTTTTTATTGGTGGATAACTAAGTGGATAACTTATTGAACGGCGGTGGTTGAGTGGTCATGGTGTTCTTTACCGCAACCACATTTACCCGACTCATGGCGCATTAATTTAATTAGGTCGTTACTCATCTCAAGGGCTTCGGCTAGGATTTCGTCACGGGCAGTATCTAGGACAGGGCGCAGGGCTGTACCTAAAGTGGTAATAGCTTCGGATGAACCGATTGTTGTGCCTACCAACTCAACCCCTTCGCCTTCGTCGTCGATAATCGCAGACATAACAACTAAGCCCATTAATTTTTCGGGATTGTTTTCAATGACACCTAAAATACGCCCCAACACTTCCGTTTTAAGGTTAAGGGTTTCTTCATTAGTGAGTTGTTTAGCTAAACGCCCGTTGTCGGATAAATCAAAATGAAGGTGGGCGCGTTCGGTGGATAAGCGCACTAAATTGCTGTGGGTGTCTGTGGTTTTTTGGGTTAATTGGTCAATGCTGCGGATAACTTGTGTTTTCATAATATTTCGCCTTTTCTGTTGATAAGTTCACGGGGGCGGTCATCGCTTCCCGTGAGATAAAGTATAGTTCAGCTACACCGTAAAAGTAAAGTGCTATTAGTTGTTAGATAATACGCGGCTTGCACACATAAATTGGTTCACCTGCAGAACGCAATCCTGAAGGGCATTATGGGTAGGTTCATTCCCTTCCCATGACCAACCACGTTCCTGAGCAAGTTTTAGTAACGTCCGTAAGTCGCGGGCTTGATAAAACTTCCACGGAAGGGAAGCCCCGAATTGCTCGTGATACCACTTAATAATACCCAAGTCAAAGTCCGTTCCTTTCGCCCAAATTTCCACTCCGTAGTGCTTTACGCAAAACGCTTGGAAGTTCATTATAGCAACCCACGGGCTGACGGGTGTCCCCCACGGTTTAAAACCACCTAACGAAGCCCACCACTCAAGGGTTTCCACGGTAGTAGTAGCCCCCGCCTTCACGCATTCGTCGGGGTCAATATCTACTAGGAAGCCGTCTATAGTAGCCCCTGTGTCCTTGTCCCACACTAACGCCCCTAATTGAACCATAACTGCGTTCGTTCCCGTCCCGAATGTCTCAATATCAACCATCATAGCAGGTTTCATAGAACCCCCTTTTTGCGTAAAATAATGTAGATATTATTTACCTGTTGAGCCTCAATAGAGGTAATAGGCAAATTTCGCTCTAATTTCCACCGTAAGCCACCTAAAAAGTTTTGTTGGGCGTTATCTAGTGAAGCCGTCTTACTCGCTAAAATACGCACCTTTTCGGGCAAATCCTGCCCTAATTCGTTCATCAGCAGTAATTCCTCACGAAACGCCTTGACAGCTTCCTTAGCGACTAAGGCGGGGTCATAATTATCCCCATATTTTAGCCCTAAGTATTCCGCAGCCGCGCCCCCGCCCAATTCGACTTTTCGACAAAGACTTAGGGGGTTGTCCTTCGGGTCTATTTCGATGACCTGCTGGGCGTTTAAGTCTTTCTTTATTCGAGAAGGTAAGTTAATGAACACCGATAATTTGCCCGTGTCGGGGTCGGGTCTGATATTTACTTTGACTGACATAACTGTCCTTATTGTGGCTTATAAAATAGGTGATGATGCTCTAAAAATTCGGGAATAGGTTGTTCTGCTGTGCGGGGTCTACCGTCGCTTGATATAACATACTTATACCCCACGTGCGTATCGCTAACGTCAACCACCACTTTTAAAATGGTGGTTGATTGGTACTGCCAAACGCTACCAACTACAAGTTCGCGTTTCATACGTGCTGCGCCTTCCCTGCCGCGTTAACCGCCCATTTTCGATTACGGTTAACGTGCATTTTTCGGTCAAGTTCCGCTTCAAGGTCAACCCCTAATTTTTCGGCTACTTGTAGCAACATAATGAGTACGTCAGCGCATTCCCCTGCGTGGTGTTCTATCGCGTCGGGTTTATTCGCTAACCCCGTTAAGAGTTCCGCGACTTCGTTATTCATGCGGGTAGCAATTTGTAGCGGGCTTTTATCCCCAAAGGTTCGGTCTGACCATTCGGTAATAGATTTTTGCTTACCTCGAAGGTCTTGCCCATTCGCAAGTAGGGTAAGCAATTCTTGCAGGGTGACTTCCTTAGCTTCATAATCTTCAAACCAATCTAAGCTATTGCCTTGCGTAAGAATACCGTATTCACTGATGTATAGGTAAGGCATATAATTAACAGAATAATCGGTGCTCCCACTATTCCACGTGCCGCCCGCGCTAAATAGTGAGGATTGTACCACAGCATAATCGGGCGGGTTACTCGCTACGTTAATTTTAACCGCATAAGGCAATGAGATATTCGGGCGGGTGATACGCACCAAAGAACGGGCGAAGTTATACACATAAGGGTGTAGGTCTTTTGTCCCGTCGGGCTGGTCTTTTAGCTGAAAACCGTTATCGAGGGCTATTTGTTGAATTAGGTCATTACTAATATCTACTTGTTCATTATGTTTCATGCTTACTCCTGATTTTAGTTAGTGGATTTTTGTACCCGCATCCACCATTAACGGGTTAACTTGCGCAGGGTCTACGGGCTTTAAGACAGCGACGCCTAAACTAATAAATTGCGTATCAATCACCCAATTATTAGCTTCCGCACTACTTATTCCCGCCCCCGCATAAATTTCCTTAGCTATCGGGGCGGCTTTTTT
>ERZ941748.119-NODE-119-length-35547-cov-9.489941_pt1 | contig 35547 bp, 34 predicted proteins | sample MGYA00521092_ERZ941748 | MGnify/ENA primary metagenome ERZ941748 (study PRJEB32759, sample SAMN07749897) | skin metagenome | biome: transportation; feature: city; material: polyester macromolecule | host: Homo sapiens | place: Hong Kong:ISLAND line | collected... | reverse complement strand
ACGACAACATCGATGCCGTGCACGAAGGCCTGCTGCGGCTGGTGGTCTGGCGGCTGACCTCGCTGAAGAACGGCGAACGTCCCAAGCAGCTGACGCTGGACATCGACGGCCTGCCGATCGAGGTTCACGGCCACCAGGGCGGCTCGGCCTATCATGGCCTGTACGGCGCACGGATCTATTCGCCGCTGGTCGCTTCGCTGGCCGAAACCGGTGACATGGTGGGCGGCCTGCTGCGCGAGGGCAACGCCGGCCCGGCCGAGAATGCTGACACCTGGATCCCCCACCTGGTGAAGCGGCTCAACGAGAGCACCGGTGCCCAGGTTCGGGTGCGTATCGATGCCGGATTCACCGACAATGACACGCTGGAGGCGCTGGAAGCGCGCGACATCGAGTACCTGGGCCGGTTACGTAGCCACAAGGGCCTTCAAAAACTGGCAGCGCCCTTCCTGAAGCGGCCCCGCGGCCGACCGCCTGAACAGCCTCGAGAATGGTGCCATGACCTTGAGTACCAAGCGGGTTCCTGGTCGGCACCGCGTCGCGTGGTGTTGGTGGTGCAGGAGCGCCCCGATGACCTGCTGCTGCATGCCTTCTTCCTGGTCACCAACCTCGGCAAGTTCGACTGGCCGCCAGAGAAGGTCCTGGCGCTCTACCGCAAGCGCGGGAGCGCCGAGGCCCACATGGGCGAGGTGAAGTCGGCGCTGGACGTGCACCTGTCGTCGACGGATCGCGGTGCCTCCACGGTTCAGGAGGTCATGGCCCGCAACGAGGTGAGCTTGTTGCTGAGCCTCTACGCCTACCAGGTCCTGCATGGCCTGCGCTGCTTGCTGGTGCGTCAGACCCGGCAGGGCTGGAGCCTGAGCCGGCTGCGCGAGCAGGTACTCAAGGTCGCCGCCACGCTGAAGCTGCACGCCCGGCGCATCACCGTTCACCTCGGCGATGCGGCTGACAAATGGTGGCCTGCCTTGCTGAAGGGGCTGCCGAAGCTGACCGCGCTGGGCTGACTCGTCGGCGATATCACCCCCGATCCCTGCGCCAAGCAGCTCTACTTCGGCTGACGGTGACGGCTGCACGAATGACGGCAATTCATTCCTTTAGGCTATAAATAGAGCGAGAATTTGCGCTTTTTTGCATATGACAGCGGGTTCTCATGCTGCCAACGGCGGTGCCGGTGGGCCGGTGTTGGCAGCGAGGGCTGAAAATCCACTCAGCCAGCGCCCTCATGAATAAGGCGGGGTAAGCTCTTGATATGTTTGGCGCGCCCGGCAGGAATTGAACCTGCGACCTTCGGCTTCGGAGGCCGACACTCTATCCAACTGAGCTACGGGCGCTTTGGGTGCGTATCGTACCCGTGTGGGCGCGTGGTGTCCAGCCGCTTGGCGGTTTTCGGTGCGTAGATGATTGACCGTTTTCCCTGCGGTGGTGCATGCTCTGGGGGCACTTTTGCGCCTCGCACCTACCCTGATCCGTTTGGGAACATAATAAATGAAAACATTTGCACGTAGTACGCTGGCACTGGGCATCTCACTGGCGCTGGTTGGCGCCGCGAACGCCAACGAATTTGCCGACATGAACCCCGTCACCCTTCGCCTGGCCCACGTGGTGAACGAGCAGGATGGCTTCCATATTGCCGCCACCAAGTTCGAAGAGCTGGTGGAAGAGCGCACCGAAGGCAAGGTGAACATCGAGATCTTCCCCAACGCCTCGCTGGGCGATGAGCGCACGCTGCTGGAAGGCATGCAGATCGGCACCGTGGACATGGGCGTGATCACCAACGGGCCGGTGGCCAACTTCGTGGAAGAGATGGCGGTCTTCGAACTGCCCTTCCTGTTCCCCACTCCCGAAGCCGCCTATGGCGTGCTGGATGGCCCCATCGGCCAGGAGCTGCTGGACAAGCTGGCCGACGTGAACCTGAAAGGCCTGGCCTACGCCGAGCGCGGCTTCCGCAACCTGACCAACAGCGAGCGCGCCGTGAACTCGCCGGAAGACCTGGATGGCCTGCGCATTCGCGTGATGGAAAACCCGGTTTACACCGATACCTTCCGCGAGCTGGGGGCCAACGCCATCCCGATGGCCTGGACCGAAGCGCTGACCGCCATGCAGCAGGGCACCATCGACGGCCAGGAAAACCCGGTGAACGTGATTCACTCGTTCAAGCTGGATGAAACCCAGAACTACATGACCCTCTCACGCCACACCTACGCCCCGGCAATTTTCGTGATGGGCATGCCCGCCTGGAACCAGCTGCCGGAAGCCGCCCAGGACGTCATCCGCCAGGCCGCCCAGGAAGCCGCCGAGCATGAGCGTCAGGTGAACGCCGATATGGAAGCCGAACAGCTGGCTGCCCTGCGCGAGGCGGGCATGGAAATCAACGACTCCCCCGATATGGAAGCCTTCCAGGCCGCCGTTGCGCCGGTTTATGAGAAGTACGGCCAGCAGTTCGGTGATTACCTGCCGCGCATTCAGGAGGCGCTGAATCAGTGATGCCCTTTGCACAGCCTCTTTTGACGCTGCTGCAACGCATTGAACGTGGGCTGGATGCCATCATCCAGCCCGTCGTGTTTGCGGGCATGGCAGCTTTGATCGGTGTGATCACGCTACAAATCGTGTCCCGGGTGTTTTTCAGTGCCGTGGGCTGGACCGAAGAGGTCGCGCGGTTTCTGCTGGTATGGATCACCTTTCTCGCGGGCACGCTGGCCTTCCAGCGTGGGCGGCACATTGCGGTCACCTTTGCGGTGGATGCCCTGCCCCTGCCGCTGCGCAAGCTGGCCAGGTTGGCCGCGCTGGCCATCGTGCTGGCCTTCATGGTCACGCTAGTGGTCATCGGCCATCGCTACATGCAGGTACAAAGCTTTCAGAAGTCGGCCGCGCTGCGTCTCTCGATGACCTACGTCTACGCCGTCATTCCGCTCTCGGCGGGCATCATGGCGTGGTATGCGCTGGTAGACATGGTCGAGGTGCTGGTTCACGGGCAGCCCATCACCGCCCAGGAGGAAGTGCTATGACGCTGGTGCTGTTCGGGCTGTTCTTCCTGTTCATGCTGCTGGGCGTGCCGATTGCCTTTGCCATTGGCGCCAGCACGCTCTACGCCCTGCATCAGTCGGGGGTGCCACTGATGGTGGTCACCCAGCAGATGTTCCAGGGCATCAACTCGTTCGCCCTGGTGGCCATTCCCATGTTTATCCTGGCCGGTGATTTGATGGCCCAGGGCAAGGTCAGCGAGCGGCTAGTGAGCTTTGCCGATTCGCTGGTGGGCTTCATGCGCGGCGGGCTCTCGGTGGTCTCGGTGATGGCGGGCATGTTTTTCGCGGCCATTTCCGGCTCGGGGGCGGCCACCACGGCGGCGGTGGGGTCTAGCCTGGTGCCGGAGCTGAAGCGCAAGGGCTACGACCCCGCCTCGGCGGCCAGCCTGATCGCCGCCAGCGGCACCATCGGCGTGGTGATCCCGCCTTCGGTGCCGATGATCATCTACGCGGTGATCGCCCAACAGTCGGTCTCCAAGCTGTTCCTGAACGGCTTCTTGCCGGGGCTGGCCATGGGCCTGGCGCTGATGGCCATTGCCATCACCCAGGCGTACAAGCGCCAGTACCCGAAAGGCACACCGCTCTCGCTGGCCACCATTTGGCGCACGTTGAAAGCGGCCAGCTGGGGGCTGATGACGCCGGTGATCATTCTGGGGGGTATCTTCTCGGGGATTTTTACGCCGTCGGAAGCGGCGGTGGTGGCGGTGAACTACGCGCTGCTGGTGTCGCTGTTCGTGTACCGGGATTTGACCCTGCCCCAGGTGTACAAGCTGTTGATCCGCTCGGCGATGACCACCGCCGTGATCATGCTGGTGATTGCCATGTCGGCGGTGCTGAGCTGGACGCTCTCCAGCTGGCAGGTGCCCGGTGCGATTGCCCAGTCGGTGCTGTCGCTCTCCACCAACCCCTACGTGATCATGCTGCTGGTGGTGGCGGTGATTCTGCTGACCGGGGTGTTCATCGAGACGGCCAGCGCCTTGATCATCCTAACCCCGGTGCTGCTGCCGCTGGTGCTGCAGCTGGGCATCGACCCGATCCACTTCGGGCTGATCATCGTGGTGGGGCTCTCGATTGGCATGATTACTCCCCCCGTGGCCATCAACCTGTACGTGGCCTCGTCGGTGACCCAGCTGCCGCTGGAGCGCATTACGCAAGCCATCCTGCCGTACCTGCTAGGGCTGATTGGCGTTCTGCTGCTGGTGGTTTACGTGCCCATCCTGCTGGGCTGGTCGGGCCACTGAACCGACGCCTCGGCCTCTATCACCTCGCGGGCGGTGACCTTTCACCGCTCGCGGGATATGCGTTAGAGGCTTAGCCCTCTTCTGCCAGATTACGCCCTGGCGTGCCTGCGTCAAATGCCAGCACGTTCTCAAACGCATCGCCAAAGTAGAGCTCGTAGCTGTCTTTCTCCACGTAGCCCAGGTGGGGCGTGGCCAGGAAGTTGGGCAGCGCCAGCAGCGGATGCTCGGTCACCGGCTCTTCGTCGAACACGTCCACGGCGGCCATGCCGGGGCGGCCAGCCTTCAGCGCCGCTTCCAGTGCACCCGCTTCGATCAGCGGGGCGCGGCTGGTATTCACCAGCACGGCGGTCGGCTTCATGCTGGCCAGGTTGGCGGCGGTGACGATCCCGCGGGTTTCCGGGTTCAGTCGCAGGTGCAGGCTCAGCACATCGCTGCGTTCGAAGAATGCTTCCTGCGAGGTGGCGACTTCCAGCCCCGCCTCGGCGGCCCGCTGGCGGGTGCCCTCGCGGCCCCATACCAGCACGTTCATCTCGAACGCCTGGCCGTAGCGAGCCACCAGTTGGCCAATCTTGCCGTAGCCAAACACGCCCAGGGTGCGCCCTTTCAGGCCCATGCCCAGGGTGCGCTGCCAGCGGCCAGCCTTGAGGTTGGCCACCTCGTCGGGAATGCGCCGCATGGCCGAGAGCACCAGCCCCCAGGTAAGCTCCGCTGCGGCGTAGGGCGAGCCGGTGCCTGCAAGCACCATCACGCCGTGCGCTCGGCAGGCGGCCATATCCACGTGGGCCGCGCCGCCGCCGGTTTGGCTGATCAGCTTGAGCCTGGGCAGCCGCGCCAGCAGGGACGCGGTAATCGGCGTGCGCTCACGAATCAGCACCAGCGCGTCGGCGTCTTTGAAGCGCTCGACCAGCGCGTCCTCATCGGTGACGGTGTCGTTGTAAATCGTCACCTGGTGGCCCGCCAGCTTGGCGAAGGCATCCAGGTCGCGCACACAATCCTGGTAATCATCGGGAATGACAATGTTCATCAAAGCGGCTCCTTGCGTATGGCCCGCGCCTCTCCACCTGGCCAAGGATTCGGCGTCAGCGAGTAAAGCATCAACATAAACGGAAACGTCCCACCACCCAAGCCCCCCCCCTTCAGGCAGGTGATGAATACCTCATGTCAGTTGCCGTGCCAGGTCGAGGAAGTCCTCGGCCACCAGGTCGAAGCAGGGGTCGATGCTCAGGTCCGGCGTGGCCGTGGGACCAAACTCCAGCGGGCGCTTCACGAACGCCGTGCGCATGCCTTCCCGGTGGGCGGCCTGCAGGTCGTCCTGGTGGGCGGCCACCATCAGAATCTGCGAGGGTTTCAGGTCGAGGAGATTGGCCGCCATGTGGTACACCTCGGGGTCGCGCTTGTAGTGCCCGGCAAGCTCGGAGGAGAGCACGCAGTCCCAGGGAAGCCCCGCGTGGCGGGCCATGTTCACCAGCAGCGACACGTTACCGTTGGAGAGCGTGGCCAGAATGAAGCGCTGCTTTAGCGTCTGCAGCCCTTCGACGCTATCCGGCCAGGGCGTGAGGCGATGCCATACGCGGTTCAGGTACTGCTTGTCGGCCTCGCTCAGCTGGTCGGCCACGCCGAACTCTTCCAGCAGGGTATCCAGCGTCATGCGGTGCAGCGCATCCAGCTTGGTCCAGGGTAGCTCCCCCTGGCGTACGCGGTTCATGGCCGGGGCGTAGCCTGCCCGCCAGCGGTCGGCAAACGCCGGCCAGTCGATGGCCAGGCCCTTGGCGGCGTTGAGCTGTTCGCCTTCGCGAATGACGCTACCGCGCCAGTCCACCACGGTGCCAAACACATCGAAAGTGAGCGCCTTGATGTCATCAACGAAATCAGTGGTCATGGGGTGTCTCCTGAGGGGATAGCAGATGGTCGACCAGATGACGCGCCACCACCGAAAGGCCAGCGTAATGGCGCATGCCAATCACCAGCTCCCGGGTAGCCCATTCGTCGGCCAGTGGAATCATGCGTAGCTTGAGGTCTTGCAGGTCTCGATAGAGCGTGCGCTGGGGCAGCACCCCCACGCCCAGGCCGTAGTGAATCATGCGGCAGATGGCATCGAAGCTGCGTACCTGTATGCGCATGCGCAGGTTTCTACCAGCCTGGCTGGCCTGTTCATGGAGCAGCGATTGCAGCGAGGCATCCTGTTGCAGCCCCACGAAATCGTACTCCGCCGCCTGGTGCAAATAGAGCTTGTCGTGCCTGGCCAGCGGGTGGTCCTGCGGGGTGACCAGCACCAGCTGGTCCCGCCGATAGGGGCGCACCTCCAGCTCATCGGCGGCCACGTGGCTGGCAAAGATGCCGATATCGGCCACGCCGTCGCGCACCGCCGCAATCGCTTCACTGCTGGTGCGCTCCTGCAGGTCGATCTTGATTTGCGGGTATTCCCGGGCAAAGGCGCTGAGGTCCTGGGGCAGAAAAGCAATGATCGCCGAGGTATTGGAATGAATGCGCACGTGGCCCCGCACGCCTTCTCCGTACTCGCTCAGCTCGGCCTGCAGCCGGGCCACATCTTCCAGAATACGCCGGGCGTGGTGCAGGAAGGCCCTGCCTGCGGGGGTCAGCTCAACGCCGCGTGGCCGACGATACAGAAGCTCGGTGCCCACCAACGTCTCCAGGTCGCTGACCCGTTTGCTGACCGCCGCCAGCGCCAGGTGCTCACGCTCCGCCGCAGCGGTCAGGCGCCCTTCGTCGGCAATCGCGACGAACAGTCTGAGCGTGACAAAATCGAATCGCAGCATGGTATTACCCGATCAGTGGTTGGAAACGTGGTCGAAAACATCGTTGGAAAAAGTACCGCGCGCCCACGTCAGGGTTCGCCAGTGACGAACGCCCGTTTCCTGATTGCCTAATTGTGATGCTCGGCAGGCTCGCAGATGCTTGATGGACAACAACAGTCGAGTCTGCATCCAGACTCGCTTGCTCGCTCAAGCGTTACCAGGAGCCTTCATTATGACAACGCGCCAGCTTCCTCTCGATGGACTTAAAGTCGTAGAGCTTGGACAGCTCATCGCCGGTCCGTTTGCCACCAAGCTGCTGGGGGAGTTCGGGGCGGACGTGATCAAGATCGAGCCTCCCGGCACCGGCGACCCCCTTCGCAAATGGCGTATTCTCGAAGAGGGCACCTCGCTGTGGTGGCACGTCCAGAGCCGTACCAAGCGTTCGGTGACGCTGGACCTGCGCAGTGAACAGGGCCAGGAGGTGGTGCGCCGCCTGGCCGCCGAAGCCGATGTGATCGTCGAGAATTTTCGCCCCGGCACGCTGGAAAGCTGGGGGCTGGGCTACGACACGCTGGCCGCCCAGAACCCGGGCTTGATCATGGTGCGAGTTTCCGGCTTTGGCCAGACCGGCCCCTACCGCAACAAGCCAGGCTTTGGGGTGATTGGCGAAGCCATGGGTGGGCTACGCTACTTGACCGGCCACCCCGGCGAGCCTTCGGTGCGGGTGGGGGTCAGCATCGGCGACTCGCTTTCGGCGCTCTACGCGGTGATCGGCACTCTGTTGGCCCTGCAGGAGCGTCAGCGCAGCGGCCTGGGGCAAGAGATCGATGTGGCCTTGTACGAATCCGTGTTTGCCATGATGGAGAGCCTGCTGCCGGAGTTCGATGCCACCGGCCAGGTGCGGGAGCCCAGCGGCAGCGCGCTGCCCGGCATTACGCCATCCAACGCCTACCGCACCTGCGAAGGCGAATACGTGCTGATTGCCGGTAATGGCGACAGCATCTTCAAGCGCTTGATGGGTGTGATTGGCCGTGAGGATCTCGCCAACCACCCCGCCATGGCCCACAACGATGGCCGCAGCCAGCACGCCAGCGAGATCGATGCGGCCATTGAAGCCTGGACCCAGACCCGCCGCCGCGACGACATTCTCAGCGCCCTGGACGACGCCCGCGTACCGGCAGGCTTCCCCTATACCGCCGCCGATATCGCCAACGACCCCCACTACCTTGCCCGAGAGATGATCCAGAGCGTCACCCGCGCCGATGGCCGCCCACTCAAGGTGCCGGGCGTGCTGCCCAAGCTGAGCGCCACCCCCGGCAGGCTGGGGCAAGGCGGGCCGACGCTGGGCGCCCACACCGATGACGTACTGGAAGAGCTGGGCATCGATGCCGCCACCCGCGACAAGCTGCGCCAAGCGGGCATTATCTAACCGGAGACCGCCATGACCACCCTACAAATCAACGAAGTGGCCCCCCGCGATGGCTTTCAGAGCGAAGAGCGCTTTATCCCCACCGAACAGAAAGTCGCGCTGATCGACGCTCTCACCGCCACCGGCATTGCGCGCATCGAGGCCACCTCCTTCGTCTCGCCCAAGGCCATTCCCAACCTGCGCGATGCCGCCGACGTGGTGAATGCCATTCAGCGCCGCGACGACGTGGAGGTCACCGTGCTGGTGCCCAACGTCAAGGGAGCCGAGCGGGCGCTGGCCTGCGGCGTGGATGAAATCAACCTGGTGATGTCGGCCAGTGACGCCCATGGCCGCGCCAACCTGCGCATGACGCCAGAGGCGTCACTCGAACAGTTCGCCTCGATCATCCAGCTGGCACAGGGGAGCGGCGTGTTCATCAACGCCTCGCTCTCCACCACCTTTGGCTGCCCCTTCGAAGGCAAGGTGCCCGAAGCCCGCGTGCTCAGCCTGATCGAGCAGCAGCTGGCGCTAGGCGTGGAAGGCATCACGCTGTGCGATACCACCGGCGTGGCCAACCCCGCCCAGGTCGGCGCGCTATGCCGCCAGGTGCTGGAGCGTTTTCCCGGCGTGCCGTTCACGCTGCATTTCCACAACACCCGGGGCATGGGGCTGGCCAACGCCCTGGCGGCGTGGCAAGCGGGCATCCTGCGATTCGATGCCTCGCTGGGTGGTCTGGGCGGCTGCCCGTTTGCCCCCGGGGCCACGGGCAATGTCTGCACCGAAGACCTGGTGCACATGTTCGAGCAGATGGGCGTCGCCACCGGCGTCAACCTGCCCGCGTTACTGGATATTTCCGCCACCTTGCCAGCGCTGATCGGCCACGACACGCCCGGTCAGGTGGTGAAAGCCGGCAGCGCGGACCGCTGCTACGCCCTGCCCTGAACACGTTTTCTCCCGAATCCTCTGTGCCACCGATAACAACGACAACCTGGTGAATGACCATGACCGCATCCTCCCCTGTTCCGCCGTCAAACCTTGCCCAACAGCTGCTTCAGCGTCACTTGGTCAGCGGCGAGCTGCCCCCTGGCAGTGAAATCGCCCTGCGCATCAACCAGGCCCTGCTGCAGGACGTGCTGGGCACGCTGGTCATGCTGGAGCTGGAAGCCATGGGGCTCGACCGTGTACACACCGAGCCCAGCGTGCAGTACATCGACCACGGCCTCGTCCAGGCCGACAACCTGAACGCCGAAACCTACCTGTTTCTGAAAAGTGCCTGCGAACGCTTTGGCGTGTGGTACTCAGGCCCCGGCAACGGCATCAGCCATCCGGTGCACATGGAAAACTTCGGTGTGCCCGGCGAGTCCATCGTCGGTTGCGACAGCCACACCACGGCGGCGGGTGCCCTCGGCATGCTGGCCATTGGCGCAGGCGGCATCGAAGTGGCCATGGCCATGGCAGGCGAGCCGCTGTACATCACCATGCCGAAGATTTGGGGCATCAAGCTGGAAGGCCAGCTGCCCGACTGGGTCTCGGCGAAGGACATCGTACTGGAACTGCTGCGCCGCCACGGCGTGGCGGGCGGCAAGAACACCATCATCGAGTATTACGGGCCGGGGCTTGCCCACCTTTCCGCCATGGACCGCCATGTGCTGGCCAACATGGGCACCGAGATGGGAGCCACGGCCACGGTGTTCCCCAGCGATGACGAGACCCGGCGCTTTTTGGCCTCCCGAGGCCGGGAAGCCGACTGGAGCCCGCTGGCTGCCGAGCCCGGCTGCCACTACGACCTGCACGAGACCCTCGACCTCAGCCAGCTGGAACCCATGATTGCGCTGCCCTCCAGCCCGGATAACGTCGTCACCGTGCGTGAGGCGGCGGGCCAGCCGCTGCATCAGGCGTACATCGGGTCGTCGGGTAACCCCGGCTTTCGCGATTTTGCCGTGGTGGCCGAGATCGTGCGCGGCCAGCAGGTGGCCGACGGCGTTTCGCTGGATATCAACCCCTCTTCCCGCCAGGTGCTGACCTCGCTCATCGAGCAGGGCTACCTGGCCGACCTGGTCGCCAGCGGCGCACGGCTGCACCAGGCGGGCTGTAATGGCTGTATCGGGATGGGGCAAGCGCCCGCCGTGGGGCTCAACAGCCTGCGTACCGTGCCGCGCAATTTTCCCGGGCGCTCCGGCACGCGGGAAGACAGCGTATTTTTGTGCAGCCCGGAAACCGCCGCCGCCTCGGCGGTGGCCGGGGTGATCACCGACCCACGCACCCTCGACATGCCCTACCCCCGCCCGCAGGAGCCCGCCCGAATCGAGGTAAACCGTGCCCTGTTCAACGCGCCGCTGCCTCTCCATGAAGCAACGCTGAAAGCGCTGCAGAAGACCGACAACACCCCGGCCCTGCCAGAGCTCGTCCCATTGCCGGACCGCCTGGAAGTGCCGGTGCTCCTGGTCACCGGCGACAATATCTCCACCGATGACATCATGCCTGCCGGGCAGCGGGTGCTGCCCTACTGGAGCAGCGTGTATGCCTCGGCCCCCTTCACCTTCGAGGCAGTCGACCCGCACTATGCCGAGCGCGCAGAAAGCACTCGCACCCAGGGTGGACACGCGATTATCGGCGGAACGAATTACGGCCAGGGTTCCAGCCGCGAGAATGCCGCACTGGTGCCGCGCTATTTGGGGCTACAGGTGGTGGTCGCGAAGAGTTTTGCGCGGATTCACTGGCAAAACCTGATCTGCTTTGGTGCGCTGCCCCTCACCTTTACCGGCGAGGAAGACAGCGCCCGGCTAACCCAGGGCGACTGCCTGGTGATCGAGGGGCTCTACGCGCAGCTGGAACGCGGGGACACGCTGACCGCGCATATCCCCGGCAAGGGCGAGCTGACGCTGCATCATGGGCTCAGCCCCCGCCAACGGGAGCTGATTGCGCAAGGTGGCGTGATCAACCACCTGCGCCAGCGTCACCGTTAGTGGCATCGCCATTTACAGCAACTGAGGCCAACCACAGAGGTTCAATGTGTCATCTTTAGCCATTTTGCGACATTTATTACTTTGCTAACAAATAATTAATAGCCGACAGGCGTTTTCATAACCTAGGTTAAGGTTATCAGGGAGTTATCAGTTCAATGTAGCTGAGTGGTGGCCAGGGATGGCCCGTTTTGACACGACGCCAACCACGTTTTTCCGCTGCCCTGACCGCTTACCGCCTGGTCAGGGCAGCTTTTTATCAGGCGCTTGCTGCCGCTGGGCGCCGCTCTTCCAGCATGCCTTTGTCGAGTATGAAGCGAATGATCTCTTCGAGGCCAACGCCATCGTAGAGGTTGGTGAACACGAACGGGCGTTCGCCGCGCATTTTCTTCGAATCTCGCTCCATCACTTCCAGCGACGCGTGTACCTGCTCGGCGATATCGATCTTGTTGATGATCAGCAGGTCCGACTTGGTGATACCCGGGCCACCCTTGCGTGGAATCTTGTCGCCTGCAGAGACGTCGATCACGTACAGGGTGAGATCGGAAAGCTCGGGGCTGAAGGTAGCGGAGAGGTTGTCGCCACCGGACTCTACCAGCACCAGCTCCAGGCTGGGGTGGCGGACGTGCAGCTCGTCAATGGCCGCCAGGTTCATCGAGGCATCTTCCCGAATCGCCGTGTGCGGGCAGCCGCCGGTTTCCACCCCCAGAATGCGGTCGGCGGGCAGCGCTTCGTGACGCAGCAGGAAATCGGCGTCTTCGCGGGTGTAGATGTCGTTGGTGACCACGGCAATATCATAATGATCGCGCAGCGCCAAACAGAGCTGCTTGAGCAGCGCGGTTTTTCCGGAACCTACCGGGCCACCCACGCCAACGCGTAAACAGTGAGTCATTGTCTTCTCCTGAATGATGCCAGTTAACTTCTAAATAAACGGGAGTATTGGGTTTCATGCAGGGCGCTGGCCAGTGCCACGCCGGGCAGCACGGGGCCCAGCGCATCGTCGTCCAGGTGCTTTGCCCGATCGACGGCCACGACCAGTTCGCTGCGTAGCCGCTCGATGATACGTTGTGCCGCGGTATGCCCCAGCGGCAGCGCTTTACAGGCCACGGCCAGCTGGTTTTCCAGCCAGGCCCAGGCAAAGCCCAGCTGCGCCTGATGAACGGGAATGCCCCGTTGATAAGCCGCCCAGCTGAACATCGTGACGTAACCCGCCTGCGGTGGCAAAAGCGGCGTCAGTGAGTCTTCACCTGGCAGCCGTTCATCGTTTGGCAATAGCGCCAGGCTGCCCAGCAGCCGCGTGAGTGACGCGCCCAGGCGGCTATCCTCTGCGGCCAGTTCGGCGGTTTCACGGGTAGCGGCCAGCCAGTGGTCCCACTCGGCGACCGTGTCGCCTTGCTGGTCGGCAAAGGCGCCGTATAGCCGGTCGATCACCGGCAGCTCACAGCGGGTCAGGCCATCTTCCAGCACCCCAGACAGCCACTCGCTCAGGCTCTCTTCATCGCGGACCCAGCCCAGCTCGAAGGCGCTTTCCAGCCCTTGGGAAAAGGCGAAGGCGCCGATGGGCAGCGCCGGGCTCACCAGTTGCAGCAAGCCCAGCAGCGCCAGGTCCGGCGAGGTGTCTGGCTTAGTGGGCATGGCTGTGTCCATGGTCGTGGTCGTGGTCGTGGTCGTGAGCATGGGAATGCCCGTGGCCATGGCTATGACCATGGCCGTGCGAATGCCCACCCCCCACCTGGTTATAGGCGCCCGGCTCGGGGTCGAAGGTGGCGTTGTGGTGCTCGAGCGTCGCGCCCAGCAGCTCGGCCAGCTCTTCGAGAACGTGGTCGGGTGGGAAACGCACCCAGCCGCCCTGCTGGTCTTCTCCCAGCGCCAGCTGCACATGGCGATTGCCGAGGTGGTACGCCAGCCGGGCTAGGGGTAAGCCAGTACTCACTCGCGCGGTCACCACGGGCTCGATGGCGGCACAAACGCGCACGATCTCGCCATTTTCGGCCTTCAAGCCGTCACCATCGCGCAATACCGGGCCGCGATCCAGAAACAGGCCCAGCGGCTGGCCGCTGTCGCTTTCGGCTTTCAAGCGGCCACGAATACGCAGCTCGAAGGGCAGAGTCAGCGTGTCGCTGGCGGTGCTTGCGTCTATCGGCCCTAAGCGTTCTATCAGTTTCAACATTACTACCGTCCCGTTGAAAGAGTTGTTCGTCATATTCTGTGTCTCACTCTCCAGCTTGAAGCCATGGAGCCAGCGACCTCTGTGGGAGGCCGCCTGAATGGTCGCGAGCTAAAGCTACCTCCCACTGTGCCACTCTCAGGCTGGCAGAAGTGGACTCATATCGATGAACGAACTTTCGAAAAAGCTCCCTAGCGCCTATCGCTATGGGCGGTGCATTCCAATCAAAACAAGTGATACCGCTGCGCCAGCGGCAGTTCAGTCGCGGGTTCGCAGGTGAGCAGTTCGCCGTCGCAGCGCACTTCGTAGGTTTGCGGGTCGACGGTGAGCTCTGGGCAGGCGTCGTTGAGCTTCATGTCCTTTTTGCGCACGCCGCGCACGTTCTTGCAGGCCGACAGCGTACTTTGCAGGCCCAGCCGCTCCTTGATGCCCGCATCGATGGCGGCCTGGCTGACGAAGTTGAGCCTTACCTGGCTGGCCGCCCGGCCAAAGGTGCCGAACATGGGGCGGTAGTGCACCGGCTGCGGCGTGGGAATCGAGGCGTTGGGGTCGCCCATGGGCGCTCCGGCAATCATGCCGCCTTTCAAAATCAGCGCCGGTTTGACGCCGAAGAAGGCGGGCTTCCACAGCACCAAATCGGCCAGCTTGCCCACTTCAATGGAGCCTACTTCATGGGCGATGCCGTGAGTAATGGCGGGGTTGATGGTGTATTTGGCGATATAGCGCTTGGCGCGCAGGTTGTCAGCCCCCAACGCTTCATCTTCCGGCAACAGGCCGCGCTGCACTTTCATTTTATGGGCCGTTTGCCAGGTGCGGCAGACCACTTCACCCACCCGGCCCATGGCCTGGGAGTCGGAGGCGATCATCGAGATCACGCCCAGGTCGTGGAGGATATCCTCGGCGGCGATGGTTTCGCGACGAATACGTGAATCGGCAAAGGCCACGTCTTCGGGAATATTGGGGTCCAGGTGGTGGCAGACCATGAGCATGTCGAGATGCTCGTCGATGGTGTTCACCGTGTAGGGCCGCGTGGGGTTGGTGGAGGACGGCAGCACGTACTCCTTGGAGCAGGCGGTGAGAATGTCCGGGGCGTGGCCGCCGCCTGCACCTTCGGTGTGGTAGGTATGGATGCCGCGCTCCTTAAAGGCCGCCAGGGTGTCTTCCACGAAGCCGGATTCGTTGAGCGTATCGGTGTGGATGGCGATCTGCACATCGTACTTTTCCGCCACGCTCAGGCAGGTATCGATGGAGGCGGGGGTGGTGCCCCAGTCTTCATGCAGCTTGAGTCCCATCGCACCCGCTTCCAGCTGCGCTTCGAGCCCTTCCGGCAGGCTGGCGTTGCCTTTGCCCAGCAGGCCGATGTTCATGGGCAGGTCGTCCACGGCCTGGAGCATCTTGCCAATGTGCCACTCGCCGGGGGTGCAGGTGGTGGCGTTAGAGCCCGTGGCGGGGCCAGTGCCACCGCCCAGCATGGTGGTGACACCGCTCATCAGCGCTTCTTCCACCTGCTGGGGGCAGATGAAGTGGATATGGGCGTCGATGCCACCAGCGGTGAGGATCTTGCCTTCACCGGCAATCACTTCGGTGCCGGGGCCAATGACGATCTCGACATCGGGCTGGGTGTCGGGGTTGCCTGCCTTGCCAATGGCAGCGATGCGGCCATTTTGCAGCCCCACATCGGCTTTGACGATGCCCCACCAGTCGAGAATCAGCGCGTTGGTGATCACGGTGTCCATCACCGAGGCATCCTGGCGCTGGCTTTGGCCCATGCCATCGCGGATCACCTTGCCGCCGCCGAACTTCACTTCTTCACCGTAGTGGGTGGCGTCTTTTTCGACTTGAATCCATAGCTCGGTGTCGCCCAGGCGCACGCGGTCGCCTACCGTGGGGCCGTACATATCGGCGTAGGCGCGCCGACTGATTCTGTTTACCGGTTTCATGTATTGCCTCTCCTAAAAGATGAAGCTTGGCAGTGGGGAGCCTAATCGCCTGACGCCATTAGCTATTCAGAGGACGGTCCAGCGGCCCCATCACATCGCCACGGAAGCCGTAGATTTCCCGCTTGCCGACGAACGCTATCAGCGTGACTTCGCGGGTTTGGCCGGGTTCGAAGCGGATGGCGGTGCCTGCGGCGACGTCCAGCCGGTAGCCACGGGTTTTATCGCGGTCAAACACCAGCGCCGGATTGGCTTCGGCAAAATGGTAGTGGGAGCCGAGCTGAATGGGGCGGTCGCCGGTATTGGCCACCTCTACGGTGATGCGTTCGCGGCCCGCACACAGCTCGATATCCGCTTCGTGCAACTGATACTCACCGGGAATCATGGCGCTCTCCTAGCGGTGGACGGTTAGTTGATAGGGGTGTGGACGGTGACCAGCTTGGTGCCATCGGGGAAGGTGGCTTCTACCTGCACTTCATCGACCATCTCGGCCACGCCTTCCATGACATCGTCACGGGTGAGGATCTCGCGCCCGTAACTCATCAGGTCGGCGACGCTGCGGCCGTCTCGTGCGCCTTCCATGATTTCAAAACTAATCAGCGCCACCGCCTCGGGGTAGTTGAGTTTCAGGCCGCGCGCCTTGCGCCGCTCGGCAAGCTGGGCGGCCGTGAACAGCATCAGCTTGTCTTTATCTCTTGGGGTCAGTTCCATGGAGTGTCTCCAGCATCATCGAGGTGTTGCCAATCAGGTTAGCCAAATACGCGGGGTATGCGCATCGCGTTCGATCCAGCGCGGGCGTAGTAGCTGCCAGGCGTGTTCACACAGGGCCCAGGCTTCGTTTCGGGATGCACCTAAATAGCGCATCAGCAGTACGCCATGGCGCTCCGTCACTGCCCAGCGGGGGTTATCCGGCAGCGCCTCGCGCAGTGCTTCGATGGCCGCCGGGGCATCATCGAGCCCCACGGCCCACAGCGTGGCCTGCACCGTCGCGCCGCCCTGCCCCCAGCGGCCCACGAAGCGCGGGTGTGCGGGGTCCAGTGGCTGACGCTCCAGCCATAGCGGCTTGCCGTCCAGAGTCAGGCGAAAGTGCTGCTCGATCTGCCCGGAAACATAGGGTAAATCGCTGGCCGGGCGGCCAAGCGCCATCACTTCCCAGCCCAGGCAGCGGGCGTCACCGTGCAGCGCAATATGGGTGCGCTGGTGGCCCTTTGAGCCGTCAAAGGCGATGGTCTCCTGAGGCAGCCACTCCAGGGTAGCGCCCGCCTCCACCGTGAGTTCGGTGAGCTGGGTCCAGGCGACCCCTTGGCTGTCGGCTTTGTAAAGCTTGTTGGCAGCGGGCGTGGTGAGCAGCGCGTGGGCGCCGCGTTCCACATGGGCACGGATGGTCAGCGCATCACCGCTCACCAGCCCGCCGGGCGGGTGCAACACGTAAACGTGGCACGCTTCCTGGCTGCCTTCCGGGTAGAAGGGGCGCTGCACCCGTAGCGGCCCTTGGTGGCGCGCCTGCATTAATCGGGTCACGCCATCGCGGTTGGCAAAGCGCAGGGCCAGCGAGGCGGCCCAGCGGCGCTCGGCGTCAAAGCGGTGGCCGGAACCAGCAGCGGGTAGGGCGAGTTCGCTCAATATCATGGGCGCTGTCGCTTCCTTGTGGATAAATCATTGGCTTACAAATGCAAGGAGTGCGCCAAAATGGTGAAGGCGCCGCCATAGCCCTTGCCATAGCCCCTGTCATAGCCCTTGTCTCGGCATAGGCTCTTTGCTGGCAGCCCCTCCCACCAGGGAAACCAGTCGCCTTTTGCACCAAAAAAGCACATAAAAAAGCGCAGCGCTTTAAGTACGCACCAAAAAAAGGCATGCCAAGGCTTGCGCGACACCGTGACGCAATGAGCTAACCGTATTGGTTTGTAGACACCCTCTTAGTGCCTTGCCCACCTGTTACCCAGTGGCCACGCCTCCTTAGGGGTGTCGCTGCTCGCCGCGATGCAGCGGCGCGGAAGATGACAGTAAGGATATCAGGGATGCCTTGGCAAACTCCGGGTCGAAGTCGTAGGCCAGAGTGCCCACGACGTTGCCTTCGCGATCCAATAGGTAGGTGGCAGCCGTATGGCTGAGGGTGTAATCGCCTTGTCCGAGTGACACACGCTCGTACTGAACCTGATAGGCGTCAGCCATTGCGTCAATTTGTGCCTCGTTTCCAGACAGACCTCGTATGCGCTCGTCGAACACCGAAAGGTAGCGCGCCAGCTGTTCAGGGCCATCACGCTGCCAGTCCAGAGAAACAAAGAGATAGTTGAACTGATCTGCCTGTGGCCCCAACTGCTGAATCAAACGCGAGAGTTTGAACAGCGTGTTAGGGCAAACATCCGGGCAGTAGGTAAAGCCAAAAAACAACAGTGTCGGCTTTCCGATCAGCTCATCTTGCGTAACGACCCCACCTTCAGTATCCACCAACTGAAATTGCCCACCCAGCTCGGCCAGCGTCGGGCCCTCGGATTGACGGCCGAAGACCACAAAAAACACGGCCAACGTCAGTAGCAATACCAACGAGCCAATGGAAAGCAGCGCAACGTCGCGGCGCTGCATCAGTGCACTGGGTGGCTGTGCGACATCCCTTCCGAAGCAGCACCTTCAGGCGAGGCACCCGGCGGCAAGACGTGCAGCTCTACATCGATACTTGGGGCATGCTGAAACTCCAGCGTGACGGGCACAGGTTCTCCCTCCACGATCGGCGCTGGTAGCTCCATGAACATGAGATGCAGCCCACCCGGTGCCAGCGTTACCGTACTGCCTGCGGGCAATTCGATACCGCCAGGCAGGGGCGCCATACGCATCACATCGCCATCCATTTCCATGGTGTGAATTTCACTGTGCTCGGTAATAGGTGTGGTAACACCCATCAGGCGGTCATCCTGATCGCCATGATTGGTAATCGTGACAAAACCACCTCCTGCGCCTGCGCCAGGTGGCGTAGCACGAGTCCAGGGCTGAGAAATTTCAATGCGTGAGTCGTGATCCCCCGAATCCCCATCATGAGAACCGCCGTGATGGGCAAGCAGAGTGGTGCTGACCAATAGCAGCGAGGAAAACAGTGCTGTACGAAGCATGAACATGGAAAACTCCATTATAAGGAGGCAAGGCCTCCATGCCGGCCAACGTGATAATGCCTTGCGGTACGCTCGTGAGTCCCGCACCCAGTGCGCAGGCCGACTTGCACAGGAGGTTATTGAGTTCGCTGGAGCCCGAGGTCTCTGACCTGCCGTCCTGATTGGCCGCCACACCATGGGGGTCACATAGCACGAACAATGGAGAGTGAGCGCCATCGCCAAGCAGCGCTGCCTGTGCATAGGCACCGAACAGGACGTGCAAAAGGATAACATACGACACTACGATAGCAGTGACGCTACCCTTGCGCTGATCTCTCTGTCGATGCCACCGATTCGTCATGGGATAAGCTGATCCTGATTGTTATTGTGCTCTTGCTCGTGACACGCTTGACCAGTTGCAAGGGTGCTCATTATCAGAGCAAAGCGTGGTGTGCTCCAGTCCATGTGTCAATTTGACCACTCAACGCACTATCTCAACGTACTATCTCAACGTACTATCTCAACGCACTACCTCAACCCACTACCTCACTGCACGACCACACGGTTACGTCCACTGCGTTTTGCCTGATAGAGCGCCTGGTCGGCGCGCTGCATGGAATGCTGATAATCCGGGTGGCCGTCGTGCAACGTGAGTCCTACGCTCACGGTAACGCTCAGCAGCGTATCCGCCGCCGCCAGCATCGGCTCTTTGGCCACGGCCTGGCGTAGCCGCTCGGCGAACAGGCGGCTTCCGTCCGGGTCCGTATCCACCAGAATAATCAAGAACTCTTCACCGCCCATCCGAAACACGTAATCGCCGCCTCGGGTAGAGCGATCCAGAATACTGGCGACCTGCTGCAGCACGTTATCGCCCGCATCATGGCCATGGGTATCGTTGATCGACTTGAAGTGATCGATGTCCACCATGAGCAAGGCAAAACACTTCTCCGAGCGCCGAGCCAGCTCGATTTCACGATTCAGAACTACCGACAGAAATTTACGGTTCAGCAAGCGAGTGAGGCTATCGCGACCCGCGTCCAGCCCCGAGGCACGGTCCAGAATATCGTCCAGCAGCATCAGAATCGTGCGCGCTGCATCCCGAATATGGCTCAGCGCGGCCAGGCGCAGTGCGCTGTCGCCATCCGTCAACTGCGCCATCCATTGGTCGTCCACCAGATGGATATGTCGCGAAATGACGGCAATCTCCGGCGCGCCTTCGAAGGTATGGCACGCCTTGTGCAAATACCACAGGCCAAACTCGGAGCTGGCCAGGCGGGGCAAGGCGCTGGTCTCCTGCTGCGCCGCCACGGCAAACATCAGCGCATTTTCCCAGTTGAGCAGCGCCGCCCGCTGCCGTTCACGCTCATCACCGATACTCTGGGTGAGCGAAAAAAGCTTGTAGGCTTCTTCGGTGCGCGCATGGCGATTATTGGCCACCGAATAGGCATGGCTCATGATCTCCATGGCCATGTCGATATGGTCAGAGACGTACACGGCCGCCTCGCCCGCCGACAGCGGCGCCTGGATCGAGCGATTGATCTGTTCGTAAAACACCTGCTTCAGCTGCCGGGCACCGCTCAGTACCAGGTTTATCGGGATGTCGATGCGCGCATGTATCTGGCCTATTTTCTCCTGGTGCTCTACCAGCGCCTCGAGATCCGCGTGCTCGACGGCAAACATGGCACTGAGCCAACGCTGCATGGAAGGATGCAGGCGTTTTTCGACCTGCTCGTTGGAGAGAAACAGCGAGGCATGGGGGTCATCCAGCATGACCCGGTAAAAGTGCTCGGCAAACGGCGCCCGGCGGGCATGGGCCAGCTGCTCGACGGCTTGGCGCAGTGCCACCGGCGTACGCTCCAGCAGCGTCAACCACTCAGCAGCCAGCTGATGTTTATCCTTGTAGCGCATACCCCACCCGATAACCTTTGCGGAAAGCGACCATGTTACACATAAACAAGGTGAGTCAATACGCACCCAAAGCAAGGTTTTGGGCCTTTTGGTGCGGTTTGTGGCGCTAACTTCATCGTTCACTCACCCAGAGGCAAGCGCTGCCTTGACGCGGAGACCAACCTCGAATATACCATTTGATATAGAGGCAATATATCAACAGGAGGTCCCCAATGACCGCTACCTTCTCCCAATATCAACCCACCAAAGCCGTGGCCTCCGGCTATTGGCAGCAAATTGGCCTGCCTGCCCGAGGGCGTAAGCTGCATGAGCTGCTGCATGAGGGGGTGGAGTACCGAGTATACCCAAGGCTTGCCAAGGTATCCGGTATCGAGCAGAAGGCGCTGGCGCGCTATGTGGATATCCCTTCCGCCACACTGAGCCGCCGCGCCAAGTCAGGCCGCTTCAAGATGGCGGAAAGCGACCGGCTGTATCGCTTTGCCGAGCTTTTCAAAGCGGCGCTGGATCTGTTCGAGGGGGACGCGGAGGGTGCCCGCGCCTGGCTGCTCAAACCCAATGCCGGGCTAGGCGGACGTCGCCCCGTTGAAATGAGCGCCACCTCGGCGGAGTACCAGACGGTGCTGAATCTGATCGGGCGGTTGGAGCACGGGGTCTCGGTATGAGCGAGGTCACCGCTTACCGGCTGGTGAAGCGCAAGTTTCAGGAGAGCGCGTTTGATGGCGAGGGCGCACGGCTTTACGGCGGGCGCTGGAACAGCCCAGGCAATGCCTGTGTGTACGTAGCCAGCTCAGAGTCGTTGGCACTGCTGGAAATCATGGTGCATCTGGAAAGCTATCGGCTGCTCAATGCCTATGCGCTGCTGCGACTGACGCTGCCCAATCAGAGCATTTTGAGCGTTGGAACGGAAGATTTACCCGAAAACTGGCGGGAAGCGCCAGCACCTGCGGAAACCGCCGACCTGGGCGATGGCTGGCTAGCCTCCGGCCAGAGCCTGGCGCTGGCCCTGCCCAGCGTGGTGGTGCCGAGAGAGCTTAATTACATGCTCAACCCGGCCCACCCCTTGTTCGAGCACGCCGTCGCCAGCGTCGAGGAATTGCCGTTTCAACCCGATCCGCGGCTGTAAACCGGGTGTGGATAACTCAAACCGTCAAATGCTGTTTGATCAGCTCGTTGGAGAGTTCGCTGATATCGCCTTTGGCCACCGGGCGGCCGCGGTCCATGATCACGAAGCGGTCGGCGTATTTGCGGGCGAAGGGTAGCTTCTGCTCGACCAGCAGCACCGTCAGGCCGTCCTCTTTGATGAGTTGGCGAATCACCTGACCAATCTGGGCGACGATATTGGGCTGAATGCCCTCGCCGGGCTCGTCCAGAATCAGCAGTTTCGGCTCGATGACCAGCGCGCGGCCAATGGCGAGCTGCTGCTGTTGCCCACCGGACAAATCGCCGCCACGGCGGTGTTTCATCTCCTTGAGCACCGGAAACAGCTCGTAAATGCGCTCGGGAATTTTCTTCAGCCCGTCACCTCGGGCGGCAAGCCCTGTGCGCAGGTTCTCCTCCACCGTCAGCAGCGGGAAAATCTGCCGCCCTTGGGGCACGAAACCGATGCCCAGGCGCGAGCGCGCCTCCACGGCTTTTTTGGTGAGTTCGATCTCGCCATCATTGCCCTGGTAGCGCAGTTGGCCGCTCTTCACCGCCACTTCCCCCATGATGGCTTTCATCAGGGTGGTTTTACCCACCCCGTTGCGGCCCATCACGCAGGTGCACTGCCCGGCGGATACCTCCAGGTCCAGATCCCACAGGGTGTGGCTTTCGCCGTAGAACTGGTTCAACTTGTCGACGGTCAGCATCAGGCCATCTCCTCCTCGTCCGCGCCCAGGTACACTTCGACCACTTTCGGGTCATTCGAGACCTGATCCATGCTGCCTTCGGCCAGCACGCTGCCCTGGTGCAGCACGGTCACCTTGCGCGCAATCGAGCGTACAAAGCCCATGTCGTGCTCCACCACCACCACCGACTGCTTGCCAGCCAGCCCCGTAAGCAGCTCGGCGGTGCGCTCCATCTCCTGTTCGGTCATCCCGGCCACCGGCTCGTCCACCAGCAGCAGGCGCGGGCGCTGCATCAGCAGCATGCCGATCTCCAGCCACTGCTTCTGGCCGTGGGAAAGAATCCCGGCGGGCTGGAAGCGCAGCGCGGTCAGGCCGATGGTGTCCAGCACGTCGTCGATGCGGTCGCTGATCTCGCTGGTCATGCGGGCGGTCAGCGTGGGAAAGATGCGCTTGTCGGCGGCCATGGCCAGCTCCAGATTGTCGAACACGCTGAGCGCTTCGAACACCGTGGGCTTCTGGAACTTGCGGCCAATGCCGAGGCTGGCGATTTCCGGCTCGTTCATTTGCAGCAGGTTATGGCGGCTGCCGAACCAGACGCTGCCCTGGTTGGGGCGGGTCTTGCCGGTGATGATGTCCATCATGGTGGTTTTACCGGCCCCGTTGGGGCCGATGATGCAGCGCAACTCGCCGTCGTCGATGGTCAGGTTGAGGTTATTGATGGCCTTGAAGCCATCGAAGCTCACCGTCACGTCTTCCATGTACAGAATCGGGCCGTGGCGAACGTCCACCGGCGAGGCTTCCCCCGCCATGAAGTCGAACACTCGGTCGCGTGCTTTCAGCGATTGTATCAGGCTCATGCTGCAGCCTCCGTAGGCGGTTGTTCGGCTTTGCGACGGCGCTTCACGTGGCTCAAAAGGCCCGCGACGCCCTTGGGCAGGAAGACCGTGACCAGTACGAACAGCGCGCCCAGGGCAAACAGCCAGGCATCCGGCATGACCCCGGTAAACACGGTTTTGGCGTAGTTGACCAGAATCGCCCCAATGACGGCACCGTACAGCGTGGCCCGCCCACCCAGTGCTACCCAAAGCACGATTTCGATGGAGAACAGCGGCGAGAATTCGCTGGGGTTGATGATGCCTACCTGAGGCACATAAAGCGCCCCCGCCAGGCCCGCCAGCATGGCCGAGACCACGAACACGAACAGCTGGAAGCGTTCGACCCGGTAGCCGATGAAACGCGTACGCGCTTCGGCATCGCGGGTGGCCACGCACACACGGCCCAGCTTGCTGGTGACAATGGCGCGGCAGAGGATGTAGCCCAGCGCCAGCGCCACCCCAGTGGCAATGAACAGCCCCAGCCGCGTGTCGTTGCTGCGCAGGTTGAAGCCCAGCAGCTCACGGAAATCGGTGAGGCCATTGTTGCCGCCGAAGCCCATCTCGTTGCGGAAGAAAGCCAGCATCAGGGCAAACGTCAGCGCCTGGGTGATGATCGACAGATACACCCCGGTCACCCGCGAACGGAAGGCCAGGAAGCCGAACACCAGCGCCAGCAGGCCAGGGGCCAGCAGCACCATGGCAAAGGCGAACCAGGCCATATCGAAGCCCAGCCAGTACCAGGGCAGGCTGTCCCAGTTCAGAAACACCATGAAGTCGGGCAGGACCGGGTGGCCATAGGTGCCACGGTCGCCAATCTGGCGCATCAGGTACATGCCCATGGCGTAGCCGCCAATGGCGAAGAACGCTCCGTGGCCCAGGCTCAGAATGCCCAGATAGCCCCACACCAGGTCCACCGCCACGGCCAGCAGCGCATAGCTCAGGTACTTGCCGAACAGGTTCACGGTGTAGGCGTTGACATGCAGCGGATGCCCTTGCGGCACTGCCACGTGCAGCACGGTGACCAGCACCAGGGCGGCCAGCAGCACGCCGAGAAAGAGCTGAGTGGCCCGTTCGCCGAACGGGCGGAGCAGCCAGAACCGTTGAGAAGATGATGTCATCATGATGGGTTAGCCCTCCGCAGCCCGGCCCTTCTGCGGGAAGAGTCCACGCGGGCGTTTTTGAATGAACAGGATGATGAACACCAGCACGATGATCTTGGCCAGCACGGCACCCGCCCAGGGCTCCAGCACCTGGTTGATGATACCCAGTGAAAGCCCCGCCACCAGCGTGCCCCACAGGTTACCCACGCCACCGAACACCACCACCATGAACGAGTCGATGATGTAGTTCTGGCCCAGGTTGGGGCCGACGTTGGTGAGCTGCGACAGCGCCACACCGGCCAGCCCCGCCACGCCGGAACCCAGCGCGAAGGTCATGATGTCCACCCGAGTGGCCCGGATGCCCATGGAGCGTGCCATGGCGCGGTTCTGGGTCACGGCGCGCACTTCGAGCCCCAGCCGCGTGCGGCGCATGATCAGCATCAGCCCGGCAAACACCACCAGCGCAAAGCCGAGCACGAACATGCGGTTGAGGGTCAGCGAGAGCGCATCGTTGATCACCAGCGAGCCGCTCATCCACTCGGGCGTCACCACGGTGCGGTTGAGCGGAGAGATCACCGTGCGCACCAGCTGCTGCAGAATCAGGCTGATGCCGAACGTGGCCAGCAGCGTTTCCAGCGGGCGGCCCTTGAGGAACTGGATCACGCCCCGTTCGATGGCAATGCCCACCAGGGCAGCCACCATGAAGCCCGCCGGAATGGAAAGAATCAGCGCCAGCCCCGGCTGGCCCGGCAGCAGTTGCTGCATCATCCAGGTGGTATAGGCGCCCAGCATCATCAGCTCGCCGTGGGCCATGTTGATCACGCCCATGACGCCAAAGGTGATGGCCAGGCCGATGGCCGCCAGCACCAGTACCGACCCCAGGCTCAGGCCAAAGTAGAGCGTTTCGAGGCCACGATTGAGCTTGAGGTTTTGCTCGATGCTGAGGAGCGCTTCTCTGGCCGCGTCGGCGACCACCGGGTCATCGCCATTGGCCGCGCGATTGAGCGCCACACGGGCACGCGGATGCAGGCTGCCACGCAGCGCTTCCACGCCTTCCATCTGGCCCGCTTCGGTTTGATAAATGGCCAGTGCCTGCGCTAACCGGCGCTGCACCTGGCTATCCTCTTCTTCGGCAATCAGCGCTTCCAGAGGCTCGGCCAGCGTCTCGTCCACTTCGCCCAGCAGGCGCTCGGCGGAGGTACGGCGGCGTTCCACGTTGGGGGAGTAGAGGTCGACCACGGCGATGGCGCTGCGCAGCTGGTTGCGCAGGGCGTTGTTGATGCCGATACGGTTGAGGTCGCGGCGGGACATCTCGCCCAGCGGCTCGTCGGTCAAGGCATCGGCCACGGGCCAGTCACGCCCGGTGTTGTTCAACACCACGACGAAGCGACCCTCGCTGGTGCGCTGCAGGCGGCCATCGAGCAAGGCTTGCAGCCAATCCCGGGCGCGTTCGTCGTCGCTTTGCACAATGGCGTTGATGGCCTCGCCTTTGGCGCGGAAGTTCTCCACGTCCAGCGCTTCCAGCAGCGCCAGTGCCGCGTCGTCATCAGAAGGTGTGGTGGGGGTTTGTGCCTGCGACAACGTCGCCATGCTGAGCAGCAGCAGACACAACACCCCAGAAAGGAAACGCCTCATGGGGTTCTTCCTTTGGTGATCATCAATGGGGAGAGATAGCGTGCTCCCTTGCCGCGAAGGCTCGCGGCAAGGGAAGAGCGTTACTCGGCGAGTGCCGCTTCGGCTTCTTCTGCTGCGGTGCTGCCACCGCACGAACCGTTGGCGACGTTGAAGTTGCCGCAGCGCATCGGTGCACGCCAGTCAGCAATCAGGTCGCGAGAACCCGGCAGGTAATCCGACCAGGCATCGCCTGCCACGGTGGACGGCGTTTGCCAGACGATGTCGAACTGGCCGTTGTCCTGCACTTCCCCGATCAACACCGGCTTGGTGATGTGGTGGTTGGGCATCATGGCGGCATAGCCACCGGAAAGGTTAGGCACGGTCACGCCGATGATCGCATCTTTCACCGCGTCCACATCGGTGGTGCCTGCCTTGCGCACCGCTTCGGCCCACATGTTGAAGCCGATGTAGTGGGCTTCCATGGGGTCGTTGGTGACCGCTTCTTCATCGCCCGTCCAGTCGATCCAGGCGTCGATGAAGTCGTAGTTGGCGTCGGTGTCCACGCTCATGAAGTAGTTCCAGGCGGCCAGGTGGCCCACCAGCGGCCCGGTATCGATACCGGACAGCTCCTGCTCACCCACCGAGAAGGCGATGACGGGAATATCCGCAGCATCGATCCCCTGGTTGGCCAGCTCACGATAGAACGGCACGTTGGCATCGCCGTTGATGGTGGAGACCACCGCCGTGGGTTTGCCCTCTTCACCGAAACGACGGATTTCAGAGACGATGTTCTGCCAGTCCGAATGGCCGAACGGGGTGTAGTTGACCATGATGTCTTCTTCGGCCACCCCGTGCTCATCCTTCAGGAAGGCCTCCAGAATCCGGTTGGTGGTACGCGGGTAGACGTAGTCGGTGCCGATCAGCGCGAAACGCTCGATCCCGACTTCGTTGATCAGGTACTCCACCGCAGGAATGGCCTGCTGGTTGGGTGCCGCGCCGGTGTAGAAGACGTTCTCGGAAGACTCTTCCCCTTCGTACTGTACCGGGTAGAACAGCAGGCCGTTCAGCTCTTCGAACACCGGCAGTACCGCCTTGCGGGATACCGAGGTCCAGTTACCGAACACCACGTCTACCTCATGCTGGGCCAGCAGCTCGCGGGCACGCTCGGCGAATAGCGGCCAGTTGGAAGCGGGGTCGACCACCACGGCTTCCAACTGACGCCCCAACAGGCCACCGGCTTCGTTCTGCTGGTCGATGAGCATTTCGACGGTGTCTTTCAGAGTCGATTCGCTGATGGCCATGGTGCCAGAGAGGGAGTGCAGAATACCCACCTTGATTGGGTCGTTGTCCTGGGCAACGGCCTGGGCGCTGGCGCCCATGATGGCGGCGGCCAGGGCGGCCGTGGCAAAACGGCCAAGGGTACGAGGGTGTGTCTTGCGTTGCGATGTGGTCACTTGAACCTCCTTGCACCCCTTGGAAGGGGCTTGTTATAGGCGCGTAGAGCGGGCATTCGCCCGCCGTGGGCTAATCCACCTTTCACACTGCAAGGGGTGCGCCAGATTGAATCAAAGCCTATTAAGACAATGACAATCAGACAGTTAGCGATACTCAAAAAAACCCGCATTGCGCCAGACGCACTAATTCAGGGCAAGCCGAGAGGCACCATGCACAGTTGTCATGCACCAGCAAAGCGCCTTGCACCAAAGAGGGGTGCATGCACACAAAAAAGCGCCCGGGGTTTCCCCGGGCGCTGACAACGCCAAAACTCACTCCATCACCACCACCCAACAATCGCTTATTTGGCGGCCATGGCCTTCTGCTTGCGGCGCTTTTTCAGCAGCGGCATGCCCAGCGACAGAGCCGCAATGATCAGCAGTGACAGTGAAATAGGCTTGTCGATGAAGATGGACCAGTCACCTCCGGAAATCTGCAGTGCGCGGCGCATGGACTCTTCCATCAGGCTGCCCAGGATCAGCGCCAGAATCAGCGGCGCCGTGGGGAAGCCGAACAGCCGCAAGCCCAGGCCGATCAGGCCGAAGCCCAGCAGCAGCAGGTCGAAGACGCTGAAGCTCATGCCGTAAACACCGATCATGCAGAAGATCAGGATCATCGAGAGCAGCAGCGGACGCGGCATATCTAGAATTTTGGCGATCAGCGGAATCAGCGGCAGGTTGAGTACCAGCAGGAAAATATTACCAATGTACATACTGGCAATGACCCCCCAGAACACGTCTGGGCGCTGCTCCAGCATCATGGGGCCAGGCGTCACGCCCATGACCAGCAGCGCACCCAGCAGCACCGCCGTGGTGCCCGAGCCAGGCACCCCCAGGGTCAGCAGCGGTACGAACGAGCCGGTACAGGCAGCGTTGTTGGCCGCTTCGGGAGCTGCCACGCCCTTGATGTTGCCCTTGCCGAAGGTGTCACCATCCTTGGCCAGGCGTTTTTCCATGCTGTAGCCCAGGAAAGAACCAATGGTGGCACCGGCCCCCGGCAGTACGCCGGTGAAGAAGCCCAGCACCGAGCTGCGGCTGACAGGACCTGCGATTTGCTTCATTTCACTGCCGCTCAGCTTGAGCGAGCCAATGGCATTGCGCGGCGCTTCCTTGCCACCGCCCCCACGCAGCAGCATGTAGAACACTTCCGCCAAGGCGAAGATACCCAGCGCCACAACCAGGAAGTCGATGCCGTCGAGCAGTTGAATCGAGCCAAAGGTGTAGCGCTCGGTGCCGGTTTGCATGTCGATGCCGACGATCGAGATCATGACGCCGATCACCGCCGCAATCAGACCCTTCACCAGCGACTTGTCCGACAGCGAGACGACCGCCGTCAGGCCCAGCACCATGAGCGCGAAATATTCGGGAGGCCCAAAGCTGACCGCCACTTTGGAAAGCAGCGGCGCCACCAGCATCAAGAAGACGATGGAGACGGTGCCGCCAATGAACGACGCGTAGGCGGCAATGGCCAGCGCCTTGCCCGCCAAACCCTGCTTGGCCATGGGGTAGCCATCGAAAGAGGTGGCGACCGTGCCCGCCACCCCCGGCGCATTGAGCAGAATAGAAGAAGTCGAGCCACCGAAAATGGCCCCGTAATACACACCCGCCATCAGAATCAGGCCTGATGCAGGCTCCATTGAGAAGGTGATCGGAATCATCAGCGCCAGGGCACTGATCGGGCCGAGGCCCGGCAACATACCGATGATGGTACCGGCAAACACACCGGCAAAGACGTAAGCGATGTTGATGGGCTCGAGCGCGATGCCAAAGCCGTACATCAAGTTGTTCAAGGCATCCATGGGCGTATCTCTCTTAAAAAACTACGGCAGGTGCGTGGGCACGGCGTATTCAGAACGGCAGGAGGCCAGTGGGCAGATACACATCCATGACGCGCGTCATGGTGATATACAGCGCCAGCACTACCCCCAGCGAAGCCGCCAGGTTGATGCCATGACGACGATACCCGTAATAGGCCGTCAGCCCGGTGCACAGCAGCGTCGACGCCAGTACGAACCCCAGCGGCACCAGCAGGAAGGCATAGGCGGCGATGGCCACGGCGGTGACCACCACACGCGCCCAGGGCGTCAACAGCAGCGGACCGTTGGTGGCCTCTTCATCGATCTCGTCAGCGCCTGCCAGCGGCACCGGTTTTTCAAAGAAAAGCAGCCCTGCTAGCAATAACAAGGTCACTCCCAGCACTTTTGGAAAAAGATCTGAATCTACCGGACGCGGCAGAGGAAAGGTTGGAATTTGCCAGGCCATTGCTAGATAGGCGGCTGCAAAAAGCGCCAGCACGAGGGCCAGCCACTGATTAGTGTTCAATCGAGTCATGGGGTGTCTCTCCGAAGGCGCAGGTTGCGCTTACGGTCACAGGCAGTGACCCCGGGCCCAGCAGGCCCGGGGCAGCACGGTGAAACGGGGGTTATTGAGCCAGCAAGCCCAGGTCACTCAGGACACTGCTGAACTGCTCTTTCTGCTCATCCAGGAAGGCGCCAAACTCTTCGCTATCCTGGTAGGCATCGATCCAGCCCAACTGGTCGCGAGCCTGCTGCCAGCCATCGGTTTCGAGCATTTCGGCAAACAGGTCTTCGTAGTAGGCCACGGCTTCGGCAGGCATGTCAGGGGTGCCCATCACGCCACGCCAGATATCGAAGGTGTAGTCCACACCCTGTTCCTGGTACGTGGGCACGTCGGCCAGAGCACCGCCCAAGCGCTCAGGGGCAGATACGCCCAGCGCACGCAGTTGGCTGCCTTCGCCCAGCTGGCCCACGGACTCACCCGCGCCAGTAATGACCGCCTCGATATGGCCACCCATCAGGTTGGTCATGGCATCGCCACCCCCCGAGAAGGGGATGTAGTTCACCGAGGAAGCATCGAGACCCGCCGCAGAGGCCAGGCCAGCCACCGAGATGTGGTCCATCGAGCCTGGCGCACTGCCGCCACCCACGCTCAGACGCGGGTTCTCTTTCATCGCATCGAACAGATCGGTGATGGTCTGATATTCGGAATCCGCCGCTACCAGAATGATGGAGTAGTCGGTGATCAGGCGCGCCACGGGGGTGAAATCCGTGTGGTCGTAGCGCGAAGCACCTGCCAGCGGCACCAGGATGATGGGCGGGCTGGTGGCGAACAGCTTGTGCGGGTTACCGCTGTCACGGGCGATCTGCGCCCATGCCACGGCACCGCCGCCGCCAGGCACGTTGATGGCCGCAAAGTTACGGTCTGCCAGCTGCTCTTCCTGCAACACGCGGGAAACGGTACGCACCAGCGTATCCCAGCCACCGCCCGGGTTGGCAGGCGCGACGAATTCGATGGAACGGCTTGGGGTCCACTCCTGGGCCTGTACGCCAGTGGTCATGGCGAGGGCTGCCAGAGGCAGAGCAAATACAGCGGCGCGCTTGAAGGAAAGCGAGGTCATGGGCGTTCTCCACAGTCAATTATGTTGTTATGCGCGGTGATCGACACGCGGCAATTGTGGTTACACTGCGAACGTTAGAAGAAAGCCACCTTTCAGGACAAGCTTGTGACCATAAACGACAAATTGTTCTTTATGGTCGTTTTGTTCATTTTGTTCACGCATCCAGCCAGCCGTGATCGCCCTTCAATAAGCGGTAGCGCCGCTCGGGTCGCCCAACATCCCCGTAACCCAGCTCGGCGCCTACGGCCTGCTCGGCCACGAGAAACTCCAGATAGCGGCGTGCCGTCGAACGGCTGGCGCCCATGGTACGCGCCACCTGCATGGCGGTCAGGGCGCCGCTGTCTGCTGCCAAGGCTTCTACCACACGGCGCAGGGTCAAGCGGTCGATGCCCTTGGGCAAGCTGCGCTGAGGGGCGCGTGCAGGCTCGCTGGGCGTCACCCGGGCCAGCACATGGTCCAGCTCGTCCTGGTTCAGCTCGGCTCGGTTGGCCAGCGCCTCCCGTTCGCGCCGAAAACGCGCCAGCATCTGGTTCATTCTTGCCGCTTCGATGGGTTTGATCAGGTAATCGAACACCCCGCCACGCAGCGCCTCGCTGATGGTCTCCACCTCACGGGCCGCCGTCACCATGACGATATCCACGTGCACATGGTCGCGACGAATCGACCACAAAAGCTCCAGCCCTTCCACGTCGGGCAGGTAGGCATCCAGCAGAATCAGCTGTATTTGCGAGGCGTGTTCGGCCATCAGCGCTTTGGCTTCGCTGCCGTTGCGCGCCATACCCACCACATAAAAACCGTCGCTTTGCTCGATGAAGGCGCGGTGGATATCGGCGATGCGGAAATCGTCTTCGACGACCAGAATGCCGTATTGCGTCGCAGACATGCGTCATCCTCTTGTTAACGTCGTTATTATGAGTGTGAACCGTTTAGCCTGGTGGGCCGGGTTCATCGCTGCGGGCACATAGCGAGCGGTCCAGCACGGCAATGAAACAGGCGCCCCCCAGCTCGCTCTCTTCCAGGGTGATCGCGCCACCGTGCTGGCGACACAGCCGCTCCACCAGCGCCAGGCCAATGCCGCGGTGCTTGCCGGTCTTGGTCGAAAAGCCCTCCTTGAAGATCGACCCGGCGTGCTCCGCAGGGACCCCTGCCCCATTGTCTTCGACCTCGACCAACAGCTGTTCGCCCAAATCCGTGAAGAACAGCCGTACCTTGGGTTCGCTGGAGTAGGGGCCATTCAGTGCCGCATGACAGGCATTATCCAGCAAATTGCCCACCACGCTCATCATGACCTCTTGCCCCGTTGCGGTCAGCGGGCAGGAGAGCGAGCTTTGTTCGTCGATTTCCAGTGCCACGCCCAGTTCACGGGCGCGGGTCAGTTTGCCCAGCAGCGTGCCGCTCAGCACCGCATCGGCCACATGGCGCATCAGGAAGTTCATCTGTGCCTGGGCACGCTCGGTTTCCTGATGAATCAGGGCCAGCGCCTCCTCGATGCGCTGCAACTGCAGCAGCCCGGAAATGGTGTAGAGCTTGTTGGAGAACTCGTGGGCCTGGGCGCGCAGCATGTCCACATCGCGGCTGGCCTGGGTCAGCGCCTGGGAGAGGTCGATGATTTCCCGGCGGCTACGGAAGGTCGCCACGGCGCCTTCGATCTCGCCCTCGTGAATGATGGGCACACGGTTGACCACTACCGGGTGATCCCCCAGCCACATTTCCTGGTCGAACTCCTGTTCACCGCGTCTGAGCACCTCCAGCAGGCGGGAGTTAGGCACCACCTCGCGGATGGGCTGCCCCAACAGCACGTGCTCGTCGGGCAGCTCTAAAAAGCGGCGCGCCTGCTGGTTCACCAGGGTAATGTGGCCGTCTCGATTGACCGCCAGAATACCTTCGTGAATCGATTGCAGGATGGCTTCCTTTTCCATGGCGAGACGGGCAATTTCGTAGGGTTCGAGGCCGAGAATGATCTTCTTGAGGTGCTGCGACAACCAATAAGCACCGGCAAACCCGAGCACGATCATCATGACCACCAGTATCCAGCCCAGCTTGGTGTAGCGCGCCACGTCCATGTCCACGCGGTCGAGCATGAAGCCGACGGAAACCACGCCGATGATGTTGCCCTCTTCATCCCAAATCGGCGTTTTGCCGCGCATGGCGGTGCCCAGGGTGCCGGTGGCTTCGGACACGTAGGATTGACCATAGATCAGCGCTTGATCGTTATCATCCCCCACCATGCGCTCGCCGATGCGCTCGGGCACCGGGTGGGAGTAGCGTATCGACTGGGCGTTGCCCACCACCACATAGCGCGCGCCCGTCTCCTGGCGCACCCGCTCGGCCAGCGGCTGAATGAAGTGGGAGGGCTCGGGCGTGGAGAAGGCATCGACGATTTGCGGCATGGCCGCCACGGTCTTGGCGACCGCCAGCGCCCGCTCGCCCATTTGATAGGTGATAATGTCGGCTTTACGGTAGTTCAGGTAGGTCCCTTGGGCCAGCAGCATACCCGCCAGCAGCAGGCCCACCAGGATCATGACCTGTAAGCGAAAGCTGCGTTTGTACCAACGTCGCTTGGCGCGCGTGCGACGCCAGCGCTGCAGTTCGGCCAGGGTGCGTGGGCGGGGCTCGGTCATAAGGGAACTCGTGATGCGCAAGAGCGTCATTATGGCACGCACCGCCAGGCGGCGTTAGGCTTTGCGCTTTTTCACCCAGCGGCTTATATACTCCCTGCCCACCGCAACACTCAAGGAGGAGAAAAGTGCGACACCTTTCACGCTACCTGTTACTGGCCAGCTGCCCGCTGTGGGCGGGGGCTGCCGCAGCCAACCCCTTTTATGCGCCACCGCCGCCCCAGGAAGATGCGCCCATCTTCAGCGGCGACGCCGAGCTTGGTTTCAACCAGCTCTCCGGCAATACCGACAGCCGCACGCTGATCGGCAAAACACTGCTCACTTGGCTGACCGGCGACTTCACCCACTCGTTTCGGGCAGAAGTGCGCAATGTCAGCAAGGATGGCAACACCAGCGCGGAGCAGTACCTCGTGGCGGGGCGGGAGCGCTATGACTTCAACGGCCCGCATTATCTGTTTGGGTTTGCCCGCTGGGAAAAGGACCGCTTTGCGGGCTACGATCAGCAGCTCACCGCCATTGGCGGCTATGGTCGACAGATTGTGGATGGCGAGCGCCACTATCTTTCTCTGGAAGCAGGGCCCGGCTATCGCCATGACCGGCTGCGTGACGATGAGAACGAGCGGCTGGGCGTGGCCTACTCGGCGCTGGACTACCGCTGGGAGTTCTCCCAGTTCGCGGATCTACGCCAGGAGATGTCGGTGGAGTATACCCATGAGAACACCACCTCGCGCTCGCTGTCGGCCCTCACGGCACGCCTGAATTCGCGGCTGTCGCTGCGCCTGTCTCATGAGATCAAGCGCAACTCCCAGCCCCCCGAAGAGGCCAGCGAGCGTACCGACCATACCACCAGCGCGTCGCTCCTCTACCGCTGGTAGCCTGACCGGCTACTGGCGCTGCTGCCCTCGGTGTGCCCAGGCGGTCATGCGCTTTTCCAGCAGCGAGAACAGCTCGTACATCACCATGGCCATGGCACTGATCACCAGCAGCCCGGCAAATACCAGCCCCATGCGCATCTGCGAGCCCGCGCTCATCATGAGGTAGCCAATGCCCTGGTTGGAGGCCACGGTCTCGGACACCACCGTGCCCACGAAGGCCAGCGTGATGGCGATTTTCAGCGAGGCGAAGAAGTACGGCAGCGAACGCGGCAAGCCCACCTTGAGCAGCACATCGATGCGCCGTGCGCCCAGCACTCTCAGCACATCTTCCATCTCAGGCTCCAGGGTCGCCAGGCCGGTGGCCACGTTCACCACGATGGGGAAGAAGCAGATCAGGAAGGCGGTGAGTATCGCGGGCACCGAGCCGATGCCGAACCAGACCACCAGAATGGGCACGAAGGCCACCTTGGGAATGGCGTTGAACCCCACCAGCAGCGGGTAGCAGGCGTTGTACAAAAAGCGCGACGAGCCGATGATGAAGCCCAGCAACAGCCCCACGGCAACGCCCAGGCCAAAGCCAATCAGCGTGGTCCAGAAGGTTTGCCAGGAGTGCTTGCCGATGGGCCCGGCGTAGGTCACCAGCGCCTGAACCGTGTCCAGCGCGCTGGGAAAAATAAAGCTGGGCACGTTGAACAGGCGTACCGTCACTTCCCAGATCACCACCAGCCCCGCCATGGCGATCCAGGGAGCCAGCCGCTCGGCCAGCTTGCGATTATGGGTCATGGGCACTCCTTCAGGCGCTGCGCACTTCACCGATCTGGGCGCGCAGCGACTGCACCAGGTCAATGAACGGTTTCTGGTAAGTGGTTTCCAGCGCCCGAGGGCGAGGCAGTTCGATGGTGCGCCGCTCGATCACGCGCCCCGGACGACGGCTCATGACATAGACGGTGTCGGCCAGGAAAGCGGCTTCGCGCAGGTCATGGGTCACCAACACCACGGTAAAGCGCTGGGCCTCCCACAGGTCACGCAAGACGCACCAGAGCTCTTCACGGGTGAACGCATCCAGCGCGCCAAAAGGCTCGTCCAGCATCAGCAAGCGCGGCCGATGAATCAGCGCGCGACAGATGGACGCCCGCTGCTGCATGCCCCCCGACAGCTCCCAGGGGTACTTGTTTTCATGCTCGGCCAGACCCACCGTCTCGAGCAGCGCCCGAGCCCAGCCTTTGAACTCCTCCCGGCGCTTGC
>ERZ941748.118-NODE-118-length-36457-cov-8.807511_pt1 | contig 36457 bp, 32 predicted proteins | sample MGYA00521092_ERZ941748 | MGnify/ENA primary metagenome ERZ941748 (study PRJEB32759, sample SAMN07749897) | skin metagenome | biome: transportation; feature: city; material: polyester macromolecule | host: Homo sapiens | place: Hong Kong:ISLAND line | collected... | reverse complement strand
ACGTTGCCCTCAAGAAGTTGGAATCCCCGTCCTTTAGGGCGGGGAGGACGTCAAACATCTACCACTACGATCCTCTGGAGAGCGGCAAACAGGCCACCGTCAGCGAGGAGGAGCGGGAGCGCGTCAAGGGCTATCTACATCGCAGCTGGGGAGCTACGCGAATCCCTCCCACCGACTTGCAGGCAGAGCCAGGCACAACATGACATAATGCGCGGTCTTTCAACGCTCCTGATACGCTGCCATGATACGACTCGATCAACTGCTGGTCAGCCAGGCGCTGGCCAGCTCACGCACCCGCGCCCAGCGCCTCATCAAGAACGGGCGTGTCTTTTTGACCGACGGCACCCCGCTCACCAAGCCTTCCGAAAAGTGGCCCGCCGACACATCACTGCGCGTCGAGGAGGACCCCGAGGAGCGCTACGCTTCCCGGGCAGGCCTTAAACTCGAGGGAGCGCTCACTACGCTGGATATGCGGCTGGAGGGCCTGGGCGTGCTGGATGTGGGCCAGTCCACCGGCGGCTTTACCGACTGCGCCCTGCGCTTCGGAGCCCGCCATGTAGTGGGTGTCGAGGTAGGCCACGACCAGTTGGCCGAAGCGCTGCGCCAGGACCCAAGGGTAGTGTGCCTGGAAGGCTTGAATGCGCGCCACATGAGCACCTCGGCAGCCTTGCTGGAAGTGCTGCGCCAATACCCCATCGAGCTGGCCATCATGGACGTGTCGTTCATTTCTCAAACGCTGATCCTGCCGGAAATCGCCGCCTTGCTACCGGCCAAGGGAAAGCTTATCTCTCTGGTCAAACCGCAGTTCGAGTTGGAGCCCAGCGCGCTGGACAAGCGCGGCGTGGTACGCGACCCAGCCCGCTACAGCGAGGTGGAGCACAAGATACGTGCAGCCTGCCAGACCTGCGGTTTGCACATCACCCATTGGCAAGAGAGCCCGATCACCGGCGGGGACGGCAATCGGGAGTTCCTGATGCTGGCCAGTCACGAGGCCCCTTAACCCAGATTTGCAGGAGGCAGCGGCTTGCGGGTCTGTACTTTCACCGACTCCCCTTGATCTCGGTGAAGCCATACGTCCATCTGCTCGAAGGCCACCCGCACGCCCGCTTCGCGGAATAGCTCATCCACACGGCAGTTCACTTCGTCGGCTGCAAACAGCCGGTCCAGCAAGTCGTTGACGAAGATGCGCAGCTCGAAATTCAGGCTGTGCGGGCCATAGTTGAGGTAGAACACCTGAGGCTCCGGGTCCGCCAGCACGCGTGGGTTTTCATCGGCGGCCTGGCGCAGCAGCTGATGCACCAATGGCAAATCAGAGCCATGCGCTACGCCATAGGTCAGCACCACCCGAGTGACATTGTCCGACAGCGACCAGTTGATCAGCTGGTCGGTGACGAATGTCTTGTTGGGAATGATGATCTCCTTGCGATCGAAGTCGGTCACCGTGGTGGCGCGGATGCGGATACGGCTGACCGTGCCATGCAGGTTACCCAGCGTGATGGTGTCGCCGATTCGAATGGGGCGTTCGAACAGGATGATCAGGCCAGAAATGAAGTTGGCAAAGATCTCCTGCAAACCAAAGCCCAGCCCCACGCTCAACGCCGCCACCAGCCACTGCAACTTGTCCCAGGAAACCCCCAGGGTGGCCAGCGACATGACGACCCCGGTACCCACGATGGTGTAAGAGAGCAGTGAGCTGATGGCGTAGGCGCTGCCCTGCTTCAAGGCCAGCCGCGACAGCACCATCACTTCGAGCAACCCCGGCAGGTTACGCGCCATGATGAAGGTAATGGCGACCACCAATAGCGCGGTGAAAAAGTCGGAAAGGGAGAGCGCGCTGTCCACCAGATCGCCCTCATCGGCGTCCCACAGCGCCACCTGATCCAGATACCCCAGCACTGCCAGCAGATCCGACCAGACCAGGTAGAGCAGTAGACTGAACCCGATCAGCAGGATGAGCTTGGAGAGCCGCAGCGACTGAGTATTGATCTTCTCCATGTCCAGGGGCGGCTCCTCAACCACTTCGAGACCGCCCTCCGCCCCCTCCTGCACCTGGGCACGCCTTCGCGCCAAAGCGCGCCGATACGCCAGGCGGCGAGCGGCCACCGCCAGGCTGCGGACCACCGTGGCTTCCACCACGACCCACAGCCCCAGCAGGTAAAGAGTCATGGCAAAACGCGCCACTAACCGCAGTGCCGTATATTCGTAGCCCCAGGCCACCAGCCCAAGCATCACCAACGGTACGCTGGCCATGGCCAGCCCCAGGATCAACCGAAACAGCCGCACTCCAAAGACAGGCACGTGGGCCAGAATCAGCTGCATCAACCACCACGCCATGGCCAGCAGCCCCAGCATGAACAGCCCCATGGCCACCGGGCGCATGGCCAGCGGGGTCTCCACCTGCCCAGACATGGCCGCAATCCCTACCACGGGAACCAGCGCCACGCCTAACCCTCCGAGCAGCTGGCGTAATCGAGCATTGTAAGCGGGTGCCCAGGTAAAGTGACGCTCGGCAACGCCATCGGGCACCAGCAGGCGGCGGCCCAAGGCAATCACCCCCCAGCTCAGGCTCAGTTGCAGCAAGGCCGGCGCCAGCCCCATTGCCAGGGCGCCTTCTGCCGTGCGCAGGGCAACGCCAGCCCCCGCCAGCGCCAGCGGGCCAGGCAGCGCCAGCAGCGCATTCATCAGCACTGCTCTGGGCGTGTGCAGCTGCGTATCACTCTTCAAACGGCCTATTTGCGAGTGTAGCCGGGCCAGCGCGGCCTTGATACGGGAGCGTAACCCCAGCAGCGCCAGGCTTAGCAGCAGGAGCGGCGCACCGACCAGCATGTCCCAGCCAAGGCCCTGCCAGCGGTTGGGCAGCACGGCACGCCATTCGCCCTGCTGCCACTCCTGCTGCAGGTAATTGGGTAACTGGCGCACCCAGTTAAGGTCCAGCGGACGACTGTTGGCTACCCAGAAAAGCTGTTCATCGATGGTGGCGCGCAGGTCGTGGGTGGTGGTCAAGAGCTGTTGCTGGTTCAACTGCAGCTCGATGGCGGCGCTCAACAGGCTGCCGTAGGACTGCTCGAGCTGCTCCACCAGCTCACGGCGAGATTGATAAAGCCGCGTCAGGGAGTCCACCAGCCCAGGCGTCACCTCGACGCCCGCTTCCTGTAGCCGCTGAGTGGCCAGGCGTTCTCCCTGGCGCAGCTGATCACGCTGGCGTATCAGGTCGAACTGCTTGAGGCGCAAGTCGGCAATTTCATCTTGCAGGTCGCGACGCGGCACGATCACCGGTAGCGACTGGCGCTGCTCCCTGAGTATCCGGGATAGCAGCTGGCTACCGCGAATGGCCTCCATCTGCTCACCAAGACTACGCTGCAACTGACGCACCAGCTCCAATTGGCGCTGGGCTTCGATGTTTTCGCGCACGATGCCATTAGCGCGGTCGGTGGCACGCAGCAGCTCGAGGCTCAGATTCTGGTTCACCTGCTGGGCGCGGAGCACCACCGGATGCCCCTCGGCAATCAATGGATCATCCCGGGCGGCATCGGCAATCGCCTGCTCGGACTGCAGGCGTCGCTGACGATCGATGACCCCTTGCAGCAGGTTCAGCCGCTGCTCCTGATGGTCGATCTGCAACGCCAACAGCTCGCGCCGCTGCTGAGCCAGTTCCCGCAGCCGACTGTTGGCACTGAGCTCACGCTGATTCAGGGACACTTCCTGCTCGGCCAGCGCACGCTCCAGACGCCACTGGATCAACTGCGCATCCTCGCGAGCGGATAGCTGGCGGTCGGCCAGCAGCGCTTCTCGGGTATCATGTTCGCGGCGCAAGGTCTCGGCCCGCTGCAAGGCTTCGGAGATGGCTTGCTGGGCACGTTCGGGCAAGGTTTGCGCAGCCAACAGCTGCGAATTGACTTCAGCCAACTGGCTCTGTAGCTGCTGGAGTTCGATCACTGCACTGCCCTGCTGAGCTTCCAGTGCGTCCAGCGGCGTATCGCTCAAGCTATCCACGGAGAGCTGCAGGCTCTCCTCTTCGGCCTCGCGAAGCTCACGCTCCAGCTGCAGCAGTTGCTCCGGGGCTTGACTGACGCGCTGCTCCAGCGCGCGCTGTCGCTCCTCCAGCGCCTTGAGCCGCTCATGGGCTTGCAGCGCCGCTTCCAGGGCAGCCTGCTCGCGCTGCTGCGCGGCGGTCAGCTCCCCCTCCTGAGACTCCAGTGCAGCCAGCCGCTCGTTCAGAGCACTTTCCGAAGGCACACGCTCGCCGCTTTCGGCCCACCCCACCGGAGATACAACCAGCAGCGCGACACACATCAACACGCCCAGCGCGCCGCTCACTGCTTTCATGGCACTCTTCACCACGTCTAGAAGCCTCATTGACTGGTCAGCCCGCATTATCGGGCAAGGCGCCATTGTCAATCGTAAGGCCTGCCCGCGCAATCCGGTCGGCCACCAGAATATTGGCAGTTGACTTACTTCGGCCGCCTGTATAGAACGACGCTAACATTTGTCTATTTACCAACGTGGGCCATATTGATGGTTATCCGACCCCTGATACTGACAAGCCTGCTGGTTGCTCTGGGCAGCCAGGCGGCCATGGCCGAGACACGCGGCGATATCGAAGAGCGCATTCGTGCCTTGAATACCGAGCTCTATCAACTGCGCCAACAGCTGCTGCAAATTGACGCACCCGAAGCAGCGGCTCAGGGTATTCCACCGGCGCCCCTGCCAGAAGAGGTCGCCCTGGAGGATTTGACCGAGCGCCGCCAGCTGGAGCAGCAGTCGACGCGTAACCCGTTTTCCATCACCACCCACCGCACCAATTACCTGTTTCCGGTGAGCTACAACACTAATCAGGACGCCAACAACTTTCGTGAAGTGACCGATGCTTCAGGCCCCAACAACAACGAAGTGAAGTTCCAGTTCAGTGCCAAGTTCAACCTGGCCGAAGACGTGTTTGGCGACGTTGGCGACGTCTATTTCGCCTATACCCAGCGAAGCTGGTGGCAGGCCTATAACACTGATGCCTCTTCCCCTTTCCGGGAAACCAACTACGAGCCCGAGGTGTTCATCGATTTCGATAACGCCTGGAGCGCCTTGGGCTGGGTGAATACGCGCAATCGTATCGCCTTCAACCATCAATCCAATGGCCGCTCGGACCCGCTGTCACGGAGCTGGAACCGCGTCTATCTGGAAAGCACGCTGCAGCGCGGCAACTGGGCACTGACCCTGGCACCCCACTGGCGCGTTCCAGAGTCGGATGGTGACGACGATAATCCGGATATCGAGCGTTTCATGGGATATGGCGACATTCGTCTGGCCAAGCGCTTGGACAACAATCATGAAGTCGCTGGTCAACTGCGCGGCAACCCGAGCCCGGGCAACCTGGGTACTCAAATCGACTATAGCTGGCCCGCCTTCAATGGGGTGCGAGCACACGTACAGTATTACTACGGGTACGGCGAAAGCATGATCGATTACGACAACCGCGTGCATCGCCTGAGTCTCGGTTTCAGCCTCAACCCGCTGTTCAGCGCCACGGGCCTGAACCGTTGATGCGGAACCACTAAACTTTGGGGTTGTCTGTAGAGTGACGGCTGCTATGCTGAAGCTGTCACTCATTCATTCGTCAAAGGAAGACATCATGGCTAAACGTAACACAGACGCCTCCGCACGTGCCGACCAGCTGAAAGAAGACCTGCGCCATCTCAGCGAGACGGTCGAAGAGCTAATGAACGCCACATCGAAAGATGCCAGCGGTGAAATGCGCGACCTGCGTGAGCGTGCCGAACGTCGTTTGAAGGATACTCGTGCCCGCCTGGAAGCCCGCGGCGAGCGCATCTATGAAGACACCCGCGAGTCACTGGCTCAGCAAGCCGATTGCTGCGACCGCTATGTACATGAGAACCCCTGGACCAGCATCGGTATCGGTGCCGCAGCTGGCCTGGTGGTAGGTATGCTGCTCGGTCGTCGCTAATGGCATTGGGGCCAACCCAACGCGTCTTTTCTGCCGCCAAACGCTTGTTGAGGTCACTGTTAGCCAACGGTGAAACCCGCCTGCGTTTGGCGGTGTTGGAATTGGAGGAAGAGCGCGCTCGTTTATTGGTACTACTGTTGTTGGCTGGCGCCAGTTTGCTGCTGCTGCTGTTGGGCGTTGCCACACTGACGGCGCTGGTAGTCGTTCTGTTCTGGGACACCTATCGGCTGACGGCCATTGGCGTGAGTGCTGGCGTACTGATGGCACTCAGTCTGCTGCTGGCAGTGATTGCCATACGTCAGGCAAAGCGGCACTCGCTGCTCAAGGAAACCTTGAAACAGCTAGCAGCCGATCGCGCCCTGCTGGAGGCCAATGATGAAGAACTCGCCGAACGCCGCCGCTAAGGTGACGGACAAGCCGCTAACCCGCCAGCAACGTAAGGCGGCGTTACTGGCCGAGCTGGAGCAGCAGCGTATCGATATACTGGTGAGCAGCGATACGTTACAACGCACTTCCGCGCCGCTCGACCGGCACTGGCGAAGCCTGCGCTTACCGCTGTACGTCGTGGGCGGGCTCGCTGCCCTGCGGCTGGTTCGCCATCCTGGTGGCGCCATGGCCGTCGGCAAACGCGCATTGGCAGGCTATATGCTGCTTCGCAAGCTGAAACTGCTGGCCAAAGTCGCCAGCTGACGAGGCGTTTGCCTGTTCAAAGCCGCCGGATGCCTTGCCTCAGGCGGCTTTTTCAATGGTGATCAACACGCTTGGCCACAGGCGACGCCACTCGCCCAGGCCCACTGGAAGTTGTAACCACCCAACTGGCCCGTGACATCCAGCACTTCGCCAATGAAACGCAGCTGGGGTAAGCCTCGTACTTCAAAACTCTTCGACGAAATGGCCTCGGTACTGATCCCGCCCATGGTCACCTCTGCCGTACGCCAGCCCTCTGTGCCCGCCGGTTTCACCTGCCACTCATTGAGGTACTGTGCCCAGCAGTCGATCGCCTCGTTGCTGTACTGTGCCAATGGCATGCCGGTGGCGTGCTCGGGGTACCACTCCACTATCGCCTGTGCCAGACGTTTGGGAAACCGCTCGCCCAGCCAAGTAGACAGCATGCGCTTGGGAGTTTGCTCACGCGCATGACGCAGCGAAGCCGCCACCTCCTCACCCGGCAATAAATCAATCGTAATGGCGCTACCGGGCTGCCAGACGCTCGAAATCTGGAGCATCGCCGGCCCCGACAGCCCCCGATGGGTAAACAGCATGGGCTCATTGAAGCGCCCTTGACCACAGCTGACCGATACCGGCACGCTGAGCCCTGACAGCGTTTCGGCACGCGCTTTCCAGACATCACTGAGCGTGAAGGGCACCAGCCCAGGCCGAGTAGGCAACACCTCAAGTCCAAATTGACGGGCGAGATCGTAACCGAAGCCCGAAGCCCCCATGGTGGGAATGGAGAGCCCCCCCGTGGCCACTACCAACACGCCACAGCTGATGGTGCCCATCGAAGTAGTCAACTGCATTCCCTCGCCCAAGCGCTCCACCTTGGAAATGGACGTCTTCAATGCCAGTTCGACGCCGGCCCATTCACATTCGGTCAGCAGGACTCTCACGATCTCCTTGGCGGAGTCGGCACAAAAGAGTTGCCCCGGCGCTTTTTCCACATACTCCACGCCATGGCGCTCCACCAGAGATACAAAATGTTCTGGACGGTAACGTTTCAACGCAGAAATGCAAAAATAAGGATTTTCCGAATAAAAATGGCTTGGTGAGGCATCAAGGTTGGTAAAGTTACAACGGCCTCCTCCCGACATGAGGATTTTCTTGCCCGGTTTATTGGCATGGTCAACCACCAGCACGCGCCGCCCTGCATAACCTGCTTGAGCCGCACACATCAACCCGGCAGCACCTGCGCCAATAACGACGACGTCGTAAACCATCCTGGAAGCCCTACATGAAAAGCTGACTATCTTAGCAGCAGAGAGGCTGCTCAGCACTTTACAAGCCAAAAATATATGTACATACAATGTACAACAAATATCTTTTCATTCCGTTATCTTGCCGTTTGCCCTTATCACGGCAGTCGATTTCAGGATAATGCAGGTCACCTCTGTTTACGTTGAGACGCCAATGCTTGTTTACAAACGCCTCTTCTGCTGTCTGCTGCTGGCCACTTTGCCGCCATACGCCATAGCACAAACCCCGCCCCCCGTGATCGGCCACTACGCCACGGCTACCGCCTGGTCCGACCCATTAGAAGCCCTGGGCACCCTGCGTGCCGACGAGAGCGTCACGCTGTCAGCTACCGTGACCGATACCATTGCCGAAATCACCTTCGAAGATGGTGCCCAGGTCGAACAGGGCGAGCTGCTGATACGCCTTGAAGATGCCGAGGAGCAGGCGCTGCTGAGGGCAGCACGGGCGATCACCGATGAGCGCCGTAACGCGGTGGGCAGAACGTCTCAACTTCAGGAACGCAACTTGGCCCCCCGCGCCGAACTGGAAGATACCCAAGCGCGGCTGAGGCAGGCAGAGGCCGATGCCCAGGCGTTAGAGGCACGCCTGGCCAACTACCGGATAGTGGCACCGTTCAGTGGTCGCGTCGGCTTTCGTAATGTCAGCGCTGGCGCACTGGTGACCCCGGGCATGGAGCTGGTGACCCTCGACAAGCTGGATGTCATGAAGCTGGACTTTACCGTACCGGAAGTGTTTCTGGGCCGCCTGTCGGCAGGGCTGGCGCTGAGCGCGACCACCGCCGCCTACCCGGATGAGGTCTTCCGCGGTGAAATCGCCAGTATTGGCACGCGTATCGACCCGGTATCTCGCAGTATCAGTGTGCGGGCCGAGCTGGCCAACCCAGAGCTGCGCCTGCGCCCCGGCATGTTGATGGAGGTGGTCGTGCAACAACGCGTGCGCAATACGCTGGTACTGCCGGAAGCCGCTATCGAGCCGAGCGGCAATCGCCATTTCGTGATGGTCATTCACGAGGAGGAAGGAGAGCATCGCCTGGAGCGCCGAGAGGTCGCCTTGGGTGAGCGTCGCAGTGGCGAAGTGGAAGTGCTCGAAGGCGTGGCAGATGGCGAACTGGTGGCAGTACACGGTCTGCAGCTGGCACGAGATGGCCAGCAGGTACGTTTACTGGGCATCACCGATGAAGAGACCAGCATCCGTGCCCTGCTGGAGGCTGACCGCTGATGCGCTTATCCGACATCTCCGTACAGCGTCCGGTGCTGGCCATGGTCATCGCCGCGCTGATCGTGGCCTTCGGCCTGCTGGCGCTGAATCGCCTGCCGCTGCAGGAGTACCCTACGGTCGACCCACCGGTCGTCAGCATCGATACACGTTACCCCGGTGCCTCGGCCAGCGTGGTCGAAACCCGTATTACCCAGGTGCTGGAAGACCGTATTGCCGGGGTAGAGGGTATCGAGCTGATTACCTCCCAGAGCGAAGATGGACGATCGCGCATCCAGATCGAGTTTGCCATCAGCATGGATATCGACGCGGCGGCCAACGATGTGCGCGACCGCATATCGGGTGCCTTGCGCAACCTTCCCGATGATGCCGACAATCCTGAAGTCACCAAGGCCGACAGCAGCGATGAAATCGTCATCTGGCTGAGTCTCTCAGGGGCGGACTACTCGATCACCGAGCTCACCGACTACGCCAACCGCTTTCTGGTGGACAGCCTGTCGGTGCAGCCGGGGGTAGCCAGAGTGCGCGTGGGCGGTGGCCGCGACTATGCCATGCGTGTCTGGCTGGACCGCAACGCGCTGGCAGCACGAGGCCTCACCGTGGGTGATATCGAGGATGCCCTGCGCGCCGAAAACGTCGAGCTGCCCGCTGGCTCCATCGAGTCCGATGATCGCCAGTTCATCGTACGGCTACCGCGCAATTTCGCCACCGCCGATGACTTTCAGCGGCTGGCGGTTACCCAGGGCAACAACGGGCACCTGATTCGTCTGGCCGATGTGGCCCGAGTGGAAGTGGGCTCGGTAGAAGACCGTTCGGTGTTTCGTGCCAACGGCGTGCCCATGGTGGGGCTAGGCATGATCATGCAGTCCACCGCCAACGTGGTGGAGCTTTCCGAAGCGGTGCAACAGGAGCTGGAGCGCTTGCAAGGCACCCTGCCCGAGGGCATGTCATTGACGCTCAACTACGACGCCTCGGTGTTCGTGTCGGGTGCCATCGACCAGGTGGTCATGACGCTGTTCATCGCCATGGGGCTGGTGGTGATCGTGATTTTCCTGTTCCTGGGCAATCTGCGAACCACCATCGTGCCCGCCGTGACCGTCCCCATCGCCGTGATTGGCGCCTTTACCGCGCTGGCTGTCATGAATTTCTCGATCAACCTGCTGACGCTGCTAGCGCTGGTACTGGCCATTGGCCTGATCGTCGACGACGCCATCGTGGTGCTGGAAAACATCAACCGACGCATGCACGATTACGGTGAGACACCGCTGGTGGCGGCCTTCCGCGGCACTCGTCAAATCGCTTTTGCGGTCATTGCCACGACCCTCGTGCTGGTAGCCGTGTTCGTGCCGCTGAGCATGCTGCAGGGTGACATCGGCCGTCTGTTTTCCGAATTTGCGCTGACCATGGCCGCCGCGGTGGTCGTCTCCACGCTGCTGGCCCTGACCCTGACCCCCATGATGGCTTCCAAGATCCTCAAGCCGGGGATGCACGATAGCCGCATTGGCCAAGGAGTGCAGTGGCTGCTGGACGGCGCTCGAAAGCGTTACCAGCGCGCGCTGGAGGTCGTGCTGGCATTCAGATGGGTGGTGGTGGCCCTGTTTGCCCTGCTGGTGGCAGGCACTGCCTGGCTGGCGTCGGTGCTGCCCAGTGAGTACACCCCTCAAGAAGACCGCGGCAACTTCATCGTGCTGGTCAACGGGCCCGAAGGCGCCACCTTCGATTACATGATGGATTACATGGATGAGATCGAAGCACGCCTGACACCCTTCGTCGATAGCGGCGAGCTGGAGCGCGTGGTGGTGCGGGCACCGCGAGGGTTCGGCAATATCGAAAACTTCAACAGCGGTTTCATCATCGTCAACATGGCCGACTGGGGCAGCCGCCGCAGCGCCTGGGAGATCATGGCGGACGTGAGGCAAACCCTGGGCTCTTTGCCGGGCGTGCAAGCCTTCCCGGTCATGCGCCAGGGGTTTGGTCAACGCACCCAGAAACCGGTCCAGTTCGTGCTAGGGGGCGGCACTTACGAGGAGCTGGCCAGCTGGCGGGATACGCTGGTCAACCATATTCGCGAGCACAACCCGCGCCTGACCGCCGTAGAGAGCAATTACAACGAAACCCAGCCGCAGCTCCGGGTCGACATCAACTACGAACGGGCCGCCGCGCTGGGGGTCACCGTCACGGAAATAGGCCGGACGCTGGAGGTGCTGCTCGGTGGGCGCAACGTGACCCGTTACGTGGATGACGGCGAAGAGTACGATGTGATTCTGGAAGGCGACCGTGGCCGCCAGAATAGCCCGCGAGCGCTGGACAATATCCAGGTACGCTCCGCGCGGTCCGGTGAACTGATTCCGCTCGCCAGCCTGGTGACGCTCTCTGACTTTGCTGGTGCCAGCACGCTCAACCGCTTCGACCGCGTGCGCGCCATTACCATCGAGGCCAACCTGGCCGATGGCTACCCCTTGGGTGAAGCGCTGGCCTACCTGCAAGACACCGCGAACACCATTTTGCCAGAAGAAGTGCAGACCAATCTGGCAGGCCCTTCTCGAGACTTCCAGCAGGCCAGCGGGGCGACGACCTTTCTGCTGGTGCTTGGCGCCGTGGTGGTATTCCTGGTGCTTGCCGCCCAGTTCGAGAGCCTGATTCACCCCTTCGTGATCATGCTGACGGTGCCGCTGGCCATGAGCGGTGCCCTGCTGGCCCTGCTGCTGACCGGCCAGTCATTGAATATCTACAGTCAGGTGGGGCTGGTGCTGCTGATAGGATTGGCGGCCAAGAATGGCATACTGATCGTCGAGTTCGCCAACCAGCTGCGCGATGAGGGTCAGGCCTTTCGCTCGGCCCTGATCGAAGCGTCGGTGACCCGCCTGCGGCCCATTTTGATGACGGCGGTGACCACCATGGCCGGGGCGATTCCGCTGATCGTTTCCAGTGGCCCTGGCGCAGAGTCTCGCCTGGTAATCGGCACGGTGATCATGGCGGGGGTCGGCGCGGCCACGGTGTTTACGCTGTTCGTGGTGCCGGTGGCCTACGACTTGCTGGCACGCTACTCAGGCTCCCCTGGCGCCGTCAAACGGCAGCTGGAAGAAGAAATTGCCAATGCGCCGGAGGCCGACCACGAACCGCTGGCTACGCCCGAGCGCTAGGCAACCTCTTCTACCGAGTAGACAGACAACAAGGGCGCCAAAAGGCGCCCTTGTTGTTGAAAACCGCTGCTGAAGATCGTTAAAGCAGTGCGTACGGTTACTCGCAGTCGCCGATGCGCTCGCCTTCGATCACGGTGTTCATGGTCAATTCGCCCATGGGTGACTGGGTGAAGATGTCCACGCTACCTTCGATACGCTCTCCCATGAAGCGCATTTCACCGTCGATATTGGCTTCGCCGCCTTCAGCACGGCACACCATGCTGTACGAAAGACCATCGGCGCTCATGTCCTGGTGCTGCAGCTCACAGCCTTCTTCTTCTTCGATGAAGCCAAACTCTGCGCCATCCAGCTCTTCCTGGGTGATGCACTGACGCTCGGTTTCGGTCTGATCGGGAATCTGCATGTCACCGCTGATACTGGTTACGCTGACGAACTCCCATTCGCCAGGCGTCACGTTCGGTGTTTCCGCCAGAGCAACCATCGGGAAGGCCAATAAGGCCGCTACTGCCATGTGACGTTTCATCATCGCTTTTTCTCACTAGGTTAATTGGGTAAACCCGCTCTTATCCTACCTGAATCATCCCGCTTGTGCCCGCCCCGGACAGGGCTGTTACACTGGATATCCTTTTTCTGCCTGACAGGCAACCACCATGCATGACGACGCGCTGGCCCCCCATGACTTCTACTGCCCCTATTGTGACACGCCTCTGACCTTCATGATCGACACGTCACAGGGCAGCCACGACACCTGGGAAGATTGCCATCAATGCTGCGCCCCCATCCGGCTTCAGGTGGTGATCTCACCTTTCACAGGCGAACTCGACGCCGTCATCACCGGCCGTGACGACGACGTCTTGTGAGCCATGGTCAGGCCACGTCATCCTGCTGCATCTGAGCCACCCGCCTGGCCTCGCTGCGGCGCATGAAGTACCACGCCAGCAGCGTCGCCAACGAGACGGTCAGAATGATCAGCGTGGCCAACGCATTGATCTTGGGCGAGACGCCCATGCGCACGGAGGAGAACACCACCATGGGCAGCGTATTGGCTCCCGGGCCCGATACGAAGCTGGCGATCACCAGGTCATCCAGCGACAGCGTGAACGCCAGCAGCCAGCCTGCCGCCAGGGCAGGCGCAATGACCGGCAGCGTCACGCTGAAGAATGTCTTGACCGGCGGCGAGCCAAGGTCCATGGCCGCCTCTTCGATGGAACGATCCAGTTCCCGGAGACGCGCCGACACCACCACCGCCACATAGGCACTGCAGAACGTGGTGTGGGCAATCCATATCGTCGCCATCCCTCGGTCCGCGGGCCAGCCAATCAGTTGCGCCATCTGCACGAACAGCAGCAGCAGGGAAAGCCCGGTGATCACTTCGGGCATGACCAGTGGTGCCGTCACCATGCTGGAGAGCGCCGTCTTGCCCCGAAAGTGCCCGTAGCGAGTCATCACGAAAGCCGCCACCGTGCCCAGGCACACCGCCATGCTGGCAGCGAAAAAGGCGATCTTGAGACTGGTCCATACCGCCGAGAGAATCTGCCGATCCCGGAACAGCTCGCCGTACCAGTGGGTCGAGAAGCCCGCCCACACCGTCACCAGGCGCGATGAGTTGAACGAGTAGAACACCAGCACGAACATCGGCAGATAGAGAAACAGCAGGCCAAGCACCAGCATCACTGTGGTAAAGCTGGGGCGCCGAGAGGACGTCATCATTGTTCGAGCTCCCGTGACTGGTAGCGGTGGAACCATACGATGGGGATCAACAACAGCAGCAACATGACCATCGCCAGCGCTGCGGCCACCGGCCAATCACGATTCAGGAAGAACTCTTCCCAAAGCACCTTGCCGATCATCAGGGTATCAGGCCCTCCCAACAGCTCAGGGATCACGAACTCACCCACTGCAGGAATGAATACCAGCATGGAACCCGCCACGATGCCCCCCATGGAAAGCGGCAGAGTGACTTTCAGGAAAGTATTCAATTTACGCGACCCCAGGTCAGAGGCCGCTTCCAATAGCGATGTATCCAGACGCGTCAGATGGGCATACAGCGGTAGCACCATGAACGGCAGGTAGGCATACACGATGCCCACGACGACCGCAAACTGGGTATTCATCATGCGTAGCGGCGAGTCGATGAGGCCGATGCTCAGCAGCAGATTGTTGATCAGGCCATTGTTGCTGAGTATGCCCATCCACGCATACACGCGGATCAGAAACGACGTCCAGGAGGGCAGCATCACCAGCAGCAGCAGAATCAACTGCCAGCGCCCCGGGGCACGGGCCATGGCATAGGCCATGGGATAACCGAGCAGCAAGCACACCAGCGTGGCGGTAAATGCTGTCTTGATGGAGCCCCAGTAAGCCGCGACATACAGCGAGTCAGAGAGCAAGAACAGATAGTTGCCGACATTGAGAAAGATACTCAGGGTTTGATCGGCATACTCGACCAGCGGCCCGTAGGGAGGAATGGCAATCGCCCCTTCGGCAAGGCTGATCTTGAGCACCAACGCAAAGGGCAGCAAAAAGAACAGCGTGAGCCACACCAGCGGGAATGCGATTACCGCACGCCGCCCCAGCTGTAGACGCTTGATCATGCCGGTAAAGCCAGATGGCATCATGGTAGGCAATCTCCTTCAAGAGACCGAATCATCAGCGATTCAGCACGATAGCGCTGTGATCTTCCCAATAAACGTACACGCTATCCTCCCAGGTGGGACGATCACCGCGCCGCTCCGTGTTGGCCATGCTCACCTTGATCAACTTGCCCGAGGCCGTACGCACGTAATACAGCGAATACCCCCCCAGATAGGCAATGTCGTCCACCTTGCCGGCCTCCCAGTTGTACTCACCGACAGGCTGTTCGCGGGTCAGCCAGATTTTCTCGGGCCGCAGGGCTGCCCATACTCGACGGTCCACCGCCTGGGTGGTGATCCCGTGGTCGAGATAGATCGGCCGTGAAAGCGCAGGGCTGGCGATGCGGCAATGGTCGGCCGCGTCCTCGATGATCTCCCCTTCGAACACGTTCACGGTACCGACGAATTCAGCCACCATGCGGCTAGCAGGGCTTTCGTAGATATCGACCGGAGAGCCCACCTGCTCGATCCAACCATCGGCCATGATCGCCACGCGATCCGCCATGGTCATGGCCTCTTCCTGATCGTGAGTCACCATGATGCAGGTAACGCCTACCTGTTCGATGATCTCGACCACTTCCAGCTGCATTTCCGTGCGCAGCTTCTTGTCGAGGGCGCCCATGGGCTCGTCCAGCAGCAAGAGCTTGGGCCGTTTGGCCAATGAGCGCGCCAAGGCCACCCGCTGGCGCTGGCCGCCAGAAAGCTGATGCGGCTTGCGCTTGGCAAAGCGTTCCATATGCACCAGCTTCAGCATCTGGGCCACTCGCGCCTCGATATCCGCCTTGGGGAGCTTGTCCTGTTTCAGCCCGAAGGCGATGTTCTGCGCCACCGTCATATGCGGAAACAGCGCATAGGATTGAAACATCATGTTGATCGGGCGCTTGTGCGGCGGCATGTCGGTAATGTTTTCGCCACTCAGCAGGATACGGCCCTCGCTCGGCGTCTCGAAACCCGCCAGCATGCGCAGCAGGGTCGACTTGCCAGACCCCGAGCCCCCTAACAGGGCGAAGATTTCGCCGCGTTTGACCTGCAAATTCACGTCATCCACCGCCAGCGCGTCATCGAAGCGCTTGCTCAGGCGTTTGACTTCCAACACGATATCCTCGGCAAAACGGGGTGCCTTTCCCTGTGGTCTCATCGACGGGGGAATGGCAGATGACGAGGATGAAGTGTCGTTCGACAGGGGCGTAGTGACCATTCGCCACTCCCATCAAAAGGCCCGAGAAGCCGGGCGATAAAAGACGAACAGCGAGCCAGGCAACTGCCCGGCTCGCTGTCAGACAAGGGTCGGTTTAGCGACCAGACTTGACGCGGTTCCAGATACGGGTGCGCGCGCGCAGCACGTCCTGCGGCTTTTCCGCCTGAACGTACAGGTTCTGCATGACGTCTGCATCCGGATAAACCGCGGGATCATTCAGCAGCTCCTCGGAAAGGAACTCGTTAGCGGCCAGGTTGGGGTTGGCGTAGCTGACGTACTCGCTGATCTCGGCGGCAATTTCCGGGTCGAGAATAAAGTTGATGAACGCATGAGCGTTCTCGGGGTTAGGCGCATCGGCAGGCACGGCCATCATGTCGAACCACAGCGCAGCGCCTTCCTTCGGGATGCTGTAAGCGATGGTGAAGTCGCGACCCGCTTCTTCAGCTCGGTCTGCTGCCTGGAACACGTCGCCCGAGTAGCCAGCCGCGACGCAGATTTCGCCATTGGCGAGATCCGAGATATAGCGCGAAGAGTGGAAGTAAGTGACGTGGTTGCGTACGGCCGCAATCACTTGCCCGGCGGTTTCGATGTCCTCCAGGTTTTCACTCAGCGGGTCGCCGCCCGAGTAGGCAATGGCCGGCGAGAGCATTTCGTCTGCCGAGTCCATCATGGAGATGCCGCAACCGGCCGCATGCAGAGCCGCGGTAATTTCCGGATCAAAGAGCAGTGCCCAGCTATCCACCGGGGCATCGTCACCGAGAATCTCCTTCACTCGCTCGACATTGTAGCCAATGCCATTGGTGCCCCACATGTAGGGGATGGAGTACTGGCTGCCCTCATCGATGGCTTCCAGGTTGGCCATCAACTCCGGGTTGAGGTTTTCGAAGTTGGGCAGCTGCTCGTGGTCGAGGGGCTGGAACACCCCCGCTCTGGCTTGACGGGTAAAGTAGTAGTTGGAGGGTACGACCACATCGTAGCCCGAGCGGCCAGACAGCAGCGCCGCATCGAGGATCTCGTTACTGTCGTAGACATCGTAGGTCACGGAGATACCGGTGCGCTCGGTGAATTTCTCCAGCGTTTCCGGCGCAATGTAGTCGGACCAGTTGTATACCCGCACTTCATTGGCGTGGGCAGCGGTGGCCGCTACGGCAAAAGCGATTGCCGTAACGGCCACTGAACGTTTTGGGATATTCCCCATCTAGCTACTCCTTATCTCGAAAGTCCACTTGTCTTGAAAGTGCCCGTCGAACAGGCGCACCGAGCTTGGCAACGGTTAGCGCTGACGCCGATACCTCTTTGACTCATTTGCCGCTGCTGAGAAACAGCTTAGGCCATTCTGCTGACCGTGCGAATTTTGCGGCGCAGCGACGTCCATCGCAAGTCCAAGTGAAAAATTCTTGCATTACCCTGTTGGTGACCCCACATCCAAGGGCGCAGGCAAACTATAGACCTTGGCTATTGGCAGCATCATTTTTTCCAATTTTAGCTATTAGTCGTAGTTCGCTAATATGTTCAGCAACTTTTCCAACTACCATTCACTCACTGCGGAGATGTTTTCAATGTCTTTGATCAATACTGAAGTAAAACCGTTTAAAGCGACTGCTTACCTGAACGGCGAGTTCGTTGACGTTACTGAAGCGGATCTGAAAGGTCAGTGGTCAGTGTTCTTCTTCTACCCCGCTGACTTCACCTTCGTATGCCCCACGGAGCTTGGTGATCTGGCCGACAACTACGAAGCCTTCAAGAAGCTGGGCGTCGAGATCTACAGCGTCTCCACCGACACCCACTTCACCCACAAGGCGTGGCACGACAGCTCCGAGACCATTGGTAAGCTGCAGTACCCGATGATTGCCGATCCGACTCTGCAAATTTCACGCAACTTCGAAGTATTGATCGAAGAAGCTGGCCTGGCCGAGCGCGGTACTTTCGTTGTCGACCCCGACGGCAAGATCCAGATCGTCGAAATCAACGCGGGCAACATCGGTCGTAACGCCGAAGAGCTGCTGCGCAAGGTCAAAGCCGCCCAGTACGTTCGCGCCAACCCGAACGAAGTGTGCCCGGCCAAATGGAAAGAAGGCGAAGAGACTCTGGCCCCGTCTCTGGACCTCGTAGGCAAGATCTAAACGCCTACCGCTGCCGACCCGGCGCGTGTCGGTCGGCAGCATCACACCCGGGCATGTCCCGGGTGTCTTTTTTTCAGCACCCTGTTAATGCATCCCTGTTTTCCCACACGCTTGCTCCTTATCGCATACCCAAGGCTGGCGTGCCTGGTCGAGAACGTTCTACTGCTGACTACGAGGAACCACTGTCATGCTGGACGCCAATTTAAAGAATCAATTGAAAGCGTATCTGGAAAAAGTGACTCAGCCCTTCGAGATCGTTGCGTCCCTCGATGACGGTGCCAAGTCACGCGAGCTGCTGGGCCTGCTGGAAGACATCAGCAGCCTGAGCACTCAGATCACCCTCAAAACCGACGGCCAGGATGCGCGCAAGCCCTCCTTTGCCCTAAACCGTGCCGGAGAAGAGACAGGCGTCGTGTTTGCGGGCATTCCCATGGGCCACGAATTCACGTCGCTGGTACTGGCGTTGCTGCAGGTCGGCGGACATCCGCCCAAAACGTCGCAAGAGCAGCTCGATCAAATCAAGGCGCTGGACGGCGAGATGTTGTTCGAGACCTACTACTCGCTCTCCTGTCAGAACTGCCCGGACGTCGTCCAGGCACTGAACCTGATGGCCATCTTCAACCCCAAGGTGCGCCACGTCGCCATCGACGGCGCCCTGTTTCAGGAGGAAGTCGAGGCCCGCGAAATCATGTCGGTGCCCAGCATCTACCTCAACGGCAAGCCCTTCGACCAGGGTCGCATGACGCTGGAGCAGATCCTGGCCAAGGTGGATACCGGCGCAGCCGAGCGTGAAGCCAAGAAACTGAGTGACAAGGCAGCCTTCGACACGCTGGTCATCGGCGGCGGCCCGGCGGGCGCGTCAGCGGCCATCTACTCTGCGCGCAAGGGCATCAATACTGGCGTTGCCGCCGAGCGCTTCGGTGGTCAGGTGGCCGACACCATGGGGATCGAGAACTTCATCTCCGTGACCCATACCGAAGGTCCCAAGCTGGTCAGCGCCCTGGAAGAGCACGTCAAGCAGTACGAAGTGGACGTCATGAACCTGCAGCGTGCCACCGCCTTCAAAGCAGCAGAAACCGAAGGTGGCCTGCACGAAGTGACCTTCGAATCCGGCGCCAAGCTGAAAAGCAAGACCCTGGTACTGGCCACAGGCGCCCGCTGGCGGGAAATGAACGTGCCCGGCGAGCAGCAGTATCGCAACAAGGGCGTGGCCTACTGCCCTCACTGCGATGGCCCGCTGTTCAAGGGCAAGCGTGTCGCGGTCATTGGTGGCGGTAATTCAGGCGTCGAAGCAGCCATCGACCTGGCAGGCATCGTCGGCCATGTGACCCTGGTGGAGTTCATGGGTGAAATGCGCGCCGACGCCGTGCTGCAGAAGAAGCTCAAGAGCCTGCCCAACGTGGATATCGTGCTGAACGCGCAAACCACCGAAGTGACCGGTGATGGCAGCCGCGTCAACGGCCTGACCTACAAGGATCGCCAGACCGACGAAGTCAAGAACATCGCTCTGGAAGGCATCTTCGTACAGATCGGCCTGGTGCCCAATACCGAGTGGCTGAAGGGCTCCCCCATCGAGATGTCACCGCGTGGCGAAATCATCGTCGACGCCCACGGCATGACCTCGGTGCCCGGCGTGTTTGCCGCAGGCGATGTCACCACCGTACCCTACAAGCAGATCATCATTGCCATGGGTGAAGGCGCCAAAGCGTCACTGGGCGCCTTCGACTACCTGATCCGCAACTGATTCATCCGCATAAAAAAGCAAAAGACCGTGCCCAGGCCCGCCTATTCAGGCGGGCTTTCGCGTTCAGTTATTCCGCACACCGGGCACGCCGGGTCACGCGGCACCTGGAAATGACGCCACTGCCCGCTGAGCCCGTCGAAGGCCGAGAGCCCCTGGTGTGCCTTCCCTGCGCCGCTCAGTAGCTTGAAGGCTTCGACCGCTTGAAAGCAGCCAATCAAGCCTACCAAAGGGGCCATGACGCCGCTCTCGGCACAGCTGAGGGCTTCGTCATCGCCAGCTTCCGGGGGATAGAGGCAGGCGTAGCAGGGGCTGTCTGGCTGACGCGGGTCGAATACCGCCAGCTGGCCGGAAAAGCGAATAGCCGCCCCCGAGACCAGCGGCACACCGGCTCGCTGTGTCGCGGCATTGATGGCATAGCGGCTGCTAAACCGGTCGGTACAGTCCAGCACCACCTGGGCCGAGGCCACCAACTCTGCCAACAGCTCGCCTTCGGCGTGACGCTCGATGGCCACCACCTGGCATTCAGGGTTCAGTGCTTCAAGGCGCTGCTGCGCCGAACGCGCCTTGTTGAGCCCCAGGCTGGCCTGCTGGTGGGCTATCTGGCGCTGCAGGTTGGAAAGCTCTACATGGTCGGCGTCTACCAGAGTAATCCGCCCCACTCCCGCCGCAGCGAGATACAGCGCGGCTGGCGAGCCCAGCCCGCCAGCCCCGATAATCAAGGCGTGAGCGCTACGCAGTCGCTCCTGACCCTCGATATCCACTTCGGGCAGCATGATTTGGCGGCTGTAACGCAGCAGCGCCTGATCGTCCATCATTGGCTTACTTATCCTCGAATTCCTCGAAATCAGGAATGTGGAGATTGAAGCTCTCTTTTACCTCTTCCATCACCACATAGCTCTTGGACTCTTTCACCCCTGGCAGCGTCAATACCACATCCCCCAGCAGCTGGCGGTAAGCGGCCATTTCCGGAATACGGCATTTCAGGATGTAGTCGAACTGCCCGGATACCAGGTGGCACTCCTGAATTTGCGGCAGTTTTTCCACGGCGCGCCGAAACTCATCGAAAACCGCCGGCGACTGGGTCTCCAGGCTGATCTCGACGAACACCAACAGGTTCGCCTTCAGGGCGCGAGGGTCCAGGATGGCCTGGTAGCCGCGAATGATACCAGCACGCTCCAGGCGCTTGACCCGCTCCAGACAAGGGGTTGTGGATAACCCAACTTCTGCGGCGAGATCCACGTAGGAGATACGCGCATTTTCCTGCAAACAGCGAAGAATCTTGAGATCGATACGGTCCAGCGTTCTATTTTTTGGTTTCATGGCAGGATCCAATACAAATGAATCAGGCAGTTAATATAGGTGCCCCAGAGTAACCCGTTCATGGCCGCCCATGTCTTGAACACTTTCAACGTTCCGGTAGCCCGCCGCCAGCAGCGCCTCACGCACGCTGGCCGCCTGTTGGTAGCCATGCTCCATCGCCAGGTAGCCACCAGGTGCCAGGTGGGCCCTGGCGGCCTCGATCACGTGGAGCAGGTCGGCCATGCCGTTGGCATCGGCGACCAGCGCCGAGTGGGGCTCGAAGCGCACATCGCCCTGGCTCAAATGCGGATCATCGGCCGCAATGTAAGGGGGATTACTGACGATGATATCGAAAGGCGGCTCCTCAGCCGGAGGCAGAAATGCGCTGAGCCAGTCACTCAACACAAACCGGGCATTGGCAATGCCTAGCGCGGCGGCATTGCGCTCGGCCAGCGCCACGGCACCCGGGCGAATGTCCGCACCGATGACCTGCCAGCCCGGCTTTTCACTGGCCAGCGCCAGCGCAATGGCGCCGGTGCCGGTTCCCAGGTCCAGCAGCCTGCCCTCCGGGGCAGCGGCGCGAGAAAGCGCCACCTCCACCAGGGTTTCCGTATCGGGCCTGGGGATCAGCGTATCGGGCGACGTCGCCAGCCGCAGCCCCCAGAATTCCCGCTCACCAGTGAGGTACGCCACCGGCTGCCCCTGGGCACGGGCGGCCACCAGCGCCTCGAAGCGAGCTCGCTCCCAAGTGGGGCATTCGCGGTCGCCCCAGGTATAGAGCCACGTTCGGCTGCACTGGGCAGCACAGCCCATCAATACCTCGGCATCCAGCCGCGGCGTGGGCGAGCCTGCCTGCGTCAACCGCTGGGCCGCCTGTGACAGCAAGGCGTCGAAGGTCATCAGCCGTCCTGCAAGGCCGAGAGCTGCTCTGCCTGATACTCATGGATCAGCGGTTCGATCACGTCATCGAGCTGCTCGCCGCTGACCACTTCGGTCAGCTTATAGAGCGTCAGGTTGATGCGGTGGTCGGTGATGCGACCTTGAGGAAAGTTATAGGTCCGAATCCGCTCACTGCGGTCTCCCGAGCCGACCAGCGAACGGCGTGCATCGGCCTGCTCCTGGCGCTGGGAATCCACGGCATTGCGCTTGAGCTTGGCCGCCAGCAAGGACATCGCCTTGGCACGGTTCTTGTGCTGGCTGCGCTCTTCCTGGCACTCCACCACCACGCCGGTGGGCAAGTGGGTGATGCGAATCGCCGAGTCGGTGGTGTTGACGTGCTGGCCACCGGCACCGCTGGAGCGGTAGGTGTCCACCCGCAGGTCGGCGGGATTGATGTCCACATCGCCCACTTCATCCACCTCGGGCATGACCGCCACGGTACAGGCAGAGGTATGGATACGCCCCTGAGACTCCGTCGCGGGCACGCGCTGTACGCGATGGGCGCCCGACTCGAACTTGAGCCGTGCGTAGACGCCGTCGCCCTTGACCCGGGAGATCACCTCTTTATAGCCGCCCTGCTCGCCGTGGCTGGCACTGACGATTTCTACCCGCCAGCCGCGCTTTTCAGCATAGCGGGAGTACATGCGGAACAGATCACCGGCAAAAATCGCCGCTTCATCGCCACCGGTGCCCGCCCGCACTTCCAGAAACACGCCACGGCCATCGTCGGGGTCCTTGGGGATCAGCAGGCGCTTCAGCTCGACGTCCAACTCTGCCAGCTGTTCGCGGCCATCGCTGATTTCCATTTCCGCCAGCTCGCGCATCTCCGGATCACTGTCACGGCTCAGCTGTTCGGCCTCGGCGATGCTGTCTTCGACCCCACGGTAACGTTGCCAGGCGGCCACCAGCTCTTCCAGCTCAGCGTATTCACGCGAATAGTCACGGAAGCGCTGCTGATTGTTGATCACCTCGGGATCGGACAGCAGCATGGCCAGCTCCTCGAAACGGTCGGAGAAGCTATCCAGGCGTTGGCGCAAAGTCTCTTTCATGCGGGTGTATCATCCTTCTGGCGTTTTACCGGAGGCGCAGCCTGCTCGAAGGCAGGTTTGGGCGGCAGTAACAGGCGCGGCGCGGCGTTGAGCAATTCATGGTTTTCCTGCGAAGCAGCGTCACGAATGGCAAGCGTGGGTTGATGCATGAAGCGGTTGGCCAGCTGGTGAGCCATCCGCTCGATGACCCTGGCCGGGTCTTCACCCTTGGCCAGGCGTTCCAGCGCCTGCTCCCGCGCCTGGTCGCGCAGCGCTTCGCCATGACGACGATAATCTCGAATCACCTCGCCGCCATTGCGAATGCGGCGCTCATGCTGCCAGCTGCCGACGCCGTGTTCAATCAGCGACTCGGCCTGGTCGGCAGCCACCTGACGATGGCGACGGTTCTCTTCGATGACCTCTTCCAGATCATCCACGGTATACAGAAACACATCGGCCAGCTCACCCACCTGCGGCTCGATATCCCGAGGCACCGCAATATCGACCATGAAGACAGGCCGATGGCGGCGCTTTTTCAGGGCACGCTCGACCATCCCCTTGCCCAGAATCGGCAGCGGGGAAGCCGTGGACGAGATCACGATATCGGCATGCTCCAGCGCATCCGGAATCTCGGGCAGGGTGATAGCCGTCCCGCCCAGCGCCGCAGACACCTGTTCGGCACGCTCCCGGGTACGGTTGGCCACGGTGAGCTGACGCACGCCCGCCTCATGCAGATGGCGCGCCACCAGCTCGATGGTTTCTCCGGCACCGATCAAAAGCGCCCGTGCACGACTGAAATCATCGAAGATACGGCTGGCCATGCTGACCGCCGCGTAAGCCACCGACACGGGGTTCTTGCCGATACCCGTTTCGGTGCGCACCTGCTTGGCCACGGCAAAGGTGTGTTGAAACAGCCGTTCCAGCTCTCCCCCCAAGCCCTTTGCCTGGCGCGCCTGCTGATACGCGTCTTTCAACTGCCCCAGAATCTGCGGCTCACCCAGCACCATGGAGTCGAGCCCGACCGCTACGCGCATCAGGTGGCGAGCTGCTTCGTTGTCATGATAGTGGTACGCACAGCGTGCCAAATCATCGACCCGCAGATTGTGAAAGCGTCCCAGCCAGTCCAGCACGGTTTGCTCGCCTGCGGCATCGGTCACGCAGTAGAGCTCGGTACGGTTGCAGGTCGAGAGCACCGCAGCTTCGTGGATATGTGGCAGGCCACGCAGCTCGGCCAACGCGCTTTCCAGCTGCGTTGGCGTAAAGGCCACCTGCTCACGCACGGCCACGCTGGCAGTACGATGATTAATTCCCAGGGCAAGAAGCGTCATGCGGTCTGCGTCTTCGCTAGTGGATCGGTCGTCACGTCACTGTTCGTCGTTATCGCTTGGAGAGGAGCCGAACAAGGCAGCTTTACGGGTGAATTGTGCTGACTCGGCCCGCTTTCAAGGTGGAACATTCTATCACAACACTGCATGTTCTGGCGCACACCTCTTTGCCGCAGGCAGCCAAGCCGCTATGCTGAACACTCGGCCACTTGATCGAGATACGCATGCCCCACCGCGCAACACTTCCGGGTTTGTCCCGAGCACTATCGGGTCTCCCTCTGTTACCGCTGGCCGCGACGCTACTGTTGAGCGGCTGTCAGCTGTCCTCCACGCTTCCAGATCGTGGGTTCATGAGTTCTAGCCGCGACCCCATGCTGACGGCCCCGCCGGTCACACGCGGCCTGGATGCGGCAGGGCTCAGCACGCTGCTGGCTGCCGAGCTGGCTGGCCAGCGCGGTGACTACCGTTATGCAAGCCGTGGCTACCTGGATGCCGCCCAGCGCTACAACGCGCCGGGGCTGGCCGAGCGCGCCACCTTTGCAGCACGCTTTGGCAACGACGCCGCCTTGATGGAAGCTTCGGCGCTGCGCTGGCGCGAGCTGTCGCCCACCGCGGAAACGCCCAACCGGCTGCTAGCCGCCCTGTCCCTTCAGCGCGGCGACTGGCTGGATAGCCTGGAGCAGCGGCTGGCCATTGCCGAATCGGGCGGCTACGGCGACATATCGAGTTTCGCCGAGCTTGCGGTGGCGGAAGAAGCGCCACTCAATGTCCTGGTACAGCCGTTACGCACCTATCTGGCGCAACCGGCTGCTGCCGAGCGCGACTCCTACAGCGATGTGCTGCTGGGCACCGCGCTCATCGAAGCCGCCCTGGGCGAGACACAAACCGCTCGGCAGCACCTCGACCTGGTCGAGCAGCGCGAGCCCGAGTCCGCAGCACTGTGGCTGACCAAGGCACGCCTGGCGCTGGAAAGCGGCGACCACCGCGCAGCTCAGCGGGCGGCCCAGCAAGGGCTGAGCCTGTCACCCGATGACGTGCGCTTCATTCTCATGCTGGCCCAGGCCGAAATCCGCCTCAACAACATTACCGCCGCCGAAACCCAGACCAACGCCCTGCTGGAAACCCACGGAGGCAATCAGGAACTGCGCATCGCCCTGGCTCAGCTCTATCTCGAAGAGGGCCACAGTGAGCCCGCCTATCGGCTGCTGCAGCCTCTGATCGGCCAGGACAGAATTCCCAATATTGCCTACTTTCTGCTGGGCGCCATTGCACAATCTCAGGGCGATATCGACAACGCCCTGCTCTATTACCGCCAGGTGCGCGATGGCAACGAGTTCCTGCCTGCGCGAGCAGCCGCCGCTCGTATGCTGATCGACGACGACCGCCTGCTGGACGCGCGCGCCTTCCTGCGCATCGAGCGCATGCGCCACGACACCTATTTTGGCGATCTGGTGCTGCTCGAAGTGCAGCTGCTGGACGATCTCGGCATGGAGCAAGAGGCTGGCGCCCTGCTGGACCGGGAAATCACCCGCACGCCCGACGACACGCGCCTGCTGTACCTGCGCGCCATGCGCGGCTGGGAAATGGGCGATCTGGCCGCCATGGAGCGCGACCTGCAACAGATCCTGCGCACCGAGCCCAACAACCCCGACGCCTTGAACGCGCTGGGCTATACCTTGGCCGATTTGAACATCACCGAGCGCCTGGAAGAAGCCCGCGACCTGATTGAGCGCGCCTATGAAGCCGACCCTGACAACCCGGCCATCATGGATAGCCTGGGCTGGGTATACTTCCGGCTGGGCAAACTAGACGACGCCCTGGCGTGGCTGGAAAGCGCCTATTCGCGGCTACCCGATCAGGAAGTGGCCGCCCATTTAGCCGAAGTGCTGCATGCCCTGGGGCGCAGCGACGAAGCGCGCCAAACCATCGCCCGAGCCCTGCGGCGTGCCGACCACCACCCCCAAATAGACGAACTGCTGGAACGGCACCCTGAACTAACGCCTGCCAGCACGCCCTAATAGTGCACTCATCTGGATCCAGACCCTACTGACATGGAGCTTCTAATGTTGACTACGTCACTCCCCTCTGCTCGTCCGACACGCCGCCGCTTGTCTGGTGTACTGCCCACTACTCACCTATGGGTGGCCGCCCTCGCCCTCTTGACCCTGGCAGGCTGTGCCAGCCAGGCGCCGGTCGATGAAAGCGGTCGCCAGGCAGGCCAGTGGGAACGCCAGCAGGCGCAGGTCGAAGACTTCGACAGCTGGACGCTGGTGGGCAAAGCGGGCTTGCGCACCCCACAGGAAAACACCAGCGCCAACCTCGACTGGAACCAGACCCCGTTCTACTTCCGCATGCTGATCAGCGGTCCCTTTGGCGGCGGACGCAGCGTGCTGGAAGGACGTGAAGGGCGCTTTTCGCTGAGCACCAGCGACGGCCGCTTCGAAGCCGAGACACCGGAAGCCCTGATGGAAGAGCAGCTGGGCTGGTCGCTGCCGGTGCGCGCCATGCCCGACTGGGTGCGCGGCCTCCCCGGTGACCACGCCAGCTATCAGTTGGAAACTGATGAACTGGGCTTCCCGCGTTTCCTGCAGCAGGATGGCTGGGAAATCGACTACCGTGACTGGGAGCGGGTAGAGGAGATGTGGCTGCCCCGCCGTCTGGTCATGAACTACGGAGATGTACGCATTACCCTGGTGGTCAACCAGTGGCAGGCATCCAGCCGTTCGGGCGAATAAGCGCAGACTCACTGCCCTGCACCTTCATTTTAGAGAACCGGCATGCCCGCAACACCACATCCATTGACTCTACCGGCCCCGGCCAAACTGAATCGTATGCTGCATATCGTGGGCCGTCGTCCAGACGGCTACCACGAGCTGCAAACGCTGTTTCAGCTGCTCGACCTGTGCGACACGCTGACCTTTACCCTACGTCAGGACCGCCGCATCGAGCTGACCACCCCACTGGCAGGCGTTACCCACGATGACAATCTGATCGTCCGTGCCGCGCGCCTGCTCCAGCAGGAAAGCGGCCACCATATGGGCGTATCGATCGCCATCGATAAGCGCCTACCCATGGGCGGCGGCCTGGGGGGTGGCAGCTCCAATGCCGCCACCGTGCTGGTGGGTCTCAATCAGCTGTGGCAGCTGGGTCTGGATCGCCAGACCCTGGCCACGCTGGGCCTGACGCTGGGCGCCGACGTCCCGGTGTTCGTGCATGGCCATAGCGCCTGGGCAGAAGGCGTTGGCGAACGGCTCACTCCGGTCACGCTGGACACCCCCTGGTTTGTGGTGATCCACCCCGGTGTGAGCGTCTCGACACCGGCCATCTTCCAGGATGCGGAATTGACACGCGACAGCCTCCCCATTACTATGGCGCGCGCACTGCAGGGGGGAGCGGCCGAATGGCGCAACGACTGCGAGGCAACGGTCAGGAAAGGCTACCCACTTATTGCGGAAGCGCTTGACTGGCTCGCACAGTATGCACCGTGCCGATTGACCGGTACGGGCGCTTGTCTGTTTGCCGCCTTCGATACACAAGAGGCAGCACAGACAGTGGCCAGACAAGCCAACCAGCGCTGGAAAGCCTGGGTGGCCAAAGGGCTCAACACCTCTCCCCTACAAGATGCTCTGGGCTGCTGAAAGCGCCCGGTCGTCGCATCAGGCTGTTTGCTGGGGTATCGCCAAGTGGTAAGGCACCGGTTTTTGGTATCGGCATTCCCAGGTTCGAATCCTGGTACCCCAGCCAATCCTGATGTTGATCTGCGTTTTCTCCCCTGATCCCCAACACTGCAAAGGTGGCTGCGCGTGTCAAAATTGATGGTCTTCACCGGGAATGCCAATCCCGAACTCGCTCAAAAGATTGCCGAGAGCTTGGACAGCCGCATGGGTAATGCCACGGTGGGTCAATTTAGCGACGGCGAAATCGCGGTCGAGATCAATGAGAACGTGCGTGGCAAGGATGTCTTTATCCTGCAATCCACCTGCGCGCCGACGAACGACAACCTGATGGAGCTCATCCTGATGGTCGACGCCCTGCGTCGTGCCTCGGCGACCCGCATCACGGCCGTCGTTCCCTACTTCGGCTATGCCCGTCAGGATCGTCGTGTACGCTCCGCCCGCGTCCCCATCTCGGCCAAGGTAGTCGCCGACATGATGGTAAAAGCAGGCGTCGACCGCGTCATGACCATGGACCTGCACGCCGACCAGATTCAAGGCTTCTTCGATGTGCCAGTAGATAACGTCTACGGCTCTCCGATCCTGCTCGACGACATCGAGCGCCAGAACTACGACGACCTGGTGGTGGTATCCCCCGATGTCGGCGGCGTAGTACGTGCTCGCGCCATCGCCAAGCAGTTGAATGCCGACCTGGCCATCATCGACAAGCGTCGCCCCCAGGCCAACCAGGCGCAGGTCATGCACATCATCGGTGAAATCGAAGGCCGCACCTGCGTAGTCGTCGATGACATGATCGATACCGCAGGCACCTTGTGCAAAGCGGGCGAAGCCTTGAAAGATCATGGCGCGGCGCGGGTCGTCGCCTATGCCACCCACCCGATCCTGTCGGGCCCGGCGGTAGACAACATTACCAACTCCGTACTGGATGAAGTCGTGGTGACCGACACCATTCCGCTGGCCGACCATGCGCGTCGCAGCGGAAAGATTCGCCAGTTGAGCGTTGCTGGCCTGATTGCGGAAGCCATTCGCCGCGTCAGCAACGAAGAATCCGTCAGCGCGATGTTCCACTGATCGCCTGATGTGACAAGCCCCCATCTGGGGCCATGGGAACGTCGTCGTCTGGTCGCGGGTGGCGGCGTTTCCTTACTTAAACCAAGAGGCAATTAACATGTCTGATTTTATCCTGAAAGCCAGCGTTCGTAACGACCTGGGGAAAGGTGCGAGCCGCCGCCTGCGTCGTGCGAACCAATTCGTACCGGCCGTTGTGTACGGCGGTGAGAAAGGCGCGCAATCCATCTCTGTCGAAAAGACCGCTTTCTACAAGGCGATCGAAGACGAGTCGTTCTTCTCTTCCGTCATCAAGCTGGTCATCGATGGCAGCGAAGAGCAGGTCGTTGTTCGTGATCTGCAGCGTCACCCCTTCAAGCCGCTGCTGACCCACGCCGACTTCATGCGCGTCGACGCGACTCACGCCATCACCATGAACGTGCCGCTGCACGTGGTGAACGAAGAGAAGTGTGTGGGCATCAAGGACCAGGGCGGTGAACTGCACGTACTGGCCAACGAAATCGCCATCAGCTGCTTGCCGAAAGATCTTCCTGACTTCCTGGAAGTGGACATCAGCAAGGTCGAGCTGGGCACTACCCTGCACCTGTCTGACCTGACCTTCCCGGCGGGCGTCACTTCCGTTGACCTGTCCCACGGTGAAGAGCACGACAACGCCGTACTGAGCATCACTGCTGTCAAAGTACGTGTTGAAGAAGAAGGCGAAGGCGACGCAGAAGAAAGCGCCGAGTAAGCCAGGGCGCAGCGGTATTGCGCCCCGAGCCATGCCCGCATGGCTCGGAAATGATAAAATCAAGCGCTTCGGCGCTTGATTTTTTTTTGCGACTCGAGACACGCTGCCATTTTCATCCTACTGGAGCTGAGCACATGAGCCAGGTAACGGCCATTATCGGGCTGGGAAACCCCGGCGCTGACTATGATGCAACCCGCCACAACGCCGGTTTTTGGCTGGTCGAGGCCCTGGCCCGCAGCGCCCACAGTGAACTGCGCCCGGAAAAGAAGTTTCTGGGGCTTTATGCCAAGGTACGCCTGGGCGAGCACGAACTGCACCTGCTGAACCCCTCGACCTTCATGAACCGCAGCGGCGCTGCGGTGGCTGCGCTGACCCAGTTCTTCAAGCTCACTCCAGAGAACCTGCTGGTCGCCCATGACGAGCTGGACCTGCCCCCCGGCCAGGCACGCTACAAGACCGGTGGCGGGCACGGCGGCCACAACGGCCTGCGCGACATCATCAGCGCGCTGGGCAACCAGAAGCAGTTCCACCGCCTGCGTATCGGCATCGGCCACCCCGGGGAAGCACGCCAAGTGGTCAATTACGTGCTGGGCCGCCCTGGCAAAGCCGAACAGGAAGCCATCGCGCACGCCCTGGAGGAGAGCCTGGCCACGCTGCCGCTGGCACTTTCCGGTGATTGGGCTAAAGCCATGAACCGCCTTCATAGCGTAAAATAGCAGCACGTTTGATCAGTCGTGTGATCGCACACGTTTATTCACTGTTGGCCAGCGCCTCACGAGATAGCGCTGGCCTAGCGGCCAGGAAGTAATGTATGGGCTTTAACTGCGGTATTGTCGGCCTACCCAACGTAGGCAAATCCACCCTGTTCAATGCACTGACGAAGTCAGGTATCGATGCCGAGAACTTCCCGTTCTGCACCATCGAACCCAACGTCGGCATCGTCCCCATGCCAGACCCACGCCTGGATAAGCTGGCAGCCATCGTCAAGCCCGAAAAAGTCCTGCCGACCACCATGGAATTCGTGGATATCGCCGGCCTGGTAGCGGGTGCTTCCAAGGGCGAAGGGCTCGGCAACAAGTTTCTCGCCAACATTCGTGAAACCCAGGCCATTGCCCATGTGGTGCGCTGCTTCGACAACGACAACGTGATCCACGTGGCCAACCAGGTAGACCCCCGCGCCGACATCGAGACCATCAACCTGGAACTCGCTCTGGCCGATCTGGATACGGTGGAAAAAGCCAGCCAGCGCCTGGTGCGCGTGGTCAAGGGTGGCGACAAGGACGCCATGGCCACCAAGGCGGTGCTGGACAAGATTCAGCCCCACCTGGCGGAAGGCCAGCCGCTGCGCAGCTTTGGCCTGGATGACGACGAGAAACGCCAGGTCAAAAGCTTTGGTTTCCTGACGCTCAAGCCCACCATGTACATTGCCAACGTCAATGAAGATGGTTTCGAGAACAATCCCTACCTGGACATCGTCAAGGAGATCGCCGCCGAAGAAGGCGCTGTGGTCGTGCCGGTGTGCAACCAGCTGGAAGCCGAAATCGCCGAGCTCGACGACGATGAGCGCAGCATGTTCCTGGCCGAAATGGGCATGGAAGAGCCGGGGCTGGACCGCGTCATCCGCGCAGGCTATGCCCTGCTGGGCCTGCAGACCTACTTCACCGCAGGCGTCAAGGAAGTACGTGCCTGGACCGTCAAGCAGGGTGCCAGCGCCCCGGAAGCCGCCGGGGTCATTCACACCGACTTCCAGAAAGGCTTCATTCGCGCCGAAGTAATCGCCTATGACGACTACGTCTCACTGGGCGGCGAACAGGGTGCCAAGGATGCCGGAAAATGGCGCCTGGAAGGTAAGGACTACATCGTCAAGGATGGCGACGTGATCCACTTCCGCTTCAATGTGTAACGAAGCAAACAATCAATGCTTGACGAATGACAAAGGGGTGGGTAATATTCGCCCCCGTTGCACGGCTACGTAGCTCAGCTGGTTAGAGCACATCACTCATAATGATGGGGTCCCCTGTTCAAATCAGGGCGTAGCCACCAACACCGAATCGAGCTAGCAATAGCGAAGGCCCGCTGATTTCATCAGCGGGCCTTTTTCATTTTGGTTCGTTCTGGTTCGCTGACGGGTGATCAGTGCAGCGTCACGCGATTCAGGAACTGAACCAACGCGCGAGTCAGATACTCGACGTCGCGAGTGCCGGACGTTTCACGAATGGAGTGCATGGCCCACTGCGGTAAGCCCACATCGATGGTCGGCACGCCCACTTCGGTCGCCGTGATCGGACCGATGGTGCTGCCGCAGCCCATGTCTGCCCGGGTGACGAATGACTGCACAGGCACATCGGCTTCTCGACAAACATCGCGAAACAGTGCGCCGGTCACGCTGTTGGTGGCGTAGCGCTGGCTCGCGTTCACCTTGATCACCGGCCCGCCGTTGATGACCGGCCCATGGCGCTCATCGTGCTTGTCACGGAAGTTGGGATGCAGCGCATGGGCGTTATCGCAGGAGATCATCAGTGACGATTGAATCAGCTGAATCAGCGACTCTTCACTACCCCCGCCCACCTGCCCATTCAAACGCTTGAGCACGTCTCCCAGAAACGGCCCCTGTGCACCACAGGCGCTGGCGCTACCAACCTCTTCATGGTCGTTGACCACCAGTAACGCCCCCTGCTCGCCATCGCACGCCAGCAGCGCTTCCAGCCCGACAAAGCACGACAGCAAATTATCCAGCCGGGCACTGGCCAGCAGCTCCTGACGCACCCCCACCAGCGCAGGCGGCTGTACGTCGTAAAAACCCAGCTCGAAATCGACGATATCCACGGCACGCAGCCCGTGCTGCGCTTCCAGCCACTGCGCCAACAGGTCGTTGAGCTCGAGGTCGTTGCTCTGCAGCAATACCGGTGCCATCTGGGTTTGCGGGTTGATCGTACGCCCCGCATTGACGTCACGGTCCATGTGAATCGCCAGGCTCGGAATCATCGCCACCGGCTGCGCCACGTTCAGCAGCACGCTCTCCAGGCGCCCATCGGCATGGCGTACATGCACCCGCCCTGCCAGCCCCAGCTCACGGTCGAACCAGGGCGCCAACAGCACGCCGCCGTACACCTGCACACCCAGCTGCATCCAGCCCGCCGAGTACTGCGTGGCATTAGGCTTCAAGCGCAACCCAGGGCTGTCGGTATGCGCTCCCAGCATACGCAGGCTGGACAACTTTCCGGCAGGCAGCTGGAAGGCGATCAGCGACGAGTCATTGCGCGTCACGTAGTAACGCTTGCCAGGCGCAAGCTGCCAGTTGGCGGTCTCTTCCAAGCGTGTAAAGCCCGCCTGCTCCAAACGCTGCGCCATGTTCTGGGTGGCGTGCCATGGCGTGGGCGACTGCTGCAAGAAATCGCACAGTCGCGTTAAACGTTCTGCGTTGAAAGCCTCGGACATGGAAATCCTCTTTACAGTAATGATTGAGTCTCACAGGGTAAATGACCTGCTACAATGCTCCCTCGGCCTACGCAACTCATGGGCTAACTGCGTGTCTAGGGAAGAATGAGTGTACACAAATCCGGGAGAGCTTGACTGATGAGCTTGTTTGCAACGCTTTCGCGCTCGGTCGCCCTTGCTGTCATGCTGGTGGTGACCAGCCCGGCGGCGATGGCCCAACTGGCGCCGACAGACGAACAACGCCAAGCGGCCGTAGAAATTGCGGACTCGCTCCGCTACGGCCACTACGCGAACATTAATTTTGACCCGCAGTGGTCCGAGGAGGCTTTCCAGCGCTACCTGGACATTCTCGATGGTCAGCGTGCCTATTTGCTCAACCGTGATATTGAACCCTATCGTCATCTGGAAAACGAGATGGCCGAGGCGCTGTTCGAAGGAGAGCTCGACGACGCCTTTGCACTCTACAACCGCCTGAGCGAGCGCCACACTGCTCGCCTGGAGTGGCTGCTGGCACGCCTGGACGAAGGCCTCTCGCTGGAGTTCGAAAGCGACGAACGCCTGGAAGTGGATCGTGAAAGCGCCCCCTGGGCCAGCCGTGAAAGCGAGCTCGATGAACTGTGGCGCAAGCGCCTCAAGAACGACGCTCTGACCCTGGCACTCACCGGTCAGGACGATGAGCAGATCGAGAACAACCTGCGCCAGCGCTATGAAGGCCAGCTGACCCGCCTGCGGCAGACCGAATCGGAAGACGTTTTCGGTCTACTGATGGCCGCAGTGTCCAGCACCATCGACCCACACACGGGCTACCTGTCGCCCCGCCAGGGTGAATCCTTCGACATTCAGATGAGCCTTTCGCTGGAAGGTATCGGCGCCCTGCTGCAAGCCGACGGTGAATACGTCAAGGTCTCCAGCCTGGTGCCCGGTGGCCCCGCCGACCGCGCCGGAGTGCTGGAGCCCGCTGACCGCATCATTGCGGTAGGCCAGGAAGATGGCGAGATGGTCAACGTGGTGGGCATGCGCCTGGACAACGTGGTCGATTTGATTCGCGGCCCCAAGGGCTCGGTGGTTCGCCTGGACGTCGTGCCTGCTCAGGCGGTGGACATGACCCGCTCGCAAATCGTGGAAATCACCCGCGACACCGTTAGCCTGGAAGACCAGGCCGCCAAGGGCGAAGTCATTGAAGTCATGCGCGATGGCGAGCCGCACCGTATCGGCGTCATCACCGTGCCGACTTTTTACGTTGACTTCGACGCCTGGCAGGCGGGAGAAGACGAGTATCGCAGTACCACCCGCGACGTGGCTCGTGAGATCGAGAACCTCAAGCAAGAGGGCGTCGAGGGCATCGTGCTGGACCTGCGCAATAACGGCGGCGGCGCCCTGCAGGAGGCCAACTCGCTGATCGGCCTGTTCATCGATCGCGGCCCCACGGTACAAGTGCGTGACGCCCAGGGCCGTATCCAGCTCTACGGCGACACCGAAGCAGGCACGCTCTACGACGGCCCGCTTACCGTCCTGGTGAACCGCCTGTCGGCCTCGGCCTCCGAGATATTCGCGGGCGCCATTCAGGACTATGGCCGCGGCATCGTGGTGGGCGCTTCGACCTTTGGCAAAGGCACGGTACAGACCCTCAACGACCTGAGCCATGGCCAGATCAAGCTGACACGCGCCAAATTCTACCGCATCTCTGGCGACAGCACCCAGAATCGCGGCGTAGAGCCGGACATCGCCTTCCCCAGCCTGATCGATCCCGAGCGCATTGGGGAGAGCAGCCTGGACAACGCCCTGCCCTGGGACACCGTCCAGAACGTTCAGTATCGTCGCTACGGCTCGCCGGAAACGGTCCTGCCCACCCTCATCTCGCTACACGAGGAGCGCGCCAAGGGTAACCCCAATTTCCGCTACCTGGAGCGCCAATCCACCCTGGCCCGCCAGCTGCGCGAACAGCACACCAGCGTCAGCCTGAACCGCGAACAGCGCCAGCGCGAGCTGGAAGCTCAGGAAGCCGAGCAGCTCTCGCTGGAAAACCAGCGCCGCCGCGCACTGGGTCTCCCAGAGCTGGAAGAGTGGATGGATGCCCGCAGCGACGGCACCCAGGATGACGAGGCCGACACCGAGCGCGACGAAGCCGCTCCCGTCGACCGCGCTCATGTGCTGGAAGCCGCCGAAATCCTGCTCGATTTCGCACACCTGGAGAAAGCCCAGCGCATGGCACGCCGCTGAGCAGCCCCTGCCCAGGCAAAACGACCCGCACAGAACACTCCATGCAAAACGCCAGCCCCCTGGGCTGGCGTTTTGCTATATGAACGCATCGACTGATGGAACCACCCACCCCGTCAGCACAAAGCCGCACGCCGAGCTGGCCGATCGCCCATCTTCAACAGGCGCTTCGTCAAGCCAGCCAGCTGCACTTCGCTGCCTTTTGCCCCCGCCTCGATGATCTCCATGGCCCATGCAGGCAGCTGAGGCGCAAGGTGGTAATACACCCACTGCCCTTCGCGCTGGTCGATCAACAGGCCACACTGGCGCAACTGGGCCAGGTGACGCGACACCTTGGGCTGAGACTCCTCGAGCGCATAGGTCATTTCGCACACGCACAGCGACCGCTCCTGGGCGATCAGCAGCACCAGCATCAAGCGCGTCTCATCGCTCAAACATTTAAAGACCTGCAGCGCCTGCAAGCCAGTTGCATCCTTCACGCGCTTCTCCAACGTTCGTTACCGTTCTGTTGCTCATGCTACCGAAAAAGCTGGCGACAGGGCATCATTAAACGCCCCGAGCAAACGCAACGGACGCAACAAAGCCTTGCCATGCACCAGAGCTTGATAGGCATTAGAGATAGAGAAAAAGGAAATACGGCGTACTACGAAAGGGAAGGGAATTGATCGGCTAGATCGATAATACATAAAGAAATGAAATGGCTCCTCGAGCAGGACTCGAACCTGCGACCCAATGATTAACAGTCATTTGCTC